>OLNJ01000230.1_pt1 | contig 53864 bp, 55 predicted proteins | sample 1672191 | NCBI WGS metagenome assembly OLNJ01 (sample SAMEA3136657, study PRJEB25190) | human gut metagenome | biome: human gut; feature: human-associated habitat; material: faeces | place: Austria | collected 2013
ATTTGTCGAATTGATATTAGAATTAATAAAAGAAAAAGACATGTTTGGCGACATGTCTTTTCTTATTTGTGTTTTAGGACTATACTTTATTTTTATAGTCTTATTATACAATAAATTTAGAATGAAGGAAGTTGTATCTGCAAATACAAGTTCCGAAAAGTAATTGAGCTCACTATTATTATATACTGAGTTCTTTTAATTATCAATGAAGAATGTTATAATAATGGCACAATGCCTATAAGGTCATAAATCATGTAGGGTACTCAAAAAAGAGGTAGATTCGGTTAATTCCGTTTCTACTTCTTTTTTTATGGAATAGACTTTAAAGATTGAAAATGATATATTAATAGAGTGTGTTATGATATTCAATTTGACATACAGTTGAAAGACAGGGACAGTGATCTTAATCACTGTTCCCTTTTTGTTTTAGGAGTTTTTTTACAATAAAAAAAGAGGTCTTTAAGACCTCTAAAAAAATTAAGAGCTTCAACTAACTGTTAATAGAGTGTTTAGTTGAGAGTTATAGTATATCGGGGAATATACAAAAGTATTATTACAAAAAATTACATAAAATGCAATAAATCACTGGTTTTTAGTGATAATTAGGTTAAATAAAAAGGTAGCAAAGTTTTTAACTCACTACCTTATTTATTTAACTCTCCCCATTAGAATTTTATGTTAAGAGTATAATATTGTAAAGTTTAAAAAAATGGAAAAGAGATACTGGGGAGAGTATCTCTTTTTGAGGATAAATCGTTATATGTAGAAAATGGTATACATCTTTAGGTGGAAAGATGTATGACTGAAATATACCAAATTATGACAAATGTTGTAATAATAAGACACACTAAACAGGGATAACTAATGACGAGTGATAAAAAGCTATTTGTTGTTTTAATTTCGACTACACTGTGACCATGTTTTATTCTAAAATATGCATTTTTTCTTCTTATGAAGAGAGTGAAGTTGCTTGAAACAACTTATTTTTGTTTTGGGGATTGAATACAATTGAGTTAAAAAAGGTAGGGATGAACTTAATTACTTGCTACATTTTTGTTTTTGAATCAAATGCAACATTAATTATCAATCTTATTTTTTTTAATATAGATTTTTAGAGCAATAACACTTAAGTAAAGAAGGTAAAGAAATAGAAGTGCTACAGTTAGGGAATATATTTTTTCCAATAATCGCGTTGTTGAAAACAAAAGATTATCTAGAATATTTATTTCTTCGACTTCATGTGCCACAAGTAATAGATAATTTAGATTATGTATCATAACCTCACCTCGTATAATTATTGTTTTAAGTTATTTAGGAATAAAACAAAAAGACCTTGTTTATATAAGGTCTTTTTTGTAAATATTCACACAATCAGTAAGCATATTCGGCAGAATATAAGTTTATTATATCAAAAATTCCACTAATTTCAATAACATAATAAAATAAAAGAGGGATGCAAGGAAGGTCTATTTTATCATTTTATAACTGTTCCCTCTTTATCAATAGGTAGTTTATCGCTAGCAATTGCCTTAAATAAACATGTGTTCATGTTTAATAACTGAACGGATGGAGATAATAGTATTAAATAGAGTGCTCGTTATTTATTGTTTTTTCTTTATGGATGTAGGCAATGCCGACAATTTGCCAACATTGGCAACCTTTTAATTAATTTTATTTTAGAAAAACATTAAACGAATTAACGATAACTTTCGTTTACAAGAAACATAGTTGCAATATTTTAAGATGTTTTATAATTGAATTTGAATTATTCTAAGTTTAATGTATTACAAACATCTCTTGTTCGGTAGCAGATATTCTGTCAAGAAAGCCTTTGTTTATATAATAGGATAATCTCCCTTAATTTATTGCTAATTTTCGGTAAACTGTTTATAATAAACGTATATCTTTTTCTAATTTATCAATTTGGGGGATAGTTAATGAAAAAATTAGCATTTATCTGTTTATTTATAATGTCCATCCTATCATTGAGTGCCTGTTCAAATCTTAGTGATACAAAAATGGGAATAGGTCCATATCCATTAAATGAACGTGATCAATCTTTATTAGAATCGTTTGCCCTGCTGGATCAGTCTCAGCTCCTATCATTTAATGCGCCAAAAGAGGCAACATCATTAATGATTCATCTGTACTCATTAGATGAATCTGGGAATTGGCAAGACGTTCAATCAGGTGGTGGCATCTCGATTGAAACCGAACGTGACGCTAACACTCATTTAGAAGGCACATTTGCCATGACACTAAACGATGATCATAGTATTAATTTCGTGATCAGCTCACATGGAAGATTTTCATCTCGTGTTGACCTTGACGATTTAGGTTTTGATTCAGCGATTTCGACTCATTCGTTTCTCACTGATTTTCAAACCATTGAACTCAATAAAGAAATCCCCGTCGCTATTATGGTTTTTGATAATGGGACGAGCATGAGAAGTTTTTCAGTCGATTCATATTTTGAGCCCGATATTTTTGAAGGAATGAATTCAGTTCAAGCTGTAACGTTAACATTTACAAATAAAGAGCTCTAATCTAATTACATAACATTAAAATAAAGAGGACAGTTTTTGGATAAGAAGCTGTCCTCTTTATTGTTCTATTATCAACCTTTATTTAAAACATTGCTCTCCCAAAATAACTGTCTGTTGTTTTGGGAGAATCAAGTATAATTCAATTATGTGTTATAAATATACAAAAACACCTTAACATGATTTTATGTTAAGAAAATAATATTTTAAAGTAAAAGATGGAATAGAGATACTGGGGAGAAGCCTCTCTTTATTACAAAAAAATTAATGTTATTTAATTTGAGATTAATGTGTATCTTTTAAAGGGGAGAAAATCCACATCAAAAATATAAAAATAATTAGTATATTTACAAGATATTAATAGGTGAGTTTTATGCCACTTAAAGTGTCTATTTTTCACGAGGGGGAAAGAATTTTAAAATTCATATTACAAAAAATGTCACATTTTGATGTATTTTTTTGTGACAATAATTAAATATGTTTTTGAAGGAAAGATAGTTATAATTGTTTTAAGGGCGATGGAATTTATAGGGAAATTAAAAGTTGAACTCGCCCTAAGTACAAATGAATCGTATTCAGGGAGGGAATAGAAATGAAATAATTTATTAATGTTCGTAATGATTATAGTAGAAATGGGGATGATCAGCACATTTATTAATCGAGAAATTTTTCAGTATGATACTGAAATCCAGAATGAAATGAATTACGATTGGAAAACAAAGTTTGATTACGAGTCTAGTCAGAAGTGATTAAATGTAGAAAAATAATACCTGATAAAAATCTGTTGATTTAGTCTTATCACTAAAAGTTACATGAAAATAGGAAGAATAAAAGAGATATGTTGGAAATAAAAATATATATCAAAACTATTTTAACTAGAACTTAAGAAAAAGATATAGAAATATATATTTTTTTATAGATTCAAAAATGAATTCAAAATAAAAAAGGGGCGATTAGAATGAGGAGATTAATTTATGCATTAGTAGTGATAGGATTAGTTTTTAATTCAACAGGAATCCAAGTATTTGCATCTACTTTAGAGAACAACTTAGAAGGGGTTGAGAAAGCTACTCTAAAAGATAGATTTTATTATGAATATGAAGCAGCAAGAAGCTTGATTAATGAAGCACAAACCCGAGCAGATTTAAATTGTGGTGAAGAATGTGGAGGATCGGGTTCATCATATTGGACTTTAGTAAAAGAACAAAGTTTTTCTCATACATCATCTTTACCTATTACAATAAGTTTAGGTGCAGGAGCAAAACTTATTGACAAGGTTACGAATATATATGGAAAAGTTTTAGGATACATAGTTCTGGGAACAGCCACTGTACTCAATAGTAATTATACGGTGACTTATTCAACAGCAACAAGATATGCTCGAGCAAAAATTAAACATAATGCAAAATTTGATGGAACATGGAAGTGTACCGCTATTACAAAACTAGAAATTGTTAGTGATAGTGGAAATACGCTTATTGAAACTACTCCAGAAAAATCATTTGCAACTTCTTGTAAGTTAGTTGCTATATAAAAGGAGTGATATTGTGGTATTGAATAAAATTAATATTTTTTTAGGGATAATTTATTTTATTATATTGTTACTTACTATTACAAATATAATTGATAGTAATACTTTTAATAAGCTAACATTAAGTTTTATAGGATTATTTTGCATTATAGATGGAATACATTATAAAACTAAAAAAAGCAGTTCATTCCTAATTATTCTAGGACTACTATTTGTATTATTATCCTTAAAAATGTTTTAATATCACATAAAAAAAGTGTACAATTTAGTACACTTTTTTTATAATTTCTTATTTGTTGCTATGCGTAATAAATAAGAAATTATCTTTTTTCATAAAAAGATTTTACGGAATGTATAAATCAAAAAAAGATTACTAAGGATGATGGAAAACCTTATGAAAAATCAACCATTGAATTTTACTATCATCACAATAAACTACAGGAGATAAGGTATTAGTTAGTGTATCTAATAAAGATCCAAGAGTATATATATTCAATGAAGACTTAGATTTTAATTTTACAAAAATTAGAAGAATAAATAATTAATGAATATAAAAAATTCGTATTATAATTATCATTTTATAGTACGGATTTTTTAATTAATAAATATCATAAAGTTACTAAAACACCTGATTGGGTGTACACACTCTCTCCTTTATCTAACACAATTGAAACACCAGGTAAATCGTTTCCGAAAATAGATGTTTTCATTTAGAGCCTCCTTCATTTTATTTTATTAACCATAATTTACCACAAAAAGCAAAGTGAAACAAGAGGTCAACTAATTTATAGGTTCATAGTACGCTAGTAATAAGTCGACCACACGACCATAACTTTGAACCCCATCGTTGACACCGTTTAGTTTTAAGTACGTTTGATTCATTTGGGTGAAGGTTTCTTCAACTTTTCCTTCGTATTGTTTCCAGTAATCGCGTTGATCATTTAAATCACGACGTACACCGTCGGATAATTTTTCGTTTAAGGTGATGAGTGTTTCACGATCAACAAGTGCTAAAGCACGATTGACATAACTTAAGGCATTTAAGTAGCCTGAATATTGAAAATCAACATCAGGGTGAGCGATACAGGTGAGGTAGGCGATGAAGTTCGCTTCATTTTCACTCGCAAAGCCACGTTGATGGGCCATTTCATGCATTGTGGTAAATAAAAGGGTGCTCTTTGGAACTGAAACGTTGACATTGGCTTCTGCCGTAAAGGGAGAATAAATTCCTGTAATGTTTGTATAAGACATTAAATCTGAGAGAAACACTGCTTTGGGAAGCCCGTAATCCCCACCTAAAAAAGGATAAGTTGTTGCAGCTGCTGCATAGCCAAGCGGTGCGCGCTTAAAAATTTCTGAGACAGTTTCGTTAATTGTAAAGACACCGTCTTCATTTTCGAACACTTGAGTTCTAGTTTCATTCGTTTGATTGATGAGATAATCATAAAGGAGAGCTAATTCTTCGACTGACCGAGGGCTCAAGTTTAACTGTAAGGTTTCTTCTAGGGGTGTTTTATAGTAGTTGAGCCCCCATAAAATCGTGAATAAAAAGTATAATAAACTGGCAAAACTTAAAAGATGAAGGAAAAAGCGCCCGATGATGGACCACCAAGTTTTTGGATACATTGCCACTTGATACAACGTTAGACCAAAGTATCCAAGAATCATTAGGATTAAAAAATAAATGAGCCATTCAAATAACGAAAAAGGAAGTATTCCAGTTAGCTGGCTTAATTTTTCAACGACCCATTGATTAAACCGTTCAGAGTAGAGTGCGGTGAGCGTGGTAGGGTTAGATTTGGCCATGAAGATGAGTAAAAGTGATAGAGGAAACAGGCAGAGTAAGATGAGTGGTGTCAAGTAACGCTTCATAAAAAACCTCCGATTATCTAGCTTTCTTTCTATTATAACAAAAAGAGGATGACATACCAATAATGAGGTAATTCAGGAAGATGATTTGTCGAATCATTGTGAAAATGAGACAAAATACTAGACAATTTTTATCACATATGGTTAACTAGTAAGAAAACTTCTAGAGGTGAGATGATGAGGAAAGTTCAATTAGTGAATCAAATTAAAGCAGCTAGTCATCAAATCAGATGTGATTTGGTAATCAAAAATATTACGATTATTGATGTGTTTCAAAATGATCGATTTGTTGCTGATGTCGCCATCCACGAGGGCCATATCGTTGGAATTGGGGAATATCAAGGAAATTGTGAAGTGGATGGAAGTGGGAAGTTTATCTGTCCTGGATTAATTGATGCGCATGCTCATATTGAGTCATCGCTTGTGACACCTTGTGAATATTATAAGGAAGCATTAAAGCATGGGATTACATCGATGATTACGGACCCACATGAAATAGCGAACGTGCTAGGGGTTGAGGGGATTGAATTGATGATTAAATTGAGCGAGGACATTCCGTTTGATATGTATGTGATGCTTCCTTCTTGTGTTCCGGCGACGGGGTTTGAAAATTCAGGAGCCAATCTTTATGCGAAAGACTTAGCTCCTTTATACGCTCATCACCGTGTTCTTGGATTAGCGGAAGTGATGAATTTTCCAGCTGTTATCCATGGAGAGGATGACATGATTCAAAAAATTATGGATGCGAGAAAGTGTGGCTTAACGGTCGATGGGCATGGCGCAAGTTTTGATTTAAAGACGCTCAATGCTTATGTCACAGCAGGAATTACGACGGATCATGAATGTCACACAGCTGAGGAAGTGATTGATCGTTTACGTCGTGGGATGTATGTGTTAATGCGCGAAGGAAGTGTGGCTAAAAATTTAGAAAAATTAATTTCAGTGGCAAGCATCGCCAACAGCCGACGTATTTGTTTTTGTACCGATGATAAACATATTGATGATTTAATGACAGAAGGAAGTATTGATCACTCCATTAAAGTAGCGGTTAAACATGGTTTAAAAATTGAAACAGCCATTCAAATGTGTACCTTAAATACAGCGGAGTGTTATAAACTAGACGGATATGGTGCCATTGCCCCTGGATTTATAGCCGATTTTATTATCTTAGATGATCTAGATTCATTTAACATTCATTCGGTTTACAAAAAAGGGATTCGTGTCGTTCATCAAGGTGTTTTAGAGGTAGGAGAGAATAGGAACTCAAAAATAACTAAGACGTTTGAAAACACGGTAAAATTACCAACGTTAACATCTGAGTCGTTCAAAATTTCGTGCCGTGATAAAGAAATATTAAATGTGATTGAGCTAATTCCAAATAAATTAGAAACGATTCATCAGTGTTTTAACTTACAAGAATTAGGAGTGACGAATGAAGTTCATTCCGATGTGGAACGTGATTTATTAAAAGTGGCGGTGATTGAACGTCATCATTTGACAAATAACATTGGACTGGGAGTGCTCAAAGGCTTAAAGTTAAAAAAAGGTGCCATTGCCACGACCATTTCACACGATTCACATAATTTAATTGTATGTGGGACAAATGATGAAGAGATGCTCTTTGCATCAAGACAATTGCAACAAATGGGTGGAGGCATTATCGTGGTTTGTGAAGGAAAAGTATTAGCTTCTTTAACACTAGAAATTGGTGGTTTAATTACCAATCGCGCCGCATGTGATGTCATTGAAGAATTAAAATTATTACATGAAGCCATTGAAATGATTGCACCAAGTCTTGATTTTAATCCTTTTTTGACGCTTTCGTTTTTAACGCTACCAGTTATTCCGGCAATTAAATTAACAGATAAAGGTTTGTTTGATGTGATGAAATTTGACTTTATTTCTGTTGTCTCATAAAAAGTGTTCGCTATAGCGAACACTTTTTATAATGGCTCATATAATAAGTTGATGGGGGCCGGTTTAAAAAGAGGAGGGAGAGAGACGATGAATATTAAAACCATACAAGTGGTCATTTTAAATCATAAGACCTCTTCTATTGAAAAATTTGCAAGAAATGCAAAAGCTATTCAATATTATCAAGATGGAGAAAGTGCCAATTTGGTGAATGATTTATATCATCATTGGTTCGGCATTAATGAAGCCTGTATTGTTGCTCATCATTTAGCTTCATTAAGTGATAATCAAGAGGAAATTAATTATGTCGTGGCCGTCAATCCGTTTAAAGCAGGGGTGTCTTACGATGTCCAAAAGATAAATGGCAGGCGACTTCGTTTTGTGTTTATCTTTTTTGAGGTCCAAGAGTCAGAGGCTAGACAGTATGTGTATGAATATTTAAAGGATCTCCTTCTGAATAATAAAACGCAGCCAGTTGAAGTAGATGTCGACTACCATAATGTCAATTTTTATTAAATCCATAAAAATATAGGTCATGTTTTATTTGTTTCGACAATATAATTAAGAGAGAGTCTAGGTCACCAACGTAAGAAAAAATGAGGTGAAATCATGCTAAATTTTTTAAATAATATGAATTTATTGCCGACAAATTTTATTGTGGCTAATATTGTCGAAGTTTTAAAAGAGGATCCTGAAAATGGGGTAGATAAACTATATGAGATGTCGCAAAATTTCATTACTGATCCTCAAATTCAACAAACCGTTAAAGAAATAAAATCGTATTATGATAGCCATCCTTCGATTAAACGGTATATTAAAAATATGGTGTATAATACGCATAAAAATGTATTAAACCACTTTTTACAAAATATCGCGGTTAAAGAAGCATGGGAAGGCATCAATAAGCGAGAACAGGCAAGTCAAAAATATCAAGTTCAAATTCCGTATGCATTGATGCTTGATATTGGAATGGACTGTCAATTAAACTGTAAGGATTGTTACTACCCTCATGACCACTCGTTCTCGATGCCATTAAGTGAAATTGATCGATTAGTCTTCGAAGCAAAAGAAATTGGAATTCATTTGATTATTTTAAGTGGGGGAGATCCTGTTTTAAATGATGGGTTGTTAAAGTTGTATGAGAAATATTCAGATGTTGAGTTTATTGTATTTACGAATGGGACATCAATGAACACAGAGCGTTGCCAGCGCCTTGTCAATCTCGGGAATGTGTTGCCGATGATCGTGCTTGAAGGGGAAGCGAATGAGATGAAAGAGCAGGTGAATCCAGGCTTATATCATCAGATTTTTGAAACATTTGATTTGCTAAAATCACAAGGGTTATTATTTGGGGTTGTGACGCCTCTTAAAGCGACTAATTTAGAAAAAGTCGTCAGTGATCGATTTATTTTACCATTGATTAAACATGGGTCAAGACTTCAACTCTATGTAAGTACTCATCAGCCAAAGAGTGGAGAAGAATTGACACCTAAAATGAATCAGTGGCTAGAACGTCAATTAAATGATATGAGACGAATGCGTCCGTATATGGCTGTTCATTTACAAAGCTATTCTCCTTTTATTGGGCGTTGTGTAATCGGACCATTAGCCTATAACATTATGCTTGAGAGTATGAATCAAGTAGTTGAAATTCCTCAGTTTAATACCAAAATGATTAACGGAGCTAGACTAGTGCAAGTTTTAAAACAATATCAAATCTAAAAAAAGACGTGAATTTAATCACGTCCTTTTTTAGTCTTGCCATTCATCCACATTTGTTAATCCTTTAATATTAGAAGCTTTGAAGATAGGTTCTTTAATTCCTTGTTTCTTTTGATCTGTATAGTCTTTCAATGCTTTAATAGCGAAGTGTCCAAGTAATATGATAGCGATGAGGTTTACAATAGCCATAAATGACATGAATAAGTCAGCTAAGTCCCACACAATCGCTACTTTCGTTAATGATCCGAAGATAATCATTGCCACTACAATAATACGGTAAGCAATTAAATAAGTTTTCTTCGTACTCATAAATTCAATATTTGATTCTCCATAATAGTAGTTTCCAATAATTGAACTAAAAGCAAATAATAAAATACAGAAGGCAATAAAGTAGTTACCAAAACCTCCAATTTGTGAAGTTAAGGCATGTTGCGTTAATTGAATTCCTGTTAAGGAAGAATCTGTATATGAACCGGATAATAAAATAACAAAAGCGGTACAGCTACAAATTAAAATCGTGTCGGTAAAAACACCTAATGTCTGAATTAACCCTTGTTTAACCGGATGAGTGACTTCAGCTGTTGCAGCTGCATTTGGCGCACTCCCCATTCCAGCTTCATTTGAGAATAAACCGCGTTTTACCCCTTGAATGAACATCACACCAAAGGCTCCTGATGCAAATGAAGAGAAGTCAAATGCATTTGAGATAATTAAGTTAAAAACATGAGGGATTTCTTTAATATTTAAGATAATCACTACAATGGCTACTAAAACATAAGCCACTGCTAAAATAGGAACGATTACCTCTGAAACTTTAGCAATACGGTGAACACCACCAAAAATAATTAAAGCACTCACAGCTGCTAATAAAAGTCCCATCACTAGTTTGTCCATTCCAAAGGCTGTTTGGAAGGCTTCAGAAATCGTGTTAGCTTGTACGGCATTAAAGACAAATCCGAAGGTAATAGTAATTAAAACAGAGAAGATAAGACCCAACCAACGTTTGTTTAATCCTTTTTCAATGTAGTAAGCAGGACCTCCACGATACGCCCCATTTTCATCTTTTACTTTATAAATTTGAGCTAAGGTACTTTCAATGAAACTTGAAGCTCCTCCGATTAAAGCAATGATCCACATCCAAAAGACAGCACCTGGTCCACCGACTGCAATTGCAAGGGCAACGCCAGCAATGTTTCCAGTTCCAACGCGAGAAGCGGTACTAATACAAAAGGCTTGGAAAGATGAGATTTTATCTTCATTTTTATTAGATTTTCCAACTCCATCCCCTAGAAGTCGAATCATCTCTTTCATCATTCTAAATTGAACAAATCCTGTTCTAAAGCTAAAGTAGAAACCAGCGATTAACAGTAGGACAATTAACAGATAGCTTCCGATATACGTGTTACCAGCACTAATCAAATTATTTAATCCATCTAAAATCGAGTTTCCCATTGTTTGAATAGTTTCCATATTGGCCTCCTTTTTTACTTATCAAAATCCAATTTTTTTCGACACTCCGATTTCTATTATAACTTAAAATGAAAGAAAATGTAAGTTTAAACCATTAATAGTAAAAAATTAGAATGAGTCAAAATGGAAAATTTTTAGATTATGGTTAACAAAAAAACCTTAAGGAAGCCCTTAAGGTTTTCATTTATTTTTTAAAGATACCAAGTCCTGTAACCACTAATGTTGCCCAATCTGAGTCGTCGTTGTTTTGCCAAGTATACTCCACGTTTAATTTCTTTAACCAAGCATTTAATCCTGTTGATGTTTTTCCATCCGTCGCAGCTTGACGTCCAAAAGCTTCTTTAATTTTTTCTAGTAAGTCTTTTTGTCCTTCTGCATCTAATTCAAATCCGACGATATCTTCTAATTCTTCACGAATATTTTCATAAGCAATTAAATCATCGCGATATAAATCATTGACTAATAATTGACGTTCACGATTTAATTCTAAAATAACATTTTGGATTTCTTCATGATTTGAAAGATATTTTTTAGCGACATTCATCGCAGCAATCACATGATCGATTTTAACAATACGCTTTTCAATAGCTGAACTTTTCATAACTTAATCTCACTTCGCAATCTTTATTTTTCCATAACTTTTGAATTATATCATTTCACTAAAGCGTGGGCAAGTTTTATTTTGTATAATAGGCGATCCCAATACTTCCAGGTCCAACATGACATCCAATGACAGGTCCAATAGATTGTAATCCCACCGGTTGTTTTAACTCTTCTTCAAGTTTTTGAGCGAGAAGAAATCCATCCTCTTCATTGTTAATATGATGAACAATAACGCCTCCAAGCTCGCGAGACGTTAAATCTTCTTTAAACTTATCGATAAAGGTTTGAATCGCTTTTTTCTTCGTTCGAACTTTTGTATAGACAGTTGTTTTCCCGTCTTCGACTGTTAAAATTGGTTTTATTTGGAAAATATTCCCTAATAGAGCTGAAGCCCCTCCAATACGTCCGCCTTTTTTTAAGTAATCAAGTGTTTCAGGCGTAAATAAGAAACGACTGTGCTCTTTCACTTGTGTCGCAACTTCGATGACTTCATCCATTGAAGCCCCTGCTTTTGCTGCTTTTGCCGCTTCTATTGCAATATAACCCATTTGCATGCAATTAGTCATTGAGTCAAACAGCTGAATATTGGCAGTAGGGTATTTCTCAAGCACTAAGTCACGAATCATATGGGCATTTGAGAAGGTACCGCTCATCTCAGAAGATAAGAAAACTCCGAAAATATCGTGCCCGTTACGAACCAATGACTCAAATGTTTCTAACATTTCATCAGGTGTGGGTTGAGAAGAGGTTGGAATTTCATTGAGCTCTTTTAGGTGGCTATAAAATTGGTCTAAGTTGACATCCAATTCACGTTCACTAGTTCCTTTAACAATAATATTGAGCGAGACAATTGAAAGATCTAAATCTTCTTGAATTTCCTTTGGAATGTAAGATGTACTATCTGTAATCACTTTAATTGACATAAGGATCCTCCTAAAATGAGATAAAAATAAAAGAAACAGGGATACTAATTAATAACCAATATTATAACTTAAGATAAAGAAAAAATTAACAAAAAATGCAAATATATTTTGAGATTTGAATGAAATGACGTACAATGAGGAAATAAAAAGATAAATCAATCATCGGATAAAAAACGACGTTAAAAAGGATGTGGAATTTTGAAAATATTAATTGATGGAGACGGATGTCCAGTGACAGACCTTGTGATTAATCTAGCTGCGCCTTATAACATCCCTGTCATCTTAATTTGTGATACTGCACATGTTTGTAATCGAGAAGGGATTAAAACAATTATGGTAAATAAAGGGCGTGACGCAACGGATTTTGAATTGATGCAACATGTTCAAAAAGGCGATATTATCGTGACTCAAGATTATGGATTAGCGGCGATGGGGTTAACCAAGCAGGCTTACGTGATCCATCAAAGTGGGATGCAGTATACGACACAAAATATTGATCAGCTCCTATTTGCGCGACATCTCTCTCAAAAAATAAGAAATTCAGGCGGAAGATTAAAAGGGCCAGCGAAACGAACACGAGACGATGACTTAGCGTTTAAAACTTCTTTTCAGAGCTTACTGTCTAGATTAACGACGACAAATTAAAATGGAATCTTACAAAATTTATTCAAATACGATATAATATGTAAGGAATTTGATTTGTTTTTATCATCATCTATGACGTTTTAGATGAAATGGAAATGAATGAACGATGGAGGTTTTAATATGATTGCTTTAATCGTCGCACTATCGCTCACCCTCATTCATTTTTTGAATTTAGGAGCTATTTTAGTGATGATTTTCCGAAGAAGGGAAGAGCCTATTTTTATTATTGCTTGGACAATGCTCATGATGTTTGTCCCTTTAATCGGATTTATTTTATACTTATTATTTGGGCATGGACCTATTGTTAAAGAAAAAAGAACATTTGTCGATGAGATTGAACAAAATCATCATGAATCAAACGTCGCTAATCAAATGGAAAGATTTAAAGCGTTAGATGAAGAAAACCATCCGTTTTCATCTTTAATTCAATTTAATTTAAATTATAATCATAGTCTTTTAACAACCTATAATGAGGTGGAACTTTTTTCAGAGGCAAAGGCCAAATACGAACGTTTAATTCAAGATATTAACGAAGCTAAAGAAACGATTAATATTCTGTACTTTATTATTCGAGGTGACCAAAGTGGAGAGGCCTTATTATCTGCGTTAACGCGAAAAGCAAAAGAGGGCGTTAAAGTTCGATTAGTTTATGATGATGGAGGAAGTTTCATGACTCCCGCCTCTTTTTTTAAGCCTTTAATTGAGGCAGGTGGAATCGTTGTGAAGCATTATCCAGCTAAATTGAAAATTTTCACATTAAATTGGAATTATCGAAATCATCGAAAAATTGTCGTGATTGATGGGAAAATTGGATACATGGGTGGGATGAACATCGGTGATGAGTATCTATCGCTTAATCCTAAGTATAGCCCATGGCGTGATGCCCATTTTAGAGTGGAGGGAGAGGCTGTTCCGTTACTTCAAATGAGATTTTTAAAAGATTATTTTGCCGTCATGGAAAATGAAGCAGATGTATCACAGATTGAACAGAATCTTAACCTGTATTTTAAAGCGCCAACCATTACAACTAAAACCTATCTACAAATTATTACGGATGGTCCTGATCAAAAAACAGACCATATGCGTGCTGCTTTTATTAAATTAATTATGAGTGCAAGAAAGAGTATCTGGATTCAAACTCCGTATTTTATTCCAGATAGTGAGTTTTTACATGTGTTAAAAATTGCGTCTCATTCTGGTTTAGATGTTAAAATCATGATTCCAGTGATTCCGGATAATCATTTCGTGCATCGAACAACCACTTCTTATATTAAAGAGTTGCTTGAAGCGGGAATTGAAGTTTATTTTTATGAAGGGTTCTTACATTCCAAAATTATTATCATCGATGGAAAAATGAGTTCAGTTGGATCTGTTAATATGGATGTTCGAAGTTTTAGCATTAATTTTGAAATCACAGCTTTTATCTATGATGATCAGATGGCGAAGCAATTAATTAAACAATTTGAATTTGATCAACAAAATTGCCGTTTGCTTGATTTTGAATACGAACGCAATAAATCTTGGGTTATGAAAGCTGAAGAATCGATTTATCGATTATTATCAATGTTAATGTAGGGGAGATTAAGAATGAGAAAGAAAATTGGTATGAGAACCATAAAAACGGCTGTCGGGGCAACCATTGCCATTATTTTAGCTAACTTTTTCGGGCTTAAATATGCGCTTTCTGCAGGGGTTATCACGATTTTAAGTGTACAAAACACGAAGCGAAAGTCTGTTGAAATTGCATGGTCTAGATTTAATTCGACTTGCTTAGCGCTTATGATTAGTGGGATTTTATTCTCACTCATTGGCTTTAATGCGTTCGCATTTGGATTATATTTACTGATTTTTATTCCATTGGCTGTTTCCTATAAATTAAGCGATGGCATTGTGATGAGTTCAGTGTTGGTCACACATCTCTTAGGAGAGGGATATATTAGTCTCTCTTTAATTGCGAATGAGTTTTTTTTAGTCATCATCGGGGCAGGAATTGCTATTTTATTTAATCTTTATATGCCAAAAATGCAACCCCGTATTAAAGAAGATCAGGCAAAAATAGAAGAGCAATTTAGAATTGTTCTGCTGTGCTTAGCGGGAACGACCTCAAGTCAATCGGTGGCGATTGATGAAGAATTTTTATTTCAAACATTGGAGGAGATGTTGCTAAAAGCGAGAGATCGAGCTATGTTGCACAAAGAAAATTACTTATTAGATGAAATGACGTACTATGTTCAATATATGGATATGCGCTTCATGCAATATCAGGTGCTTTTAAGTATGCGACAGACGCTTGGAAAAGTGGTAATGACCGTCGAACAGTCGAGTTTAATTGCAGATTTAACGGAACATATTGCTTTTAATTTACATGAATATAATCCTGCAGAAGATTTAATTCAAATGACACAAGATGTTTTAACTCAATGTCGTAATCAAGAGTTACCTAAAACACGAGAAGAGTTTGAAAATCGAGCCTTATTATTCCAATATTTAAATGATTTGCAATATCTCCTTGAAATTAAATGCCATTTTGTTCGAAATTTGACGGAACAACAACGTTTGAAATTTGGACCACAGAGTTTGTAAATAAAAAAAAGTCATTGAGACCTTGCTCAATGACTTTTTTTTTATGCTTCTATAAATTGACCGTGTGAAACTTTCATTTCTTTAAATTGAATGTTAAATTTCTTTTGATATTTTTTCAATGTACTTAAATCTTTATCTGTAATGATACAAATTGATTTTCCACTTGCATACCCACGAGCCGTACGACCCGCACGATGTAAATATTCATTTGGATTGGCCGGACAGTCAATGTGAATGATGTGTGTGACTTCTGGAATATCAAGACCACGAGCCGTTAAATCTGATGAAACTAATAATTTGATTTTTCCACTTCTAAATAGATCTAGTGCACGTTTGCGTTCTTCTTTTTGAATGTTACCACGCATGACGAATGTTTCTTTTTGATGATAATTTAATTTTTCAGCAATTTCTTGCATCGAATCGTTTTGATTTACAAAAATTAAAGCACGTTCTGGGTTTTCGGCAACAATCAATTTGCGAAGTAATTCGAATTTATCACGACGCTCACCTTTTAAATAGAAATGAGCAATATTTGGATTCATTTCGACGGCATCTGCAGTTTTTAAAATAACAGGTTCTTTCATTAAAGACGTCGCAAGTGTTTGCGTATTCTCACTAATTGAAGCTGAGAATAGACAAAGTTGACGATCACGTAGTGTTGTTTTAATAATATCTTGAATCGTTTTGGTATTGGTATTATCAAGTAGACTATCCGCTTCATCTAAAATGATGGTTTTAAGGGTATGAGCCGTAATTTTTTTCTTTTTAATCAATTCTAAAATACGACCACATGATCCCGTGATGATATGAGGTTTTTCTTTTAATTTTTTGATTTGTTTATCAATGTTTGCGCCCCCAATAATCGTGGTAGACGTCACCGGAATTTCTGAGTTTGCTGCTAGTAACTTGATTTGAGCATCAATTTGCATGACTAACTCATGTGTAGGTGCTAAGATTAAAACTTGCATTTCACGTTTTGTCGTGTCAATTTTTTCAAAAAGGGGGGCGACAAAAGCTAATGTTTTTCCGCTTCCTGTATGTGATTGGGCAATCACATCTTGATGATTTAAAATAACAGGAATGGCCTCTTGTTGAATAGAGGTTGGGACACTAATATTTTGTTTGTTTAATCCCGCAATGATACGTGAATCTAAATTTAAATTTTCAAATGTAATAGACATGGGCTTCCTCCTAATGGTAAGTGTGTCTAAGTAATCATAAATTAAAGCGTGGAAAAACTCGATTTATTTATCGAATAATCCTCCACCTTTATGTCGTTTGATACGTTTACGAGGTTCTCCAATCGTTTTATCCGGACGTTTTAATTTATCTTGTTGTTTTGTTCCTTGACGTTTTTGTTCAATAATTTGTTTCATTAAATCCATATTTTTTGTTGCCATCTTGGTATCTCCTAAACTAAAAAATTAATGTTAAAATAGTCTTAACCCTATTATTTTATAATATTTAACGTTTTTTATCTATTCTTCTCGTATGAAATGTCGAAAAAAGTAAAATTCTAAGGGTAAGTTTAAAAGGATTGTGGTGAAAGAATGAAAATTGGTTATCTTGAAATCGTCTTATCCGCATCTTGGGTGCGTAGTTTAAAAGAGAAACGAATGCTTGTGAGAAGTATCGTAGCCAAAACACGTCAAAAATTTAATATATCGGTTAAGGAGTTTGCAACACTTGATGAACATCAGACCATTACGCTTGGAATCACGTGTGGGTCGAATTCTACTTCACAAATCGATGCGATTTTGGATCAAGTGGTTAATTTTATTGAATCAAATTATGAAACAGAAATAATTGGGATAGAAAGAGAAATTTTATAATGGTTTAAATTGTAATTCATTTCTAATTATAGTATAATTTGATACATCTTAAACAAGGTGTGATTAAATTGGAAAAGTGGTTAGAAAAACGAATTTCATTTATAAAGGGCTTATTTTTTGTGAGTTGCGCTTATATTATCGTTAAGATGGTGGATAATTATCAAGTATTTTTTGCTAGTTTTAAAGATATCCTAGCGACACTCTCTCCTTTTTTATTAGCTTTTATAATCGCATATATTTTTAATCCGGTGATGATGTTTATTGAAAAACGATTTAAGGTGAAACGTAATCTAAGTCTTAGTCTCACATATTTTGGTTTTTTACTCCTGTGTTACTTGATGATTAGTTTTATTTTCCCTGTCATTTATCATAGTGCCTCAGATTTAATCAAGCAGATTCCAAGTTATGCAACTGAAATTCAAACCTGGATTAATGGGTGGACCAATCAAATGTCTGGTTTTGATTTTGGAGAGTTGAATGAGTTTAAAACACAATTGTTAAGTATGATTCCAAAAGTGACTGAAATCTTGACCAGTTCAATCGGCTCATTGGTGTCTATCACTTATGGTGCCGTGACCTTAACAGGAAATGTTCTATTAGCTTTTATTATTAGCATTTATATTTTAGTTGAAAAAGAAAAATTTACTGAGATGTCTAAAAAGTTGATTTATATTATCTTTCGCCCAAAAAATGCGGGATACATATTGCAGACTTCACGATTATTTCATGAAAACATCGGTAAATATCTAATTGGAAAGTCCATTGATTCCATTTTCGTTGGGATTTGCGCAACGATTGGACTCGCCTTGATGGGGGCTAAATATGCCGTCCTTTTAGGAGTTATTTTTGGATTAACAAATATGGTCCCGTTTGTTGGGCCTATTTTTGGAACACTGATTGCCGTTGGAATTAATTTATTCTATAATCCCATCGTGGCAATCATTGCCCTGATTTTCTTACTGATTGTCCAACAAGTAGAGTCTTTAATTATTGATCCAAAAGTGGTTGGTCAAAAGATGGGGTTAAATCCATTCTTCACCTTATTAGCCGTCACGGTTGGAGGGAAGTTAATGGGGATTGTTGGGATGATTTTAGGTGTTCCGATTATGGGAGTTTTAAAATTATATGCCTCAAATGCGATTAACTACTATTATGACAAAACAATTCTAGTTTGCGAACAAGAAGAGTCTGACGAATAAAAAAAGCCCTCGAATCTCGAGGGCTTTTTTTATCCTAAAATACCGGCTTTGCGTCGTTTACTTTTGCCTTTTTGACCTTTTACCATTTCACGACTCGGAATCATATGATTGTTTTGATTAGCTGTTTGTTGTTTCTTTTTATTTAATAAATCTTGAATAGATTGTTTAGTTGTGGATTGATTCATGATGAAAACTCCTTATCTCTTAAAATTCTTATCCTAATTGTAACGAACTTTTTGATTCCTGACTATATAAAACAAGTAAAATAGAACGAAAAAGATAAAATTTTGACATAGGACTTGAATTTAAATTGATTATTTGATAGAATGATGTGGAATTTGCGAATAAAATCTTTTTAATTTTTACAAGTGTTGAACCCCCACTTTGAACAAACTTCAAATTGGGGTTTTTTCTATGTGAAAATAAAGAAAACGGTTCGCAAGAGTTTAATTTTAGTTAGAAATGAGGGGTAAGATGCCAAAAAACAATCGTAAATTTTATAAACGATTATTTATCTTAGCAATACCAATTGTCTTACAAAACTTGATTACATCATCGTTAAATATGTTAGATACGATGATGATAGGAAGTTTAGGAGAAGTCCAACTTGCAGCTGTTGGTGTTGCGAATCAGTTTTATTTCTTATATAGTTTACTTGTGATGGGAATTGGAGCAGGATGCTCGATTTTAATCGCTCAATTATGGGGAAAAGAAGACACAGAGAATGTTAAAAAAGTTTTACAACTCGGGTTAGCAGCAGGAATAGTTTTTGCTGTTATTTTCACCGTGATTGGATTCTTTGGTTCAGAATCGATTATTAAAATATTTAATCCAGATCCAGATGTTATCCGTTTTGGAAGTGAGTATCTTCGTGTTTCTATTTTTAGTTATTTAGCGACGGCTATTTCATTTGTATTTGCTGGTGCACTTCGTAGTATTGGAAATACTGCATTACCGATGTGGGGAAGTTTAATTGGATTAATCATTAATGGCGTATTCAATGCAATTTTAATTTTTGGATTACTTGGATTCCCAGCACTTGGAGTAGTAGGGGCGGCCATCGCAACACTAATGGCTCGATTAGTCGAATGTTTTATTATCATCATCGTCGTGGCCTTAAAAGTTAAACCACTAAACTTATCATTCAAGCAACTCGTTACATTTGATCGTCTAATGGCGGGGATGTTATATCAAGCAGCTTTACCTGTTGTTTTGAATGAAGCTTGTTGGGGATTAACAAATATTACTTATAATATCATTTATGGTCGAATGGGAGTAAATGCCATTGCTACGACACAAATTACGACGACGATTATGAATTTATTTATGATTGTGGTCTTTGGAATGGCCCATGCTTCTGTAGTGGTCATTGGAAACGAAATTGGAGCAAATCAAGAAGAGCAAGCGATTATTTACGCTAAAAAGATTATTCGCCTCGCGTTAATTATTGCGGTCGTCATGGCGGTTGGTCTTGTTTTATTTGCACCAGCCATTGTTGGAATTTATAAGGTTTCAGATCTTGTGCGACAAAATGCGATTCAAATCCTGTATATCTTTGCTATTTTTATGCTGCCACGTGTTTATAATGGTGTTCAAATTGTTGGAATTTTACGTGGAGGTGGAGATGCAAAATACGGTTCAATTGTTCAAGGTTTAAGCATGTGGATTTTTGGAATTCCGTTTGGAATCATTGGAGCCTTTATTTTTAAATGGCCGATTACCTATGTCATCTTCCTTATTTCATGTGAAGAAGTAATCCGTTATTTAATTATTAGTCGTCGTTTCCGTTCAAATAAATGGATAAATAATATGGTTCGTGAAATGGCATAAAATTTCTAAAATAGACTTGTTTTTCAGACTCTTTCTAGCTATAATAAGGTAAAATAGTTAAAGATTATGATAAGAAAGAGTAAATCTAGTCAACTTTTTTAGAGAGCTAACGGGTGGTGGAAGTTAGTAAAGCATCTAGGTTGAAGCAGTCTTTGAGTCGCTAGCTGAGAACTAAAAAGCATGTCTTTTTAATTAGGCTAAGACGTTCCCTCGCGTTACTGAGGACTTGAGTGGGTAATTTAAATTACTTATTAGGGTGGTACCGCGAAGTAGTCCTTCGTCCCTTTTTGGGATGAAGGACTTTTTTTATTTTCATTTGAGCTAGGAGGAAAGATGATGGAAGAAATCTTAGAGATTTTAGAACAAAATAGTCGATATACCGACGAGCAAATTGCCGTGATGACCGGTAAAACAGTAGAAGAAGTTCGCGAAGCGATTCAAGATTATGAAGAGCGAAGTATTATTGCAGGCTATACAACCCTTATCAATTGGGAGAATACGGGTCATGAAACAGTGACGGCGTTAATTGAGGTAAAAGTGACACCACAACGTGGAGCAGGATTTGATAGTGTCGCAGAACGCATTTATAAATTTGATGAAGTGCGTGCTTGTTACCTGATGTCAGGTGGATTTGATTTAACGGTCATTGTGGAAGGAAAAACGATGAAGCAAGTGGCGATGTTTGTTTCTGAAAAATTAGCCGTTCAAGAATATGTCTTAAGTTGTTCAACACACTTTGTCTTAAAAAAATATAAAGATCATGGAACCATCTTTAAAGACCAGGAATTTGATGATCGTGAGGTTGTGATTTTATGAGATTAGAAAATATGATTTTAGAGAATGTAAAAAAAATGCCACCATCTGGGATTCGAAAGTATTTTGATATGGTGCATGAAATGGAAGGTGTGATTTCTTTAGGAGTAGGCGAGCCTGATTTTGTGACTCCATGGAATGTTCGTGAAGCGGGAATTTATTCACTTGAACAAGGTCATACCCATTATTCTTCGAATGCTGGATTCATGGAATTGCGTCATGAAATTTCACGTTATTTACATCGCCGTTTTAATTTAAGCTATCAGGTGGATGAAATTTTAGTAACCGTAGGAGGGAGCGAAGGGATTGATCTTGCACTTCGAGCACTTGTTGGTCCGGGTGATGAAGTCATCATTCCAGAACCAAGTTTTGTCGCATACAAAGGATGTACGACATTTACTGGAGCCACACCTGTTGTGATTGAATTAAAGGCTGAAAACGAATTTAAATTAACTGCAGAAGAATTAGAAGCCGCGATCACGCCTAAAACAAAAGTTTTAATCATGCCGTTTCCTAATAATCCTACGGGAGCGATTATGACACGTGACGAACTTGAAAAAATCGTAGAGGTTGTCAAAGATAAAGACATCATTATTATTTCGGATGAAATCTATGCGGAATTAACATATGAAAAGGAGCACGTTTCCATTGCAAGTTTTGATTGCGTGAAAGATCAAACATTGGTGATTAATGGATTTTCAAAAGCGTATGCGATGACAGGATGGCGACTTGGATACGTCTGCGGTCATCCAACTTTAATCAATGCCATGAAAAAAATTCATCAATATGCGATTATGTGTTCCCCAACAACCTCGCAATATGCTGCGATTGAAGCGATGAAAAATGGAGATCATAGTGTTGAGACGATGGTTAAAGAATACAATCGTCGTCGTCGAGTCCTTGTGAATGGATTTAGAAAGTTGGGTCTTGATTGCTTTGAACCATTAGGAGCTTTTTATGTTTTTCCGTGTATTCAATCAACGGGATTATCATCGGATGAGTTTTGTGAGAAATTATTACGATCAGAAAAAGTTTTAACCGTTCCAGGTAATGCTTTTGGGGATTGTGGGGAAGGATATATTCGTGCGTGTTATGCGTCATCTATGGAAAATATTATGGAGGCGTTAGTTCGAATTGAACGTTTTTTAAAACAAAATCCAACACGTTAATTAAACAAAAGAAAAGGTGAAGCTTTTGAAACATCAAGAAGAGTTAGCGACAAAGCCGGTTTATCGCTTATTAATTCAATATTCGATTCCTGCTATCGTAGGGATGATTGTTAATGCCCTGTATAATGTGGTAGACCGTATTTTCATTGGAAATATTCCCGAGGTCGGTTCACTCGCCATAACAGGTGTTGGCATTACGCTACCAATTACCACCATTATTCTAGCCTGCGGGATGTTAGTAGGAGTTGGAAGTACCGCTAATATCTCGATTAAATTAGGGCAGGGGGAGCGAGAAAATGCAGAGCGTTTAATAGGAAATAATATCACCTTATCGACCATTATCGCTTTAGCATTGACGGTTCTTGGCCTTGTTTTTAAAACGCCGATTTTAAATTTATTTGGGGCAAGTTCAAGCACTTTGCCTTATGCCGATCGGTATATTACAGTGATTTTATATGGAACGATTTTTAATGTGATGGGCTACTCTTTAAACAGTAACATTAGAGCAGATGGAAACCCCAAAATGGCTGCTTTAACGATGGTTGTTGGATGCATCATTAATATTATTTTAGATCCTATTTTTATCTTTGGATTAGGATGGGGAATTCAAGGAGCGGCTATCGCAACTGTTATTTCTCAGGCTACAACTGCTATTTGGGTGTTACTTTATTTTGTTATGGGAAAATCACGATTGACGTTTAAATCAAAATTCTTGAAGCTTGAGTCTAATTTAGTCAAAAGTATCCTCGCAATTGGATCAGCTCCATTTGCTATGCAATTAGCGGCGAGTTTAGTTCAAGTGGTCTCAAATAATACGTTAAAAGCTTACGGTGGTGATTTAGCCATTGGAGCTTTTGCGACGATTTCTTCCATTTCGATGATGTTTTTAATGCCGATTTTCGGTATTAATCAAGGAGCACAACCAATCATTGGTTACAATTATGGAGCTCGTGAATACCATCGAGCGAATCAGACCTTTTTATACTCTGTTTTAATGGCGTCTGCTTTTTTAACCATAGGTTTTATTGTGATTGAATTTTTCCCAGAAATGATGATTTCACTTTTTAATCGTGATCAAGAGTTGATGGCGATTACAGTCAAAGGGATTCGGATTTATTTATTCATGTTTCCATTTGTCTCGATTTCAATTATTGGATCCACGTATTTTCAGTCCATTGGAAAAGCACGGATTGCTATGATTCTAAGTTTATTGAGACAACTTATTTTATTAGTTCCTTTGCTTTTAGTTTTACCTCCTTTTTTAGGATTAGATGGTGTTTGGTTGGCACAACCCATTTCGGATACATTAGCAATCTCAATCACCCTCTATTTCTTAGTCAAACAATTTAAAAAAATGAAGCGATTAGAACTAGCAAAAGGCGAAAAGCACTGAAATTTTTCAGTGCTTTTTTTGGTTGTTCTAACATAAATTGTAATATGAATTAAAGGGGAGGATTTCAACATTGAAACGTCGTATTTACAAAGTAATCATTAAACTAATCATCGCGGTTGTCGTATTGGGAGTTATTTTAATCGGAGGAATTTTAGCATATCGACGAATTGAACAGCGACACGTTCAAAGTCAAATTAATCAAATCATTGATAGCGGTGGAATCAGTGAAATAAGAGAAATAGAATTAGGAGGTGTGACGCAATACATTGCAATCGAAGGGATGAGTCAAAGTAAACCACTGTGCTTATATTTACATGGTGGGCCTGGCTTATCTGTTCCATATGGGATTAGTGCACGTGGACAAAATCAAGATTTGCTGACACATTGTACGGCTGTTTATTGGGATCAACGGGGATCAGGAAAGAGCTATGATGAGACCTTGACTAGTCAAAATGTCTCTTTAACACAATTGCAACAAGATGCAAAAGAATTAATCAATTATTTATTAGAAACGTTTAATAAAGACAAACTTTATGTAATTGGATTTTCTTGGGGAACTGTTCTCGGAATGAACTTAGTAAAAGAAATTCCGCAGCTCATTGAAGCATATTTTGGCATTGGACAAGTCGTCAATCCATCTAAATCTGATTTAGAACTGTATGAATGGCTTATCGATGAATACGCAAGTATTGGGGCGAATGAATTAGTTTTAGCACTGAAACAAATGGGATACCCGCCTTATCAAAAGGTAGCGCATCAAGAACTTTTTACGAAAGCAATTACTAATAGTGGAGCTTATATTAAAATGCACGATGGTGTAGCGGGACTCAATATTTCAAAATGGATTGCTCAAGCCTTCTCATCACCTGACTTAAGTATAAAGGAAGCTTATGAAACGTTGTTTAAAACATCACATAAGGTTTTAACACAAAGTAACTTATGGGCTGAATTGAATGCGGTTCAATTTGATGAAGACATGACAAACCTTAAAATTCCAATCTATTTTATATCAGGAGTCGATGATTATATCTGTTCAAAAGACTTATTACAACAATGGTTTCAAAAACTCCAAGCCCCTAAAAAGGATTATCTCATCTTAAGTCACTCAGCTCATTATATTTCAACACAAGATGAACCATCCATGAATGATTTTATCAAACAAATTATTAATGAGGTTTATCCAACAAAAGAAATAAAGGATGAAGCCGGATTGAATGAAGTGAATTGAAAAGAGTGCTTAATAATGGAAAGTAACGGGATTTTTCCGATATTGAAATATAATCGGTTAGCCATAGTGGAAATCAGAAAAAAATAAGATAATTCATAGCTTATGAGATGAAATTAAAGTCATTACTCATGATATATTTTAATATTAAATGATAATTAAGATTTATAACGGTAAAAAACATTTACTTGTATCTCAAATCACTCTGCCCATCTCATCAGGTAAAAGTTAGACAATAAAACGAGGAGATAATAGAAATCTAGCATTTTCACTTGATGTATGAGTTTTTATTATCAAGAAAGAATTAATTTAACTCCAAAAAAACTATCTCGCTTGAGATAGTTTTTTTGTTATAGGAATTGAAATTAGGATAAAACTAATAAAAAGAATGAATTTGAGTTGAGGTTATTTATGAAGAAAATGTCGTTATATCAAGCCACCATTATTGTTTTGTCTTTTGTTGTCATCATTATGACGCTGTTACAATTAACTCTCTCATTAACGCCTCAAATTGATGCGCTTTTTAATACATTAGATGTTTTAATTTGGCTATTTTTTTTCGTTGATTATCTGGTGAGACTTGGAGTCAGTAAAGATAAGAAACAGTTTTTTTTATCTCATAAGATAGATTTAATTGTCATCATTCCCTTTTTCTCCATTTATCGCTTATTTCGGCTCGCTCGAGTGGCAGAATTATTACCTTTGTTAAGATTTACAAAGGTGGTAAAGGTCACAGTCATGTTAACGACAGCTTTTAAACAAATCAGTCAATTTTTTAAAACGAATAATCTTCATTATGTGTCCTTAGCCACTCTTGTCATTGTATTGTTAGGCGCTGGTGGGATCTCACTCGTTGAAGGATTTTCATTTAAAGATTCATTATGGTGGAGCATTGTTACGTTAACGACGGTGGGATATGGTGATATCGTACCTAAAACGGGAATCGGACGTCTCATTGCTTCTGTTGTCATGTTAACTGGGATTGGCTTTTTAGGAGCTTTAACGGGGACGATTTCAACCTATTTTTTAAATAAAAGCCATGATGTCTATCGTCCTAAAATTGTAGATGAGATGATTGAAAAATTGAATCATTTTGATGAATTGAGCTTTGAGGAATTTCAACAAATTATTTCTGTCTTAACCCTTATAAAAAAAGGTCAGGAGGAAATACAAGAAGAACGTGTGAAAGTTATTGAGAAAAAAGAGGAAGAGTAACCTAAGGTGTGATATGATAGTAGACTGTAAAGGAGAGAGAAAATGAATCAACCTAAAATCATTAATATTCAGGAAAGACTTCGCTTATATACGCCGGATAAATCAGAGTGGGATCACGCACTGCCTTGGTATCAAAATGAGAAAGTGATGTATTTATCAGAAGGAATTAGCAATCGAGTTTATGGGCTAGATGAAATTTATAATATGTATGAATTTTTAAGCACTAGAGGAGAACTTTATTTCATTCAAGTTTGTGAAAATCAGGATTGGGTCTCGATTGGAGATGTCACGTTGTGGGAAGAGAATCTACCTATTGCCATCGGTGTTGAGGCATATTGGCAACAAGGAATTGGAAAGCAGGTGATTAAAACCCTATTAAAGCGCGCTAAAGAGAAAGGGATGCAAAAAATATCTGTGCCTGCCATTTTTCACTATAATACGAGTTCACAACGGCTTTTTGAGTCGCTAGGGTTTAAAAAAGTTGGAGAAAATTCAACTGAAAAGTCATATGAAAAAATCATTAGGTAATCTTAGGAATCTTAATTGACACTCAAACATACATTTTCTATAATAAGATTATTAATTAGATAATTAACTAATTATTGGGGGATGGTATAATGGTTAGTACATCATCATTCATCATGATGGGGATAACGTGTTTTGTTTGTTTTATAGTACCACTTGTTTTAATTTGGTGGCTAAGAAAGAGATATCAAGCTTCTATTACAAGTTTTTTAACCGGAATGATTGCATTTGTCGTTGCAGTTCAGGTGATTGAAGCACCGATCAATTATTATTTCTTAGTCGTAAATGGAAACACGTCAAGTTGGTTAACTCAGCCTGTTATTTATAGTTTATATGGGGGATTAATGGCTGGTATTTTTGAGGAAACAGCTCGTTATCTTTGTTTTAGGTTTTGTTTAAAAAAACAAACAAGACTTCAAGATAGTTTGAGCTATGGCGTTGGCCATGGCGGAATAGAAGCGATGCTAATTGTCGGGACAACGTATATTAGTAATATCGTTATCTCTTTGTTTATTAATCATGGATTAATTGAAAATTTGGGGTTTAGTACAGCACTTGAGCAATCCATAACCGAACAATTAACGATGGTGTCGCCCATTATATTTGGGGTGGCAGGCTATGAACGTTTGATGACGCTCATCATCCAAATTGGATTATCGGTTCTTGTGTTTAAAGCCGTTCGTGAACGTAAAATCAAGTATTATCTTTTCGCTATTTTATTACATGCCTCGTTAGATTTGCCAGCGGCGCTTTATCAACTTGGAAAAGTTAATTTAATTGCAACCGAAGGACTCGTCACGCTCTTTGCCATTGGATTCTTAGTGTTTATTTTCAGACAAATAAAGCGATATAAAGAAGATTTATCTATTCCTGAGGATCAAGAATTACAAAAGTATCAAAAAGCTGGGTATTAGTAACATAAGGAGGTAAGTTAGTGAATAAGGTTTTTCAAGCACTCGCGGATCCCACTCGTCGTACGATTTTAAAAAAATTGAACAAGGGTGAGATGACAGCGGGGCAAATTGCAGAATGTTTTGACATGAGTAAGCCTTCTATTACTCATCACTTAAACATCTTAAAAAATGCGGATTTAGTACAAAGTGAAAAAAGAGGGCAATTCGTTGTCTATACGTTAAATACAACCGTGGTTCAAGATGTGATTGGGTGGTTTTATGAGTTTATGTATCGAGGAGGGAATCATGAAAATTAATAAATTTTTAGTCAGTGTGATAGGATTGACACTCGTCGCAACACTCATCGCTTATCCTGTTTTACCACAGCAAATTCCAACGCACTGGAACATCAATGGTGATGTGGATGGTTACAGCCCTAGATGGATGGCTATTGTTCTAGCTTGTCTTCCTGCTTTCATGTATGGGTTATTTTGGCTTATGCCAAAAATTGATCCAAAGCAAAAATCTTTTTCTAAATTTACAAAAGCATATGAACGTGTGATGTTAATCTTAATCTTATTTATGGTTGTCTTACAAATCATGACTTTTCTTGTTGCTTTAGGAGTTGAACTGCCCATTGATTTGATTGCTAAGATTGGAATTTCGATTTTATTTATTGTCATGGGGAATTATTTAGGACAAGTGAAACCGAATTATACGTTTGGCATTCGTACGCCATGGACTTTAGCAAGTGATGAGGTTTGGACTAAAACGCATCGTATGAGTTCTTATTTAATCGTTGTGAGTGGCGTTTTAATGCTTTTCTGTGCTTTTGTATCAGGTATAGTAGGAATGAGCTTATATCTGGCTTGTATTTTTATTCCAATCATTTTTTCAATGGGATACTCATATTATCTATATCATTGTCAATCGAATAAAAAAGATGGAATTTCTTAAGAAATTCCATCTTTTTTTTACAAGTTTTCCGTTGAAGTTATGCTATTTTTAGATTGAATAAAATCCAAAATTTATGACATAATAAGGTACATGATTAATGACAAAAAGGTGGGGAATGGATTGGATATATATACAGTTTTAGATTACTTTTCGACTTATGGTTTATATTTTTTATTTATCATTGTGTTTCTCGAGTATATGAATTTACCTGGACTACCAGCTGGAATTATTATGCCTGCCGCTGGGATTTTAATTGCAAGCAGTGACATGAACTTCATGACCGCCTTAATTGTTTCGATTATGGCGGGCTTATTAGGAAGCTATGTCTTATATTTTATTGGTTATTTTTTAGGGAAACCCATTTTAGATAAATTTTATCAAAAGTTTGTCAATTTACAACCGTCTATTGATAAGGCGATTGGGTATACGGATCGCCATGGAAATAAAGGGGTATTTATTGCCAGGCTTATTCCGGTTGCTAGAACATTGATTTCATTAACAGTGGGAACGCTTCGAATGAACTTCGTCTCATTTAGTCTTTATTCAATGGCAGGGATTGCCATATGGAATATTGTGTTTATCTATGCAGGCTATGCATTTGGTTATTTATTTTTAAAATAATAATAAAGGGGGATTTTTTTAGTTGGAGGATGCAATATGATCGCGTTTCTTTTAATTATAATCAGACTAATTAATCTCTTTTTAATTGGGAATTTAATATTTTATAAACGAAAAGAACCTTCTTTATTATTGGCTTGGATACTCGTTTTAGTTTTTATTCCGGTCATTGGGTTTATTTTTTATCTACTTTTTGAAAGAACACCAAAAGTGTCAAAGAAAGTGAATCTAGTTGATACCATTGAAGAAAATGTGAGTGATTTACATTATGAATCAAACGTTGATGAACCTATCAGGTCCATTATGCGGTATAATCGTCAATTTAATCAAGCGAAGTTAACACGATATAATGATTTGACGTTTTATTCTGAAGGGGAATTAAAGTATAAGCAACTGTATTTAGATATCAGTCAAGCCACGACATCTATTCATTTTCTATATTTTATTATTCGTCAAGATGAACTCGGAACTGAATTTGTCAATTTATTAGCAAAAAAGGCACACGAAGGGGTAGAAGTACGCGTTATTTATGATGGGGCGGGATGCTTTGGAACACCGATGCATTTTTTTGATCCAATTATTCGAGCAGGCGGAAAGGTCTATAATTTTCACCCTGCTAAAATACGTTTAGTTGGATTAAATTATAATTATCGTAATCATCGTAAAATTGTGGTGATTGATGGTAAAATAGGTTATATGGGAGGAATGAATATTGGAAAAGAGTATATGTCTTTAGATCCGAAATATTCTCCTTGGCGAGATGCTCATTTGCGAATCATAGGTGAATCCGTTCGTTTTTTACAGCTCCGTTTTTTACGTGATTATTTCATGGTTTGTGATGATGTTGAAGAAGAAAATCAGATTAAAACAAAAGTCAAGAATTATTTCTCATCTCATAGGGGTGAGAAAGAGTGTGAAATGCAAATTGTGAGTGATGGACCCGATACGAGTACGGATGATATTAAATCAGGGATGGTAAAAATGATTCAAACAGCCATGAAGTCGATTCAAATTCAAACCCCTTATTTTATACCGGATAATTTATTTCTCGAGACGTTAAAAATGGCTGCTTATTCAGGCGTTAAGGTAGAGGTGATGATTCCAACGATTGCGGATCATCACTACGTTTATCGAACGACTACTTCATTTATTAAAGAGTTACGAGAAGCAGGAATTACCGTCTATTTATATAAAGGGTTTTTACATTCAAAAATTATGACAGTTGATGGCAAAGTTAGTTGTATTGGTTCAACTAATATGGATCAAAGAAGTTTTAAAATTAATTATGAAATTAGTGCTTTTGTTTATAATGAAACGTTTACAGAGCAGTTAAATCATCAATTTAATAAAGATTTGGAGAATTGTTTAATAGTGGATGACTCATACGAATTAAATAAGCGATGGTGGGTAAGAATGGAAGAAAGTATTTATCGCGTCATCTCGATGATTTTATAAAGGACAGAGAAAGGGTGTGTGAAAGACTTATGATGCTGTTAGCCTTACTACTGTTTGGGATAGGATTTTTATATTTCGAATTAGAAACGTTAAAAGTAAGTACGTTCTATCTTAAAACAGAGAAACTCAAGCATAAAATAAAAATTGTTCACTTATCCGATTTGCATTCTAAAGAATTCGGAGTTAATAATGAGCGACTGATTAAAAAAGTCCGGGAACTTAAACCGGATTTAATTGTGACAACAGGGGATATGATTAGTTCAACAGATCATAATGGGGATGCCTTTTTATCAGTTGCAGCGGCATTAAGTGATCAAATTCCAATGTATTATATCGAAGGAAATCATGAATTAACAGCACGCTATGATACGCTCAATCTAGAAAATGGGTGGTATGAGACTTATTTAAATGATTTAAGAGCATTGGGAGTGCATGTCTTGAAAAATGACACGAATCTGATTCAACTACAAGATGTAAAGTTACATATTCAAGGATTAACCGTTCCATTGGCTCATTATTGTGCCGTCCCAGAAAAAATTTCAGCAATTGATGATATTCATCCTATTAAAAAGGTTTCTGATGTGCTAGAGCCCACATCACCGCATCATTATAATATTCTACTTGCGCATAACCCATTTTTAATTCCGATCTATCTTGAACATGAAGTTGATTTAATTTGTTGCGGACATGTTCATGGAGGCGCTGTAAGACTACCTTTTATCGGAGGGATTCTATCCCCTGAACGCAAATTGTTTCCTAAATATAGTGGGGGACATTATCGATTTAATTCGTCAAATCTGATTGTAAGTCGAGGGTTAGGAAGACTTCGTTTGTTTAATCGACCAGATGTGGTGATGATTGAGATCAATCCTGAATAAGTCGGGAGAATATAAATGAGAAAAGTGAAACTTTGCCCTTATTTCTGATAGACATGGAAATATGCCTTCTCTTAAGGTCGTCTTGCATGATATTGAACAAAAACCCATTTTTTGTTTAGGTGATATGATTGGAAAAGGGTCACAATCAAAGGAAGTGGTTGATCTCTATTTAAAAAAGTGCCAAGTTATTGCAAAAGGAAATTGGGAAGATTTTAATTTGGTAATACCGACATGCATTCGGTGGGAGACGATTAGAAATATTGAGAACGCTTCGAGAAGTTACTGGATTTGACTTAAGCGGACGGTATATTCGTTTATTTCATGCTAATCCTCGTGAGTTATAGTGCGGTATTCAGGGTGATTATTTACAATATTTACGCGACGAAAGAGTGTTATTTAATGTCAGAAGTGTTGGAAATTCTTTCGATTTAATCCCAATGGCCGCCTATGTTATCTTAGAGGGAATTTTAAATTCCCAACAAGAAGCAGACTTTTCTATTCAGTTTTATTGACTTAAATACGATATTGAATCGGCAATTGAGCTAGCAAATGAGTCAAAATACCAGATAAAGAAGTTAATATTCATGAACTTAAAACCGGTTTATATGGACGATAAAAGCAGAGTGATTCTGCTTTTTTTTGTTGTCTGTTTTTAATTTCTAAATATTATCTGATAAAGAAGAAGTTGGCACACAATAATCGACAAAAAATGCTCAAACTAATTTTGTCGGTTGTGTAAGAATTATTTGAAGAAGGTGTTTTTTGTGAAAAAAGTAATCTCAATTTTTACAGCCTGTATGCTTGTTGGCCTAGGTGGCATAAATGGACAAGCTGCTGAAAAAAATGATGACGTCATTTCAGTATCACAGCAATTAACAGAAGATCAAAAGGCTGAAATGGCTAAACATGAACAAAAATTTAAAGAAGCTCAAGCAAAATTTGATGCGTTAACTGCAGATCAGAAAAAAGAAATCTACGACTTATTTGATAAAGTGAATGTGGCTAAAGTCAAGTTATTAGATAAATACGTTGAATATGGAATTATTTCAAAAGATGAAGCACAAGCTATGCAAAAATATATGGCTGAATTTTCAGAAAAAGCTCGTAATGAACAAATGTTTATTGGGGTAGCTGGGCCTCGAGGACCAAAAGCCCCTAAACCAGAATCTGAGACAAAAGAAGAATCTAAAACTTCTAAAACACAAAACGCTTCAACTGAAAAAGGGGAAGTAGAATCAAAAGCTCCTAAAGCTCGACAAGAGACTGAAAATAAAGGAACAACAGAATCAAAAGCTCCTGAAGCTCGACAAGAGACTGAAAATAAAGGAACAACAGAATCAAGAGTTCCTGAAACTCAAAAAGAAGCTGAAAATAAAGGAAATCTAAAAGAGAATCAATCAGAGAATATTGCTGAAAAAGGTTCTAAAATTCAAGAAGACTAAGAATTTATCATTTTATTATATATAACCGACACTAAGAGGATGCCTCATTGAATTGGCATTCCTTTTTTTAGTGCTAGAATTCTGAGTAGGAGACTTTCAAACTTGAAACCAATTTATTTTTTTACGAAAGGGTTAGAGCTTGAGTTTCGATAACGGATGATCGGAGTCAATTCGATACACAGAGATGAAGAACAGGACTTGCAACATAGGTGTTCTTTGCATATAGTATCATAGAACTATAGATTAGCTGAGGTGTTAGTATGAAAGAACAGAAAGTACACACATCCTCTTCACAACAAAAAATTATCCAGTCTTCGATTCATCACACATACCAATTAAAGTTAGGGGAAACTGAACAACAAAATAAAACGTATTTTGCAAGACTAAGAGGCTATCGCGATCGTAAATAAGGCATTAGCCTTTTTTTCTTTTCAACAGATGTAAGATTTAAAAATTAGAAAATTAGACAATTCTCTAATTAATAGAAGAATAAAAAAAAGAGAAGAACTGATTCAAATAAACACTCAAAAAAGTCAGCCAAACGGGAAAAATAAGGATTTTTGATTGACATGATAATTGCTAATTCAACATAAAATTTAATATAGGAAGGGGGGAGTCTAATGCTAGATCATCATTTATGGGATATTTATACGTATTGTATCATGGATGACTTGATCAGATGCCTAATTTTATATGAGAGACATGAGATTGCAACGGAACGGTTAGAATATAAATTTGTCATCTTCACTCCTAATATCTATAATTTTCTAAAAGACACGAATTGGTTAAAGCAGCTTGGAAAAGTCTTTCATGCGGAATGTGAATATAAATTAAATGGGGACCACCCTATTTTACATTACTGTGCCGTTTATGAAATGGGATGGTCCGTCCAATTTTTGTTCATCTCAGATCATTTAAGTTTCAATTATTTAAAAGAAAAACGCATGAGGTTATTGATTGATAAGGATCATCAATTCAAAAAAGAGCAAATAAAATTAGAAGGAATAAAGTATGGAAAATGGTATGAATTACCTGATCAAATGGAGTTTATTCAAGTTATTGAGAAGTTTTATATCTTTTTATTAAAATCAGTTCGACTCATGAAGAATCATAATATGATTGAAATCTTAAAGATTGAGTCGGAAATATTAGAACCCATTGTGATTAGCTTGACACAATGGTTAAGCTATTGTGATGAGTTATTTACATTTGAGGAAGTAAATAACATTAAAAATTTAGTAACTGACGCAAAAAAAAACTTACCTTCTATGAGAGAAAAAAATGATTATAACCGTCTGAATACTTATTTAAATGTCGGTGAAAACTTAATTAATAATTATTCAGATATCATGGATTATGAAATGAATAATGCAAAGATCATCTATTTAAAAGAGACTCTTTTGACACAGTTACAGCATTTTTTAAATCATCAACAAACGGATAAAGGTAACTTAATTTGTCTATACTAATAAAACAGGATTTGACTTTTAAATTAATCGTGAACTTCCATTTATCTCTAGACTAATTTATGGTAAAATTAAGAGATAAGTTGTCGTAAGGAGAGTGATAGGCGTGAACTTAAATTTAAATATGATTAAAAGCATGGCTGCAAATCCAGCTGTTTTTTCACGTGCACAATCCTTTTATAACTTTGGAGCAACGATTAAATACTACATTATTTATGATAAGGTAGATGATTATCAAGTTTTTGCTGAAGTTATAGAAGATCCAGATTTATTTCATGTCCATTTGAATATTAATGAGCAGGGGAAAGTCACCCATCATATGTGTGACTGCGGAGGGTTTCATACAAAGTTTGGTTCATGTAAGCATGTAATTGCTCTTTTATTGCGTTTATATGACGATCAAATTAAAAATAGATTAGTGATTCATTCAGGGTTAAGCGAGGATGATGATCTCATTTCTAAAGTTTTAGATACATATGAAACAAATTTGACAAGTGAACTGAATTATGAAATGTATCCTCAACAAGTCACGATGTATCCTAAACTAGTGATTAATAGTCGTAATCAACCTTCTTTAGAAGTTAGTATGGGGATTACGAGACCGTATGTCATCAGAGATTTATATCGATTTGTTATTGACTTAGAATGTGAATGTATTATCTCTTATGGAAAAGAGTTAGAGTTTAAACATACGATGAATCATTTTGATGAACGGTCACGTCCCTTAGTGAAATTTATTTGGGATCGTGTTGTAGAAGATCGCGTCTATTTGAAACAATTTGGTTTATCACCAGGACAAGCACGTCAATTGTTTTTAACGCCGTCTAGTTTGGATACGTTTTATGACTTAAACTTACGTAAAACAATTGCTTGTAGTATTGAGTATTATAATTGTGAAACGATTACCCTTCATTCGAAAGAACCAGAAATTGAATTCCAAATTGAAGAAGAAGACAGTACTTATTATTTAAGACATAATTTAGGTCAATATCTAATCATTCGAGGACAAAATTATACCTATTTACTCCAAGAGCGAGAAATGTATCGCTGTCATGAAGAGTTTGTTCAAAATATTATTCCTTTACTTGAAAAAATGTCAGAAGCAACTTCATTTGGACTTAAAATTTCCAATGAAACGATGGGGAAATTTTTATCACTGGTTTTACCTAAAATTAAGCCTTACATTCGTGATACTGCACTTGAAGAACTCTATCAAAAATTTAAAGTCTATCCTCTAACCTTTGGTTTTTATTTAGATTCAGAGTTTAAAGGAAATATTGGATTACGTGTTCAGTATCGCTATGGCGATATTCATATCGATGCCAACCAACCGAATACGGAGGAAAGTAAGCAAATTCTTCGTGATGTTGTCAAAGAAGCCAAGGTGTTGGCAATGCTTGAAACGTTCCATTTTGAAAAAATACCTGGGGGAACCTATTTATTAAAAGATGAAGAAGCCACGTATACGTTTTTAACAGAAGGGATTAATGAACTTAGACAAATAGGGGAGGTCTATGCTTCAGAAACATTTAAAGGGATTAAAATTAAAGAACCCAAATCTTTATCTGTTGGAATCCGTTTGCAAAGTGAGTGGTTAAATGTTCATTTTGAAGATTTAGAATTTGACGCATCGGAATACAAAAAAATATTAGCGGCTTATCGCTTAAATAAAAAATATTTCCGACTAAAAGACGGATCATTTATTAACTTACAAAATGATTACGTTGAAACGTTGGCTTCCTTTGTCGACGATTTAAACTTAAAAGATAACGAATTTGGACAGGCAGAAGTGATGATCCCAAAATATCGTGCGCTTTATTTAGATCAACTCATTCAACATCACGAAACTTTGCATGCCGTGAGGGATGCTTCCTTTAAATCGATGGTCCGTGAATTTAAATTAGTCGAAGATGCCGATTTTATCGTGCCTGAACCTTTGCAAAAAACACTTCGTCGTTATCAAAAAACAGGGTTTAGATGGATTAAAACCTTAGCTAAATATCAAATGGGTGGAATTTTAGCCGATGATATGGGACTTGGAAAAACCTTGCAAATTATTTCAGTTCTTTTATCTGAACAATCAGAAAGTACAAAACCCTCACTCATTGTGGCACCTAGTTCATTAATCTATAACTGGAAAAGCGAAATTGAGAAATTTGCGCCAAGTTTAAACGTATTAATTGTGACAGGAGAACCAACTGTCAGACAAGATTTAATTAATACCTCAACAGATTATGATGTTGTTATTACCTCTTACGACTTAATTCGCCGAGATATTGAAGTGTATGAAACACAACAATATCGCTTCTGTATTTTAGATGAGGCTCATTTTATTAAAAATCATACGACTCAAAATGCTAAGTCAGTGAAACGAATTCGAAGTGAAGTCCGTTTTGCCTTAACTGGTACGCCAATCGAGAATTCATTAGCAGACTTATGGTCAATTTTTGACTTCATTCTTCCGGGATACTTTGGATCTTATTCACAGTTTAAGAAAAAATATGAAGCCCCAATCGTAAAACATCATCACTTACATTTATTAACTCGCATTCACCAACAAGTGGCTCCTTTTATCCTTCGTCGCTTGAAAAAAGATGTCTTAAAAGAATTACCAGATAAAATCGAAACAAACGTGTATTGTGAAATGGGAAAAACGCAGCGTGACTTGTACTATGCGATGCTATCTCAAATGAAACAAGAAATGCATCATGAAATTGAAGAAGTTGGGGTAGAACGTAGTCGAATTAAAATTTTAGCCTTATTAATGCGCTTACGCCAACTTTGCTGTCATCCGTCACTTTATCTTGAAAATTATCGTGGTGAAAGTGCGAAACTAAATTTATGTATGCAGTTAGTTCAAGATTGTATTGCATCAGGTCATAAGGTTTTAATTTTCTCGCAATTTACCTCGATGTTAGAGATTTTAGGGCGTGAGCTTAAAGCTAAAGAAATTAAATTTTTAACCTTAACAGGCGCAACCAAAACAAGTGATCGTTTAGCTTTAACGGAGCAATTTAATCAAGACGATACGAAAGTCTTCTTAATTTCATTAAAAGCAGGTGGAACAGGACTTAATTTAACAGGGGCAGATGTTGTGATTCACTATGACCCATGGTGGAACATGAGTGCTCAAAATCAGGCAACTGACCGAGCTCACCGTTTAGGACAAGATAAAACAGTTCAAGTCTTTAAATTAATGGTTAAAAATACAATTGAAGAACGAATTCAAGTGTTACAGGAACAAAAACGTGATTTAACCGAAGCCATTGTCAAAGAAGGGGAAACGTTTATTAGTAAACTTTCAACAGAAGAATTAAGTGCTTTATTTGAAGAACACCATGATTTTTAATTGACAAGATGAATGGTAAAGTCATACAATAAAAATATATAATAAACCTTTGATTGAGAAATAGTAGTTCGTCATCTGATTTTACAGAGAGTCGATGGTTGGTGGAAATCGATAAATCAAGCGAATGAATGGGCTCATGAGTGGAACCTGAATGTGAAAGTAGGGAACTCGGATTCTTCCGTTATCAAGACTAAAGTGGATAAATTAAGTTTATCTATTGAGGTGGCACCGCGGTAATATATCGTCCTCTATCTATGTGTACATAGGTAGAGGACTTTTTTTGTTCTCTACCATTAATAAGGAGTGAAAATTATGTCAAGAATTTTATCAGCAATTCAACCATCTGGAACTTTAACAATCGGAAACTATTTAGGGGCATTAAAAAACTTTGTTAAATTACAAGATGAACATGAGTGTTTTTTCTTTATCGTGGATCAACATGCGATTACTGTCCCTCAAGATCGCTTAGAATTACGTAAGAAGATTAAAGAATTAACGGCCTTATATTTAGCGTGTGGCCTAGACCCAGAAAAAGCAACAATTTTTGTGCAATCTGAAGTTCCAGCCCATACACAACTAGCATGGATGTTAACCTGTAATACGTCAATGGGTGAACTTGAACGTATGACACAATTTAAAGATAAATCGCAAAAACAAAGTGCAAAAGGACAAGGAATTGGTGTTGGCTTATTTATGTATCCTGTTTTAATGGCAGCTGATATTTTATTATATGATGTAGATTTTGTCCCTGTTGGAGATGATCAAAAACAACATTTAGAATTAACCAGAGATCTTGCAGAACGTTTTAATAATCGATTTGGAGAAACGTTTAAAATTCCTGAGCCTTTAATCGCTAAAACAGGTGCTCGTATTATGTCTTTACAAGAGCCAACCAAAAAAATGAGTAAATCAGATGATAACGCCCGTAACTTTATCTTAATGACAGATGAACCAAATGTTATTCGTAAAAAAATCAAATCAGCGATGACAGATTCAGATGGTATCATTGCCTTTGATCGCGAGAACAAACCAGGCATTTCAAACTTATTAGAAATTTATTCAACCATTACAGGAGAAAGTATTGACTCATTAGTCGCTCGCTATGATGGAGCAGGTTATGGAACATTTAAATCTGATTTAGCAGAGGTCGTAGTTGCAGAACTTGAACCCATTCAACAACGTATGAAAGAATTATTAAATTCTCCAATCATTGATGAAGTATTGGATCGTGGAGCCGAAAGAGCAAACCAATTAGCGTTTAAAAAAGTGAAAAAAGCAGAACATAAAATGGGATTAGGTCGTAAAAAATAATCTTTTCTAAACGAATGATAGGCGAGATGCACCGTAAATGTTCGATTTTAAATCGGATATTTACGGTGCTTTTTTCATGACTTCATATTAAACATCAAGAACCTTAACAGCTGCTTCTCTTGTAAAGTAATATGGAGTTACATATGATGATAAATTTACAATAAATAGAAATAATGACAAAAATATAATCATGAAATTAAATAAAAATTGGCTGCTAGGCATTCAAAAATGAATCCCTAGCAACCAATCGGCAACTTCATATTTAGTTACAGCTTTTAGGGCCTACCATTTTTGATGGGCTTGGATTGATGAATGGGATGAAACCTCAAGATATCACTTTTTTTGATAAATCAAAGAAAATAAGTAGCAAATTTTATCGAAACATTGAATAATTCTCGAATCTTGAGGTCTTTTAAGAGATGAGATGGCCATCAAACGTTGACATTTAAAAGGCATTTACTCTACAATGAAATTAATGACCTCAAAAAGAGGATAAATTTAACAATGTTAAGGGGATTTCAATGGGGAAGATTTTAATATTCATGTTTGAAGGAATGGCAGATTATGAAGTAACCTTTATCAGTCATCTTCTGCACGCTGATGCAGGAAAAGAAATCATGACAATTGCGTATACCGACGATGCAGTTGAGGGACAATCAGGCCTTCATTATCAGCCACAATATACAGTCAAAGAAGTTTTAAAAGAAGACGTCGAAGGATTAATTTTATGTGGGGGATGGAATAACGATATTCGCTTAGAATTAGTCGAACTGATTCAACGTATTCATAAAGAACGGAAGCTATTAGCTGGAATTTGTAGCGCTGGAACGATTATGCTTGCAAAAGCAGGGGTTTTAGATTACATGACTTATACCACGCCAATCAGTAAATGGAGTGCAGAAGAAGCCCTTTTTTATAATATGGACGATCCTTTTCCGCGTGAAAACTATGTTTCAAAACGCTTAGTACGTGATCGTCATGTCATTACAGCCCAAGGAATTGCATTTGTGGACTTTGCATTAGAAATATGCGCTTGGTTTAAATTGTTTCAGTCACAGCAAGAAAAGCATGAATTTTCAAAACTTGTCAAAGGTCATTAGTCTGATGCATCCCTGTGTTTAATGATGATTTAATCTGCGACTCATCGTAGCCGATTTTACATGCTTTTATCTTGCTCAGATATCTTTTTTTAGATAACTGCATTTATAAGCTTCTCCAAATAAAAATACATCATAAAAAGGTTGTAACAGCACAACCTTTTTATTTTGAACATAAAAAAAACTGCCGTCAAAAGGCAGGAACATAGGAATTTAAGGATAGCGATTTAATTTGATATATTCGCCATTAATCATGATTTCTTCTTCTTTATGAAACAATTGAATTGCTTTTTCACATGAAAGATAATAGTTTCCATTTAATGAACAAATTTTAAATCTATCAGAACCTAAGTGATTTTCCAACAGATTATCAAGAGACTTCATTTCATTTAAGAACGGTAAAGAAGCGTCATTTGATTTATGATATAAAGTTTGAAAGCTAAAATTTGAATCGTTGTTTAAAGTTGAAATCATCATTTCTGTTTCAACAAGGATTGAAATATCTGATTTCATATCATGATCATGGTCAACGATTGTTGTTTGGTCATAAGCCGAAGCATCGACTGGTTTAGAACATCCAATCAATAAAACGCTAGAGGCAAATGCCGCAAATAACATTTGTTGTAATCTCATATAACTCCTCCATTGTTCAACTTTTTAGCGAACGTTATCTAATTTAACATATGATTTTTACATTGTAAACAGAAAAACTATAGTTTTTTTACATTTTTCGCACAAAAAAGTCTATTTCCAATCAGAATTCATGATGTATTCCCTTACATTTTAAAAAGAGAAGTCTAGATTTGTCCTGTTTTAATTTATCGATGAGAGGCTCTTCCCTTTGCGATAAAACGTGTTAAAATAGGCCTAAACACCTATATTTGGTAATTATTGTTAAGGGGGGAGCGCCTTGATTGAATATAATAAGCGTTCAAATTTAATGGAGGCCATTGAGTTTAATTATGTCTTAAACGATATAAAAGATGCCAATTTGTATCGAGATATTTATCCTTATTCAGAAATCCCTAAAGTGACGTTTAATCATACCCGCGTACCAATCCATATGCCAGATGAAATCTTTATAACGGATACATCATTTCGAGATGGACAGCAATCAAGAGCACCGTATACCGCTGATCAAATTACAACGTTATATCAAATGCTTCATCGACTAGGTGGGCCACAGGGAAAAGTACGTCAAAGTGAATTCTTTTTATATTCCAAAAAGGATCGTGAAGCCGTTTATCGTTGTTTAGAGCTCGATTATGAATTTCCAGAAGTCACGTCTTGGATTCGAGCGAATAAAGACGACTTTAAGCTCGTTAGAGAAATAGGACTAAAAGAAACTGGAATATTACTCTCTTGTTCTGATTATCATATTTTTAAAAAATTAAACATGACACGAAAGCAGGCCTTTGATCACTACTTAGGAATTGTTAAACAAGCTTTAGACGTAGGAATTATACCTCGTTGTCATTTCGAAGATATTACACGAGCTGATTTTTATGGTTTTGTTGTTCCTTTAGCAATGGCTTTAAGACAATTAAGTGAAGAAAGTCAAACACCAATCAAAATAAGAGCTTGTGACACCATGGGGTATGGTGTGACCTATCCAGGAGCAGCACTTCCACGTTCTGTTCAAGGAATTATCTTTGGATTAAACCACCATGCACATTTTCCAAGCGAATGGATTGAGTGGCATGGACATAATGATTTTTACAAAGCGGTGAATAATTCATCAAATGCCTGGCTGTACGGTGCATCAGGAGTTAACTGTACAATGCTTGGAATTGGAGAACGAACGGGTAACACGCCGCTTGAAGCAATGGTTTTTGAATATGCTTCCTTACGTGGCACACTAGATGGGATGGATCCGACCGTCATCAGTGAGATTGCCTCTTATTACGAACATGAAATTGGACTGAAGATTAGTCCAAGCACCCCTTTTGTCGGAAAAAATTTCAATGTAACACGAGCAGGTATTCATGCAGATGGTTTACTAAAAGATGAAGAGATTTATAACATTTTTGACACCAACAAGTTTTTAAATCGACCACCACTCGTTGCCATTTCTGCTCATTCTGGATTAGCAGGCATTGCTCATTGGATTAACACTTATTATCAATTAACGAAAGAACAGCAAGTTAATAAAAGTTCAAAAATCGTAACGCAATTAAAAGAATATGTGGATCATGAGTTTGAACAGGGGCGAATCGGAATCATATCTGATCAAGAACTCGATGACTACATCCATTTTTTAAAAAATGAAGTGGGGGAATATTTATGGGATTAACCATGAGCCAAAAAATCATTCATAACCATTTAGTATCAGGTAAATTGAAAAAAGAAGAAGAAATCGGCATTCAGATTGATCAAACGTTAACACAAGACTCAACTGGAACCATGACTTATTTACAATTAGAAGCCATGAACATCGATGAAGTCAAAACAAAGCGTTCAGTCGCTTATGTCGATCATAATTTATTACAAGTTGGATTTGAAAATGCAGACGATCACAAATATTTGCAAACCGTAACAAATCGATATGGCATTTACTTTTCAAAACCCGGAAATGGAATTTGTCATCAAGTACATCTTGAACGATTTTCAGTTCCAGGTCAAACTTTAATTGGAAGTGATTCTCATACACCAACTTGTGGAGCCGTTGGGATGTTAGCCATTGGAGCGGGAGGATTAGATGTTGCAAAAGCAATGGCAGGTGTTCCTTATTATTTTAAAATGCCAAAGATGGTTAATATTAAGTTAAGTGGAACCTTACAGCCAGGATGCAGTGCTAAGGATATCATACTAGAAGTTTTACGTCGACTGACAGTTAAAGGTGGCGTTGGAAAAATCCTTGAATACACGGGAAGTGGCGTTTGTAACTTAAGTATTCCCGAGCGTGGAACCATTACCAATATGGGAGCAGAACTTGGAGCTACAACCTCAATTTTTCCAAGTGATGCAACAACGAAAGAATTTTTAAAAGCGCAAAATCGCCTTGAAGATTATCATGAATTATCATCAGACGAGGATGCTCATTATGATGAAGTGTATGAGATTAACTTAGATGAACTCAAACCGCTTATTGCCTGTCCTCATTCTCCAGATGCTGTTCGCACGGTTGAAGAAGTAGGGACTATCAAAGTAGATCAAGTAGCAATTGGAAGTTGTACAAATGGTTCCTATCAAGATCTCATGAAAGTCGCGACCATCTTAAAAGGAAAGACGGTTCATCCTGATGTCAGTTTAGTCATTTCACCGGGGTCAAAACAAGTATTGACGATGCTTGCTAAAAATGGAGCACTAGCTGATATCCTTGCAAGTGGGGCTAGATTATTAGAGTCTGGATGTGGACCGTGTATTGGAATGGGACAATCACCGGCAACAAATGCAATCAGTTTAAGAACGTTTAACCGTAATTTTTATGGACGTTGTGGCACCTTATCTGCTAATGTCTACCTTTGTTCACCTGAAACAGCTGCCTATTCTGCTCTTGCCGGAGTCCTAATCAATCCAATGAATGAAAAACTAGGTATTTCACAGCCTGATTCTTTTGAAATCAATGATTTATCTATTATTTCACCTAACAAACAAGGAGACATCAAAAGAGGACCGAATATTAAACCATTTCCTTTGAATGAACCTTTATCTGCTTATCTAACTAAAAAAGTTTTAATTAAAGTAGGGGATCATATCACAACCGATCATATTATGCCCTCAAATGCTAAACTGCTACCGTATCGGTCAAACATTCCCTATTTAAGTCAGTACTGCTTTCAAACCGTTGATGAAACCTTTGCAACCCGAGCAATGAGTGAAAAAGGTGGATTTATTATCGCGGGGCTTAATTATGGACAAGGCTCATCAAGAGAGCATGCTGCGCTCGTTCCCTTGTATTTAGGCATCAAAGGGGTTATTGCGAAATCATTTGCCCGAATTCATCGATCAAATCTTATTAATTCGGGAATTTTGCCCCTTGAGTTTGTTGAAGATAAAGATTATGATCAGATGAATCAAAATGACGTTTTAGAATTAAAAGATTTAACTCATCTGGTGACACAGGCACAACCATTGGTGATGGTTTATAATGTCACGCAAAACCGCTATATTAAAACAAGACTCTTATTATCAAAGAGAGAACGTAAAATGATTCTTGCGGGTGGAGCCATTAATTTGATTAAGCAAGAAAGGGGAGAGTAAAATGAGAGTTGTCACGTTAATTCCTGGTGATGGAATTGGACCTGAAATTAGTGAGGCAGTTGTTAAAATTTTTGAAGCTGCTAAAGTGCCAATTGAATGGGAGATTGTTCAAGCTGGAGCTCATGTGATGGAAGTTGAAAAAACACCATTACCACGTGCTGTCATTGATTCCATTGAAAAAAATAAGGTGGCGTTAAAAGGTCCAATTACAACTCCAATTGGATCTGGCTTTCGTAGTGTCAATGTTACACTTCGACAAACGTTCAATTTATATGCTAATATTCGTCCAATTAAATCGATTAAAGGCATTACTTCACGATATGAAAATATTGATTTAGTAGTTGTGCGAGAAAACACCGAAGATTTATATGCTGGCATTGAACATCAAATCGGCGATGTGGCAGCTGAAAGCATCAAGATTGTCACGAAAAAGGCTAGTGAACGGATTGCAAAAGTAGCCTTTGATTTAGCGATTAAACAACATCGCAAGCTGGTGACAGCTGTTCATAAAGCAAACATTATGAAATTAAGTGATGGATTATTTTTAGACTGTGTTCGAAAGATTAAAGCGGACTATCCATCAATTGATTATCATGAGCAAATTGTGGATGTAATGTGTATGAACTTAGTGATGAATCCTCAAAAATTGGATGTCTTAGTAATGGGAAATTTATATGGCGATATTTTATCAGATTTATGTGCCGGCTTGGTTGGCGGACTTGGATTAGTACCGGGAGCTAATTTAGGAGATGAAGTAGCCATTTTTGAAGCTGTTCATGGAAGTGCACCAGATATTGCAGGACAAAATATAGCAAACCCAACGGCTCTTTTACAATCTAGTATTTTGATGTTACGCCATTTGAATTTAAGTTCTTATGCCAATCAGATTGAAAAAGCAATGATGGCAGTTTATGAGGACGGTCTATATTTAACAAAAGACGTAGGTGGAGAAGCAACACTTTTTTCCTTTACTGAACAGATTATTGAAAAAATAATCAAATAATTATTGTATTTTTTGACATTTCGTGTCCTTTCTGTGTTATTATAGATGAAATAAATAACAAAATATGTTATAATTTCTAATAAATTGCATAAAGGGGTATTTATGTATTATTTAGAATAGGGCATTGGAGGCACACATAATGAAACAAGAGGATCAAATAAAGGAAGTCAAATGGGAGAATGATGAAACTTTAATTTGGAGAAATCCAGCAGAGGAAACGTATTATCTACGTAAACGTTGGGAACTTCGTAAGTTAGACCGTTTTTTAGATTTAGGATGTGCAACGGGGCGTCACGCCTTATTCTTTGCAGAAGATGGCTACACAGTGACGGCATATCAATCTAAAAATGATAGTTTGAGTGAATTATTAGAAAAAGTAAATGAGTTAGGTTTAGAAATGAAGTACGTTCATGGTCCATTAACGTCTCTTTCTTTATCAGATGAAAGTTTTGATTGTGTTTTAGCATACGATTGCTTACATGAATTAAATCAGGATGAAATGATTCAAGTCTTTAAGGAAGTATATCGTATTTTGAAAGTAGGAGGCGAATGTTACATGACATTGCCAAATACCTTCCTTTCAAAAAAGCTGATTCAAAATTTTAGTGTGATCTCGTATAAGAAGGTGACAACTTTCACGCAAAATAACGGATCTGAATGTTACCATTTACTCTTAAAAAAATAAAAAGTAAAAGAGCCTCTTTCTAAAGAAGGCTCTTTTTACATCGGGTGATAGGGGAAGTAGGAGAGGTTTGGTTTGTTTTTTAGATGAAGAGAAAACAAGTTCACTCCCTCTCATTCGATTAATGATTCAAAGAAATTAAAAAACGCGCTATTACTAATCATTAGCGTTTTTTTTTGAGGATTAGAAGTTATGGACGTTTAAAGAAATAGTCTGTTCGCTGTGCAATTTTATGAAAGCCCAGTTTTTGATACATGTCTTTTGCTGTATCCTCTTCATCTGTGACTAAATAGATGAGCTGACAATTTTGTTGAATAGCTGTTTCAATCATAGATTTTAAAATAGCCGTTCCAAATCCTTGATGTTGATAGCATGGATTTACACCAAAAACTTCGATTTTAGCTATTTCATCATGAATAAATAAGTCACACTTTCCAATGGGATGACCTTTATAATAAGCGATATAGCAATCCACACCGTCGTTTGATAAGTATACATTTTTGCGTCGAGTCGCACGACGGACACAAAAATCATGACCTAAGGTTTGTTCATCATGAGCTAAATCACATGCGATTAAATCTGCCACAGTATCGATCTGTTTTAGTACCTCAATCACCAAATCATCTCGGTCTTTTAGATTTAAAACTTCTGTCCAATCGAATTGATAAACCCCCATTAAGCTAATCTCACCATTTGGGATAGAATCGATGGGAGGTTCATATGAAACGAGTTTACAAAAATCTTGTGTCTTAAAACAATCTAAGACTTCTTGAGTTATGATATTTGTTGAAATTTTTGGAAGATACGTATAATTATGATCATACATATCGAGTAGTTCGGAATCAGTAAATCGAATTCCATGAACAGTTTTGATTTCTTTTGAAAAACAACGGCTATAGGCCAATTCACAATGAATGATTTTATTGATCATTTTAAACGCTCCATTTCCTCTCATCTCAGACAAGTATAACATATAATGGAAAAAATAAAATAATTACCAATCTTAGAATTTTTGACAGTATCGTCAAATTGGTGACAAAACAATACGGCGAAAGAGATTTTACGAGATAATTAGCAAGGAATTCTTATCCTGATCTTTATATCACAATTGATTCTTATTTAGTAAACTCGAAGGTGTAAGGTATAATGAAGAAGATTAAAGTATTTCGGCAAAATGGGGGGAACAGCAATGCCAAATATCACCTCAATGTTTTTATTATTAGCTTTTATCTGTTTAATGACGGGAATCTTCAGTCCAGATATTGTAATTAAGTGGGGAATTCCACACCTGAAAAATCGTAAAAATATTCTTATTACCTTCAGTGGGGTAATCATAGGATGTTCTTTTTTATACGCATTAAATGAAAATCCAATGATTAGCGTCACTGAAGCAGCTAGCAGTACTCGCTCACAAAGCTCGAAGCCATTAGAAAAAGTGATTTATCAAATAGGTGAAGTGGGAACGTTGCATGAGACGACGCTTGAACTGAATAGTGTCAATCAAACAGAAGAAATTTTATCAATTAACATCGTTCTTCAAAACCATTCTGATGAGGTGTTAGCATATAATCCTTATCAATTTATTCTAAAAACAAATACAGGGGGAAGTTTGGTTCCAAACGTCGATGATGAGACCACCTTAAAGGCCGGGGAATTAGCACCGGGCGATGAAGTGAGTGGAACGTTGATTTATACCTATCCGCTAGATGAGGGATATTCATTCGAGTACCGACCAGTAGCAACCAATGCGTTAGCATCCATTACCTTTGATTTAGAAATTGAGGCATTACAGGTCGTCAGTCAGCCGAAAGTCATGGGAATTGGAGATATGGTCACAAATGAATCGATTGACTTACAGGTCACAAAGGTAGAACGCCTAAATAAAACAGAGTTGAGTACGCCAAAAAAAGGATACGAGTATGTAAAAGTAGACTTAATGTTAAAAAATAAGACTGACGATACGCTTATTTTTTTCCCGTATCATTTTGAACTAAGTGATCAATACAATCAAAAGCTTAAACCCATGACGTCTTTAATTGAAACGGAAAATTTATTAAAAATGACTGAAATCGTTAGTGGTGGGGTCATTGAGGGAAGTTTAATGTTTGAAATTCCTAAAAACGCTACAAATTTGATGCTTTATTATACACTTCCAACGCTATTTTCAAAAGAAACGCTCAGTGTTAATTTAGAATTAGAACATGAAGTCAAAAATACCTTAACCCCTTCGTTGTCATTTAATGAGAATTGGTTGTTCGGAGAACGACTCGTTCCTATTGAACTAGAAAACATGATTCTAACTGTTTTTTCATATGATAAAGTCAATGAAACAACTTATAGCAAAGCGAAAGATGGAAAATCATTTATTATCATCGATGTACAACTTGAAAATAGAAGTGAGACAGATAAAAACTATAGTGCCTATGATTTTAAATTATTAACGGATAAGGGTGAATTGATACTTCCTAGTTTAACGCTCATTGACAATGATCATGAATTTAAAAGTGGATCCTTGGCAATGGAATCATCAATAGAGGGACTTTTAATCTTTGAAGTAGATGACTTTGATACTCAATTATCCTTAATCTATTCTCCTAGTCAATGGGAACACTCACAAAAACTGGTGATTCCGCTATCATAAAATAAATCACACGCTTTTTACAATTTTCGCCATAAAAAGCGTGTCTTTTTTGTGTCCTAGGTGTATAATATGAATTAATACGGGGTGAGATGATGATTCAATTATTTTTGATTTAGATGGGACGCTTTAACCTTTAAGTGAAACAGGTTCAAATGCCAGGTCTGAAGTTTGATAAATCAGAGAATATTAAATTAATCAGGAAATATCATCACTTATAAGTACCTATTTATATAGGGGATACCGTAGGAGACTAGGAAACAGTAAAAGCAAATGATTTGCCATACTTCTTTGCAGGTTAAGGATTTGGAGCTGTTAAAAAATTCAACTTGTTTAGGTGATTTGGGAAGACATTAATAGTAACGTTGTAGGGGAAATACAACGAAATGAGTGCTTAATTAAGGGGATGAGAAAAATGAATAAAGGGTTATACGATTATTTAGTACAAGAAGAAAATCAGCCGTTAACAGGGTGGAACTTTGATTATTTAGAACGTTCAGGACGTATGGTTGAGTTTCCACTGAAGTGGCATTTACCAACGATTATTAAAGATTATTTTAAAGAGGCTCATTCGGTGTTAGATATGGGAACAGGTGGTGGCGAATTTTTATCATCCCTTGCTCCACTTCCAGCTAAAACAGTGGCAACAGAAGGATATGAACCCAATATTTCAGTAGCGAAAACATGTCTTGAGCCTCTTGGAGTATCGGTTGTTCACGCAAATAGTAATCAGATTTTACCACTTGAATCAAATCAATTTGATATTGTGATCAACCGTCATGAACCCTTTGATGCTTGTGAAGTCGCACGCCTCTTAAACGATGGTGGTGTGTTTATTACCCAACAAGTTGGGGGATTAAATGATTGTGAACTTAATCTTTGGTTAAACGCTGAGCCTTGCGAATTTTCAAATTGGAGCTTACGTACAGCCGTTAATGAGTTAAGAGAAGCTGGATTTCACATTGAAGTCGCAAAAGATGATATCAGTTTAACACGTTTTTATGATATTGGTGCCATTGTGTATTACTTAAAAGTCATTAATCAACAAGTCCCTAACTTTAGCGTAGAGAAATATTATGATCGATTAGAAATTATTCATCGACTAATACACGAAAAGGGTTACGTTGACATAACACGTCATCGATTTTTAATCGTCGCTAAAAAAGAAACTGATCAATAAGATCAGTTTCTTTTTTAGATTGATAAAAGTTACAGTAAAAGGGGGAGTTTTGATGATTCGTTATGCTAATTTAAAGGATGCAAAACGTATTGCCACCATTAATATTAATGGATGGAGAACGGCATATAAAGGCATTGTATCGGATGAAGAACTTGCCATTTTAGATGTTGAAAAAGCAACAAAAAATGTCAGAGAACGTCTCATAGCAAAACCTCATGAAATCATTGTTATTGAGAATGAAACTGAAATTGAAGGATTTATTGGATTTGGAACTGCTCGTGATGAAGATATTACCAAAACTTGTGCTGAAATTTATGCCGTTTATTTTGATGTAAAATATTATGGAAATGGTAGTGCCATAACGTTAATGAACTGGGTTTTCAATCGATTAAAGGATGCCGGCTATCATGAAGTCATCCTCTGGGTTTTTAAAGATAATCATCGTGCTAGGCGATTTTATGAGAAGATGGGATTTACAACCTTAACTAAAGAAAAATGGTATAAAGAAGAAGCGCTTGAATATCGTTTGAAACGATTATTGTAAATCTTTTGCCATCTTTTTAAAGAGAATCCATTCATGATTTAGGCGGACGTAAACATAATCATCATCAAATTTTAGATACGGTGTGCCAACGGTTCCAAAGTTTGCTTCACCGTTTTGAGTGGGAGTAGAAGTTGAGGTCACGGTCGAGGTTATTTCTGCGTATCGTTCGCTCTTTTTAAGACGAATCAAATCGATATTCAACATGACAACTTCTTCGGTTGTGACATATAAATGACCTTCGACCATGAGTGTGTGTTCCCACTTAGACGAATAGCAACCGGTTAATACGAAAATCATCAGTAAGATAGCTAGTTTTTTCATCGAATTTCATCCTCCCAGATTATATTATCTTTATGATGGCTTGGGTGTTTTGTTTTTATACAAGGTGCTATCATAATCACAATCAAGCGTCAGTTTCATTTTTGAAAGGCTAAGAGATGTCATAAAATAGAGACAAAAAGGAAAGCGAAAGCTTTCTTTTTGTCTCTATTTGTACAAATAAAACGTTTATCAAATGCCAGGATGGCATATATTTTATGACATTTATTGCATAGGCTTTAAGGTAGTCCTAGTAAAAAGAGAGGAACTTCATTATTAGAAAACGTCTATTTGGATTTTTTTGACTTCAATATAGACGAATTATCGTAAGGCACCTAATCATATTGAGATTGTGTAAGCGATATCGTAAACTAAGGGTGTAGCGACGAAGAGGAGGAAGAGAAAGTGAAAAATGTGATGATACTAACAGGGCATGGGGAATATGCTAAGGGAATACGAAGTAACTTAACCTTCATTGCAGGAGAAAATGAAGATTTATATGCGGTCGATTTCCTCATTGATGATACTGAAGAAACGTTAAAAGCGAAGTTTAAACAGATTTTAGATGAAACAGTAGGGGCAAATTATGTGTTTATTTGTGACTTGCTTGGAGGAACACCCTTTCGATGTGCAGCAGGCCTTAGCCAACAGCAACCAGGAATCGAGGTTGTATGTGGGATTACAACTGGATCTTTAATGGAGGCCTTATTTTTAAAAGATACGATGTCAATTGAAGAGTTAGCACAATCATTAGTCAATAAAAGTCATGAATCTTGTGTTCGATTCGAGATGATTAATAAAGTCAAAACTGCATCAGATAGTCTTGAGAGTGAGCAAGATGGAATTTAACAATCTGACCTTAAAAAGGAATAATCTGTAATAATAAGAATATATTTTTTATGTAAGCGTTATAAAAATAGGGGGAATTAGTAATGCCAAACATTTTATTAACACGAATTGATAACCGTTTAATTCATGGACAAGTTGCAACACAATGGTCAAAAATCGTAGGAGCTAACTTATTGTTAGTGGCAAACGATGAAGTAGCACATGATGAATTTAGACAAAGTTTGATGGATATGGCTGCACCATCATTTGCCCAAACACGCTATTTCACCATTGATAAAACAATCAATGTCATTCATAAAGCAAGTGACTCACAACTTATCTTCTTAATTTGTGAAACACCTCAAGATGTTTTACGACTTGTAAAAGGAGGAGTTCCAATTAAGAAAGTGAACATCGGAAACATGCATATGGCAGAAGGTAAACACCAAGTAACCAAAGCTGTTTGCGTGGATGAATCGGATATCCAAGCCTTTAAAGAATTAAAAGAGCTTGGAGTTGAACTTGAAATCCGCAGAGTTCCTAGTGAATCTGCTGATGATATAAACAAACTATTTAATTAGTTTAGTTAGGGGGAAAGGAAATGGAACTTAATGCGTTTCAAATGTTACTTATCGTAATCGTTACGATGGTAGCTGCGATCGACCAGTTCAACTTCCTTGAGTCATTATATCGCCCAATCGTAGTTGGACCAGTTATCGGGTTAATTATGGGCGATTTGACAACAGGACTTGCAATTGGGGCATCATATGAATTAATGATGGTCGGTGCCATGCCAGTCGGAGGGGCACAACCACCAAATCCCGTTATTGGGGGAGTTATGGCAACGGTGTTTGGTATTAGTTTAGGGTTAGACGTAGACGCAGCATTACCGCTTGCAATTCCATTTGCATTACTCGGACAGTATGCTGTAACGATTCTCTTTACAGCTATGTCACCATTAATGCATAAAGCGGACCAATGTGCTGAAAATGCTGATACAAAAGGAATTGATCGTATCAACTACTTAGCGATGGGAGCCTTAGCGTTATTATTTGCACTTATCGTTTTAGTAGGTATGTGGTTCGGTAGTGCAGTCGGTGAACAATTAACAACCTTATTACCTGATTGGGTATGGACTGGATTATCTGCTGCTGGTAAAATGATGCCTGCTCTTGGATTCGCAATTCTACTTCGCGTAATGTTAAGCAAAGAGTACTTAATGTTCGTCTTCTTAGGATTCGTCCTAGTAGCTTACTTACAATTACCACTATTAGCAGTTGCAATTTTAGGTGTTATTGTTGCTGTTTATGACTTCCAAATGAGCACTAAAAATAAATCTCAAAGGGTGGTGAGCAGTGATGGCATCTAATGGATTAACTTATGTCGATCGAAAAGAGGCGCCACAATTAAGTAATAAAGACTTAAATAAAATGGTCTGGCGTTCTTTATTCTTACAAGCTTCATTTAACTATGAACGTATGCAAGCTGGTGGATGGTTATACAGTATCTTGCCAGGACTTAAAAAAATTCATACAAACAAAGATGATTTATCAGCTTCAATGAAACACAATCTTGAGTTTTTCAATACTCATCCATTCTTAATTACCTTCGTCATGGGAATCGTGCTTTCATTCGAACAGAAAAAAGCAGATATTCAAACCATTCGTGCAATGCGTGTAGCTGCCATGGGACCTCTTGGAGGAATTGGAGATGCCATCTTCTGGTTCACCTTACTTCCAATCGCTGCTGGGATCGGGGCTAACCTGTCTTTATCAGGAAGCATTATGGGACCTATTATCTTCTTAATTCTATTTAACGTTGTCCAATTTGCACTACGTTTTGGATTAATGCATTGGTCTTATAAAGTAGGACTTGAAGGAGTAAAAACTGTCACAAAATATGCGAAAGAATTTACTCGTTCTGCAACCATTCTTGGGGTAATTGTCGTAGGGGCTTTAATTGCATCCTATGTAGGAGTTCCAATTACGGCTGAAATTC
>OLNJ01000231.1_pt1 | contig 53801 bp, 55 predicted proteins | sample 1672191 | NCBI WGS metagenome assembly OLNJ01 (sample SAMEA3136657, study PRJEB25190) | human gut metagenome | biome: human gut; feature: human-associated habitat; material: faeces | place: Austria | collected 2013
ATCCTGCGGGTGGTGACACCCGTGCCGGTTCGATTCCGGCCCTAGGCACCAATTTATGACGATTAAGAGTAGGGTTACTCTTTTTTATTTTTCTTAAAACTTCTTAGGATATATCTTAAGAAGTTTTTTTTTATATCATTTATAATAACGGTTACATATAGTTGTTATGATGTTTAGTTGCTATAATTATCTATAAACACATGAGGGGGATAATAATGAAAAAAAACATTCTATTATTAATGATTATATTTTTATTAGTTGGATGTAGTAATAGTACCGATGAGAGGGCGGAAGTTTCAAGTGACAATGGTGTTTTTTATGAAATATTTGTACGTTCATTTGCAGATAGTGATGGTGATGGTATTGGTGATTTTAATGGAATTACTGAGAATTTGGACTATCTTGTAGATTTAGGAGTTAAAGGAATTTGGTTATTACCTATTTATCCATCTCCAAGTTACCATGGGTATGATGTAACAGATTACTATAATGTTAATTCTGAGTATGGAACGTTAGATGATTTTAAAAAATTAGTTTCAGAAGCCCATAATAAAGGAATAAAAGTTGTATTAGATATGGTTTTAAATCATGCCAGTAGTGAGCATCCATGGTTTATAGATAGTAAGGAAAATATTGATAGTGATTATACTGATTACTTTATTTGGGCTGATGCGAATGATTCATCATATGATTTTTCAGCTTCTCCTATTGATGGAAAAGCGTGGTCTAAGTATGAAAATCGTATGTATTTTGGTGCATTTTGGAGTGGAATGCCTGATTGGAATGCTTCAAATAATAAAGTAAGAGAAGAGTTTATTAATATTGGACAGTATTGGATTGATTTAGGTGTTGATGGATTTAGATTAGATGCAGCAAAGTATTTGTACGCACAAGGTGAATATAATACTGATTTAAATTTACTACAAGAAAATTTAGATTTTTGGAAAGAGATAACAGATGGATGGCGTGAAGCTAAAGATGATTTATATATTGTTGCAGAGGTATGGTCAGGATCTTCATCAGTTGCCCCATATTACAGTAATTTTGATGCAAATTTCAATTTTGATTTAGCTGATGCAATTGTATCTGTTGTTCGTCGTGAAAGAGATCTTAGTGGATTTGGATTAATGAAAAATTTGACAAGAATGCATGAGTCTTTTGAAAAATATGCTGGAGATAGAGGATATAGTGATGCTATATTTTTAACGAATCATGATCAAGATCGTGTCATGTCAGTATTAAATAACGATATGGATTTAATGAAATTGGCAGCAGATATTTATTTAATGTTACCAGGGAACCCATATATTTATTATGGAGAGGAAATTGGAATGTTAGGGAGAAAACCTGATGAAGATATTAGATTCCCTCTTAAATGGGGAAATGATTATGAGACTGAATGGCGTAAGGATACTTTAAATATGGATTTAGATAGTATAGAGGTACAATTAGAGGATAAAGATTCGTTATTAAATCATTATAAGTCTTTAATTGCGGTGCGTAATAGCAGTGATGCACTATCTAGTGGAGAGATGGTCGCCCTTAGTATGAGTAAGTCTCTAGTAATCGGACAAATTCGTTATACTGAGACAGAAGCGGTTTTCATTTTACATAATATCAGTGAACGCGATTGTGAAGTTGGATTTAGTACTGATGATGAAAACCTTATTTATTCGACAAAAACAGGTTATACTTTAAAGTCAGATTCTGTTATAATTCCAAGTAAGGGTACTATGTTATTTAGTATTCCAGTAGAAGAGGTTAGCTTGTATGAGGAGCTAGAGATTGAAATAGGATAGGTGGAGCAAGAATGAAAAAGTTAAAGTTAATGTTAAAATCAGGGTACTCAATAGATTCAATTTTTGAATTGAGAAAAACACCCATTATTATTAGTTTAATTTTTGGTATTTTTTTATCAATGATGCAAATGACGCCGTTCGCCTTTTCTTTATTAAAAGATGAAGCTTATAGATGGGATGAAAAGATTTGGATGTTATCTGATGATGAGAAGGCAATGATAGTCGAATCATTACCAGATTATAAAATTGAAAATGGGGCTTTAAGTAATAATGAGTTTTACGAAATCAAGGTTAATAGTGATGTTAAAATTTTATTTAACGGTGATGCGAATTTGGTGACGAATGGTTTAGTTTTTAATCATGATCACTTAATTTTTGTGGAACAAGGTAGACAGTATGATTTATCTTACGGTGAATATGAAGGAACTAATTTTGGTCAACTTCGACAAATGGATGTAGCATCTGGGTATGAAGGTGTATTTGCTCCTTTTGCAAAGTCTTTAAAACCTTTATTGATTGTTCCATTCATTATGGGAAATTATCAGACAGGAATTTTAACTTTCTTTATTTATACATTTGTTGTAGCGGCGTTATCGATGTTATTTAAGTTTGGACATACAAGTTTTATTAGTTATAAAGAAGTATTAAATATTATGATTTATTCTGGGACAATTCCTTCAATCATTTCATTAATTATAGGATTAATTATTTCTCCTGCTTTCACAACGATTATTTTTAATTTTGGAACACCACTAATTGCTTTCGTCGTTTATCGTAAGAAAGTTATTCCGAGTTTAATTTAATGAAAAAAAGCGAGATTCTATGTGAGAATCTTGCTTTTTTGTATATTTAAACATATTTTTGTAACCGATTCCACATTAAATGTCGGATATTGCATTTCGGTTTTGTAAGTGCTATACTTAATATGTAAGCAATTTCAAAAACAAATTGTTTTAGACAATTGGGAGGTATAAGGATGAAGAAATTATTATCACTAGGATTAGTTGCATCGTTATCGTTAACAGGATTAGTAGCTTGTGGTGGAAATGACGCTGAAACACCAGCAGAAACACCATCTAATGGATCTGCTGAGACTACTGAGAAACCAGCAACTTCAGGGGAAAAAGTAGAGATTAAATTATGGTTAGACGATGATGATTATGCAGCAGCAATTGAACCAGCAATTGAAGCAGCTTATCCAAACATTGATGTTGTATATGAAAAAGTTGGAGCAGTAGATGCTCGTACTAAATTAGAGTTAGATGGTCCTGCGGGATTAGGTGGGGATGTATTCATTCAACCTCATGATGGAATGAGTGAATCAATCTTATCAAATATCTTATTACCTTTAGGATCAGATTTAGGAAATATGATCGAAGAACGTATGTTAGAAGGGGCTGTTGGTACTGTTAAAGTTGATAACACATATTATGGTATCCCATTAGCAACTGAATCATTAGCTTTATTCTATAACAAAACTTTATTAGAGGAAAATGGATTTGAAGTTGCAACTTCATTTGAACAAATATGGATTTGAAGTTGCAACTTCATTTGAACAAATTAAAGAACAAGCAGCACAATACAATGATGCTGCAACAAATAAATTCTTATTACGTTTCCAACCAGGGAACTCATATGACATGCACTTCTTCTTAACAGGGGCAGGATTCCAATTATATGGTGAAAATCACGATGATGCTTCTCAAGTTAACTTAAATACTCAAGAAGTTATCGATGGTTTAACATTCTTCCAATCAATGAAAGAATATTTACCAGTACCATATGCAGATTTAAATTGGGATACTATCCATGGTGAGTTTATTAAAGGAAACGTTCCTTACATGATCTCTGGACCTTGGTCATTAGCTGAAGCAAAAACTGGAGCTGAAGACAATGAATTTGAATGGGGAGTAACGACTATTCCAACAATTAATGGTGTTCAACCTGAAACATTCTCAGGAAATATCATTGCTTGTGTAAGTGCATACACACAACATCCAACTGAGGCGAAACAAGTTGCTGAATTCTTAGCATCTGAAGAAGGATTACAAATTATGTATGATGTACAAGGAAAAATCCCTGCATTAAAAGATGCATCTGTTATCGAAGGGGTAACTGAAGATCCATATGTAGCTGGTATTTTAGCTCAAGCTGAATATGCACAACCAATGCCAATCTTACCAGAAATGTCAAAATACTGGGGTGCAGCTGAAACAATGTATCGTTCAGTATGGGAAGGTTTAGCAACTCCTGAAGAGGCAGCTGCTAAAGCTTTAGACGATTACAATACTGCATTACAAATGACTGAATAGTTAACACACTTAAAACTCCTCGGATTCCGGGGAGTTTTTTTATGATAAGAAAAAAGGTTGTTCGATGAGAGCAACCTCTTTTTTACATATGTTATTAGGATAAATTTGTAAAGGGTTAACTTGAGAAAGTAACCTTTATCGGGAATTAGCATATCAATATTAAAGAATGAATGTTGATTGGAGTGATGAGTAAATGGATTCTTTAGTGTCAGGTGAAACATTGAAAAATTTAAAAGGGACGAAGACGGAACAAAATTTAAAAAATGCCTTTGCAGGGGAGTCACAAGCAAGAAATAAATATACATTTTATGCAGAAGTTGCAAAGGATGAAGGGTATGAACAAATTGCAGCCTTCTTTACAGAAACAGCAGGAAATGAAAAAGAACATGCCGAGATGTGGTATAAACTTTTACATGATGGTGGGTTAGGAACAACAAAAGATAATTTAAAAATAGCAGCCTTTGGAGAAACCGGAGAATCAGAGGATATGTACCCTGATTACGCAAAAATTGCCAAAGAAGAAGGGTTGCCTGAGATTGCTGCTTTATTTGAAGGGGTAGCTAAAATTGAAAATGGACATAGTATTCGTTATTCTAAACTATTAAATAATCTTGAAAATAATCAAGTTTTTGAAAAAAAAAATCCCGTCGTTTGGGAATGCCGAAATTGTGGACATCGTCAAGTTGGTAAAGAAGCTCCAGATTACTGCCCAGTCTGTGGGTATCCAAAAAGCTATTTCCAAATGCCATGCCATAATTATTGATAACAAAAAAGACTTGCTCAAGGGCAAGTCTTTTATTATTTTATTAAATCTACAACTTGTTGAATGACATAATTAAAATCTTCACGATTATTTTCAAAATAGAGATAAATGAATTCATCATCTTTTTCAGCTACAATAAATAGGTCTTGATTGTCACAAACATATAAATTAAAGGATTTGAATTGAGCAAAGAGATAAGGATATATTCTGAATGGATCATGCTGTTTTATTTGTTGAGTAAAGTAATAGTTTAAATAAGTTTGTAGTTGGGAAGATGAAGTTTTAAACGATTTAAAATCTAATTGATGTAAAGAAGAACTCTCACTATAAATTTTTACTTCTTCGAAGATAGGTCCAATATGATTGGAATACTGGCTGTAATAGGTTGAAACCTCATGAGGGGTTAAATCAGCTATTGTGATGATATCTTTGACGTCGACTTCATTATAAGGATGAGACATATCAAAAAAGGCACTCCAAAGAAGTAACAAAAGTGGAAGAATCCAACTTAAGGCATTGAATTTTTTAGTAGACAATTGAAGTGGACTATACTTTTCTAAGACTTCACTTATAAATTGAATACCAAAGGGAAGACCCAGAAATAAAAGTGTTTCTTGAGAGGGTTGTTTATTTAAAAGAATGCCGATGCAACAAAGAGGAAGAACAATCACAACGTTTAGGATGGAGAAAATGGTTGTGATGGTAGGGAGCTGATGCCTGTATTTTTTGAACGAGTCATTAAAGGGGGAAGATTGTAATTCGTTGAAGGTGCATAAATACTTTATATTGATTAGGATTTGAAGAAATAAGGCAATCGAAATGAGTATCATCATCAGGAGAAGCGCAAATGTATCCCAGTTTATTAAAAAATTGAGGTCCATCAGAAAAAACGCTAGAATGAAAGAGATGGCAAGAAGTGATAGAGTCGCGCTGAATAAATCGTGAACAAGATAAGTTTTAAACTGTTTAAATTTCATTTGTTCAATTTTAGGGATGTAGGCAAATACATCGCTAGAATAAAATAAGTAATGTGATTGATAGTGAGCAACATAGTGCCAACCCTCTGTTTCAAATGCATCTAAATATGAGGGGAACTTTTTGTTTAGTTTTTCAATTGTTGAATAAGTATATGGGAAAGTGTCGAAATGGAAAATAACATCTTGAGGTTGTGATTCCTCTAATATAATGTAGGATGAAGAAAAAGATGTTGGAAACCACCCTTCACGTGCTTGTTGCCTTAAAAAAGCATAAAGTTCTAACTCAGATAATTGTTTTATTTTAACCTTCTTCATCATATCATCTCCCTAACGACTTTATTTTACTATAAACTGTAAAAAAAGCGTGCTGTTAAGGTGTGATATAATTAAAAATAAACATTATTAAAGGAGTTATAAAATGGATTATCGAGTGAATAAAGCGATTGAAAAACATTGCAAAGGCTATAATTGTTCTCAGGCTGTTTTGTGTGCCTATCATGATTTAATTGGTTTAGAAGAGGAACAAGCCTTTCGATTAGCTGAAGGATTTGGAAGTGGAATGGGAGGCTTACGTGATACTTGTGGTGCGGTGACGGGGATGTTTATGGCTGCTAGCTATCTAGCATCAGATGGTGATCGTGAGAAAAATGCTTCTCGTAAATCATGCTATGAATTGATTCACACATTAGGAGATAAATTTAAAGAAAAGAATGGCTCTTTAAGGTGTGATGAATTATTGCAATGTGAACAACATAAGCGTCATGAAAAATTATGTACGTCATATGTTGAAGATGCGGCACAACTCCTTGAGGCATACATAAAAAAAACGTCAGTCTAGATGAACTAGATTGACGTTTTTTTTATTATTTTACTTCAGTGTAATAAGCTTTTTCATCTAAACTGTTTTCTGATTTTGCCACAACAACAGCTGTTGCAGAATCTCCAACGACATTTAGGGCCGTCACTAACATTTCAACTGGACGGTTGATTGCTAAGATTAATGAGTAAGCTAGTAAAGCAGCATCATTTTGATATCCCATTCCTGATAATACCGTAAACAAGATAACAGCACCAGCACCAGGAGCAGCAGGCGTTCCGATTGAAGCGATTAAAGCTAGGATAGCGATTAATGAAATACTTCCAAATGTGACTTCATATCCAGCACTTGAAGCGATGAAGATGGCTGCAATGACTTGCATAATGGCAGTTCCGTTCATATTAATAGTCATTCCAAGTGGTAAGATGAATGAAGCAATTTCTTTGTTTACTCCAAGTTCTTCTGTTGTTGTCTTTGTGTTTAAAGGTAATGTTGCAGCAGAAGATGATGTTGAGAATCCAAACATCGCAACTTTAGAGATTTTCTTAACGAATGGCATTGGATTTAAACGAGTTGCAATTAAAATGAATAATGCATAACCAAATACTAAGAAGAATAATAAGGTTAAAACAACTGTTACGACATAAGCTAAGGCAGGTTTCAAGTGTTCAACACCATAAATGGCGAATGTTCTCGTTAATAAGACGAAGATAGCAAATGGACCGAATTTTGTAATTAAGAATGTTAAGAAGACCGTGATAATTTTATTAATATCTTCAAGAAGTTTCTTTAAAACCGAAATTTGATCACCTAAATGATTAATTGATAAACCTGTTACAACAGCTAAGAATACGATTGAAAGAATGCTTCCGTTTGTTGAAAAGACTGATGTAATGTTATTTGGGATAGCTTTAACGAAGATTAATAATGGGTTAGAACCTGTTGTGCCTGTTTGAGCGGTAATATTATCGATGCTTACATTAAAGATTCCAAATTTATTAGCAACTAATCCAACAACACCAGCAAGTAATAAGGCGAAGACTGAAGTTGCTAAGAATCCACCGATTGTTTTGTAAGATAAGCGTCCAAGTGTTTTCGTATCAGAGATACGGCACATTGCTAAAGCAATTGATGTAAATACCATTGGAACAATCACAAGTTGCATTGAATTTAAGAATAATTGACCTAAAATATAGAAGATTCCAAATGCATCTGTTGCTCCTTCAGCACTGATATCTTGGAATAAAATTTTATTAATGGTTGCCCAAAGATCGGCATTGCCACCTGCTAATAAATTTTCACGTAAAATTAAGAATAATGATCCTGTAATTAATCCAGCAACTAAGGCAATTGCCATATGAATCGCTAAACGATTATTTGATTTTTTTTGACGCATTGTTAAATCCTCTCCTCATATAAGATGCTAGGACCCAGTAAAAAAAGCCTTAATTTCATGAAGGATGTCACGAAATTAAGGCTCAAATGAATACAACGATATAAGTAAAAAAGCAACATAGAAGTCATGCATTTTCACACTTTATAAAACGTATTATTTTACCTTAATAGCTTCTCGTGAGCTATCTTAAAGGGTTCCTATTTGTAAATAATATACCGACTAATGATTTTAAAGTCAATAAAAAAGTAGAAATTTAGCGAAAAAAAGACATAAAAATATTTTTTTGAAGGGATGTTGAGTGAAGTAATTTAAATAAATAGATGAATAAAGTCCTAAATTTAATGAGATAGAAGGCTAATGACTAACAAAGAGTGGTACAGATCCTGCTAAATAAGCAGTATATGAATTTATGGATGAACGCAAAGTGATATCATGAGAATATTTTATCAACTAAGTTAAAAGAAATTGGAATTGGAGTGGGTGAAAAAGCAGGAAAAGGTTTAGCAACACCGGATTTTTTTGAAAAATAATTAATTTAAAGAGCGATGATGTCACGCTTTTTGAATATTTTAAGTGTAAGAAGTCTACAATAGAATAAATTTTATGAAAAATGGAAGGGAGTGAAGACGTGTCACATTTAGTTGCAAAAGATGCCTATAAAAGTTTAGAAGAGAGAATTAATAAATACCCTCAAGGAGCTCCAAAAAGTGAAACATTGAATGAAATTTTAAAACTGTTATTTTCTGAACGTGAAGCAGATTTAGTTTCTAAATTACCGGTTCGTCCATTTAACTCAGCAAGAGCCTCGAAGGCGTGGAAATTACCACTAGACGAAACGGAAAAAATCTTAGAAGAACTAGCTTCTCGTGCCATTTTATTAGATATGGAAACAAAAGAAGATCGTCTTTTTATGCTACCTCCTCCAATGGCAGGTTTTTTTGAGTTTTCATTGATGCGAATCGGAAAAAATGTGAATCAAAAAGCATTGGCTGAATTATATTATCAATATTTGAATGTAGAAGAAGATTTTGTTAAGGATTTATTTTACTCAACGGACACCAAACTTGGACGTGTTTATGTCAATGAATCAGTCTTAAGTCGTGAAAATACTGTTTCAATTTTAGATTATGAAAGAGCCTCACACATTATTAAATCGGCTTCACATATTGCCTTAGGTGATTGTTATTGTCGTCATAAGATGTTACATATGAATCAAGCCTGTAATGCTCCACTTGATGTCTGTTTAACGTTTGGTGGTGCGGCCCAATCATTAATTAAGTATGGTTATGCAAGGGAAATTGATGCTTCTGAATGTCTAGACGTTTTAGAGCGTTCCTATGAATATAAACTAGTTCAATGCGGTGAGAATGTTCAAAATAATCCAACCTTTATTTGCAACTGCTGTGGTTGCTGTTGTGAGGCTTTATTAGCAGCGAAAAAGTTTGGAAATCTTCATCCGGTTGAAACAACAAATTTTATTCCATCAATTAATCATGAAACGTGTGTGAAATGTGGACGATGTTTGCGTGATTGTCCAATTGATGCAATTTCGAAAGTAAAAGTCGATGAAGGAAAGTCAACAGAGCGCTTTGAATATCAGGTGAATGAAGAAGTTTGTCTAGGATGTGGTGTTTGTGTAAGCGCTTGTTTTAATAAAAGTATCATGCTTAAAAACCGTGGAAAACGTGTGATCACACCTGTTAATTCTGTCCATCGTGTTGTCTTACAAGCGATTGAAAAAGGGCAGTTACAAGATTTAATTTTCGATAATCAAGCGTTTGGTTCACATCGTGCAATGGCGGCCATCTTACAGGCTATTTTAAACTTACCGCCACTTAAACAAGCGATGGCAAGTGAACAAATGAAATCAAAATACTTAGCTAAATTACTAAAGTAGCTAGGAATGGTTGACTCTAGGGATGTTTTAGTATTCAATAAAAGTTAAAGTGCTAGACTTAGAGGAGATATCATAATGAAAATTTTAGTGTTAAATGGACCAAACTTAAATATGATTGGGATTCGTGAAAAAGGAATTTATGGAAGCCGTAGCTATGCTGATATCGTTGGCTATCTTAAAGAAGAAGGAACAAAGCGTGGTCATGAAATTGAAGTTCTTCAAAGTAATTATGAAGGACAGATCATTGAATGGTTACAAAAGGCATACTTTGAACACTATGATGGCGTGATCATCAATCCAGGTGCCTTTACTCATTATAGCTATGCTCTTCATGATGCTATTAAAGCAATCGCAGATGTGCCAACGGTTGAAGTTCATCTTTCAAATGTCCATGCTCGTGAAGCGTTTCGTCATCAATCAGTTACAGCGCCGGCTTGTATTGGACAAATATGCGGATTTGGTGAGTTTGGATACATTTTAGGAATCATGGCATTAGAAAATAATAAAGCAAAAAATCAAAAATAATCACATTTAACCCTCAAAGTCTGATTAGATTTTGAGGGTTTTTATAAAAAGAAAAGGTTTAGAAGATTAAGAGGCTATCTAAGGACAGTCTTTTTTTGTGATTAAAAATCAAAAAAATCCATATAAAAAGAAATGATTTCGATATTTTTTGTAAGCGCTGTGTGCTAAGATGAGCTTAATAATAAGATTGGATACCTCATCAAGATTAGGAAAAAATTAAGGTTTTATTTCCTATGATTTGGGTAAGTTAGAAAAGATGTTCAAATTTAATAAGGAAGTGAAGCGACATGAAAAAAATCATGCTTGTAATGGGACTGATTTTAATACTAGGAGGATGCCAAAATGTAGAACCCAAAAACGAAGAAAGTGAAAAGCAAACACTAGAAAGTCCACAAGCGGAAAAAGAGCATTTTAGATGGAGTTTAATTTATTAGTTAATGGGGGAGCGGAGATGGGAGCAGTCAAAGTTGATTTGAAGCAGTATATTACGAATGGGTTTGTACGATCAGGGGTTAGTTATTTCGGATATGGGATTATTTTAGGCGTGATAACGGCAGGTTTAGGATATGGAACTTATATCATTCATCAAAAAAATAGTTTAAATCCGGTTCAAGGTTTCTCCCAGATTGTTGGCTATTTATTGCTTGTGATGGTTGGCATTTTAGTATTAGTAACTTTTTCATTACTTTATCACGGGATTAAATTATTTAAACAATTTGTAGCCTTTATGAAATCAGATGAAGTAGTGTTGATTTCACATGAAGAACCGATGTCAATTGGGATTGCGCTTGATTATTTATCAGAGGAAACCATCATTTATGAAAATCGTCAGTTAGTGTTAACTGAAAAACACATTATTATATTAGATGGGGAACCTTGTATTAAGCCCAAATCCTTATTAAGGGCAGCGAGTCTTGATACTCGTGGATTAAAAGAGGGACAGAGAGCGCGGTTAAATCAATTGAAGACGGTTGTATTAGAATTTAAAAATCATGAATTGAAAAAAGTAAATTGCCACTATATTCAAGAAGCGAATGATATTTTACAAAAATTAAAAGAACAAGGAATTAGAATGATTTAAAGTGTAGAATTTGTATGAAATCGAAAAAAAGCATTGAAGTCTACAATGACTTTAATGCTTTTTTGATATAATAAATTATATTTTTAATAGAAGAAGGGGTCATTTTCGATGTATCTAATGGCAGGTCGTGTAAGATATAGTGAAGTCGGATTAGATGGGGGCTTGACGCTGCATCATTTAATTAATTATTTCCAAGATTGCAGTACATTTCATTTAGAAGATATTGGCCTTGGGTTGGATTATTTTCAGTCTCAAAACTTAGCTTTCTTTATTTTGTCGTGGCAGATTGAAATTAATCGTCTACCAAAGGAAAGTGAAAAGATTAAAGTCGGAACACAAATTTACGAGTGTAAAGGTTGCTTTGGTTACCGTAATTATGTGTTATATGATGAGGCGGATAACGTCCTAGCTTATGCCAACCTTGGAGGCGTATTTATGGACACGATTTCGGAAAGTTTTGCTAAATTATCAACGGAAGAAATTGCTAAATATCCGATTGAAGAAAAGTTTGAAATGGAGTACTTGCCTCGTAAGATTAAAGCACCAAAGGCAACGGATACATTCCCGAAGGTTACCATTCGCCCGTGTCAAATTGATACAAACGGCCATGTTAATAATAGTCACTATGTAGCATTAGCACTTGAATGCCTTCCGCAGGAGTTAGAGATTAAACGTGTCCGTGTTGAATACAAAAAAGCAGCTAAATGTGGTGATATCATGATTCCAGCATCAGTCTCTTTAGATGGGATATACTATGTATCATTAAATGATGAAGAAGGACATCCCTACGCGATTTTAAGTTTCAACGAGTAAAGGGAATAGGAGAGTTTAATATGAGTATTAAAATGATGCATCACGTTTGTATTCAAACAGAAAAGTATGAAGAATCTCTTGAGTTTTATATGAGAATTTTAGGATTTGAAATCGTACAAGAAACACCAAACTTCCATAACCGAGCGTTTAATACCTGGTTAAAACTTGGAAACTTTATGATTGAACTTCAAACAGCTAAACAAGGCGAGACGCTAAATCCTTGGAGTTCATTAAATGAAGGAATCGTTCATCTGTGTTTTTTAGTTGATAATGTTTTTGAAGAAATTGAGCGAATTCAACAATTAGGATATGAACATTTCAAAATCAAAAATGGCGAGATCGTTTATAAAGTTGAAGATGGATATCTCTTTAAAATTAAAGCACCCGAAGGAACAGAAATTGAAATTAGAGATTTATAAGCTCAGATAAGTGTTTCACACTTGAAAAACTTTTATCCTGCTAGTGGGGAAGGGGACCCCTAGACTATGGTTATGTCTTTGTATTAAAAAGACTTAGGTAATGAGACTATTTGATAATAGTGAAATACATGTTTTGTTTCAATATAGAAATTAAATCGTTAAAAAGCAGGTGAGGATTGAATCACCTGCTTTTTTTTGATGTAATTCGTCATGATAAATGACGTTTTTTCATAAAATGTAAGGTGTAGAGAAATGATTGACCTTAAATAAAGTGGGTGAGAAGAAATGATGAAAGTTGAGGATGAATTAGAAAAAAAAGAAGTGATAAAATCATTAAGAATAGCGTTGGATGAAACGTTAAAACAATGTGATTCTTGTGAAGACCGAGTCCATCAATCTATTAAAATAGCAAACTGTGTGTTAAGCAAGGAAGAATATTATGAATTGTTGAATGAGTATCAACGATTCGAAAATAATTTTGGTATATTAGAAAGTTTATCGGTGCAAATCACAGAATTGAGTTCTATTTTACAAGCCATGTCAGTCGCCGCAGCTCTTAAAGAAGTTCGAAATAGCATCGATCAATTACTTGATATTATGGAAAAAATTAATTTTAGACTAGATGTTCAAAAGTTTGATCTACTGATGGCCCAACTCATGGAAGAGTTAATGGGGGTCATTGACTTTGATGCGATCGAATATGAAACCTTAGAGGCGGCACTGGGCGCACCTTTTATCGTCTTAGAAACCCTAGATGTTTTAGATCGTGAATATCAAGATATTTATTATCCTTTAAACGTTTTGAAAATACAATCATTTAATAGTAAAACCGCTGCCTATCAATATGCACTAAGTCGCGGTATTAGAAAAGAATTCGTCATCAAAAAAGCGTAGCGACATCGCTACGCCTTTTTTAAAAGTTCTTTGATTTTTAAAATTTCCTTCGATAAATCCTTACGCCCCATCGCATAAATCGGTTCTAAATTCTCTTTATGTTTTTCAAAACGACTAATCGTAATGGGATGACTTGGTGCGATGACCAAGGCTTTCCCTTCGCTTTCAAGTTCTCTTAAATAAGCAAGTGTTTCATTATAATTTTTATGCCTATTGTCTAGTAATTCAATCATTTTGGGATACTTTTTAAACACGCGTTTATAAACAAATCTAAATTGTTCTGGTGACTTTTGATAATGTCGATCACGTGTTAAAATCACCACGACTTTATCACAGCCATCTTCTAATGCTTTTTTAACAGGAATGGCATCAGATGTTCCTCCGTCTAAATATTTTTTCCCTTTATACTCAACAATAGGAGAAAATACTGGAATAGAAGAGGAAGCTTTTAAAACAGTACAATCATGATCAAGTGCCGTTTTATCAAAATAAACCGGTTTTCCAGTTTCAACATCGGTTACACCCAGTTTAAATTCACAGGGGGATTTAAAGAAAGTGTCATAATCGAATAAGTCTAGTTTATGAGGAACTTCATCAAAAATAAAATCCATCCCAAAAATAGATCTGGTTTTAATAAAGTTAGAAAAGCTAATGTAACGTTTATCACCTAAGTAATTTGTATTAACACGATAACTTCGTTTAGCTTGATTTGAAACGTAAGAAACACCGTGACAAGCCCCAGCTGAGACGCCAATGACATAATCAAAAAGTATCCCTTGTTCCATCAGATAATCTAGTGCACCCATTGTATAAAAGCCGCGCATCCCGCCACCTTCAAGTACTAAACCTACTTTCATTCATCATCATCCTTTTTAATTGATTGTGTCTTTTATTCTAACTAATTTGGAAATGATTGTCTATGGACAGTGGTGGGATTGAGTTTGAAATGTGAGATAGCTGTGCTAAAATAAGTGTAGATTATTTAAAGGAGAGGTCCTATGCCCCGATTTAAAAAGATATATGTCGAAATAACGAATCGTTGTAATTTAAAGTGTGATTTTTGTCCAAGTGCTACACTCGGGCGAAATGGAAAAGTCATGAATGAAGACGATTTTAAACATATTTTAAAAGAAGTTAAACCTTATACGAATTATTTATATTTTCATTTACTCGGAGAACCTTTCTTAAATCCTCGAATTGGGCGTTTTTTAGAAATGAGTCATGAAGCGGGAATTCAGGTTAATTTAACGACAAATGGTGTTTTGATTGGAAAAGTAAAAGAAACGTTAATTCAATCACCGGCACTTCGTCAAATTAACTTCTCGGTTCATTCTTTCGAAGCCAATGAATCAACGCAAACGTTAAAAGACTATCTGATGCAAATTGCTTCTTTTATTGATGAAATACAAGCAGTGCGTCCTGTCTACTGCAATCTACGACTTTGGAACATGGATGGCGAAGCATTACAGGCGAAAAATACACTTAACCAACAGATTTTAGACTTGATTGAAGAAGCCTTTCATCTTCCGTATCGCCTAAACGAAAAACTCATGGAAACGAACAATGTTAAAATTCGTGATCGCGTGTTTATTAATATGGCGGATAAATTTGAATGGCCAAGTTTAGAGCGCGAGGTGATTAGTGAGAAAATGTTCTGTTACGGTCTTCGCGATCATATTGGAATTCAGGCGGATGGAACAGTGGTGCCTTGCTGTTTAGATAGTGAAGGGAAAATTCCTTTAGGAAATGTATTTGAAACACCGCTGCATGATATTTTAGAAAGTGAGCGTGCCAAGGCGATGTATGATGGCTTTTCAAATCGTGTAGCAGTCGAAGAACTCTGTAAGAGATGTGGTTACGCGAAGAGATATTAGGAGGTAGACAATGATTAGACCGATTATGAAAGATGAAAAATTTTTAGCACAAAAATCAGTTCCTGCAACAAAAGCAGATTTAGCGGTTGTTGAAGATTTAATCGATACGTTACGAGCTAATTTAGAGCGATGTGTGGGCATGGCCGCCAATATGATTGGGATTAAAAAACGCATCATCGTCTTTGCGATTGGGGAGATCATTGTTCCAATGATTAATCCCGTTATCGTAAAAAAAGAAAAAAGTTATGTGACAGAAGAAAGCTGTTTATCACTTGTTGGATTTAGAGAAACAACACGATATGAAACCATTGAGGTAGAATATTTAGATAAGCAATTTAATAAACAAAAAGGAACGTTTACCGGATTCGTTGCACAAATCATTCAACATGAAATTGATCATTGTAATGGAATCATTATTTAAATTAAAAAAGCTAATTCAAGTGAGATGAATTAGCTTTTTTTGATGGGGTAAAATGAAGTATCGTGTAAGTATCACAGGAGAATATCCTTTGTGTTTTTAGTAGTGATAGGTCAAGTGTATTTAGTACGTTAAGTTTCTGGTAGAAGTATTAAATGAAAAAAATGATTCGTGATGGTTAGTTAGGATACTTATTTAATTTTGAATAAAGTTTTTAAGTTTGAAGCTTCCAGCACTTAAGAAAGCCACACCAAACAGCAAAATGATGATTAGATTCGGCCATAATGTTAGATTAAGGGCTGTATCAAATGCCCAGTAAATCGGGAATAGCTTCGCGATATTCATCATGAGCGTTGGTTCAAAACCGAAATCGAACAGGTTAATACTAAGCATCGATAAAATAAACCCGACGAGTGCATACATAACGATTGACATCTCAATTAAACTTGGATTTTTCACGACACGTGTGACAAAAATAACAAGACTCGACGCAACAAACGACATACTAAACATCAATAAAAGTGGAAGCAATGGATTTGGCATTGACACATCCAAGACCATCATCCCAATATAATAGACAATCGTAAAACAAATTCCCTGAATGAAACACATCGCCAAAATTAACCCACCAAATATCTCAATATCCTTGTTCGCCGTACTCAACGCACGATGTAAAACCTTTTGTTGTTTTAATTGATACACATCCTTTGCGAGTGAGGTGGCACCGATGAACATGAAATAAATGATCATCACGATAAACATCGTCATACTCATATCAACAGGCTTTTCTTTGAACTCGATTTTTGTCGTTATCAGTGAAATCGGATTCAGGTTATAGTAGTCAGTTAGCCAAGTGTTAATTTGTTGTTCAATTTGAATTTCAACTTCTGCTGTTCCAGCGCCCTCCGTTGTTTTTAAAATTTCAACTTGCGGTTTGACACCACCTTCAATGTCAGTTGAAAACGTCTTTGGAATGATAATGACACCTGCTAACTCATTCGCCATTAATCCCTCAAGTGCAGATTCTTGATCGTGATAAATAAATTTTTCTTCAACGCCTAAATTTTCTAACAGTTCTATTTCATAAATGCCATTTGATTCTAAAACATAAGCAACATTTGGAGTTATTTGATCACTATCTGAAAAAAATAGAGAACCGAGGACAAGAAATAAAGGAATAGGTCCCATCATTAACAATAAGATAGGATTTTTAAGATAACGTCTAATATGAACTAAAGCTAATCGAATCATCTTTTTACCTCCCAAAAACGATATTTTTCTTTTAAACAGGTCATTAAATATAAACTAAGCGCAATTGCTATCGTCATTAGGAATGGTGTTTTTAAACTTTCCCACGTTCCATATAAAATATAGTTTTGAAACATTTTAGTAATCGAATAAGACGGAGAGAAGGTTGCGACACTGTCAGTCGGTAAGAAGGTGCCACCGATAAAAATTTGTAAAAAGAATAAAATTAACGCCAACATGTTTCCATATTTAGCGGAGAAAAAGTGACCAATAAATGATCCGACACTTACCATAAAACAAGAGGTTGCCAAAATAGGTAAAAGTAACAGAGCAATAGGTCCCTCAAATGAATATCCAAGGACTCGGTAAACCAAAACGTAAAAGCTTAATAAAATAACACAATATAGTAAATTTGCTAAATAATCATAATTAAACATACGGACTCGTGTAAGCGGGGCTGAATACATTCGCTTATCAAGTCCAAGCTCCGCACTTTTATAACTAGCTCCTGAAATGTTCATGATCATCATGAAGACAAAGAAAGACATCATTCCAACAGAGTAATACGTGGTTGAGTTTAAGGCAAGAGCAGATTCGATATAAACAGATTTTAAACTGGTGTTATCATAAATTAAAGATAATTGCTCGGGATTATCTGTGGATAAACTTCTAAAAAGACCTTCGTGGTACTGATCGAGAATTGACTTTGCTACAGTAAGAGATAACATATGTTTATTCGTATTGAGTTCTTCTAAAACTAACTCACCACCCATTCCCGTTAAAAGATTTTCTTCATAACCATCGGGGATAACTAAAGTCGAAGCACGTTCATCATTTGAAATGATAAAGTAGGAAGACATTGACTCATCGTTTAAAAATGAAATCAACTGATTCGATAAGGTAGATTGATCCTCATCTATGATTTGTAGAGGTAAAGGTTCCATCGAATTTGGATTTGCAAACAGGATGGTCATCATATTCCCCATTAAAAGTCCAATGAATAAGGGCAGTCCAAGCATATACAAAATCGTCATTGGAAACTGCTTAAAAACGACTTTCAAATTCACATAAAGCCACATTAATAATCGCATCACTCTTCCTCCTTAGTCGCGTAACGATTTCCCAGTTAACCATAAGAACACATCTTCAAGACGAGGTTCTTCGTAACGAATCCCTTGTAACTGCGAAGAATATGACTCAAGTAATGCAATAGCGGACGTTAATTTGAAGTCTTTATTAATCGTTAACGTCACTTGATTACCTTCTTCCGTTACTAATGAAACACCCTCAAGTCCTCGTAACTTTAGAACGATTTCCCCACTTAGATGACCGACCGTTAGAATGACCTTTGTTTGTTCTCCAGATAAGGATTTAATTTGTTCCTGACTTCCAGACGCAATTTCTTTACCTAAATCCATGATGAAAACTTTTGAACAAAGCTCCTCAATCTCTTCCATGTAATGAGAGGTATAAATCACTGTTGTGTTTCGTTCCTTACAAATCTTTTTCGTAAACTCAAAAATATGATTACGAGATTGTGGGTCAACCCCAACAGTGGGCTCATCCATAATTAAAATTCTAGGATGATGCATCAAAGCAGCGGCAATATTTAATCGACGTTTCATCCCTCCTGAAAACTTTTTAACTTTCTCCTTTTTACGATCCATTAAACCGGTTGCCATTAAAGCCTCATTAATACGTTCCTTTAGCACCTTGTAACTTAGACCATAAAGAGAACCGAAAAATAACAAATTATCATAGGCCGTCATTTCCTCCATCAACGCTAACTCCTGAGGAACAAGACCGATTAAAGACTTCGCCTCAATCGGTTGCTTCACAATATCATAGCCCCCAATTTCAACACTTCCATTTGTCGCCTCAACGAGTGTCGTCATAATATTAATCAACGTCGATTTTCCGGCTCCATTCGGTCCGATAAGTCCAAAAATTTCACCCTCTTCAATTTCAAAACTGATATTATCTAAAACAAGTTTGTCATTAAAACGTTTCGTTACATTACTCACCTTAACAATACTCATGTTATTTCCTCCCTGATTTTATCATCTGATACCTTCATTATAGTCATAACTGGATATCAATTCCATAACCCATCGTCATAGTAGGGGGTGACTTAAGTCACTTACTTAGAAAAAATGACCTTATAGGGAAATAAAAAAACATCAGTCTAAGTAGAAACTGATGTTTTTTTATGCTAATCCATTCTTAAATGCAAAAATGGCGATTTGAGTGCGATCTCGAAGCTCAAGTTTAAATAAAATATTCGTGATATGATTTTTGATCGTTCCTTCGGATAAAAAGAGTTTGGCGGCGATTTCTTTATTTGTTAATCCTGTTGCAATCTCACGAATAATCATCAGCTCCTTTTCGCTTAAACGATACTGCTCATAAAATTGTGCATCACTTTTAATTGAAGTCGTTTGCGTATTTAACAGTTGAGTTGCAACTTCCGGATGAAAAATAACATTCCCCATGATGGCAGATTTAATTCCCTCATAAATCACCTCATGCGAACTATCCTTTAATAAGTAGCCACTTGCACCGAGTTGCATCGCCTCTTGGATATAAGATTGATCTTTAAACGTGGTTAAAATCAACACTTTTATCTTTGGAAAAGCTTCTTTAATCAAACGTGTTCCAAGAACTCCATCGCATAAAGGCATGCGAATATCTATCAAAACAAGATCTATATCCGGGTGTGATTGACAGGCCTTCAGGGCTTCCTCACCATTTGACGCTGTTGCTACGACCTCAATATCTTCAAATAACGACAACATTAAACGAAGTCCATCACGAATTAGCGCTTCATCATCGACAATTAAAATCCTAATCATAACTTTCACCCTTTCCCTTTGGAATCGTAATTCTTATTTTAAAGCCAACTGTAGAAGGGATAAAGTGAACCTTCCCATTGACCTCACTGACACGCTCGCTCATACTCGTTAAACCGACCCCTTTTTGAAAATTAGGACAGCCAATTCCATTATTTTCAGCCGTTAACACCACATGATCAGGTGAAAAATGAATTGAAATGGACGCATCCGTTGCTTGACCATGACGGAGTGCATTCGACAATGTTTCTTGAATGGCACGATATAGTGTCAATCCCATTTTCGGGCTTAGTTCCCATTTTTGTTTAGAAATCGTCAGTCTGACATTCATCCCAGATAACTTTTTAAAATTCTCAATTAATTCTTCAATCCGATATAACTCTTGATACGTTTGATACTCACTCGGTTTTAAAGTCGAAATGGCCTCACGAACTTCTTGTAAACAATTTTTTAAAAATTCACGTAAATTTAAAGCCAGAGGAGCAACACTTGAATTCTCTTTTGAGGCGATAACTTCCATCGCATTCAATTGAATGATGGCTGTTGAGAGAGCATGTCCGACACTGTCATGAATATCACGTGAAATTCGATTTCGCTCTTTTAAAACGGCAAGTTCTGTTATTGAAGCCCCGTAAAGTTCTAATTCTTCTTTAGCCTGTTTTAATTTTTCTTCAGAAATTCGAAGTTCATCATATAAAAGTTGAGCATCTAATTTCTTCTCATGTTCTTCTTTAATATAAAGCCCTAAAAAAGCAACGATGAGAAACACAAATAAAGAAGTTATCTGATTTAATGTGAAAGAGTGAGAAATTAAAAATAGCAAGATCATTCCGATTAAACAAGACAAGGAAAGATGATAACGTCTTGGTAACAGTAAAATACTATCAAGTATCGGTAAAATAAAATAATAGGCTACCATTTGCGGTTGATACGAACTTAAACAAATAAATAAGATTAAATCAACAACTAACGAACATATAATATAAGGTGCTTGACGAAGCGAGAAAAAACGAAACTGACTATTGATAAGTAAGCATAACAGCATTAAGATAATAAAAATCGATAATGTTTCATTCAAACTAATGAAAGAAAAAATAACCGTGAGTAAACTTAAGTAACGAACAGTAATTAATAGTTTGTTTTTTCTCATAAGATACCTCCTGTTTATTTTTGTATTGTATCATGCAAACAATTGGTAAATAAAGTTACGAGGTGATATTTTGAAAAAAGTTATCGCAATTTCAAGTAGTGGGCGTCAAAAAAATACATATCAACTCATTCAATCGGCGGCTCCCTTATTAAAGGAAGCGGGAATTTCTTTGCAAATCATTCATCTGTCAAATTACTTGATTCAAGATTGCAAAGGGTGTGAGGCTTGTATCTTAAGTGACCGGTGCCCGATTAAAGATGATGTGATCGGGATTTTAGAAAAACTGGGGCAGGCGGATGGAATTATTTTAACGTCACCTGTTTACATGGCAGGCGTGAGTGGACAACTTAAACGATTTATTGACCGTACCTGCAAGTGGTATCATCGTCCAGAATTAGTAAAAAAACCAGTTTTATTAATGACCACAACAGCAGGGGGATATGCCGATGAAGTTCTAGACTATATGGAAAAAGTCGCAACTTTTTGGGGGATGCATCTTTGTGGTCGAGTGAAGCGGAACGTAAAAACTTGGGATGAAGCGGTCAGTAGAAAAGAGTTGAAATTTTTTATTAAAGCGGTGGAAGAAGGGGAGGAAACGGAGTGGATTCCAACAAAGGATCAGGTTATCGCATTTCAGGTGCAGAAAACATTAGCCATGAATATCCTTCCAAGAGATCGAAAGTATTGGATAGAACATGGTTATGATGTACAAGTTTACTATGAAGAGAATGATGTGCCCTTTTATTTAAAGTGGATGGGGAACTCTTTTTATAGTTTCTTTAGCCGTATTATTAAAAAAAAATCCTCTTAATAGGAGGATTTTTTAATGATGATGAGAAGCTTTTGAGATTAAAAATCCAATGGTTGTTGAAATCAAGTCGCGAAGTTGAATAATCCCTTCTTGATAACTTAGATTATTCGTTCGATTAGCAATCATTAAAACAATGATACAAATGATGCACACCGTTGTTGAAAACAAAATTCTAACGTGAGTTGCTTTATTCAAATTAATATCTTTATTGAATACAAACTCTTGTTTCTCATGATCTTCAGATTCTTCAGAAGGTGGCGATGCTTTTTTAGTTGAATAGCTATGAGCCATCCCAAGAATAAAACCAAAGATACTTGAGGTACTTGTTCTAAAGACAATCTGAGTGGTGGAATCTAGCGCATTAGCTGGAACAAAAATAGCATAAATCAGTTGGAAAAGAAGGAGGATTCCAATGAAAAAAATACATTTAGTGGCAAAGTCGAGGTGTCCCCATTCATACTTGAGTTTTTTATAGAGTTTATAGATGCTTGAATTTTTATTCATCGTCATCACTCCTTTATTTAAGTTACTATAGAGTATGAAGATTAAACAAAATAATAAAGTGGTAGTATCACGATATTTTAAATATGTTAAAATAAACTGAAACTATAAAAGTGAGGACTTCTATCATGAAAGAGACAATGAAAGAAATTATCAAATTTAGAGATGATCGTGGCTGGAAACCTTATCATACTCCAGAAAATTTAGCAAAATCTATTTCAATTGAAGCAGCTGAATTGTTAGAATGCTTTCAGTGGAATAATGACTTTGATGCAGAACATGTTTCTGAAGAATTAGCAGATGTGATGATTTATTGCATGCAAATGGCTGATGTATTAGAAGTAGATGTCAAAGACATTATTTTAAAGAAATTAGAAAAGAATGCGATTAAATATCCAAGTACAAAATAAAACCCGTGATTTTCACGGGTTTTATTGATGAATGGCGTAAACCATGGTTGTATAAGTTTCATAAAGGACGTAAAGTACCATACTGATTAAGAGCATTTGACTGATGAAACGTTCACCTTTGGCACCTGTTTTAAAGTTGGCGAGTTTAATTTTTTTCTTACACGGATAAAATAAGCAAACCCCTTGATGCGTGAATAAATCAAGTACAATATGTGAAATATGACCAAGCATTAAGCCGCAGGTAATAATAATATAAAACTCATTTCCGACGTCTAGTAATGGAGCGCAGGCAATTAAAACAAAAAAGAAGGCGATAGAAAGAAAGCTATGAGTCAGTGTTCGATGTTTAAAGTTTTTAGCAATGAATTTTGAGATAAAGGGAAAAAGTTTTCCCATTTGAGATCCTGTCATGTCGATATCGGGTAATAATGACCCGACGGTGGTCGCAAGACAATAAAGGGTGATAATGAAAATTTTAGAATAAAGATTAGCCTCCTCGTAATAAGGGGCAATAAAAAGATGGTGGGTCACAAGTCCGCAAAGTAGGCCACCTCGTTGATGCGTTCCGGCAGTCATAGTTAAAAGTCCTCCTGTATAAACCTGATGTCGAATTTAAAAGATTAATGTCATCTATTTTATATTATACAAGAAAAAAACGAATATTCGTTTGAATTCTATGAGGGAAATAATGGTATATTAGATATAGGGAGAGAGAGACTTGCATAAAATGAAAGGATAGTGTTAAGGTAAGAGGAGATAGAAGTCTAGAGCATTTTTTTAAGCCTCTTTTTATTAGACTATAGGATCCTCGATACAAAAGGGTTTAAGGGTTTAAGAACTGATTATGATTTTAAAATGTTGCGTCTTAGTATTTTGTTTGAGCAACCCAACATAACTGCTAAGGAACAATCGTTTTGTATCGGGATAGATAATGAAGTGAGAGTGATGTTTCATGAATTTAGAAGAAGAGTTAACGGGTTTAAATGACGCACAATCTGAGGTCGTTTCTAACCTAAATGATAATTTATTAGTCATGGCTCCGGCAGGAACAGGGAAGACGAAAGTTATTTCATTACGAGTAGCGGGATTTATTAATCAGGGGATTGAGGCGAAAGAGATATTGTGCTTAACCTTTACGAATAAAGCTTGTCATGAATTAGCAGAACGATTGCTAAAAGTAACGAATGGGTTGGCCAAAGAGGTTTTCGTTAAAACGTTTCATAGTTTTTGTTTTCAACTCATTAAAGAAGAAGCGAAAAACTTCGGTAAGATTTCGCGTGATTTTTCGGTGATGGATGAAGAGGATGGAAAGTTTTTAGTGCGTCAGTTAATGAAAGATGATTATGTCATTGCCGATTTGGCCTATCAATATTTGCAAGAATTGAAACTATATCGCTTAATGATTCCAAAAGCGTATCGTGACGATTATAAAAGAGTGGTCGCCTCTTTTCATCAATCTGAAAAAGCACAAAAACTTCAATATTCGAATAGAAGAAGTGATGCTGGAGCATATACCCTTGGATTTTTAGCTCAGTATGGTTGTTGGTTATATGAAACATATCAAACGTATCTTCTTGAAAATCACCTTGTTGACTTTAATGATTTGATTGTTTATGCTAGCGAATTACTAGAAGATGAGGAGATTTTAGAACGTTGGCGTGAGCGATTTAAGGTGGTGATGGTAGATGAAGTACAAGATACCTCCCAATTTGAATATCAACTGATTGAAAAATTAGCAAAAGGAAAGCAATTTAGTGTTTTTGGGGATTTCAATCAAACCATTTATGAGTGGCGTGATTCAAATCCAGAACTGATTTTGTCACAAATTATGACGACATTTAATCCAAAACGATTGGAGTTATCCCTAAATTATCGGTCTTTGAAACGATTAGTTCAAATGAGTGCCAATTATTTAGAAAATGCGAAAAAAGCACGCTTAATTAATCCGAGGCTATCCCCACGCGTGATTGAGGCAGCGAATGAGGAAGTGGGAGGTCGGCCTGTCTTTTATGAAGCACAGACCCAACAAGAGGAAATGGATTTTATTATCGATCACCTAAAGCATTATCGATTAGATGACCTCGCTAATACTGTGATTCTAACGCGAACAAATAAGCAAAATATTCAAGTTTCAAACTTTTTAAGAAATGTGGGGATTCCCTGTTATTTGATTGAAGATTTAAGTTTATTTAGACGCAAAGTCGTAAAAGACTTACTTGCCTTTGTCAAATTTCAACTTAATCCATTTGATCATTTATCACTTGAACGATTGTTGCCACTTATTTGTCCTGAGGTATCTCCTGAGTTATTTAATCAAACGTATCGTCAACGATATGTTAGTTATGGGATGAGAATGATTGATTTGTTTCAAGAAGCTGCTTATGAGTATGAAGAACCGTATGGATTATTAAAGAAGCAGTTTGAAAAGGGACGAATTGTCATTTTTGATGTGGAATCAACGGGTCTTGATGTGACTCAAGATGAAGTTATTCAAATTGCAGCTATTGAATTGGTGAATGGTGAGTATACTCGTTCATTTGAACGATTTATTAAACCGAGCCACTCGGTTGGAGACTCAGCTTTGGTGCACGGATTTAGTGATGACTATTTAAACGAACATGGCGAAGAGGCGAGAGAAGTCTTTTTACAGTTTCAAGCGTTTGTAGAAGGCGCTTTATTGATTGGTCATAATGTTCAATATGATTTAAAAATTGTGAGTAGTCAGATGAATCGTTTAGGTCTGATGTTTGAAAATTCAATGGGCTATTATGATACCTTAGATATTGTTAGGCGCCTGTATCCAGATTTGAAAAATCATAAGTTAGATACCGTCAGCGCCTATGTTGGTGTGAGTCATGAGCCGACGCATAATGCGATGGATGATATTTTAGCAACAAAAGATGTGCTCGTTAAAAGTATGGATTTGTTAATGACGCATCATGAAAACCGTAAAAAAGTCATGAAATTTTATGAACCTCATTTATGGGGAGCGATTCAAAGGTTAAAAGAAATTCAAGACTGTTTTGAAACACAGCCGCCACATGTTGCGATGAAAGGTTTAATAGATGCTTTTGAGTGTGAGGATGAAGCATATAAGCAAAGTATCATAGAGTTACTTAATTACATTGAGGCGACCTATCATCGCCTGCATCATACGAATCCACATCAACCAAATTTAGAAATTTGGATTCAAATGCTTAATTTGATGGCGTTATCAAGCAGTGAACTTGATCGTGTCATGAAAGAGGAAAATAAGCTTGCAATTATTACGGTGCATCAGTCGAAGGGGCTTGAGTTTGATCATGTGATTATTCCATTTATGAGTCAGGGGATGTTCCCGCTCGATTTTGATGGGATTAATCAAGAGGAAGAATGCCGATTATTTTATGTTGCGATGACTCGTGCGAAGCAGAGCTTATTATTGACGCGCCATATTAAAGAAACCTCTTCATCTAGAAGGGTGAAAGAGCGAAGTCAATTTATATCGTTTTTATATTCATAAAGAAGAATGAGCCAAAAAGTATGAATGAAAGGATTAAACGATTATTTGAAATAAAAAAAGAGTCTCAGTTACCTGAGACTCTTTTTTATTCTGTCACTTTGTCAACAACGATGAAGGGTTGTAATTGATAAGGTTTAGGTGCAACTTTACGATCTTGCCACATATAGAAGAAGCGTTCAAGTGGAAAAATAGCATATCCATCTTGCCAATGGTCTGATGTATCATAAGGATCAGCAAAAATTAAGGTATCATCTCCAGTACTTGGTGTTCCATTGTTATCATATCCAATAATAGAGACCCAATGACCATCCCAGTCTCCCCATTCAACCATAACGGGTCTTCCTGCTTTTAAGTGTCCTGTTAGCCATGTGACGAAGTAAGAATCTTTAGCATCGTCAACCCAAGCTTCAGTATCGTCACTATTTTCTGAAGCGTATAAAGATGATGAAGAGAAGGTCGGTTTTAGATTTCCGATATTAGAAGGGGTTGCTCCATCCTCTTCACTTACCAAGTCAGCCTCGGTATAATCAGCGCGATAACTTGTTTCTAATACTTTAAATCCTTCTAAATTAGAAAAGAAGTTGTACATGTCTTCAACGGTTGTGCCATATTCATGAAAGTTATTAGCACTTCCAGGAAGAGCGCCTTCCGTATCATCGTCAACACTTGAACCCATGGCAAGTGCGATATCCCATTCTGTTAAATCAGTTTTTCCCATATTCCAAAGTGTCATTAAAGAAACGGCGTTTCCACATGACCATTCCGTTGTTTGTTGCATCGTTTTAAAACCTTCAATGAGGGTTAAGGTTTCGTCTGATTTTAATCGATAAAAATCGGGATTAACATAAAATCGTGAAGTAGCGTTATCACCTAAAAAGTTATAAGAATCTGCTCCCCCCAATTCATCGTAATCTTCTCCCTCAATAAAATCTGGTTTTAATTTAACTGTCTCAGAAACGGTTTTAACTACCTCCTCTTCAAGTGGTTCAATGGCAGGTATTTCATTTTGATTTTGGCATCCTGTCATCACCCCTAATGCCATAATTAAAGTTAATAATGAAATTTTTTTCAAAAGTAATCATCCTTTCAAATTTTGATTTTCGTAATTTTATTCAACATCATGTTTAGTATTTATAAACTTTTTGAGCAAAAACAAAATGTTTAGATGAGAATCATCGAAACAAAAGAGAGGGGGAATAGCTAATTTATTAACGTTTTATTGCTCATGAATCATATATTAGACGATTTTTAAGGATAAATCAATCATTTTTATTTAAAAAATTCATAATTTTTTACAATTTATATAAGTAAACATTTAGATTATTATTTTTGTTCTACAAATGGAGAAGTTTTATCTCAAGAGATGAATAAAAAGAAGTAAAAAAAGTAAAATTGTTTTAATTGAATTGGTAGATTTATAATCTTAGTTATTGTATGATTAGCTATAAAGCATTGATTTTTGCGATGTAGATTTAAAAAGTAAGGACGATGGTAGATGAATGATAATTACCAAGCATTTTATTGGAGTAAGCTTGATAATGTGGCGAAGTTATATTCACTCGTATCGAGTACAAAGGCAACAAATGTATTCCGAATTTCGGTCAAAATGACAGAACCAATTCAAGCGGATTACTTATCAGAAGCTGTCGTGGGGGCACTTCTTGAAATGCCATCATTTAGTGTACGTCTAAGGATGGGAATTTTTTGGTACTACTTTGATATGAATATTCAAAAACCAAGAGTTCGTAAAGAGTTTACGTATCCATGTTCAAAAATGACGAAGTACACTAATAATGGTTATTTATTTAATGTCACCTATTATGAAAACATGATGCATCTAGAAGTTTTTCATGCTTTGGCTGATGGAGCAGGCGCATTACAGTTTTTACAGGTTCTATTGTATCAATATTTAAAAAGAGTTTATCCTAATTCAGTCAATCAACATTTACAGTTAATGAGTGACCAACAATCTCAACGTGCAATGGATGAGGACAGTTTTTTAAAAGTTGTGTCGGATCGAGATGGAAAAGTTATTCCAACGACTTCTAAAGCATATAAAATACTAGGAATTAAAAAACGTCCTCAAGAATTAAAAGTAATTCATGGAATGATGCCAGCAAAACAGATTGTTAAATTATCAAAACAATATGGCGTTAGTATGTCTTGTTTTTTATCTTCTTTATTAATTTATTCGATTTATATGGAAAATGAGAAATTCACAAAGAATAAGCGACCAATTACGGTGACAATTCCATTTGATTTAAGAGCCCGTTTTGAGTCAAATACTGTGCGTAATTTCTTTTCTAATGTGACGGTATCGGTTAATGTTTTAGAGGAGATGAGTTTTGAAGATGTTTTAAAGCAGGTATCCATTCAATTAATTGAGGGGCAAGATCAACAAGTTGTGACGCATAAAATTAAAGATAATGTGAGTGCTCAAGAAAATTTAGCCATCCGTTTTGCTCCGCTGTTTATCAAAAATACGGTGATGAGACAAATTTATTTAAAGGCCGATCAAGGGGTGACAACCACGTTATCGAATCTTGGGCGTATTGTCTTTTTAGATGAAATTTCACAGTATGTCGATCAAGTACGCGTCATGCTTCCGGTGACACCACATCAACGAATTCGTTGTGGGGTTTGTTCATTTAAGGAGACGTTAGTCGTTAGTTTTACATCATCATTAGAAGAAACTGATATTCAACGATTCTTCTTTAGATTTTTAAAAGATCAGAAAGTTGGAATTACAATTTCATGTAACGAGGAAATAAATAATGAGATATTGTTCTAAATGTCAAATGAATGTAGAAAATGAATTGAAAAGATGTCCTTTATGTGGGGAAATATTGGACTTAGTTGAAATTGAAGTGGTTCGAGATTATCCATCCCGATTTGCAAAGAAACGTCGCGTGCCGATTCGTAAACTGATTGTATTTATGGCCATGGTGATTATTTCTTATTCTTTTATCATCGGAATTTTTCATGATTTTAATTGGAATTGGGTCTTTATTATTGTGTGTTCTACTTTATATTTGTCAGTGAGTGTTATTATTGGCTTAAGAGTGAAAAAAAATATTGGACCAAATATTTTGACGCATGTCTTTGGTGGAACTGTATTTGCCGTTATTTTAGATTATTTACTTGGCTATCAAGGGTGGTCATTGAATTTTGTGTTTCCATTAGCACTGATGGCAGGAACATCTGTCTTTACATTGTTAATTATTTTAAGACCAAAGCGTTTTACAGATTTTGCAAGTTATCAGTTACTGCTTGGCGGTATTGGATTGTTTTTATTAATGCTCGTTTATTTTGAGTTAATTAGTTTTCCAGCGGTTGCAGTGGTTGCAGGATATTACGCCTTAATAACATGTGTTGGGATGTTTATGTTTGCTGATCGTAAACTGATTCATGAAATAAAAAAGAAATTTCATTATTAAAAAGACTTTACATTCCATAAAATGGATGGTATAGTATCCGTAAGTTAAAAAAGAAATAAAAATGGATTCCTTATCAAGAGAAGTGGAGGGACAGGCCCTATGAAGCTTCAGCAACCGGTACAGTCGTACACGGTGCTAAATCCGACAGATTAATTCTGGCAGATGAGGAGCGCGAGTTGTAAGTTAGACTAAGCGTTCTTCAAATTTTTGAAGGATGACTTAGTTTTTTTATTAATTAAATATAAAACCTTATCAAGAGAAGTGGAGGGACAGGCCCTATGAAGCTTCAGCAACCGGTACAATTGTACACGGTGCTAAATCCGACAGATTGATTCTGGGAGATGAGGGGATTGTTTATTAGAGTACTCTAATGAGACGGACCCCAGCTTTTGATAAGGGGTCCGTTTTTTTATTTCAACTGACAAGGAGGGAGATAGAAGATGATTGAGTTAAGACAGGTAAGTAAGAACTTTGAAAGTCAAGGGCAAGTGGTTAAAGCTTTACAAAATATAAATTTAAGGGTGAATAGAGGTGAAATCTTTGGAATCATTGGGTATAGTGGAGCAGGAAAAAGTACGTTAATCCGATGCTTGAATTATTTAGAAATTCCAACAGAGGGAGAGGTGTTGATTAATAATTTGGTTCTGGGGCAATTGAATGCGAAGCAATTAAGAGAGGCTAGACGAAAAATCGGAATGATTTTTCAACATTTTAATCTCATGAAATCACGTAATGTTTATGAAAATATTGCTTATCCGCTAAAAGGTCAAGGATTGAATCGTGATGAAATAAAGGAGAAGGTTGATCGTTTATTAAAGCTTGTTGGATTAGAGGAAAAGGCTAATGTCTACCCTAATCAGTTGAGTGGGGGTCAAAAACAACGTGTGGCAATTGCTCGGGCATTAGCAAATGATCCAGAAGTGTTGCTTTGTGATGAGGCGACATCAGCTCTTGATCCTCAAACGACTAAATCGATTCTTAGGTTGTTAAAAGAAATTAATGAACGGTTAGGAATTACGATGGTATTGATTACGCATCAAATGGAGGTTGTTAAAGATATTTGTCATCAAGTGGCGGTGATGGAAGAAGGTGAAATTGTTGAAGTAGGACCTATAGTTGATGTTTTTTCAAATCCTAAAGCAACTATTACAAAGGATTTTGTGGCCAATGTATTTCAGGATGAACGGATTTTTGAGTTATTAGAGTCGAGAGGTTCGTTTGAAGAATTAACAAAACTTGAAAAACTTGTGAAGATTTCATTTGTTGGACAACAGACAGGTAAAGCCTTTATTTCTAATATTTCAAAGTTGTTTGATATTGAGGCGAGTATTTTATTTGGAAGTGTGGAGATGATACAAAAAACGCCCATTGGGCATCTAATTGTCAGTTTACATGGCGATGAGAAATTGATGAGTCAGGCACTACAGTATTTAAATGATAATCAGATTAAAGTGGAGGTGTTAAGTGATGGTCGAGTTCTTTAATCAAATTTGTCCAAATGTGGTCGAGTATTTTCCTGATTTATTAAAAGCACTTAACGAAACGTTATTAATGGTTAGTATATCGGGGATTTTTGCAACGATGATTGGATTGCCAATTGGGGTTGTTTTAGTGGTGACAAGGCAAAATCATTTGGTTGAAAATAAATGGGTCTATTATATCATCGGAAAATTAATGAATGTTTTGAGAGCCATTCCTTTCATTATCTTGCTTGCGTTTATTATGCCATTTACGAAGTGGATTGTTGGCACAACGATTGGGTTAAAAGGGGCTTTAGTTCCGTTAATTGTGGGGACGACACCGTTTGTAGCGAGACAAGTTGAGTCGGCACTGTTAAATGTTGATGATGGGGTAATTGAAGCAGCAAAAGCGATGGGATCGAGTCCATTTGAAATTATCTATCGTGTCTTGTTAAAAGAAGGATTACCAAATATCATATATGCACTCACGATTACGATCGTAAGTTTGATTGGATTTTCAGCTATTGCTGGAAGTGTTGGTGGAGGTGGTCTTGGAGATTTTGCCATCCGTTATGGTTATCAATATTTTAAAGGAGACATCATGTTTGTGACTGTTATCGTTTTACTTGTGTTAGTGTCACTAGTTCAAAGTGCTGGGGAATGGCTCCAACGGAAACTCAGTCATTAAAATAAATCATATTAGGAGGAATTGATCATGAAAAGAAAATTATTAGGGTTAGTAATGTCAGTTTGTTTAGGATTTTTATTAGTTGCATGTGGTAATGAAGTGGGAAGTGATTCGGTTATTAAGTTAGGAATTAATGGCGAAGTTAATTCCATTTGGAAAAGTGTTCAAAGTCGTCTTGCAGAAGAAGGGATTATCCTTGAGTTTGTGACTTTTAGTGATTATAATTTACCAAATACCGCACTAGCCGATGGAGAAATTGATGCGAATGCTTTTCAAACAATCGCATTTTTTGAAGAATTTAAAAGCAATCATAACTTAGATCTAACATCAATTGGATATACCGTTTTAGCCCCAATGGGAATTTACTCATCGCAATTAACGGATGTAGCACAATTACAAGAGGGAGATAAAGTGTCAATTCCAAATGATGCTTCAAATGGTGGTCGAGCTCTATTATTACTTCAAGATGCAGGTTTAATTACATTAAAAGAAGGAGTGGGGATTACGCCAACGGTGAAAGATATCATTGCCAATCCTAAAAAGTTAGAAATCGTTGAATTAGTTGCTCAACAATTACCGCGTTCATTTGAGGATGTGGCAGTCGCAGTCATTAATAATGGGGTCGCTGTTCAAGCTGGCTTATCACCACTTGATGATTCGATTTATGTTGAGAATACAGAAAGTGAAACGGTTGTAAATTACTACAATATCATTGCGGTTCGGACAGAGGATCAGGATAAAGAAGCATTAAAACGTTTAGTGGAAGTCTATCAAACGGAAGAAACTAAAAAAGCTATAGAAGAAGAATACAAAGGGGCATCGATTCCAGTATTTTAGTGAATAGGAGAGAGAACGTATGGAAAATCAAATTCGTCAATTTATAAAGGAACAAGAAGCTTATTTTATCAACCTGAGTCATCAAATCCATGAACATCCTGAAATTGCAAACGAGGAATATTTTGCGTGTGAGTTGTTAACGAATGTTTTAAAAGAAAGAGGATTTGATGTAAAGACAAATATTGCGGGGCATGAAACAGGATTTGTGGCACGATATATTGCTAAAAAACCTGGTCCGGTGATTGGTTTTTTAGCTGAGTATGATGCTTTAGCGGGACTTGGGCATGGATGTGGTCATAATATTATTGGGGTAAGTAGTGTATTAGCTGCTTGCAGTTTAGCACCTTTATTAGAATTAACTGGAGGAGAAGTCATTGTTTTTGGGACACCGGCTGAAGAAGGTGGAAATAATGGGAGTGCGAAAGCTTCGTTTGTTAGAGCGGGATTGTTTGATGATGTAGATGCTTGTATGATGATTCATCCAGGTAATAAAACAGCAATAACAACTAGCTCTTTAGCCAATCATCCCATTGAGTTTGAATTCTTTGGACGTCCCGCTCATGCAGCAGGATGTCCGGAGAAAGGAATTAATGCATTAGATGCCATGATTTTATTTTTTAGTGGGGTGAATGCTTTAAGACAACATGTAACATCTGATGTTAGAATTCATGGAATTATTACACACGGAGGAGATGCACCTAATATTATTCCAGAGTATACGAAAGCGAGATTTTATGTTCGTGCCAATACGATTGCAACCTGTGAAGAAATCACGAATAAGGTCATTCAAATAGCGAAAGGTGCGGCATTGAGTACAGGGTGTGAGGTGAAATATAATACGTATCAAAATATTGTGGAAGATTTAATTGTGTATCCCTTATTTAATGAATTATTTAAAAAGATTGCAACTGAAGTGGGATTGATTGTAGAGGACATCAATCCTAATGAATCAAAAGGTTCAACCGATGCTGGGAATGTCAGTCATGTCATTCCAACGATTCATCCATCTGTAAAAATCTGTGACTCTGAGGTAGTGACTCATACTGAGGAATTTAAGCAGGCAGCGATTTCTAAACAGGGGGATGAAGGGTTGCTTCAAAGCGCAGAAATTTTAGCTCGAATAGGATTACGATTATTAAGTGATGGTGAGTTGTTAGCACAAATTAAAGAGGAGTTTGAGTTGAATAAAGTGAGATAACATCAAAAGTTGAATTTATAGTTATATCACTAAAGCACTTGAATATAATAAAGTGATTTAATAATTATAAATTTGAAGATGAGGTGAGAGGATGGGCACTTTTTTCGAACAGTTTGGTAAGAAGGTTACTCAAACAAGTCAAGATGCGATGAAAAAGACAAAAGAATTTGCGGAAATCGCAAAATTAAACACACAGATTAGTGACGAAGAAAAACGATTAAATAAAATATATATGAATTTAGGTCGCTTATATTATCAACTTTATGGAAATCAACCTAGTTTGGAATTTAAAGATTTATGTCTAGCAATTGAAGGAAGTTTAAAGAATGTTGAGCATTATGAGGTAATGGTTAATGAATTAAGAGGGATTAAACGTTGTGAATCTTGTGGGACAGAAATGCCGATTGATTCAACGTTTTGTCAAACGTGTGGAAGTCGCTTAAATGAAGAAAGAGGAAGTGTCGTTGCTGTTGTTTGTGCTAAATGTGGAATGGAAAATGGAGCACAAGCTACATCTTGTATTGGTTGTGGGCAACCTTTATAAAAGAAAAATCCCCGGTGAAAGGTATCACCGGGGATTTTTCTATATTACCATTGGAATTCTTTCCAATCTTCCGCGTATTTAGAGAATAATTCGTTAACTGCTTTACCAATTTCAGCGTATTCTTCATCTTTTAAGTTAGCTAAGGAAACACGGATTGACCAAGATGGCCCTTCGAATCCACTACCGTTTAATAAGACGATACTGTATCGATCGGCTAATTCGAATAAGAATTCTAATGGGTTACGTTTTTCTTTTAAGTATTTAACGAACTCCTCACCGTATTTTAATTTTGCCCAAACAAGAAGGTCAATTTCATTGTAGTATGACGTACTATATGGATCTTCTTTATAAGATAAGTTATCAAAGTTATCATATAGTAAATGTTTACGACGACGGCAAATTTCTTTCGTTTGTTCTTTATAAACATTTTCTTTATCTAATAAGGCAAAGATAGAGAAGATTGCCATTTGGACCTGACAAGGAGTGGATAATCCAGCAGTGTGGTTAAGTGCAACCTGACGGCTATCTGCTACGATACGATCGATAAATGGAATATTATCTGGATCAGTTGTTAAGGCGCCATAACGTTCACGTAAAATATCTTTTTCATCTTCTGGTAATTTGTTGATTAAGTGATTGAAGACATTGTCTTTTTCTAATGCGATAACCCCTAAACGCCAACCAGTGACACCGAAGTATTTAGAGTACGAATAAACTCCTAATGTGTTGTAAGGAAGGGTACACATTAATGATTTGAAATCGTTAGAGAATGTACCATATACGTCATCGGTAACAATCATTAAATCTGGATTTTGACGTTGTACGACTGATTTTAAGTAATACATAGACTCTTCGTTGATTGCAACTGATGGTGGATTACTTGGGTTAACAACACAGGCTAATTTGATGCTAGTATCTGCTAATTTATCTAACTCTTCTTGCGGATATTGCCAAGTATGACGGCCTTCTTCACTAATTTCTGAAGCATAAATTTTTACGATATCGAAATGATAACGAGGTAAGTTAGCAATTTCTACATAAGGGGTAAAGATTGGAACGAATAAGGCGATTTTATCTCCTGGAGATAAAATGCGGTTGGCAATTAGTGAGTCGAAGATATAGCACATTGCGGCTGTACCACCTTCAACAGCGTATAATTGGTGAGTAGATGTTTCGGGATTCCCACCCATTTCTTTAATCACATAATCTTTCACAACTTGTTCGATATGGATTAACATACGATCAGGAACTGGGTAGTTGTCACCGATAATAGCATCAACTAATTCAAATACCCAAGAATCTGGATCAAATCCTTTATCTTTAATACCATATTCAATGATGTTAGATAGTAAGTCAATACCAGGAGCATCTTTATGATTTCTTACATAAGAGGTGAATCGCTCATAAATTCCTGGTTTTTCAGGCATACCAGCTAAATCTTTTTCATGCCAAGTACGTTGTGTTTCTTCAACGGCGAATTGTCCAAGAGTGAAGAAGGCTTGACGTGGAGTGGCAGCTGTCCAGTTAGGATTTCCGCGTCCTGCATTGAGCATAATACGGACACCTTTTTGTTCAGATTGTTTAGCCATATGAATTAACTCATCTTTTAATTCAAATGGGCTTAAGTGTTGTACTCTTTCAATGATATCATTGATTTTTTTACGCTTAACTTCAGCTCGTGTAGTCATACAAAACTTCCTTTCAAATTTTGTTTCAAGATATTAATAAGGTTAGGAGAAGAAAATAATAACCAAGGATCCCCAAACAGTTAATAAGATATTACCAACAGCGTAAGGAACGGTGTATCCAAGTACGGGTGCATTACTTTCAGCTTTCTCAGTAATAGCCCCAATTGCCGCTGTTGTTGTTAAAGCTCCTGCAGTTGCTCCTAGAGCAATTGGAGCTGAAAATTTGAATACATATTTTCCAAGAAAAATTCCCGCGAATGTTGGAATAAGTGTCACCACGACACCTGCTAAGAAGAAACTGATCCCTGATGATCTTAAACCAGAAACGAACCCTGGACCGGCATTAATACCGACAACAGCAACGAAAGCAGCAAGACCAACATTACTTAAGAACCAAGCAGTTCCTTTTGGAATACGACCAATGGTCGGACGACGAGAATGAATTAGTCCAAAGATTAATCCCATAATCAAAGCCCCACCACTTGTAGATAAGCTGATTCCAACATGGCCAATCGTGAGCGCCGGTATCCCAATTAATCCACCAATTAAAATCCCTAAACCAACGAAAATCATATCCGTTTCATCTGAATCACGTGCTGGTTTTCCGATTTTGTACGCTAAAGCTTCTACATCATCAACAGGTCCTGTTAGTGTAATCACATCTTTCTTTTTAATAACTGTTTCGTTATTATAAGGGATTTCATCTCCTGTACTTTGAAGTTTAGAGATAAAAACACCACGTGTTAAAGTGTTGTGACGAACCTCACTAATTGATTTTCCAGTAATTTCACTATCTTTAACATAAACAGCCACTGTTTCAGTTGGAAAGTTAATTAACGTATAGTCTGAAATTTCTTGCCCAATCTCTAGAAGGTTAATTTTAGAGACATCTCGTTCTTTAAAAGAAAATGCAACGCGATCATTTTTTTGGATAATTTCATCCTCATTTGGTCTGAAGACATCATTCCCACGTTTCATTCTCACCATAAATAGACGAATACCTTCTGTGGCAAGTTTGTGTTCAACTGCTTTTACAGTTTGTCCAATGTAGCAATCATCAATGATATAAGCGCGATAATCGACATCTCCTGCACGCGAATTTAAAAGTTTTCCTTCAAGTGCATCTTTAGACGCATTATCGATTTTTCGACTTTCTTCAGCTAAATCAACTCCATAAATTTTTGGACCCAGTGTTGAAAGAACAAAAGCGCATCCGATGGTACCAAAAATGTAAGTGACGGCGTAACCGACTGGAACGAAATCACTCATGGATTTAATATCAGCAGCTGAGACTGATAGCTGACTAATCGAATCTTGAGCAACCCCGATAACAGCAGATTGAGTTAAAGCTCCCGCTGCGAGCCCTGCGGCTTGTCCAGCGTTGTAATGAAGGATTTTTCCAACGATAATTGTTGAAATGAGTCCAATTACGCAGACGATAACTGAAAAAATAACTTGTGGAATTCCGTCTTTTTTGAGCCCTTTAAAAAATTGAGGTCCTGCATTATAACCTAGAGCAAATAAGAAAAGAAGGAAGAAAACTGATTTTACAGTGGCATCAATCGTGATGTTTAATTGCCCGATGATAACCCCTGTTACTAATACCCCAGTAACGGAACCGATTTTAAAGGTACCGATTTGGATTTTTCCTACTGCGTATCCAATGGCTAGCGTTAAAAAAAGCGTTAGTTCTGGATGTGAGCGTAATGCATCGATAAACCATGTCATAGTAACTACCTCATTTACTAGATTTTTAAAAATGACAATAATATTATTATCTGTGCTAGTAAATTTATGCTGTCTTTTAAGGATTCCCAACAATTTACTACCCAATGTTTGGTTTAAATTTGAAAATCAATATAAACTAATAAAGATATAATTTTAAAAAAGAGGTGTTTAAATGAATTTTTATTTAATGCCACATCCACCGATTATTATTCCCGCTATTGGAAAAGGGGAAGAATTAAAGCTTTATAAAACGACATTAGCGTGCAATCAAATTGCCGAGGAAATATCAAAGCTTAAACCTCAAACCATCATTATCATTACTCCCCACGGGCCGATGTTTTCAGATGCCATTTGTATTTTAGATGATGAAAAAATAGAAGGTGACTTATCGCAATTTCAATGTCATGATGTGAAGATGAGCCTAACATTCGACCGGGAGTTAAATGAATTAATTTTGAATTTAAGTCAAAACAGAAATATTCCAGTTGTCTCAGTTGATCAACATCTTTTAAAAATGTATCATCGTCGATTTCAACTAGATCACGGAGTTGTTGTTCCTCTTTACTTTATAAATGAGCAATATCGAGACTATCAATTAGTTCATATTACTTATGCTCCATTAAAAGATCGTCAACTTTATGAATTTGGAATGGTTTTACAAGAAGCAGTCAAACAATTAGACCGACAGGTTGTCATGATTGCGAGTGGTGATTTATCACATAAATTAAAAGAAGCAAACATGAAGTATGGCGAAGAGTTTGATCGCCAGTTTTTAAACCACCTAAAAAAAGGTGAGCTTTTAGAGCTTTTTGAATTAGATAAAGAAGTGGTCTACCAGGTGGCAGAGTGTGGATTACGCTCGATGAAAATTATGAGTGGTGCCATGGATGGTGGAAAGTATGAAGGTAATGTGTTAGCTTATCAATGTCCTTTTGGTGTCGGTTATGGAACGGTAAAGTTTAATTATTTAGGAGTAGGGATAAAAGGATTAAAATATATTGAGAAAAAGCCTAAAATTAAGGCAGTATCGATTTTACAGAAAGAAAATCCCTATGTTTATGTTGCACGTAAAGCGTTAGAGGATTATTTTCAACAAACTAAAACGCTGTTAACACAGGAAGATTTACCGAGTGAAATGTTTGTTAAACGGCAAGGTGTGTTTGTTTCCTTAAAAAAACAGGGTCAATTACGTGGTTGTATTGGAACCATTTTTCCAACAACTGATTGTGTAGCAACAGAAATTGTAAGAAATGCGATTGCAGCGGCAACACAAGATCCTCGTTTTATGCCAGTTGAGGAAGAGGAATTAACCGAGTTAAAGGTTTCCGTTGATGTCTTAACCGAGCCTATTTCTTGTTCTAAAGAAATGTTGAATCCTAAAAAATATGGGGTCGTTGTTAGCTGTGGAATGAAAAAAGGGGTATTATTACCTGACTTAGAGGGGATTGAAACAGTCGAGGAACAACTATCAATTGCCTGTCGTAAAGCGGGGATTGGTGAAACTGAATCTTATGAAATTGAACGATTTGAAGTGATTCGCTATCAAGAAGGTGATTAAGATGGATGCTCCTGTTTTGTTTTATAAAGGAAAAAAAGATTTAATTCAGTGCGAATTATGTTCACATCTTTGCATTTTATCGGAAGGAAAGTGGGGGAGGTGTAAAGTTCGGACGGTTCATGATGGACAATTAATTGCAACTAATTTTGGTAAAGTTACCTCAGCAGCTTTTGATCCGATTGAAAAGAAACCCTTGTATCATTTCATGCCAGGGACTTGTATTTTATCGATTGGAAGTTTTGGATGTAATATGACCTGTTCTTTTTGTCAAAATTATGAGATTTCACAACATCAACCTCATTCAAAGACTTTACCGGTTGAACAGTTATGCCAGATTCTTTCTGAACAACCCAATCATGTTGGCGTCGCGTTTACCTATAATGAACCTTTCATGTGGTATGAGTATGTCTATGAAGCCGCTAAAAAAATTAAACAAACAATGCCACATCAAAAAATTGTGATGGTCACGAATGGCTATATAAATCAATCGCCATTAATGAAGTTATTACCGTACATTGATGCCATGAATATTGATTTAAAAGGATATACCAATCAGTATTACCGTAAAATTTGTGGAGCAAAATTAAACCCAGTTCTTGAAACCATTAAGCTAGTAGCGAATAAAGTACATCTTGAAATTACAACGTTGCTAGTGAGTGATGAGAATGATTCACTTGAGGAAGTCGAGGAAATTGCAAAATTTATTGCCAGTATTAATCCTAATATTCCGTTTCATTTAAGTCGATATTTTCCCAAATATAAATTAAATCATCAAGCAACGGAAATAGAGGTGTTAATAAAGGCGAAAGCGATTGCTCGAAATTATTTGAATTATGTTTATATTGGTAATGTTGCTAATCTCAATCAAAATACTTACTGTCCCGATTGTCAGGAGTTGTTGATTGAGAGAAATTTATATGAAAGCAAAGTTTTTTTAACTGAACCCAAGTGTCCAACCTGTGGAGCAAAAATTGAAATGATATTAACTTAAAAACTAAATATTGTTAAAAAAAGTGTGTTATTTTTGACTTTTTCTCAAGAAGAAGATAAAATATTTTTTGTCTTGAGAGGAGAGATATTTATGATGAAAAAATTGGTTAATACCGCTTTTACTTACACAGTAGTTGCGTTAGTTTGTGGGGTTATTTATCGTGAGTTCACAAAAATGGTAGGATTCACAGGCCAAACGAATTTATCATTATTACATACCCACTTATTTACACTTGGAATGTTATTTTTCTTAGTGGTGTTAGCTTTAGAAGCAATCTTTAAAGTAAGTGAGCAAAAAATGTTCAAGTGGTTCTTTATTATTTATAATATTGGATTAGTTTTATCAGCAATGATGATGGCTGTTCGTGGATTTTTACAAGTTCAAGGAACAGAATTATCAAAAGCATTAAACGCTTCAATTTCTGGTATCTCTGGGATTGGACATATTGGTTTAGGGGTTGGATTAGCTTTATTCTTTATTGTTTTAAAACGAAGTGTAGCGACAAAATAAAAAAAGTGATGCAAATCTCATTTGCATCACTTTTTTTATGAAGATAAAGCCGTTCTGGGTGGATGATTGGTTTTATCTTTTGATAAAACGATATGAACAATCATTGAAATGATCCCACTTATTAATAAGAATGAATAAAAGCTAATTCCACGACATAATAACATAGCTGGAACTAATAGATGGCTTGCAAAAAATAATTTAAAGACACTCATAAAGGCATTTTCTGAAGCTCCGACTGCACCTGGTAAGGGAATAGAGGAAACAGCTAATGAAACGAGTGCTTGTAAGGAAATAATTTCAAGCATAGTATATGTATTTAAATGAAAGGCTTTGTAGACGAAAAATGGAACAAGATAAGTGGCAGTTAGTTGAATCGTTGTTGTCAATACAATTTGAAGTAGTAAAAGGGGTTGCGTTTTAATGTAAGCTGCGCCTTTTGTATATTCTAAAACGAGTGTTTCTAGTTTTTGACGGGTTGCTTCAACATTTTTTAGAAGTTTCATTTTGGCCAATAAGGTCGTTAAAAAATTAATTAACTGATAAATGAATTTTTTAGAAAACATTGCCATCAAAATTGCAGTCGTTAAAATTAAATTAATAGAGACACTAAAGATTAAGAAATATTTAATTCCATTTAAGTTAGTCATGAGAAAGTCATGATTGACTAAAAAGAGAATTCCACCATATAACATCATGACAATTTGATAAACGACGGTAATAATTAATAAATTTAAGGAAGAGTAAGAAAGATTAATTTTTGCTTTACTCATATAAAACATTTGAGCGGGTTGGCCTCCAGATGAAGAGGGGGTAATCGAACTAAAGTAGAATCCTACGAAAGCAAACCCTAAACATTTAAGATATGAAACCTTTTGTTTTAAAGCTTTCATAATGGAAAAAGTATTCATTGCTTCGCATGCCACAAAAATAAACATCATAGCAAGTCCTAATAGAATGTAAAATGGATTCACCGTTTTGAGTGCTTGGAGAAGCGAACTGATGGATTGATCTTTGAAAATGAAATAACTTGTCAAACCCATTAGGAGTATCATAAATAAAAGACTTAAAGATTGCTTTGTTTTACTATTCATAAAGAACTCCTTTCTGGTGTAACGAAGTGATAACCTTGTTGTTTTAAATGTGGAAGTGTTGTTTTTAATGCCTCAAGCATACGTTTTGGGGCTAAAGGATCGGCATAGGCGCCATGTCCTGAATCATGTAAACATAAGATAGAGGAGTCATTAATTGAATTCAAAATTTTATTTTGAAGAATTAAGCTCATACTATTGTAATCCCAATCGTTAACCATTAAATTCCATAATATCATGGTTAAATCGTGTTTTTTTACAAAGTAATAGGTGAAAAGATTCGTATGTCCCCACGGGGGACGGTAATAATGAGATTTTACACCGATTTCTTCCATGATTTCAAGGCTTTTAGAGAAATCTTTTTTAGTATAAATGTAACTATAAAACCAAGCGTTTCGATGATTTAATGAATGAAGGGCAATCGTATGTCCCTCCATTTGCATACGTCGTACTAATTCAGGGTGTTGCAAAGCATGATCAGTGACGACGAAAAAGGTTGCTTTAATTTGATGTTGTTTCAATAAATCTAATAGTTTTGGGGTATACAAAGGGTTGGGGCCATCATCGAATGTTAGCATAATTCCTTTTTTTGGTGTCGATTTTATCACATTTTTATTAATCATCTTATTATAATATGTTGGTAAAATAGAGTGGATCATAAACAAAATGATTAAAATTGTAGAAAATAGTTTCATGATGCATACGCTCCTAACTGTACAGATAAAATAATCTCTTCTAATGCATTTTTATCAAATTGTTTTTTTAATTGTTGCATGTTGCGTTTAATCTCATCTAAAGCCTTTGCATCATAAATAAGATTAGAAACCATTTCAATATAATCTGTTTGCTTTTTTTGAATGACATGTCCAAGGCAATGAAGTGAAATAAAGTTCGCGTTATTTACTTCCTGTTGTAAAAATGGTTCAAAGACAAGCAACGGAATTTCAGAATTAATCGCCTCAAATACCGTGATTCCACCTGGTTTAGAAATCATTAAATCAGCTTCTTGCATAAATTTATATACCTGGTCCGTAAATCCAATGACCTCAATATTTTGGTATTTATTATGCAATAAATTAAAAAGACGCTTGTTTTTCCCGGTAATTACCGTTGTTTTAACATGATTTAATTGATTTAGTGCTTCATAAAAAGATTCGGATTTGGGTAAGAGACCAAGACCACCTCCCATAATTAATAATTTCTTTTCATAGCTGTGACTATTTTTAAATGAAGACTCAATCGGTTCATTGAATTCGCGCTTAACAGGGATCCCGATGACTTGTATTTGACTGGCATGCACGCCTTTATTAATAAGGTCCATTTTGATAGAAAGAGAAGCAACTAAATAATAGGTTGTATTTTCATTAATCCATTCACAGTGACTACTTACATCAGTGATACAGGTAACAAAGGGAATTCTTTTTTTCGATTTTTTATCATAGTGAGACAATAACTGAGAACAAAACGGAACGGTTGAAATAATTAAAGTTGGATTTAATTCATTTATTAATTGCTGAAGAGAACGTGAAAAGTAGTCCACTAAAATAGGTTTTTGATTAATTTCCCCTTTTTCTGACAAACGATAGAAAAAGTTATAGCAAGTACTGGCTCGATTAATTAATAAATTAAAACTTTTATACAGGATATTTGAAACTCTGGGAGCTGAATATTCAAAAAAATCAACAATTGAAATTGAAGCATTTGGAAATTTTTGTTGAATTTGCTGTTCGATTGAATGCGAAGCAGAATAATGTCCCATTCCAAATTTAGCAGTTAAAATTAATATTTTCATTTGACATTCTCCTTTTTCCTTTTCATACGAGTATTATAAAAGTTAAATCTTTAGAATTAAGGAGAAAAAGTCTTAAGAAATTTTAAAGATTCTCTAATCAAACCTTAAGAATTAAGGTGATAATTCGAGATTAATGCATATTGTAATAAAAGTATGGATGATTGTCATACTATATATAAATAGAAATATCATTCATCATTTTATCATTCGTCTTAGTATTCAAACTTTTTTGAATACTAAGACGAATGATAGTCGAGGGGTCATTTTACAATAGAATTTAAAATCGTGTGGGTCACTTTAGTAGTGAGTATAGTAAGATTCCTACGCTAGTAGGATATAACATCCTCGATGGTTACGGAAAATAAAAAATTTTTAAGTGTCAAACATTTATCTAAAGTTATAGATAAAGATTATTTTTTTAAAGGAGGGATATGGTGAGGGATATTAACTCTTACATCACAACCATAAAAAATCAGATTGAGAAAAACCACGATGAGATTTTGTCATTAAGTCATGAAATTCATGATAACCCTGAAATTGGGAATCAAGAGGTAAAGGCTTGTAAATGGCTAACCGATTTATTAATCAAGCATGGATTTGAAGTGAAGGTTAATATTGCGACTCATCCGACGGGTTTTATTGCACGTAAAAAAGGGCAGAATAAAGGGCCTGTTATTGGATTATTAGCTGAATACGATGCTTTAAAGGGCTTAGGTCACGCGTGTGGACATAATATTATCGCGATGACGAGTGTAGCGGCAGGGATTGCACTTGCCCAAATCATCGATCAAACAGGTGGAGAAATTGTGGTGTTTGGAACGCCGGCTGAAGAGGGTGGACCTCATGGGAATGCAAAAGCCTCTTATGTTGCGGCCAATTTGTTTGAAGGTGTTGATGTTTGTATGATGATTCATCCTTTTCATACAACAGCTAAAACCCAGCCGACACTCGCGATTGTTCCGATTGAATTTGAGTTTTTTGGAAAAGCTTCTCATGCAGCCTCTGCACCTGAACAAGGGGTTAATGCCTTAGATGCTATGATTTTGTTTTATAACGGTGTTAACGCACTTCGTCAACAAAGTCCACGTGATGTTTTATATCATGGGATTATTACTCATGGCGGTGAAGCACCTAATATTATTCCAGATTATACAAAAGCAAGTTTTTATATTCGAGCTGCGCATCACGAAACTTGTTTAATTTATAAAGAAAAGATTTTACACATCGGAAAAGGTTGCGCTGAAGCAACAGGATGCGAGTTTAAGTATAACGATGATTTTAATCAAGTTCATGAGATGTTAATCTGTGATCGATTTGAACAGTTATTTATTGAAGAAGCAAAGAGATTAGGGTTAGAAGTTAAGTTAGAAGGTGCTAAAAGCATTGGTTCAACGGATGCCGGAAATGTGAGCCAAGTGGTTCCAACGATTCACCCAACACTTAAAATTTGTGACGAGTCCATTACGATTCATACCCAACACTTTAAAGAAGCTGCTATTTCAAAAGTAGGAGATCAAGCTATCTTAGATGGAGCATTGATTTTAGCTTCGATTGGGCTTCGATTATTAACAGAAGAATCGTTATTAAATGAGATAAAAAATGAATTTGAACAACTAAAATCGTTAAAGAGTCTAGTCAACTAAAGACTCTTTTTTAGTTTGTTTGTCATAATTGTAGGTTTTTTTTGAGTATACTATAGTAAAAAAAGGGGGAATTGTAGTGGAAAAAATGGTGCACAGTTTAATTGAGTTAATTGGACATACTCCGTTGTTAGAATTATGTCAGTACAATCAGCAAGAAGGAGTTTTGGCTTCTATTGTTGCTAAACTTGAGTATTTCAATCCTGCAGGAAGTGTAAAAGACCGCATTGCTTATTCGATGGTATTAGCAGCAGAGGAGGAAGGGAGATTAAGTAAAGACTCAGTTATTATTGAACCAACCAGTGGGAATACTGGGATTGGATTGGCTTTTGTTTGTGCAGCTAGAGGGTATCAACTAACTTTAGTCATGCCAGAAACAATGAGTCTTGAAAGACGTCATTTACTAAAGGCACTAGGTGCAAATTTAGTTTTAACAAAAGGCAGTGACGGAATGAAGGGCGCTATCGCTAAAGCAAATGAATTATGTGCTAGCACACCTAGAGGAATTATTTTACAACAGTTTGAAAATTCAGCTAATCCGCGCATTCATAAGCAAACGACCGCACTTGAGATTTGGGATGATTTAGAAGGGAATGTTGATGTGTTTGTAGCAGGGGTTGGGACGGGGGGAACGATTACCGGTATTGGTGAAGTTTTGAAACAGAAAAATCCCGATATTAAAATTATTGCTGTTGAGCCGAAAAGTTCGCCTGTTTTATCAGGAGGAAAACCAGGACCTCATAAGATTCAAGGAATTGGAGCAGGCTTTGTTCCTAAAATTTTAAATGAATCGATTATCGACGACATTGTGCAAGTTAGCGATGAGGATGCTATTGCAACATCGCGAAAGTTAGCCAAATCAGAAGGATTATTAGTTGGTATTTCATCAGGAGCAGCGATTTTTGCAGCGACTGAGCTAGCAAAACAAGAAGCATTTGCATTTAAACGAATTGTTGTTTTATGTCCGGATACAGGAGAGAGATATTTATCAACAGGTCTTTATGAACTGTAATGAAAAAAGACGACTTTCACGTTTTAGTGAAAATCGTCTTTTTTACTTTATAGAACGTTAATGACACGACGGTTAATTACGGTAGTTGCTTTTTTGGGGAAGATAATAGTTAAGGTATCCTGATTGAGCCTAGCTGTAATGTTATTACTTTCAACATCGCCTAAATTGAATGTTTGAGAAAAAGAGCTAGATTGATAACTTTGAGCCCCATCTTGCGTTGCCTGATATTCTTGTTTAACTGTTAAAATTAAGAGTTGATCTTCAACCACAAGTTGAATGTTTTCTCTTTTTAAATTAGGAAGAGTTAGCGTAAAGATGTATTCTGAACCTTGATCGATGAAAGAGGTGTTGTTCATTGTATTAAAGCTTGATTGAAATGAATTGAACATCATATTTTCCATCTGATTAAAAAGATCAAAAAAACCATTACCACTAGAAACTTGATTAGTCTGATTTTTAAAAGGTGTCAAATTAAACATAAAAATGCCTCCTTTTTAGCTGTTTTAGATTTTCTTCTTATTATATGTGTGATTGCCTCGAAATGTGCTCTATGATTAGACGTTAATTTATGCTAACATTAAAGAGGTCTAATATTTTATTATATGGTGATAAAAATGAATATTGTGGAGATTGCAAAGTTAGCCGGCGTTTCTAAATCGACGGTTTCAAGATATTTAAATGATGGCTATGTCAGCGAAGATGCCAGTACGAAAATTAAAGAAGTGATTGAAAAAACAGGATTTGTTCCAAAACGTCAAGCACAAATTATGAGAACACAAAAAACAAATTTAATCGGTGTTATTGTTCCTAAAATCAGTACTGAAACGGCAGCCCGCGTTGTTGAGGGAGTGACTAAAGAGTTAAGTAAGTATGGTTATGAAGTGTTGATTGGAAATTGTGAGTTATCGATTGAAAAAGAAATGGACTATTTAAAAGTATTTCGTAGTTATCAAGTCGATGGTATTATTTTCATGGCAACAGAAATAACACCTAAGCATTATGAGTTGATGGATCAACTTAATGTCCCGATTGTGGTTTTAGCACAAAGAGTTGAAAATTATCCATGTATTATTCACGATGACTATCATGCGAGCCGAGATGCTGTTAGGTTTCTTTTAGAAAAAGGCCATGAATCAATTGGATTTATTGGAGTAGGTGAATATGACGTGGCAGTTGGGGTTGAGCGTAAGAGAGGATATAAAGATGAGTTAATGGCTCAAGGAATAGCAATTGATGAGAATTTAATTCAAATTGGTGATTTCTCTCAGCAAAGTGGGTATCGTTTAGCAAAAGAGTTAATGGAGTTAAAGCGTCGACCGACTGCTATTTTCGCGGTAACTGATCATTTGGCCATTGGATGTATGGAGTATCTAAAAGAAGCGGGATATAAAATTCCTGAGGATATTTCTGTGATGGGACTTGGTGATACACAAATTGCAGGATTAGTTACGCCTAAATTAACAACCATTCATTATTATTTTCAAACGTTAGGCGTTAGAGGAGCTAAGTTATTAGTTGATTATATTCAACAAGGGAAATCATCTACTAAAAATTGTGAAAGCAATTTTATTTTTACGTATAGACTTATTGAAAGAGATAGTGTATAATAATCTTCGAAATGGAGATTATTATTTTTTATCCGCGGTGGGAACGTTCCCTTAAGGTAGGGATCAGTTAATATAGTTTATTTTGCTCCAAGCAATGAGTAAGCGCAAATATTTTTATTAGAGAATGTGGGAACGTTCTCTCATTCTTTTGTAAAATAAGAAAGCGTGTTCTAAGAGTGAATGAGTAAGATAAAAGAGTTAATCAACGCTATAAGAGAATCGTTTTATGAAAATATTAATCTTATGGGACCTATCATGGGGTCGATCTAATCTTTAAGATAATGTCCCGAATAAATGATTATCTTAAAGTAGAGCTTGTAAATATGAAATTTGAGGAGGAGTACTCAATGGCAAATCAAAATTATGCTGAAGTAGCAAAAGCTATCCTTTCTGCTATTGGTGGAGCAGAGAATGTTAATAGTGCTGCACATTGTGCAACACGTTTACGTTTAGTTTTAAAAGATGAATCAAAGGTTGATTAAGCTGCGATTGAAAAAATGGATATTGTAAAAGGTGTATTTTCAACGGCTGGACAGTTCCAAATTATTATTGGACAAGGGACAGTTAATCGCGTTTATGCAGAATTAGCATCACTTGCTGGAATTCAAGAAATGAGTACGGCGGATGTTAAAGATGCTGCGATGGAAAAATTAAATCCTTTCCAACGTTTCTGCCGTATGTTATCAAACATTTTCGTTCCAATTATTCCTGCAATTGTAGCCGCTGGATTATTAATGGGAATTTTAGGAGTTGTTGATAAAGTTGGTTTAGGACATTTAAAAGAAGAATGGTGGTTCATGTTATTAGATATGTTCTCATCAGCAGCTTTTAACTTCTTACCAATTTTAATTGCAATCTCTGCAGCAAAACAATTCAAGTGTAATCCTTACTTAGCAGCAACAATCGGGGGAATTATGATTCACCCTGCTTTACAAAATGCTTGGACACAAGGGACAGGATATGAAACAGTTAGTGTTATGGGATTATTTGATATGCCATTACTTGGATACCAAGGAACTGTTTTACCAATCTTAATTGTGATCTTTGTTATGTCTTATGTTGAGAAATATACTCGTAAATTCGTACCTAAGATGTTAGATATTTTATTAACTCCATTAATTACAGTCCTAGTAACTGGATTCTTAGCTTTAGTAGTTATCGGACCAATCGCTAACACAGTAGGTGGAGCAATCTCAACATTCTTCACGTATGCCCTAAATAACTTTGGAATCTTCGCAGGATTATTATTAGGTGGAACTTATTCATCAGTTGTTATCACTGGGATTCACCATAGTTTCCATGCTGTTGAATTAGAGTTAATTGGAAATACTGGATTCAATCCATTATTACCAATCTGGGCAATGGCAAACGTGGCACAAGGTGGGGCAGCATTCGCAGTTTACTTTATGACTAAAAATGCTAAAACAAAAGCAATCGCTTTACCATCGGCAGTTAGTTGCTTATTCGGTGTAACAGAAGCAGCAATCTTCGGTGTAAATATGAAGTATGGTCGTCCATTTATCGGGGCAGCAATTGGTGGTGCTTTAGGTGGAGCATATGTTGTGATGACTAAAGTATTATTTACAGCTGTTGGTGTAACTGGATTACCAGCCTTAGCTATCACTGCACCAGGAACAATGTTAAATTATTTAATCGCAATGGGAATTGCACTTGCAGGTGCATTTATTGCAACATGGATTCTTGGAATTAAAGAAGAAAACTAATATTTAAATATTGAGATCAAAGATGAATAATGAGAGTTTCCCACTATTCAGTTTTGCGTATATAAAGAAAAGGAGAACGGTATCATGAAAAAAGTCATTGCAATCGGAGAAGCATTAATTGATTTTATTCCACAACAAAAAGGAGTCGCTTTAAAAGACGTTGAAGGATTTGTGCGTGTTCCAGGAGGAGCACCATTAAATGTGGCAGCAGCCGTTGCAAAATTAGGTGGTCGTGCACAAATGTTAACCAAGTTAGGGGTAGATGGATTTGGAGATGCCATCTTAGAAGAAGTTAAACCTTTAGGTGTTGATGTGTCACGCATTAGTCGTACAAATGAGGCGAATACAGCTTTAGCATTTGTATCATTAAAAGAAGATGGAGAGCGTGATTTCTCATTCTATCGAAATCCAAGTGCAGATATGTTATTAAGTGCTGAAGAAATTTGTGAAGAAGATTTTGAAGAAGGAATTATCTTACACTTCTGTTCAGTAAGCCTAATTGATGCTCCAATTAAAGAGGCACATAAAAAAGCGATTGAATATACAACGAAGCATAATGGAATCATCAGTTTCGATCCAAATGTTCGCTTACCTTTATGGAAAACACCAGAAGCTTGCCGTCAAGCTATTTTAGAATTCTTACCATTATCAAATATCGTGAAAATTAGTGATGAGGAATTAGAATTTATCACAGGAATTAAAGACGAACAAGAAGCACTAAAATCATTATTTGTTGGTCAAGTTGAAGTTGTCATCTATACGAAGGGGACGGAGGGTGCAGAATTTATTACGAAAGAACGTAATATTTCAGTTCCATCATTTAAGGTAAAAGCAGAAGATACGACTGGGGCAGGAGACTCTTATATCGGATCATTCTTATATCAAGTTTCAAAAGCAGCGACAAACTTAGAAGAATTAGTGAATTTAGATGAAGCTAAAGTAGTAGAAATCTTAACGTTTTCAGCCGCAACAGCAGCACTAACAGTTTCTAAAAAAGGTGCAATTGCAGCCTTACCAACAACAGAAGCAGTTATTGAAATGATGAATCGCTAAGCTATAAAAAATGGGAGGCTAGAGCATGATGACAAAAGAGCAGTTTATTAAAGAAATTGAAGCCCACAAACACGAAGTAATGAATAAAGTTACAACGGATGCTTGGCGCAATAAGTATCATATTATGGCCCCAATGGGATGGATTAATGATCCGAATGGATTATGTTATTTTAAAGGTTTATACCATGTGTTTTATCAATACTCTCCACTTGATGCAAAGGGTGGCTTAAAATTTTGGGGACATTATACATCGCCAGATATGGTAAATTGGACAGAGCATGAAATTGCCTTATATCCAGATATTGCGGCAGATGTTGATGGAGTTTATTCGGGTTCAGCCATTATTCATAATGATGAAATGTACTTATTTTATACAGGGAATGTTAAACATGAGGGGAATCATGATTACATCTTAACAGGACGTGAACAAAATGTAATTATGGTTAAATCAAGTGATGGATTTAACTTTTCAGAAAAACAAGTTTTATTAACAAATGAAGATTATCCTAAAAATATGGGCCTTCATGTTCGTGATCCAAAAGTTTGGGAAGAAGATGGAATGTTCTACATGGTTTTAGGAGCTCGTTCTGTTGACGATAAAGGATATGTTTTACTATACCAATCAACTAATTTAGCGGATTGGAAATTATTAAGCGTTCCTGCTGGTGGACTTGATGACATGGGATTCATGTGGGAGTGTCCAGATACATTCAAGTTAGAAGGTAAAGATGTTTTTATGTTCTCACCACAAGGAATAGACGCTAAAGGATTAAAATTCCATAATGTTTATCAAAGTGGATATGCGATTGGTTCATTTGATGAATCTAAACATGTTTTAAATCTAGGAGAATTTGATGAGCTAGATCGCGGATTTGATTTTTATGCGCCACAAACATTTATTAATCATGATGGACGTGTGATTATGTATGGTTGGGCAGGTGTTCCGGATGCAATTGAACATAAGAATCCAACGATTGAAAATGAATGGCAACATTGTTTAACCCTTCCACGTCAACTTGTCTTAAAAGGTGATAAAATTTATCAATTACCTGTTGACGAACTAAAAGCGATGCGTCAATCAGAAATTGCCATGAATAATTTATCTTTAGGTGAAAAGAAGGAAATTGAATTATTCGAAAACTATGCTTTTGAATTAAACTTAGAATTTACTAACTCAACGAAATTTAGACTTACACTTCGTGAAGATTTAAAATTATCTTATGAAAATGGTATTTTTACATTAGCGTTAGGTGAAAGTGGATATGGGCGTGATGAACGTTCGGTTGCGGTTGACACGATTGAAAATCTTCATATTTATTCCGATCATTCAATCGTAGAAGTTTATTTAAATAATGGAGCAGAAGTCTTTACAACTCGTATTTATAATAAGGAAGTTGATCAAAACTTAGTTCTTGAAGGTGAAGGGCAAGTTAATCTTGTAAAATGGCAATTATAATGTAAAAAAGAGAAATCACATGTGATTTCTCTTTTTTTACACATACCTAACTAACAAATTAACATAATGATATAAAATATGGAAATTATACTTTAGTAAAATTCTAAACGTGTTATAATGATAGAAATAGCTTTGATATGGGAGAGAGAGTATGAAAAAGGACGCTAATTTTTACTTTAAACTATTTTATTCAACGTTTTGTTTGAGTGCTTTTACTTTTGGTGGTGGCTATGTCATTGTTCCATTAATGAGAAAGAAATTTGTTAATGAATTAGAGTGGTTAGATGAAAAAGAAATGCTCGATTTGACTGCAATTGCACAATCAGCACCAGGGGCAATGGCGGTTAATGCTGCCATTTTAGTTGGATATCGATTAGCTGGAATTTTAGGAGCATTTATCACTATCTTAGCGACAGTTTTACCACCTTTAATTATTTTATCGGTTATTTCAATGTTTTATCAATTGTTTAGAGAAAGTATTTTGGTGGGTGCATTGATGTTTGGAATGCAAGCAGCGATTGGAGCTGTTATTGTAGATGTTGTTTTTGGCATGGCAAATAATCTTGTGAAAGATAGTGGGAAAAAGATGATTTGGATGATGTTAATCGTTTTTATACTCAGTTATATTTTCAATGTGAATCTAATTTTAATTATCATCACATGTGCACTAATCGGAGCATTTTCAGTTCATAAACATAGAGAAACAAAGGGAGATGAGGTGACAGAATGATTTATCTAAAACTATTTCTTAGTTTTTTTCAAATAGGTCTATTTAGTTTTGGAGGAGGATATGCGGCATTACCTCTGATAGAGGAACAAGTTGTTGTACAAAATGGTTGGTTAAGTATGACGGGATTCACAGATATTATAACGATTTCGCAAATGACACCGGGTCCGATTGCAATTAATGCTGCAACCTTTGTTGGAATGCAAATTGCAGGACTTCTAGGAGCCATTATTGCAACAATGGGGTGTGTTTCTCCATCTTGTATCATTGTCTTAACCTTAGCCTTTTTATATCAGCGATACAAAGAATTACCGATTATAAAGGGGATTCTGTTCGGTTTACGTCCTGCCGTTGTCGCATTAATTGCTAGTGCAGGTGTATCCATTATTTGTTTATCTTTTTTTGGGGAGGAAATATGGCCACCGAATTTGAATCATCTTCAGGTGGTGTCTGTGATTCTTTTTATACTTAGTTTAATTGGACTTCGTAAGTTTAAGCTTAATCCGATTACGGTCATGCTTATAGCAGGAGGAATTTCCGTTATCCTACAATTCATTTAAAATAATAAAAAAGAACAAGTCATATGACTTGTTCTTTTTTATTATTT
>OLNJ01000232.1_pt1 | contig 53770 bp, 47 predicted proteins | sample 1672191 | NCBI WGS metagenome assembly OLNJ01 (sample SAMEA3136657, study PRJEB25190) | human gut metagenome | biome: human gut; feature: human-associated habitat; material: faeces | place: Austria | collected 2013
CCTCTTCCAGCACCTCTTGCGCCATCTGCACATATCGACAATTATTAACATGTTCATTTGTATCAATATCACTTCTTCTTACCGCGAAGGACTCCCGCTCTTCCATCTGCTCCGGAAGCGGAATCTTTCTCGGAAGCACCTCCATCTCAAGAGGTTCTCCGGTACCATAGAGATTGATCTCATCCTCCGACGGCTTTATCGGACGTCCTTTTTTCATATCCATATACACCCAGAGAGAATGTGCATATGCCACCATATTTCCCGCTTTATCTTTCATACAGAAATTACGGTCTCCAAACATTCCTTTAAATCCGGATGCCCATGTATGTACACTGATCTCCTCTGCTATTTCAGGATATCGCAGAACTTCCACCTGCCATGCAGACAACACCCACGCCCTTTTATGTTCTTTAAGATAATCAACTCCCAATCCGAGAATCTCCGACTGAAAGGTACTGCAATCTTGAAAATAGTTGATAATAGAAGGCAGTGTAATCTTCTTCGTATGATTGATCTCGCTGAATCTCACTTTGCCACTGAATGTATATTCATTATTCCTTTGCATTTGCCACATAGCTCCTTTCCGTCGTAATCACACACTGGTAACGCTGGTCAACTTTTCCCAGTTGTTCTCTTAGGCACCTCTTTAATTCTATCTGTTTCTCTTTATCATACTCATGGGGCACAACCATGTCAAAGATTAAATTAATCTGTTCTTTTCCGTCTACCATTCGGAAATCATGGATACTTACCGCTTCATCCATCTTGCGTACTACTTCTTCCACGGTAGCCTTTGCCTTCAACACCTGCTCGTCCTTCGTCTCCACCGGGTCCATATGTATAACAAGCAACGTCCCGAGGTTCTTTCTGGCGTCTCTTTCAATCCGGTCAATCTGCTCGTGGGATACTTCGATATCCACATCATTGGGAACTTCTGCATGGATAGAAGCCATACTTCTTCCCGGTCCGTAGTTGTGTACGATCAGGTCATGAGTTCCTACGATTCCGTCATAGCCCTCCACAAATTCTGAGATCTTGGCATATTCTTCCGGGTCTACCGCCTCACCGATCAACGGTTCCAGCGTATCTTTTGCAATGCCAAGCCCTGCCCACATAACAACAACGGACACGCCCAAACCTACAAATCCGTCAATATTGATTCCTGTAAAATGGAAAAACAGAAGAGAGGCAACGGTTGCAGATGTGGTGATCACATCTCCCATCGCATCTGCTGCTGTAGCAAGCATCACTTTTGAGTCTACACGCTCGCCTAACTTCTTATTAAAGCTTCCCATCCACAATTTCACAACGATAGATAACAGCAGAATAATAATGGAAACGGTTTGAAATTTCAGCGCTTCCGGATGTCTGATCTTACCGATCGCATCTTTGAAAAAGGTGAACCCGACTTGCATAACGAGGAAGGAGACGATCAGCGCCGCAATATATTCAATCCTTCCGTGACCAAATGGATGCTCTTCATCCGCCGGCTTCTCTGCCATCTTCACTCCCACAAGTCCGATAATTGATGAACCTGCGTCTGACAAGTTGTTAAATGCATCAGCCATCACAGAGATACTGTGCATCAAATACCCAACAATCCACTTTACAACAAACAAAAACACATTACAAAAGATGCCTGTTACACTTGCCAGCACTCCGTAAGCAGTCCGCACAGACACCCTTTTTACATTTTCATAATCTTTTACAAAATGTCTTACCAGAAATTCAGTCATGACATTTCCTCCATCTCTTTCGTATCCTTCATCTAATTAAAAAAATAACTTTTTATCTTAAATTTTGAAACAGCAGTGACCATTTCGTAGGCATCTTCTGCCAACACGTTTCGAAGCTCTTCTTTTCCTTCTTCTCCCACTGCGGTATAAGTTGCATCCGTGAAACAAAGATTCGGATACAGCACACACCACCAATTATGTCCTTCCGCCTTTCCAAGTTCTATACGGAGCGCCTCATAATATCCCTTCGGGAAAAATACATCTCCGTACCTCTTATCCGGGAAATAGCAGGTTCTCACTACTGCTCTGGCATGATAAGGCATACCCTCTCTTACGAGAACACTCTCTGCGGTCGCTTCCAGCTCATCAAGATGCGCCTGCACCCATTGTTTCGCTTCGTCTACAGTAGGAGAAGCCGTCATGTTATCCTCCATATATGTGAGAACTTCGTCTCTTACTTCCCGCTTCACTCTCTGGTCTTCTTTGCTGTCACTGTTGGCAGGAACATGAAATCTCAACACTTCGTCTGCCAATCGGATCTGCGTTTTCTCTATGCGCGCTTCTGCTGCAAGGCTTCGATTCACTGCCACTGCCCACGTAAGAAAAGACGCCGCACAAATGCTCAGTATCACACAGATCCATTGTTGTCTTCTATTATCATTAAATTGCTTATTCGCTTCTATTCTCTTTCTTTCCACCTGTTATGTACTCCCTTTCTTTCTTTTCTATCTGGAGTCTGTACATCTTCTCAGGTGTTTATACAAGAAATTTACACTTTTTTTGTGCGGATCACATCCGTGACTGCCTCCACTTGGTTGTCAATATGCCTGCACATAATCTTCGTTGCCTCCTGCTTCTCATGGTGCGTGATCTTCGTGATCAGTTCCTCATGTTCTGCGATAAGCTGCGGATATACTTCCGGGTTTTTCAAATATTCCACCCGGTAACGGTACATCTGCTCTCTTAAGTTATTCAAAAGCTGGATCAGCTTCTGATTCCCGCTGGCTGTATTGATAATATCATGAAAATGAACATCCGCTTCCGCGATCTGGGTGATATCCTTCGTTTTCTGAGCTTTTTTAAATGTCTCTGCCGCCTCTTTCAATTCTTCAATCTCTTCTTTTGTAATCTTCTCACATGCAAGCTGCACAGACAGCTCTTCCAGTGCTTTCCGAACCTCCAGCACATCCCTCAAACTCTTTTCTTTGATATCAGCCACCTCAGCACCTTTTCTCGGAATAACAAGCACAAGCCCTTCCAGTTCCAGCTTTCTGATCGCTTCTCGAATGGGCGTCCGGCTGACTCCCAGTTTATTGGCAAGCTGAATCTCCATCAATCGTTCGCCCGGCTTAAGCTCTCCTCTTAAAATCGCTTGCCGGAGCGTATTAAACACGACATCACGCAAAGGCAGAAATTCATCCATATTTACGCTAAAATTCAGTTCTTTCATGATTTCCTCCTCACATTGTGCATAGTAGTCACATGCACCTGCTTTGCAAGCTGTTCTTCTCTGATTCTTGCAGCCGCACGGCGCGCAAGCATCTTATCATCGTAAATACCGAAGACCGTAGGACCGCTGCCACTCATCATGGCATTTAACGCGCCTTCTTCTTTCATCACATCTTTAATTCTCTCGATCTGCGGATATTCCGTAATGGTAACATTTTCTAATACATTTCCCATACTGGAAGTAATCTTCTTAAGATCACCTGTCTGAAGTCCAAGAAGAATCCCGTCAATATCCGGATGCTTTGTCACTTCCTGCGCATCCAGTTTCTCGTACACCTTTTGTGTCGATACACTGATAGGCGGTTTTGCCAACAGCACATGACACTTCGGCATCGCCGGAAGCGGCGTCAGTTCTTCACCGATTCCCTCTGCCAAAACGGTTCCTCTCATAATACAGTAAGGTACATCTGCCCCTAACTTCACGCCACGCTCCATCAATTCCTGGTCTGTAAGCCCCAGCTGAAATAAACGGTTCATTCCATAGAGCACTGCTGCCGCATTGGAGCTTCCTCCTGCCATACCTGCCGCAACCGGAATATGTTTCTCCAGAGAAATATGAACGCCTTCTTTTATAGTAAACTCGTCAATCAACATTTTCGCTGCGCGATAAGCCAGATTATTCTCATTGACCGGAAGATAAAAAAGATTGGTCTTTAGAGAAATTCCTTCCTTATCTGTCTTTTCCAACAGAATCTGATCATAGAGATACACCGTCTGCATAACCATGCGGACATCATGATAACCGTTCGGACGTCTTCCAAGAACATCCAGACCAAGATTGATCTTGCCCAGTGCTTTTAATTTTATTTTATCCATCTTTTGTTCTCCTGTACTTTGTACTTTGTACTCTGTATCTTGTATACAATGTACCTATAGTATACTCATATTTTCCTTAAAAATCAATATTTTATCTCCCGATTTTAAATCCGAATTTTCCATTTGATTGACTTCCATGATTCCTTCCATCGTAGTGCTGTACCGCTTGGCAAGCTCCCACAGATCATCCCCATCCTGCACAATATAACCGATAATTCCCGGACGTTTCTCCACTTCTTTTATATCGATTGGCTCGTAGGTGATTTCTTCAATATTAAACAGGTGTACCGGCTTTTTGAAGAAGCTGTGAAATGCAAGAACCGCCTTTACCTCAATCTCTCCGTTGCCCAGAAGACTGATTGAGAGCTGTTCGATAAAATGTGTAAATTCACACTTCATATCCTCACAGATCTCATTGCTCTCCATCACATAGGAAAACGGTATCATTCCCTGCCACACATCAAACGGTATTTCATCATCCGATGTCACATACAGGAAGCTGACATGAAGAACTCCTTCCACCAGAACGCCCTGTTCCACCGTCTCCGTATGTTCCACCTGGATTCTTCCGCTGCTGTGACAGATCTGCAGGATATTGTCCTGAAGCTCCGGAAGTGATAACTGCTCTCTCACTTTACATTTTGAATGATTCTGCATAAGAAGCTGTTCCATGACCTGCTCCTTAAACTTAGGACGGCACACCTGCGTCAGTGCATAAACATCTTGAAGAATCTCCACCTGTTCTTCCGTATAAATAACCATTCTTGCCTCCAACGCCGCCTCTACGCCGAGACAGCGCATTTCTCCATCTTCATCCATCCGTGCTTCTATATTGATATCCGTCAATTCCGGATAAATCTGATGATACATCTGCTCCTGCGCTCCACTGCACTCTAACCGACCTTCATAAGGGATGGTCTGTTCAATCCATTCTGTTTTTCCATCCACTGACTCGTACAGACAAAAAAGCAGCAGTTCCCCTCTCAGTTCAATCTCATCGGTTCCGATTCTTGTATCCAATTTCCGGCTGGAAAGTTCTGTCCACAACAGTGTACCGATATTTTCCTTTGTCCCCTCAAGTGTCACTTCTTCTTTGATACGATAGATATCTCTCCCTCCGGAGAACAATCCGAGAAGCTGCGTGGTTTCTTTTTTCTTATATAATTTCTCACTGTTTTCCACATCCATGGTAAGCTCTGTCTCTTTTTTCCCTTCCGAACTTACAAGAAGCTCTGCCAACACTTTGAGACTCAGCTTGCGGGAATTAATAACCGTCACGGTAAGTTCTGCATTCGACGATTTCAAAAAAGGAGCGCCTGCCAGCGGTTCCTCTACATAGATCATCTCTTCAAACGGAATCCTTCCTTCCAGAACACACAATTTCTGCTCTATGTCGTCACTCTCATAGAGAATACGAAAAGCCATCGTTCCTGCGGCTCTGATATAATTCTCTACTTCTTTCAGCTCTTCAACCTTCAGCTTTCCTTCACTTAATATGACTTTCCCGACATCACTTCTGGCATCCGGCACATTATAATCATCATCCAGATAAAATTGATCTGTGATCGTTTTGCCCTGCTGATAAATAAGCATTTCCTTTTTTTCATATTCCATATGATACAGCCTCCTTTTACTTCTACTCCTACAAAAACATGACTTGCTTTTCCTCGTAATCCATTTTTATCACTACATAGGGACAGGTTTTTTCTTTTTTGATGTCTTCTCCTTTTTGCGGTCCTCTTAGCTCTGTTATCACATAAATCGTATCTTCTGTTTCATAGCATGCTGTAACCTCCGCGTGATAGCCGTCGGTTTTCTTCTCGCCAAATCCCCTTGCAGCATACAGGATGCCTTGATCTGCATAGGTGATTCCAAAGACTTTTTTTTCTTCTTTTTCAATCTGTTCTTTCAATTCCTGCGGCATTTCATCCTGTTCTATGACTGTGTATGCAAGATCTCTTTTCTTTTCATCCTCCATTTTCTCTATAGAACATGCGCTAAATGAGCAGACCACTGCCGGCAGAAGTATGTACAAAAATAGTTTCTTCATGAATACACCACACGTAATTCTCTTTAACATCATACACAGCAGTGCTAGGAAAAATTACAAAAATGTTGTATACTGGTCACAAAAGCAATGAAGGAGACAGTAATTATGCACCAATTATTACGAATGTCCGGTATTCTCCTCCATCCGACTTCTCTTCCATCCCCTTATGGGATCGGAGATCTCGGACCGGAGGCGCGCCGGTTTATCGATTTTCTTGTAGATTCCGGACAACATCTGTGGCAGCTTCTGCCTTTAACCCATACAGGCTTTGGAGATTCTCCTTATCAAAGTTTCTCCGCCTTTGCCGGTCAGCCGCTTCTTATAAGCCCCGACCATTTAAAAGAGCTTGGACTTATTACAGACGAACTTCTCGCCGGCGCACCATCCGGCAATCTTGAACATGTAGACTACAGCGCGGTCATCCCATGGAAATACAGCCTTTTAAAGTCCGCCTATGAACAATTTCTGACACAGCCATCAGGCGCACTCTTTCAGGATTTCCAGAAATTCTGTGAAGAGGAAGCCTTCTGGCTTGATGATTATGCCCTTTATATGTCAGTAAAGGATGTAAACGACGGGCGTATCTGGCTTGACTGGCCGGAACAGTTCCGCTCTCCGTCGGAAGACTTCAAAACCCGGTTAATGCAGACTTATGCAAAAGAGATTGGGTATTATCAATTTCTTCAGTTTTTATTCTTTACAGAATGGAAAGACTTGAAGACATACGCCAATGAGCGCGGCATTCGAATCATTGGCGATATTCCCCTCTTTGTATCCATGGACAGTGCAGACGTATGGGCGAACAAACATTTATTCCAGCTTGATACTACCGGATATCCGCTGGCTGTCGCAGGCGTACCGCCGGATTATTTTTCTGCCACCGGACAGCTTTGGGGCAACCCACTCTACAACTGGGAGGTTCATCAGGCAGACGGATTCTCCTGGTGGATCAAACGTATCCAGAATCAGCTGAAAATCCTGGACACGCTGCGCATTGATCATTTCCGTGGCTTCGAAGCCTACTGGTCGGTTCCTTACGGAGAAGAAACTGCCGTCAACGGGCACTGGGTCAAGGCTCCCGGAATGGAACTTTTCACCGCAGTCAAACAGGCGCTGGGAGAAGAGCTTCCGATCATCGCCGAAGATCTGGGCGTTATTACCGACGAAGTCAATGCCTTGCGCGAGCACTTTCATTTCCCCGGTATGAAAGTATTGCAGTTCGCCTTTGATTCAACCGGTGAGGGCGATTTCCTTCCTCACAGATTTAAGTCTCCGAATTGCATCTGCTACACCGGAACTCATGACAACGATACAACCCGCGGATGGTTTTCTTCCTTAAGAGAGGAATGTCGAAACAAGGTACTTGCTTATACATGCACGAAAGAGCCTGAAAACTTAAGCTTCGGACTTATCAGAACCTGCATGGCAAGTATCGCGTCCTATTCCATCTTCCCGCTTCAGGATGTTTTGAACCTTGGAAGCGATGCCCGCATGAATTTCCCCGGAAAAGCTTCCGGCAACTGGAACTGGAGATTTAAAAGCGGTGCCCTAACCGATGCTCTGGCAAAAGAATTAAAAGAACTGTCCATTTTATATGGCAGATATTACCAATAAAAAGAAAGAGAGATTGTTCAAATGATAAGATTTATAATCATCGTGATCATTTTATTCCTATATCTGATCCTCGGTATCCCGGTACTTGGCATCGAATGGCTGATCGGGAAATTCAATAAACAGGCGGAAGATTATCAATGTCTTCGCATGGTACAGAAGGCATTTCGCCTGATGCTTAAGATTGCAGGCACAAAGATCACTGTCATCGGAGAAGAAAACATTCCGGATGAGGCTGTCCTGTTTATCGGGAATCACCGCAGTTATTTTGATATTCTTCTGACCTATTCCCGCTGTAAACGTTTGACCGGATATATTGCCAAGAAGGAAATGTTGAGTTACCCGCTTCTTCGCACCTGGATGAAAAGACTGTACTGTCTCTTCCTTGACCGCGAAAACCCAAAAGAAGGACTGAAAACAATTCTTCAGGCAATCGATTACGTAAAACGCGGAATTTCCATCTGCATTTTCCCGGAAGGTACCCGCAACACCGGGGAAGAGTTAAGCCTTCTTCCTTTCCACGCCGGTTCCTTTAAAATTGCAGAAAAAACCGGATGCCCGATCATTCCGGTCAGCATGAATAATACGATTTCCATTTTTGAAAAACAGTTTCCACGCATTCAAAAAACACATGTCATCATCGAATACGGGAAACCAATCTATCCGAATGAGCTGGACAAGGAAACGAAAAAACGACTTTCTGCGCACTGTCAGCAGATCATTCAGGACACAATCAACCGAAATCAGGCACTTGTATAGACATTCTCTTTTACTTTTATGCTCTCAGGTGCTATAATAGAACGGACTTTGATTATGATACGACGTAAGATAGACGTGAATATAAAAGGAGATAAATAATAAAATGAACAGACAAGATCTAACTTTATTGACAGACTTGTATGAACTGACCATGATGCAGGGTTATTATGAGGAAAGCCAGAACGAGGTCGTTATCTTTGATGTATTTTTCCGTCAGAACCCTTGCAACAATGGTTATTCTGTATGTGCGGGACTTGCACAGGTAATTGACTATATCAAAAACCTGAATTTCACTTATGAAGACGTAGACTATTTGCGAAGCCTTAAAATCTTCAGTGAAGATTTTCTTCAATATTTGAGCGGTTTCCACTTCAGCGGAGACATTTACGCCATTCCGGAAGGAACGGTCGTATTTCCAAAAGAACCTTTGCTGAAAGTCATTGCTCCGATCATGGAAGCGCAGCTTGTTGAAACTGCAATTTTGAATATTATCAATCACCAGTCTTTGATCGCAACCAAGACTTCCCGTATTGTTTTTGCTGCAAGCGGAGACGGGATCATGGAATTCGGATTAAGACGTGCACAAGGACCAGATGCCGGTCTCTATGGTGCAAGAGCCGCTATGATCGGCGGATGCGTCGGAACCTCCAACGTTCTTGCCGGACAGCTCTTTGACGTTCCGGTCATGGGGACTCACGCACACAGCTGGATTATGAGCTTCAAAGATGAATACACCGCATTTAAGACGTATGCCAGTATGTATCCCGACAACTGTACGTTACTGGTGGATACCTATGACACACTGAAATCCGGTGTCCCGAATGCGATCCGGGTCTTCCGCGAATTTAAAGAATCCGGAAAACCTCTGAAGAAATACGGCATTCGTCTGGACAGCGGTGACCTTGCATATCTCTCCAAAGAGGCAAGAAAAATGCTGGATGCCGCCGGCTTTGAAGATGCGTCTATCTGTGCATCCAACGATCTGGATGAATATCTGCTCCATGATCTTAAGATGCAGAAGGCAGCTATCACCTCCTGGGGCGTCGGAACAAACCTGATCACGTCCAAAGACTGTCCATCCTTCGGAGGCGTTTATAAGCTTGCAGCGATACAGGATGCCGATGGTAATTTCATCCCGAAGATCAAACTGTCTGAAAACACAGAGAAGATTACGAATCCGGGAAATAAGACCATCTATCGTATCTATGATAAAAAAACCGGGAAATTAAAAGCAGATCTCATTTGCTTCGCCGATGAAACATATGATACTTCTGAAGACTTATTGCTCTTTGATCCGATTGCCACATGGAAAAAGACACGTCTTGAAGGTGGCTCTTACACAATGCGAGAGCTTCTTGTACCTGTTTTCCGCAAAGGAGAATGCATCTACAACTCTCCGTCTGTTATGGAGATTGCTTCGTATTGCAGGGAAGAGAAAGAAACCTTGTGGGATGAGACAAAACGTCTTTTCTATCCACATCAGGTACATGTGGACCTCTCCCACAAGCTTTATGATGTTAAAAAATCACTTCTCGATCGAATGAGTATAACAGAATAATTATGAAGGAGAATTAACAAGCATGAAAATTATTGTATTGGCCGGAGGACTGAGTCCTGAACGTGATGTCTCTTTGACATCCGGCGCCGGAATCTGTAAAACTTTAAGAGAAAAAGGACATCAGGCCTTTCTGCTGGATGTCTTTTTCGGACTTCCATATGACACTGACAAACTCGACGAAGTTTTTGATCTCCCCGGCGGTGGACTGGAGATCGCAGAAGGTATTAAGGCAACCGTTCCTGATCTTGAAGCTTTGAAAAAACAGCGTCCTGATCAGTCTGACTGCCTCATCGGACCAAACGTCCTCGAACTTTGTAAAATGGCAGACATCACATTTATGGGCCTCCACGGTTCTATCGGAGAAGATGGAAAACTGCAGGCAATGTTTGACGTCCTCGATATTCATTACACCGGTCCGAACGCCCTTAGCTGCACATTATCGATGAATAAACTTGTTTCAAAACAAATCTTCAAAATGAGTGGTGTTCCGACTCCACGAGGAACTTCTTTGACACCAAAGACAAAAGATACCCCTCTTTCTGAGCTCGGATACTACCTGCCTCTCGTACTGAAGCCGTGTTCCGGCGGTTCCAGTATCGGTGTATTTATCGTACATACAGAAGAGGAATACAAAGAAGCCGTTCATCAATCCTTTGACATAAACCACGAAGAAGAAGTTGTTGTGGAGCCTTATATCAAAGGGCAGGAATTTGCCTGCGGAATCCTTGCCGGCAAGGCACTCCCATTAGTGGAGATCGTTCCTAAAGACGGACTCTTTGATTATGCAAATAAATATCAGGCCGGCGGTGCTCAGGAAATCTGCCCTCCGGTATCAATAAGTGAAGAACTTCAGAAAAAAATGAAGAGATCAGGAGAAGCCGCTTTTGAGGCACTCCGCATGGATGTATATGCCCGCGCAGATTTTATTGTCGATGAGTCCGACGGTGAGATCTACTGCTTTGAGGTCAACGCTCTTCCGGGCATGACCTCTGCCAGCCTGTATCCAAAGGCTGCCAAAGCATATGGATTAGACTACGGCGACCTGTGCGAACGAATCATAGAAGAATCTAAGAAGGCACGTTATCAATAGGAGGAGCTTTACCGATGAAAAATCTTACATTAGAAAATATAACCACCGCATGCCATGGTACTTATCACGGCGATGAGGCCAGCTTCAAGAAAGAAGTTGCCGGCGTTGTGATCGACAGCAGAAAAGTTGAAAAAGATTATTTATTTGTAGCAATCGACGGTGCGAATGTGAATGCTCACAAATTTATACCTGACACCATTGAAAAAGGGGCTCTGTGCGTTGTGTCCCACGAAGATCTGGGCGAAACAGGCTTCCCGTATATTCTTGTAGAATCTACCGGTCAGGCACTTCTCGACATTGCTAAATTGTACCGTGATTCCTTCGATATAAAAGTAGTCGGAATTACAGGAAGCGTTGGAAAAACAAGCACCAAAGAAATGATTGCTTCTGTTTTATCTCAGAAATACAATGTACACAAGACACTCGGTAACTTCAATAACGAATGGGGTCTTCCTATTACCATCTTCGAAATGAATGAGACACATGAAGTTGCCATTTTGGAAATGGGTGTCAACCACTTCGGAGAAATGAGACGGTTATCCTCTGTTGCAAGTCCTGATATCTGTGTCATTACGAATATCGGTATGGCACATCTGGAATTTTTCAAGACAAGAGATGGTATCTTCCAGGAAAAATCCCAAATGATCCAGGACATGAAAAACGGCGGAACTATTATTCTAAATGGGGATGACGACATCTTAAGCGGCTGCGGTCCGATCAAAGGGGTTACCCCGCAATTCTTCGGCATTGGCAAAAATAATGAATTCTACGCAGACAACATTACCTCCCTCGGACTGAAAGGCACATCCTGTACCATTCATCTTCCGTCCGGAGAATGCTTTGACTGCACCGTTCCGCTGCCCGGAGCACACATGGTATCAAATGCCCTTTCCGGAGCAGCCGTTGGATATAATCTCGACTTAACTGCCGAGGAGATCAAAGCCGGAATCGAACATCTTCCATCCATTCCGGGAAGAGGCGCTATCATCTCCACAGATAAACTCGTGATCTTAGATGACTGCTATAATGCAAACCCAGTCTCTATGAAAGCATCTATGGATGTCCTCGATCTCGCCATCGGCAGGAAAGTCGCTGTACTTGGCGATATGGGCGAACTGGGCGAGGATGCGTCCCGCATGCACTATGAAACCGGCGCTTACGCTTCCAAAAAAGGAATAGATCTTGTATGTGCAATCGGCACACTGGGAAAAGAGATTGCCGCCGGAGCTTCCGACAGCGGTGTCAAAGAAGTCTTATGGTTCGAGACAAAGGCAGACTTCCTTACCGCAGCAGGTGAATTCTTAAGGGACGGAGATAACGTCTTAGTGAAAGCCTCCCACGGAATGCATCTGGAAGAAATCGTAGAAGCATTACAACATTTATAAAAGGAGTAGATTATGGATTATCAGCTTCTTGCATTAGATCTGGATGGTACACTTACCAATTCGAAAAAAGAAGTATCAGAGCCTACCATCAAGGCTCTGATACAAATACAGGAACAGGGAAAAAAAGTAGTTCTTGCCAGCGGACGGCCGACCAGAGGTGTTGTTCCTCTCGCTGAGTTACTTCATCTTAAGGACTACGGAAGCTACATTCTATCCTTCAACGGCGGACGAATTACCGACTGCCGGACAGGGCAGGCAATTTACAACAAAACTATCCCTGACGATGTTGCTCTTCCCCTGTTTCACATCGCAAAGAAATACGCCGGCGTAGATATTCTCGCCTACACAGAAGATAGCATCTTATCCGGGATCAGACCGAACCAATATACAGAATTGGAATCCCGCATTAATCATATGCAAATCATTCAGGCAAAAGATTTCCCGGAAGAAATCACGGAGCCTTCCAATAAGCTATTGATCACCGGAGAACCGGATACCATTCAGCGAATTAAAAAAGAAGCAGAAGAATACTTCCGCTCCTATCTGTATATTTACTGTTCAGATCCGTTCTTCCTTGAGATCATGCCCCCTCGTATCGACAAGGCACATTCTCTTCTTAAGCTCCTCACCAGTATCGGACTTTCCGCCGAGCAGATGATCTGCTGCGGCGACGGTTACAATGATCTCACTATGATCGAGACTGCAGGACTCGGTGTTGCTATGGCAAATGCCCAGCCTATGGTCCTTGAACGCGCGGACTATATTACAAAATCCAACGATGAGGACGGCGTATTACATGTCATCAATAAATTTATGCTTGAAAAGAATTAAGCTCTAGCTGCCCTTGAACAGTATCCGCAATATTTACACAGCTGTTACCCATACGGTCAATGCTGTACAGGATACTGTTAAACGGCGCGGTAAGACTTGCATCGCATTTTCCCTTACTTACCCGACTCATATGTGCTTTTCTCATACTAATATCAAGCTCCATGATCTTCTCTCGTTTCTTAACGAGCTCTTTCGCATGCTCTAACTTTCCACTCACAATTGCTTCCAGGACTTCACTGTACATCGTTTCAATCAGTTCAAGACTTTTCCCGAGATCCTTCATTGCCTCTTTCGAATGCTTATACTTTTTCTCCATCTTTTCTTTGATTCCTCCGGCAACTTCACCGCACAGAATCCCCATACGGTCAACGTCACTGAGCACATACATGATTCCGGCACTCTGGGATGCCTGTTCCTCATTTAATGATCCGGAGGCGAACAGATCCGTCAAATATTGTGTGATTCGTGCATGAAGACTCTTTACTGCGTCTAATTTGCAATGCACATCCTCAATCTCTTTCTTTTCTTCATTTTTCAGCGCTTCTCTCGTCTGTCTGATCATATCCCTTACAATCTCGCTGCAGTGAAGCACTTCTTTTGCTACCAGTTGTAAGGCTGCCGTAGGCTGTCCGATCAGCTTCTCATCAAGATACAAAGGCTCCGACAAACTATACTGTTCTTTCCGTCCGTCGGGAATAATACGCATGACAATTTTCACCATGAGCCAGATAAGCGGCACCCAGATCAATGTCATGACACAGTTAAATACCGTATGCGCATTTGCAATCTGTCTTGAGATTACTTCAATCTCCGGTCCTTTCGGCGAAATCATCTGAATAAGTTTTGCAAACGGACCTACAAACCAGATAAACAAAAACGTACCTGAGATATTAAACACACAGTGTGCTACCGCCGTTCTCTTTGCATCCTTCGTCTGTCCGATGCTTGCAGAACCGCCGTGATCGTCGTTCCGATATTATCTCCGAATAAAATAGGAATCGCACCGGCGAGACCGATCACACTCGTCACCCCGTCCGGGCCTGCCTGTGATGCAAAATTCTGTAATACCGCAACCGTCGCACTACTGCTCTGCACCACAAATGTCATCAATGTACCAACAGCTACACCCAGAATCGGAACATCCGATACCCTGGCGATCATCTCCGTAAAAACAGGGCTGTCTGCCAACGGTTTCATCACACTTCCCATGGTCTCTATTCCAAGGAATAATAAACCAAACGCAAAAATCGTCTGCCCGATATTTTTCACTTTTTCCGACTTCACAAGAAATGAAATAATAAATCCTGCAAAGATAATTGCATAAATATAGTCACTGAGCTTAAATGCTATGATCTGCGCTGTCATTGTTGTACCGATATTGGCGCCGATAATAATAGATATTGCCTGCGGAAGGTTCATAAAACCGGCGCTTACAAAACCAATTGCCATTACTGTCGTTGCACTGCTGCTCTGAAGCACTGCTGTCGTAAGAGCGCCTGCAAGCACTCCCATCACCGGATTCTTCGTAAGAAGCGCAAGTATACTTCTCATCTTCTCCCCGGCAGCCTTCTGAAGGCATTCACTCATCATGTTCATTCCGTAAATAAAAATAGCCAGTCCTCCAAGTAAGCCAAATGCAATCTGTATTTTCTCGTTCATCACTTTCTCCTCACATACAAACTTTCGATTTTACCATTTCAATATACATACTCTATGTAAAATTCTCTGTCAGAGTTATGTTGAATCTATGTAAAATCTTTTACATTTTTAACCTTTCTTTTTCAGAAGGTCTTCACACTTTCTTCATTATTTTTTTCTTGCATATTTGGACTTCACATATGATAATATTTATATTATGATTTAGATATTTTCATCATACAAACCATCTGATAAAGGAACTATCGATTTCCGGATAAAAGGGGAGACACCTATGAACTATGAACTACTGAAAACTTATAAAAAACACTTTTCATCATTGGGACTTATGTACTTTTTTGGAGCGCTTATCATTATCGGTGTACAGGTTGCTGTTTCCATGTTGGTGCTTGCTTTTGCTCCGTCCCTTCTTGACAATCCGAATCTTTCGCTGCTTGTCTCTATGCTCCCGACTTATGCCATAGCCTTTCCGCTGACCAGTCTGTTGATCCGACAGGTACCCGGTGTGCAGATGAAAAAGCATAACATGAAACCTACTCAGCTTCTGGGAGCTTTCGCGATTTCTTACGCTCTCATGTATCTGAGTAATCTTGCCGGGCAGTTTTTCACAAATATTATAGGCATTATCAAGGGTTCTCCGGTAGACGATGCTATTGCAGATCTTGTTTCCGAACTTAACCCTCTGACCGCCCTCTTCGTTATGGTATTACTTGCCCCTGCCCTGGAAGAATGGATTTTCCGCAAGCTTCTGGTCGACCGGACCATCCGCTATGGGGAAGGGACTGCTATTTTCCTGTCCGGGCTGATGTTCGGACTGTTCCACGGCAATCTGAATCAGTTTGTATACACTTTCCTCGTTGGCGCATTCTGGGCATTTATCTATGTCAAAACAGGACGTCTTCGTTATACCATCTACCTTCACATGGCTCTGAATTTCATGGGTTCCGTCGGAAGCCTGTTTTTCCTTGACGCAATCTCTACCCTGGAGGGCGGTTCTTCTGCCATGAACGGTTTTCACTTTCTTCTGGGGATGCTGCTTCCACTGGCTATCGTCATTCCCTACTTGATTGTTGTGTTCGGACTTGTAATCTCAGGTATCGTTCTTCTTGTAACAAATTGGAAGCGCTTCCGACTGATTCCAGCCGAGCTCTTTATTCCAAAAGAGAAACGGTTTTCTGTCATTTTCTTAAACGTAGGCATGATTCTCTACGTTCTGTTCTGGATCATTCAGATCATTTTGCAGCTATTTATGTGATATAAGTCGGTCACTTTCATAATGAATACCCGGTTTCTCAACTAAAAAAACACTGTGCGAATTGCTCACACAGTGTTTTATTTCACCTAATATAATACAATTATTTAAGGTTAACTTCAGCACCCTCTGCCTCAAGTTTAGCTTTGATTTCCTCAGCCTCTGCTTTAGAAGCGCCTTCTTTGATTACCTTTGGAGCTCCGTCAACTACTTCTTTAGCTTCTTTCAGTCCAAGTCCTGTGATCTCACGAACAACTTTGATAACTTTAACCTTAGATGCTCCAGCAGCTACTAATTCTACATCGAACTCATCTTTCTCTGCTTCTCCGCCTGCTGCTTCTCCGCCTGCTGCTGCAACTACTACTCCTGCTGCTGCAGAAACACCAAACTCTTCTTCACAAGCTTTTACTAAATCGTTTAATTCTAATACTGATAACTCTTTGATTGCATCAATAAATTCAGCTGTTGTTAATTTTGCCATTTTATTATCCTCCATTTTATAATTTTTATTTTTTAATTTTACTCCTCTGTTGCTGGAGCTTCTTCTGCCGGAGCCTCTTCTACTGCTTCTTCTGCCGGAGCAGCTTCACAGTTCTCAGCGCCGCCCTGCTCTGCGATCTGATTAAGAACACGAGCAAGATTTGTAATTGGTGACTGTAAGCTTCCAAGTAACTTGGACAGTAACTCTTCTCTTGATGGAATCTTGGATAACTCTGTAAGACCATCTACATCATATACTGTACCTTCAATCACACCTGCTTTTAATTCAAGAGCTTTCGCATTTTTAGCGAATTTGCATAAAATTCTTGCAGGAGCTGTAGCGTCGTCTTTAGAGATTGCAAGGGCGCTTGGTCCTTCCAAATGCTCATCCAACTGTGCGAAATCAGTTCCTTCAAAAGCTCTCTTCATCATTGTGTTTTTACAAACTTTGTAGATGATTCCTGCGTCTCTTAACTCTTTACGAAGAGCTGTATCTTCTGCAACAGTTAATCCACGGTAGTCAACTAATACAACACTTGCTGCATCTTTGACATCTTCTGCAATAGCCTGTACGATAGGTTGTTTTAATTCAACTTTTGCCACGAATGGTGCACCTCCTTATATTATTTTAGGTATGCTGCCAAAAAAACGCCTCTGCATCCAAAGACACAAAGGCGCTGTAAATTCACTCATAACAGAATCTAACTTTCCTCGGCAGGCGTTTCTCAACTTACGCTCACGCACCTGCTGTCTTCGGCAACTTTAATTACGATATCATACAATACAAGTTTTGTCAATATTTTTCAATACTATTTCACTATTTCTCGATTCTTGAATGCAGTCCCTGTTGTAAATGCGTTTCATGTTATCCATAGGCTCGACATATATATCAGAAACCTCAACAAACAATACAAACAACGTGATAGCGAGGCATCCAATTCGAGCCCCTACATACCTTCTTAAAGAGTATCTTTCAAATATCTTGCAATTAGCAACGTTGCAATAAACTTCCAATAAGAGCTTTACACTCCGGAGACATTTCTTCTTAGTGTCATAAAAGATTCCCTTGCATTGATATTTATTTTATCATCGAAGAACCCTCTATATCTTAATTTGCAAAAAATTTTTCAATAACAATTAGAAATTCATAATTTCACAGGTGTTTATCGCACCTCATAGAGTTTTAATAAAATCCTCCGAAAGCCTTGAAAACAAAGGATTTATCGCAATCAGTCCACCTTATCCCTTTATATGATTTCACACAATGTTACCCTTGTTCTGCATAATCATAAGGGCAAAATCAAGGGCAGAAAAATCTCATAACAAGATATAACAAGGTGTGGCAATCGGGAAACTGTGATGTATGTGCGAATAGATTATTTTGGAGAATAACACTATGGAGAAATATATTTATGACGAAACCAACGGTCTTTGGTATGAATTGCAAGGCGACTATTATATCCCGTGTCTTGCATTACCAGCCGAAAAAGAAAATAAGCCTATCGGCTTGTGGGGACAGCGACACAAACGCTATTTACAAGAACACAAAAGAGCAGTTTACACCACGCTACTCACAAGCGGCAGATTGAACAGTTATCTTGCTGATATTGACGAACAGGCAACGGAGATGATGTTTCGATTGGTTGAGCAAATGGCTGACAAGGAGGGTGTTACTGAACAACTTAAAGTAGAAAGTCCGATGTTATGGGTTGGACGAATGAATGAGATACAGGCAAGAGCAAGAGAAATCGTACAAACAACACTGATTTACAGTTAAATAATCAAGCGGTAGGGAATTTGATTTTCTCTACCGCTTTTCTTTAAGAAAAAATTTTCAAAAAAGGTATTAACAAATTTCTAAAGCGTGTTATTATTATATCGTAAGTAGTAAGTAATCAGTAGTAACTGATAAGTAATAAGGAGGACAACAAAATGAAAGATTTATCAATTGCACAGGAGTACATGATTTGCACAGTAAACGAAAAGGGCGCTATAGCAGGCTATAATCAAAAAGCTGTTGCGTGTCTGGTTGTTAGCGGTCTGTTGGAAATGCAGTTAGCAAAATGTATTGCCTTAAATGACAAAAAAGTTAGCGTTTGCTCTGAATTGCCAGAGAACATGACATACCTGAAGCCGCTTTACAATATCATAAATCAAGGCAAACCTATGAAAGTGGAAAAGGTAGTAGAAACCTATACGATTGCATTTACAAATAAAAAGCTGTACGAGCTTGAAGATGCTCTGATGGAAAGTTTAAAAGAGGCGGATGTTGTAGAGCCTGCTAAGGCTGGACTTTTAGGTAATAAAGACAGCTATGCGCCAAAAAAAGATATTGTTACAGGAATTATTGAAAAAATCCGTGCAGAATTATTGGAAGATGGCGAAATATCAGAAGATGTGATTGCTTTGACAGCACTCATGGATAAGGCAGGAAATTTGAAAGACTATTTTTCAAAGTATGAACAGAAAGAATTAAAAGATAAAATAGAAGCTATCAAAAAAAGCGAAGCCGGAACGCTTGCAAAAGAAATGATTGAACATATTGATGCGTTAACTGTGGCTGCAATTGTTCCTGCGATATTCTCTGCCATTTAATGGGGGAATTGATATGTCAAGACAAAGAAGTATGGAGGTCATAGAAAAATCTGAATATGTAACGATTGGCGAATTGGTTAGACTGACAAATATGCGATACAGCACATTGAAGCATTACACAGAAGAAGGAATGCTGCCCTTTGAACAGGCAGAAGAAAATTTAACACGCCGTTATAAGCGTGAACAGAGTATAGCGCAAATTCAGAGAATTAAGGATTTGCGGCAGGAGGGAAAATCTATACCTGAAATTAAAGTGATTTTAACCAAATAAATTACTCTCTCAGATTATGTACCACCGCCGCTATGGATAACACCATAACGGCGGTTTTTTCATGCCTATCGGCTATCTCTGTCAATGGATTTTTTACGCTGTCTTTGGGGCGGTTTCTGCTTGTTGCGCTCCTGTATCTCATGCAGATGTTTTAATACGCTCTGTTTTTCGGGCGGTCTGCGCTGCTCTTTAGCGGCGGCTGTCGGTTTCCTGCTGGTCTGACGCTCCCACTCGGCAAGGTCACGGTTGTACTGTTCCACAACGCTTTCCATTTCACGGAAAGTACGCATGAACGCCTGCACATCGGGATAACCGTCCTCCTTCAGAATATCGGGCAGCATATCCAGTTTTTCTGCGATTTCCTTTTCCGTCTGCTGTATCTGCTCGGACAGGGCTTTACGCTCTTTGCCCTTGAAAATCCCCTTTGTTTCTGCAAGCTGCGCTTCCAGCTTTGGGAGAACATCGTCCTGCAAACGGCGGATTTCCCTTGCGCCCTCCTGCGCCTTTATCATCAGGTTTTTCATGCGGCGAAATTCCACCATATCTATATCCAGCGTAGGCTTGGGCGGCATATCCTTTTCTCGGATAAGGCTTTGCAGAAGCTCCTTTGCCCTGCCGATAATGCTGCGGAACAGATTGGGAAGCCAGCCCTTTTCTTTAATGGACTGACTTGCCTTTTGGTGGATTTCCTCTTTCTTGATTTCCAGTATCTTTGTTTCCTCAATCCCCGATAGGAGCGCCATATCCGCCGTCCTGTTCCACTCCTGCCTTGCGGCGTTGTCGGCTTCAATCTCTGCGGCTTTGGGATTGTTCTTACCGATTTTCTTTGTGGGAAGATAAACGCTGTTCTTATCAAATACCTTTAGCTGCTGTTCGGGATCGGAGATATGCCGATTGATAAGGTCTGTGTAAATCTCCTTGACCTCCCGAAGAAAAGGCTCGCTCTTGAAGTTATCGTCTTTCACGGTAAAGAGGCGGCTCTCGTAAACCTCGCCCTTTTTGATAACGGTGCAGCCTTTGCGTATCTGCCCGTCCTCCCCCGTGATTTCTTTCTTGGTGCGTACCCGTTTGCCTGTTTCATCAAAGAATACGCTGCGGCTGGCAATCTTGACTTCTGGCTCGGCAAGCAGCTTTCTTTCGCTGAAAATGAGATGGATATGATAATTCGTTTTTCGCTTGTTGTGGTGGAGGGCAGACACGCACTCCACATCGTACCGTCTGCGAAATTCCTCTGTAAAATCCTCCAACACCATTTGCGGCTCATACTGCGTATAAATCTCTGGCAGGGCGATAACCAGTTCCCTTGCTTCGATACATTTCCCCTCTGTGCCGCTGCGCTTAAATTCCTGCTGGCTTTCCCTTGCGAGGTTGTTCCAAAACGCATGGTCTGCGGTGCGGTAGGTGGCGTAAAGGTATTCCTGCTTTTTCTCGCTGGTGATATAGTAAATCCTTCCCTTGACATTGGGCAGCTTCGACATCTGTATAAATGAGTGTCTTGCCATATACTCCTTTCTCCCGTGACGGGCATACTCTTTCTGCAACCGGCTTGTCGGTTGCCGCTGTTTCGGCGGCGCAGGCGACGGACAGCGGAGAAAACAGCGGGCTGTTTTCTCGTGTATCATAGCGGCGGTGCATTGTCCGAAGCTGTGATACACAGCCCCCTGCAAGGGCGAAATACCCAGAGTACAAATCGGAGATTTGTGCGAGGGGTGTATTTCGCTCTCAAACGCCGAGGGCTTCTTTGTTACCTCCCGAAAAAGAAACCGCCGCTATTCTACCTTTCGGACGTCGCTCTCGCTTCGCAGGTTTCGCCCCTGATTGACCGTTAAAAACTGTTCCAGCGTGTCCCTGCGGATAATCGTTTTCCTGCCTACCTTGAGGACGGGGAGCTTGCCCCAGTCCACCAGCTTCCGCATGGTGTTCCTTCCGATACCCGTACATTCCGCCGCTTCTTCAATGGTTAAACCTATTTTGGTGCTGTTCAATCTATCATCCTCCTTTCAATATACGCATTTTGCAACTTTGTGTTTATCATTATACTTATTTCGCTACTGCTTGTCAACTCGTTTTAAGGCTGTTCAATAAAAATTCATAAAGAAATATGCAAAACAGGGTTGCAAATTCAACCTGTATGTGCTATGATAATACTCGTTAGGAGGTGGAAACCTTGAAAGAAACGAAAATGCTTACCGCAAAAGAGGTAGGGCTGCGGATTAAAGAACGGAGAAACGAACTGAAAATCTCCATGCCCGAACTCGGCAGGCGTGTGGGCGTAAACAAATCGACCATTCAGCGATATGAAACAGACGGGGTAAATCCCACAAGGAGCATGATTATCAATGGATTGGCGGAGGCTCTGCTGACCACTCCCGAATGGCTGACAGGTCTTTCGGAGGAAAAAGAGTATTCCGTCCCGACGGTCTGTGAAAACGAACTGACGGAACATATCCGAAAGTATCTCGGTACGGTCACTTCTACGGTCAAAGGTGACGGGCATCAGCAGCTTATGACGACATTCCTCGGAAAGCTGATTGACCTCTACACAATCCTGACCTGCCATTTCGCAGACGCAATGGCGGAGGTTGACCGTGTGGCGGAGGACGAGGGCTTAAAACAATCCCTGCGCCGCTATGCGATTGCGTCTGGTGCGATTACGGAGAGGGTTTACCGCAAGGAAATGGAACAACCTATCGAGGATATGAAGCAGTTTTTAGACGGGATTTTACATATCTACGATGAAGGGCGCACAAAGGTATCGATGGGCGACCTGTTCGGGATAGTGGCGGAAGCCGAAGCAAGGCTTTCCGAAAAAGAAAAATTCCGTGGCTCTTTGACAAGTGAAAATGCCGATTGACAGCAACCGGCAGAAGTGACACAATTATTTACGCACACCATATATCACAGTCCCGATTGCCACGGATAGAAAGGAGACAGTTTATCTATGGCAAAAGGTTCTGTAAGAAAGAAAGGCAAAAAGTGGTACGCACGCTTTTACATCGAAGATGAAAGCGGCAGGAAAGTCCAGAAAGAGTTTGCGGGAACAGAAAGCAAATCCGAAACGGAAGCCCTGCTCCGAAAGGCGATTGCCGACTACGAGGAAAAGAAGTTTGTCGGGAAAGCGGAGAACATCACGGTAGGCGATATGCTGGATATGTGGGTGGAGGAAGAATTAAAGCCCGGCAGTCTTAGCAACGGTACGGTCATGGCATATATGGCGGCGGTCAGGAAGATTAAGAAATATCCCATTGGCAGCCGCAAGCTAAAGACAGTCACCGCCGACCATTTACAGGCGTTCATCGACCTTATGAGCTACGGAGGGGTAAATCCCGACGGTACAGCCTCAAAGCCCATGAGCAAAGGCTATATGCTCCAGTTCTCGGCAGTCCTGCAAAACTCCTTCCGCTTTGCGGTATTCCCGAAAAGGCTCATTACCTTTAATCCCATGCAGTATGTGAAGCTGCGCGGCAAGAAAGAGGAAACGGACATCTTCTCGGATAATGGGGAGGAAACCGCTGTCCCTACGATTACCCACGGGGAATACGGAAAGCTGGCGGACTTCTTGGAACAGAAAAAGCACCCTGCGCTGCTGGCGGTACAGATAGCCTACTATACGGGCTTGCGTATCGGGGAGGTCTGCGGTCTGACTTGGCAGGACATCAACCTTGACGAGCAGTATCTAACCGTAAGGCGCAGTATGCGGTACAACGGCACAAGGCACAAGCACGAGGTCGGCACGACAAAGCGCAGCAAAATCCGCACCGTTGATTTCTGCGACACGCTGGCGGGGATTTTACGGAAAGCAAAGACGGAGCAGCATAAAAACCGTTTCCGCTACGGCGAACTGTATCATCTCAACTACTGCAAAACGGTCAGGGAGAAAGGGCGCACCTATTACGAGGTGTACAGCCTGCAAAGGACACAGAAAACGCCCGAAGAGGACAGGGAATTATCCTTTGTCTGCTTAAAGCAGGACGGGGCGTTTGTTTCCGCAAGCGCAGTCGGGCAGATATGCCGCAAGGCAAAGGCAGAGGTGGAGGGATTGGAGGACTTCCATTTCCACACGCTCCGCCACACCTACACGAGCAACCTGCTCTCTGGCGGCGCAAGACCGAAAGATGTGCAGGAGCTTTTAGGACACTCCGATGTAAGTACCACGATGAACATTTATGCCCACTCTACCAGAGAAGCGAAGCGCACTTCAGCAAGGCTCTTGGATAAGGTTGTGGGCGAGGCGTAAAAAATTCCCTTGTTTCGGCTGGTAAGGGCAAAAACAGGGGAAAATACATAAGGTTTGGATATTTGACAGGCGGTAAGCCTTGAAAAATCAAGGAATTTTGGAAGATTGAATTTTTAACAAGAAATTGAATTTTTCCATCTATCAATACACCAATTTCCTTTTCCAACATTTCCCTTAGTAGATAGTAAATTCCCATACCAAGGATATAGCCTGGAATCATTGACAATACAATCATAAACTCGTATTCCATTTTCCATGCAATACTACTAAGTCTTTCTCTACTTCCCAAAGTCCAGAACAAATTTCTTCTTTCTTGGTGATTATGAACATAATTAAAAAATGCTGCTATTGCAAAAAAAATATAAAAAATAATAATAACCAGAAGTGCATTGGTTAAAATTCCATTTAGACCCTCCGTAGGAAGAACAGATCTTGCGCTATAGTTTTTCTGAAATTGTTCTTTTACTGCAAATAAAGCAAATGCTGATCCAAGAAGAAGACCATTACCAACGCATACTAAAATAACCGCCTTCGAAGGGTGTAATGCATCTTTTCGAATAATTTTTCGAAGCCTTTTATCATAATTCCCGGGAAATGCAAGTCTCTGTTTCCTCTCTTCTTTTTCCGTCCTGTTTTTAATCTTATTAATTTCCCATTCATTAGTAAAACGGTCAACATCCGATAAATAGCTTTCCACCATAAATTCAAGAAATACAAAAATCGCTTGAAAAAAAGGAGCTACTAACAATTCATATTCTTGAAATGCAAAAAAAGCGGCAACGTTTATCAACTCTGATATATTAATAATTTTACCCAGCGAAAAATAGTTTTTTCTAAACATCAGCAGTACTGCTTTGACTCCAGCAAGTAGCCCTACCATCATAGGAAAAATCAAGAATATCAAAAGAAGATAAACGTTACCTCCCATATCTGCCATAGTATATAATTGTTTCTCAAAAACTGCCTGTTTATAGAACTCTATAATAGTATAGCTTTCACCATTCAGCACCGTCCACGGATAAAAAACAGACATAAAAATCCCTACTAAAAAAATAATACATAAAATTCTAAACACTTTCTTACGCATATGTATGCCTTTCTCCAATATCAGATTCCAAATAAAGAATTAGTGAATTTATAGTTTCTTATCAAATTTTATTTATATAATTCTATATTATTTTAATATATTTAATATTATACGACGATTTAGGCAAAAAGTATATATCTTTTTATGATATTTTTAGAATTTTTTAGACAATTATTGCCACATCCAACTGCAAAATTATCATATGCTCACCAGTCTAAGTCATAAACATCTGCAATTTCAAATACAACTGAGTATCTTCTAATTTTTTTGTGAACGTTACTAAATAATCAACTTTTTCCATCTAAGGCAGCTCTTTTATCATAGATCGTTTTCCATTGGAAATAATAACTTTTGTTAACACAGCGTAATTACACATACTATAATATAAGTACAGAATATTGCACGTTTTGTCTTGGGAGGGGTGAAAGATATGTTAGCAGTAAATTACCCAGAACTAAGAGGAAACATGAAAGAATATATGGATAAAGTCTCAGATGATTATATTTACTGGCAAACGGAAGACCGAAAAACACTCAAAAGAACCATTAGTCGGAGATCTCTCCGGATTTTGGAGTCGCAGAATCAAGGCGAAGGATCGATTGATTTATAAGATAGCTACACAAAATGTCTATATTCTTTCTTGTCGTTATCATTATTCCAATCACTAAATATTGAAAAACAGGAAGTCCCTGCACTTCCTGTTTTTCATTTCAAAGAAACTATTCTCGGTCATTGGTCAGTTTCAATTTATCAAGGATATAGAAAATCAGACTTAAAATCATGGCAACTACACATGCAAGCACCATTCCTGTAAGCTGGATGTTGCCGAAATTCACTTTGATATCGGACAGACCTGTCACAAACACAATTGAGGTCAACATCAGATTTCTGGAGCGTCCGTAATCCACCTGCGAATCCACAAGAATACGAATACCTGAAGCTCCGATCATTCCGTACAGAAGGAAGGAGATTCCCCCGATCACCGGTCCCGGAATCGTCTGGATCAACATTGCCAGTTTTCCTACAAAGGAACATATGATAGACAGCACTGCCGCTCCGCCGATCACTCGTACACTGTACACCTTAGTTACAGCCATAACTCCGATATTTTCGCCATAGGTCGTCGTTGGTACAGAACCGATCAAACCGGATAACATGGTCGAAAAATTATCACCGAACAAAGAACGGTGAAGTCCCGGCTTCTTGAGAAGATCGCGCCCTACAATCTTACTTGTCACAACCTGATGCCCGATATGCTCTGAAGTAATAACCAGAAGCACCGGCAGGATCATCATGATCGCTCCCAAATCGAACTTCGGTGTCTGAAAGTTCGGAACCGCGAACCATGCCGCCTCTGCCACCTGTGAAAAATCAAGAATACCACAGGCAAGCGCCGCAATATATCCCGCAATTACAGCAATCAGAATCGGAATGACAGATAAAAAGCCCCGAAATAAAATATTTCCAAATACTGCAACACCGAGCGTTACCGCAAACACAATCACATTCTTCATATCGAGTGTTTCATCCAGAAGTCCTGCATTACTTGCCGCAGAACCGGATAATTCCAATCCGATCAAAGCTACAACCGGACCCATCGCCGCCGGTGGCAGAACAATATCAATCCAGTCTGTCCCACATTTATAAATAATAAAGGAAAGAACGCAGCCACAAAATCCTACTGCAACAAAACCACCAAGTGCATATTCATAGCCCATTTCAGCAATGACAATTCCCGCCGGAGCAAGAAACGCGAAACTGGAGCCAAGATAAGCCGGAGCCTGTCCTTTCGTCACCGCGATAAAAATTAAGGTACCAACTCCGTTCATGAATAACACGATTGCCGGATTGATACCAAAAATAAACGGTACCAGCACAGACGCTCCAAACATTGCGAACATATGCTGAATACTCAGAGGAAGCAGTAACTGAAAAGGTACCTTATCCTCAACTTGAATAATTCTCTGATTTTCCATTTGATTTCCTCCTACTTGTATGAACTCTCACTTTTTATATTCTATCATACAAGCAGGAGGAAAGAAACTATCTTTTTCTTCCAGCTACAGCATTTGCATCCTTCCATCTTCCACCCTGCATATTTCTGCCCTGCTGGCTAAGAAGAAGTGATACAACATTAAACATAGCTGCTGCCGAAGTGACTGCATAGAAACGGGTATATTTTTCTTTGTTCAAATTCGCAGATACCCAACCGAAGCCTGTAAATACATTCACCAATATTAAGATTACAGTGAGTATCAAAAATGCTTTCCTGTTGCCTATAGAAAAATACAGACCAACTGCTGCCAGCGCACTATATATCACCGCTGCCACGGCTGTATTTCTGTAGTTTCGCAAAAACTCTCTCTTCTTCATACTGATCAATAATATCAGAAGTAAAAAGATTGCAATCAGCAGAAACTCCAGCGCCACCTGTTCCTTCGTTATCACTTGAAGCCCCATGACGCCCATTCCGATAAATGCGTGGACAGCAGGCGCCAGAAGGAGTGCTAATATCTGGAACAATACAAATTGAATTCCAAGCTTTGATGTACATTGAAAGACCAGCTCTGTCGCAATAGAAATGATACACCACGCCGCGAAAAGCCATGTGAAATGTCCGTTTCGGAATATATTTCCAAAAAAGAAACTTAACACAGCGCTTAAAACAAATCCATAGATTAAAATCAGCCCTATGGTCCGATTTAATTGACACACTGTAATATATTCTTTCTCCGTGTCCATACTGAGCACATCTTTGAATACTTCCGTGAGACGCCCCATCTTCTCTTCAAACACTTCACTGTTCATTGTCTCATACTGTATATTATGCTGTCTGATATACCGGCACATCCACTCAATCTCTTCCAGATTCTTTTTCTCTTCTTTTAATTCTTCCAGTCTGCACTCTGCTGCCTCAGGAAGCTCTAATTCTTTCTCAATAATTCTTTTAATATCCTTCACCGATATTCCCAGCATTCGCAAATATTTAATCTTGCGAAGCGCCTCTACATCCGAATCTCTATATTCCCTGTAGTTATTCGCTTTATTTCGTTCCGGTGTGAGCAGTCCTCCTTTTTCATAAAAACGGATATTGGCTCTTGTCATTCCCGCAAGCTTTTCTACTTCTTGTATCGTCATATCTAACACCTGCCTTTCCTTGTTAAGGAAATCATAAACTATAAACCTTGTTTACAGTCAAGTGTTTTCAAAATTTTTCGCTTCCCCTTACTCCATTTTCTCTAAAAACGCTTTGTATCCGCGATAGCCCTCGTAAATATCCGCTTTACTTGCAATTTCCCAAGGCGCATGCATAGACAATACTGCCATTCCACTGTCGATGACATTCATTCCATAATTTGCCATAATATAGGCGATCGTTCCGCCGCCGCCTTTATCTACTTTACCGAGTTCCGCTGTCTGGAAGGCTACGTCTGCCCCGTCAAAGACACCTCTTAATTTCCCGATATACTCAGCATTTGCATCACTGGAACCACTTTTCCCACGACTTCCGGTATATTTATTAAGGCACAATCCATTTCCGAAAAATGCCGCATTTTTCTTCTCAAACACACCGGCAAACATCGGATCATATGCCGCACTCACGTCTGAAGACAGCATATAAGAATTCTGGAGGGCGCGTCTCACTTTCAGATCAGATCCTCCAACCGTCAACGCCATAATCTCTGCCACTGCATTTTCGAAAAATTTGGAGTGCATTCCCGTTGCGCCCACGCTTCCGACTTCCTCTTTGTCTACTAAAAGGCAACAACTTGTGCGTCTTGGATTCTTCACTTCCAACATGGCAAATAAAGACGTAAATGCACAGATTCTGTCATCCTGTCCGTAAGCAAGGATCATACTTCTGTCAAGCCCGCAATCTCTCGCCTTCCCAGCCGGAACCACTTCTAATTCTGCGGAAAGGAAATCCTCTTCCTCTATGTCATAAGTTTCTTTCAGATAGCGAAGGATCATAGCTTTCACCTGATCTTTTTCCTGTTTTTCTTCACCTGCTTCTTCGTTTTCTTTCTTATTCACAAGCGGTCTTGAGCCCACCAGTACATCCAGAACTTCTCCTTCAATGACAACACTTGCTTTTTTCTCCATCTGTTCTCCTGCCAAATGAATCAGAAGATCAGAGATTACAAGTACCGGATCGTCCTCTTTCTCTCCGATTGTGATATCCACAGTCGTGCCGTCCTTTTTTGCCACTGTTCCATGCAGCGCAAGAGGGATGGCTGCCCATTGATATTTCTTAATTCCGCCATAGTAATGTGTGTCAAGATATGCAAGCTCTGACTCTTCATATAACGGATTCTGCTTCACATCCAGTCTCGGAGAATCCACATGAGCGCCAAGAATATTCATACCTTTCTCTAATGGTTCCTCGCCAATCTGAAACAGTGCAAGCGCTTTCCCCATCTGATTGACATATACTTTATCACCGCATTTGAGTTCTGCATTTTCTTTTACATATTCCGCAAGATCTTTGTAGCCGGCTTCTTTCGCCATATCAACTGCAAGACTAACGCTTTCTCTCTCTGTCTTTCCGGCATCCAGACAGCTCTTATAGCGGCTGCTGACTTTTTCCACTTCCTCCAACTGCTCATTGGTGTATGTTTTCCAACGATTTACTCTTTCCAATTTTATGCCCTCCGTTTCCGTCTTATATTTCTTCTATTATATACTTTGTGTAATACTTGTGCAAACTATTCGGTTTTCATAATCCTAATATACTTCAACGGAGGGCTATTCTTCTATTATCGATTCTCGCGGATGACATTTATGAAAACAACTCTTTTACTGTCGGATAAATCTTGCGAAATTTCTGATACCTCTCTTCATACTTAGCAACCAGTTCTTCTTCCGGCTCCACTGTATCAATCACTTTCACAAGCTTCTTAGCAATGGTTTCCACATCCTCGTACTCTCCACATCCGACAGCTGCAAGCATTGCTCCTCCAAGGGCAGGACCTTCCTCGCTTTCAATCACATCCACCTTCATATTCATCACATTAGCAATAATCTTCTTCCAAAGCGGACTTTTTGCCCCGCCACCGCATATTTTTGTCCGTTCGATCTGAATATCAAGACTTCTTGCAACTTCCAGAGAATCACGCAGTCCAAACGCAACTCCTTCCAATACTGCCTGCGTCATATCTTCCCTTGTAGTGTCCATAGACATTCCAATAAACATTGCTCTTGCGTCCGGATTATTATGCGGAGATCGTTCTCCCATCAAATACGGAAGATAAAAGACATTATTTTCTCCAAGCTTTGTAATTCCACTTTGTTCCGCCGCAAAATCTTTCGTTTTCAAGATTTCTTCATTCCACCATTTATTGCATGAAGCCGCACTCAACATACATCCCATCAAGTGATAATATCCATCCGCATGGGCAAATGAATGAAGCGCGTTATGCTCGTCCACACCGAATTTTTTGCTGGAGATAAAAATAGTTCCTGATGTGCCGAGGGAAATGTTGCACATTCCTTCTCCCACCGTTCCTGTTCCCACTGCCGCCGCGGCATTATCTCCGGCTCCTGCGATCACCTTCACATCTGAAGATAATCCCAACGCTTCCGCAATCTCATGCTTCAAGGTTCCAACCACTTCGAAACTCTCATATAATTTCGGAAGCATCTCTTCTGTAACGCCGCAAATGTCAAGCATTTCCTTAGACCAACAGCGGTTTTTCACATCCATCAGAAGCATTCCCGACGCATCAGATACATCTGTACAAAATGAACCGGACAGCTTATAAGCAAGATAGTCTTTCGGAAGCATAATCTTTTTGATTTTTGCAAAATTCTCCGGCTCATGTTTTTTCATCCATAGAATCTTCGGCGCTGTAAATCCGGCAAATGCAATATTTGCAGTATATTCCGATAGCTTTTCCTTCCCGATTACCTGATTGAGATACTCCGTCTCCTCACCGGTTCTTCCATCATTCCATAAAATAGCCGGACGAATCACTTCGTCATTGTCGCCAAGCGCTACCAGACCATGCATCTGCCCGCCGAAACTAATCCCTGCCACCTTCTCTTTGTCACAATCGGCAGTTAACTCTTTGATTCCGTCCATCGATTGTTCAAACCAATCCTCCGGCTTTTGCTCTGACCAGCCCGGATGCGGGAAGTACAAAGGATATTCTCTGGAAACAATTTTTTTAATCTCTCCTTTTTCATCCATCAATAACAGCTTAACTGCTGAAGTTCCTAAATCTACACCTATATATAACATTTTTCCGCCTCCTCATATGGTTTTTCTTTATAAAAGGGTAGCCATTTACGGCTACCCTTACTTACTATTTGATCTTAATTACAGCCTTTACCAAATCCGTCTTATTATTTACAGCTTCTTCAAAGGCTTCTTGAATGTGCTCCAAATCAAATTCATGTGTAACAATATTATTCACGTCAATCGCACCACTAGCTACCGCTGCAATTGCTTTTGGATATATATTTCTGTAACGGAACACAGACTTGATTGTTGCTTCTTTATCCATAATCTGGGCAAAGTTATAATTAATTTCTTCCTGTGCAGAAATACCAACTAATACAATTGTTCCTCCTTTGCAAACAAGGAACGGAGTCTGTGCAATCGTAACGGGCGAACCTGCCGTTTCAAATACTATATCAACACCTCTGCCTTCTGTCAACCTTGCAATCTCTTCTTTTACATCTACTTCTTTGCTATTAATAACATGAGTTGCACCAAGCTCTTTCGCTTTTTCAAGCCTTGCATCTACAATATCTGCCAAGATGATCTTGCCGGCTCCGTGCGCTTTACAGGAAAGCAATGTAACAAGACCGATACAACCGCCCCCAAGAATCACAACAGTGTCTCCAACTTGAACGTTTCCCTGATTAGCCGCATGGAACCCAACAGATAATGGCTCTATCAAAGCGCCCTCTTTTGTAGATACATTGTCCGGAAGTTTAAAACACATATTTTCCGGGAATGCAATATATTCTTCATAACATCCCTGAACCGGCGGTGTTGCAAGAAATACAACATCTGGACATAAATTATATTTTCCAGCTTTACAGAACTCACATGTTCCACAAGTGATTCCCGGCTCTAATGCCACACGGTCTCCAACCTGTAAACTTGTTACATCTTCACCGATTTCAACAACTGTTCCGGCACACTCGTGTCCCAACATAAAATCTTCATTCAGATCCACCTCGTAAGAGCCACAACGTCCAGAATGATAATAATGAACATCTGAACCGCAGATTCCTACATATTCAAGCTGTACCAATACCTGATCTTTTTTAATCTCTGGTACGTCTATTTCTTTGATTATCATTTTATCTGTGCCATGCATATAGGCGGCTTTTTGTTTTCTCATTTCTGTTCTCCTTCTTTGAACTGCATTCTTTAATTATTCAGCAAGTTCTCCACCTTCTGAAATTTCTCCGTTTTCAACATAGATCTGGATATATTCTTCCACGTTTTCAGCGTTGATTTCTGGAGCTTCTACATAATCGTTTACTTCTGTAACTTTCATTTCGCCTTTTAACACTTTATCCGCATATTCCATGTTCAGTTTTGCAATATCTGCTGCTGACTGAAGTGCAGTACATGTTAATAAACCTTCTTTGATCAACAGACATCCCTGAGCTGTTCCATCTACACCATATGCAAGGAAGTTTGCTTTTCCGTTTGAAACATAGTCTTTGTCGTTGCGGATTGCTTCAATTGCTCCTGCTGCCATATTATCATTCATAGAAATAATGGCATCAATATGTGTACCGGACTGTACCCAGTTTTCCATTAATGTAAGAGCCTCGTCACTGTTCCAGTTTGCGTAATCTTCATACAAAAGTTTTACGTCTGGTCTCTCTTTGAAGAAATATGTATCCCATGCTTCTCTTCTCTTTTCAGCATGATAGTTTCCAGATGGTCCACGCAGAACTACTACATTTGCATTCTCTGGGACTTCTTCTACAGCACGCTTTGCGCCAACTGCAGCCTGCTCGATTGGATCAGCATCAACTGTTCCTGTCCCTTCCATAACATCATCATTATCACTTCCATCAAGGTCACTCTGATGTGTTGTTGGGTTTGTTGTAATAACAGGAATTCCTGCATCTACCAGTTTCTGAACATATGGAGCCTGAGCCGCATTGTTGTTAGATTGCACAATTACAAGATCATATCCTTTTGTGATACAGTCCTCAAGAAGTCCGTTTTCTGTGTTGTCATCCGCCTCACCACTCACACATGTCAGTTCGAAGTCATAATTTTTTGCTTCTTTTTTCATTTCTGATGTAAGCCATGATGCAAATGTGTCAGCACTGGCACGCGCTACGAAGCACACTTTCTTTTTGCCGTCTTCAGAACCTCCCTCTCCTCCTGAACTGTTACACCCCATTGCCAAAGTTGCAACCATTGCTGTACTAAGAAGTACTGCTAAAAGTCTTTTAATTTTCATAATCTTCTCCTCCTATCTTTTTAAGACTTTATTTTATTACACCTTACTCAGTGTAATAACGCGCATTTTAATTAGATGCTTCTTTTTTATCATCTTCCTTTACCAGAATTACTTTCTGAGATTTCTTTGATTTACTTACAACGTCAAAGGCAACTGCAAGAACAATAATTGCACCCTCAATAACCTGCTGAATATAAGCATTGACACCGAGAAGATTCATAACGTTCTCCAAGAATCCAATAATAAACGCACCTGCTATCGTTCCACTTACTGTACCAATACCTCCGGTAAATGATGTACCACCGACAATTGCAGCCGTAAGACCTGTCATTTCATATCCAACCGCCCCATTCGGAAGACCGGCATTGTTTCTTGCCATAAAAATCATTCCTGCAAGTCCGATCAACAGACCATTTACAATATACGAAGCATAAATACTTCTCTTAGAATTGATACCACTTGCCTCTGCCGCGCTTCTGCTTCCACCGATAGCATATAGGCCTCGTCCGTATCTTGTATTATTTACCAAGTACCAGATAATAATGGTTACTAACACTGTGATAAGAACCGGAATCGGAAATGGACCAATATGTCCCTGTCCGATTTTTACGAAATCACCAAGTTGCAAAATATTTTGTCCACCTGTGTAGTAAAGAGCAAGTCCTCTGGCTACCTGCTGCATACCTAATGTCGCAATAAAAGCTGGCACATTGAAGTTTGCCACAAAAAGAGCATTAATAAGATTACAAACAACAGCTACTGCAAGTGCTACTGCTAATGCCGCTGCCATAGACCCTGTGCTCTTATACGCAGATACTGAAAATACTCCTGCCAAAGCTAATACAGAACCAACAGACAAATCCAAGAAACCACTTACAATCAAAATCATTTCACCATATGCGATCAAAATACCTACGCAAAGCTGACGCATAACATTTACAAGGTTACTACTCTGCAAAAAGTATGGACTGATAAGACTACAACCGATAAATAACACAATAAGCACAATAAAAATACTGAATTTTTGTAAATAATAATGAGTTTTTCCTTTCATCACTTTTCCCTCCTAAGCCTGATTCTCAACTCCAGTTGCGAATTTCATAATTGTTTCCTGTGAAAATTCTTCCTTTGTGATACAGCCGGTAATTCTTCCCTGACACATGATATAAATTCTGTCACACATACCAATCAATTCCGGCAGCTCAGAGGAAACCATGATAACCGCCTTATTTTCTTTTACAATTTCTGTAATCAATTTATAAATCTCATATTTTGCTCCTACGTCAATTCCTCTTGTGGGTTCATCCAAAATCATAATTTCAGGATTACACAACATCCACCTCGCAAGTAACACTTTCTGTTGATTACCGCCAGACAATTTAGAAATTTCTGTATCCATTGACGGAGCTTTTACATTCATTTTTTCAAACATAGATTTAACTTCTGATTTTTCTTTTGCCTTGTGTGTATATCCACCGAAAATATAGTTTTTCAAAGAAGCCAAGGTTGCGTTTTCCTGAATACTTCTGACCGGTACAATTCCATCATCACGACGGCTTTCTGACAACATTACTAAACGGTTTTTGATACTGTCACTTACGTCCTTAATTGTCACAGATTTTCCATCAATCTTCACCGTTCCGGTTTTATGTGGGTCAAGACCGAATACCGTTCTCATAACCTCCGTACGTCCGGCTCCAACAAGACCAGCAAAGCCGACAATTTCACCTTTTCTCGCATAGAAGTTTACATTTTCAAAAAGTCCGTCCTGGCTAAAGTTTTCAATTTCAATAGCCTTTTCTCCAATCCGAATATCTTCTTTAGGATATACATTAGATAATTTACGTCCTACCATTCTAGCGATAACCGTATCAAGATCAAGATCTTCAGCACGGTCTGTAGATACCACTGTTCCATCACGCAGCACTGTAATATCATCCGCAATCTGGAATACTTCATCCATCTTATGAGATATATAAATAATAGCTACACCTTTCGCTTTCAACTCTTCAATCTTAGCAAAAAGTTGTTTCACTTCTCGTTCTGTAATAGATGAAGTCGGCTCGTCCATAATAACTATCTGAGCATTGTTCGTTACTGCTTTGATGATCTCGAGCATTTGAATATCTGACACTGTCAATGTTTTCAACTTTTGCGCAGGCTCATATGGAAGCCCCTCGTCTTTCAAAAACTGTATTGTTTCTCGTCTTACTTTTTTCCAGTCGACTTTCCCCAGTTTGTTTACCGGAAGTCTCCCCAGAAATAAATTCTCCTCCACAGAAAGTTCAGGGACATAATTTAATTCCTGAGCTATCATAGAAATTCCATACTCGCGAGCCTGAATAGGATTTTTAATTTCTACAGGCTGCTCATCAATAAAAATCTGCCCCTTGTCAGCCTTATAAAGCCCCATGATAATCTTCATCAAAGTCGATTTCCCCGCGCCGTTTTCACCGCACAGCGCATGCACAGTGCCTTTTCGCACGGAAAACTCGATATTGCTCAGAGCTTTTACACCGGGGAACGATTTTTCCACGCCGGAAATTCGCATCTTAATATCGCTCATTTCATCCTACACCCTTTCTTTTAAATAACTTTTTCATAACCATTTGTTATTCCAATCTTACATTCGAAAAATACTTTTGTCAATTATTTAATTTAAGTTTTGTATCATTATACAATTTTCGCATCTTATTTTTGTCTATATTTTATAGTTAATACTTTATTTTATTTATTTCATTCGTAAATTTATTTATTTTACATTGTTTTTTCTCGTTAAATTTTGCACAATTAAGCAAAAATTTTTATTTAAGTAATCTTACTAGCTATTTCGCACAGAATTTGTTACAATAAGTTTGAAAGTTGAGGGAATATGCTATGTATGACGAAAGTATAAAAGCAAAAAATCTCGGTGACATCTATCGGACCATTTATTACGAAGGTCCCTGCTCACGCCAGACTCTCGCCACTCGCCTGGGTCTCAGCCTTCCTACAGTTACTAATAATCTGAATCACTTAAAAACAGAAGGTCTTATCTACAACGCAGGCTCTTTCGAATCAACCGGAGGTCGTAAAGCAAATATGCTTCGATGCATTGCTGATGCACGCTTTTCTGTAGGAATTGACGTTACGAAAAGCCATCTTTCCATTGTCATCATCAATCTAGAAAGCAAAATCATAGCAAGCAAGCGAATGCGTATTCCTTTTAAAGATACCGACGATTATTATCATTTTGTAGCCAAAAAATTAGAATGTATTATTGCAGAACACTCAATTCCAAAGAGTAAATTACTCGGAGTAGGAATCTCCCTTCCTGTTATCGTAGGCGAAGATCAAAAAAGCGTCTCCTACGCTACAGTAATCGAGATCTCTGGGGATATTTATCCCAAGCTCCAAAAATATCTTCCTTATCCGTTCCTTCTCTTTAATGATGCAAATTCCGGCGGCTTGGCAGAAGCATGGATATCACCTCCAAAGAAAAGCGAAGTCTACTTATCCCTAAGCAGCAGTGTCGGTGGCGCCACTATAACCGGAAGGAACATCTCCATCGGAAACAACTGTCGTGCTTCTGAATTCGGGCATATGACGATTGTTCCAAACGGGCGGAAATGTTATTGCGGTCAGAGCGGCTGTTTAAACGCTTATTGCTCCGCTAAACTTCTAGCAAATTTGACAAATGGGGATTTAAAAAAGTTTTTTGACGACCTAAAAGACAACGAAGGTTTTCAGCAAATATTTGACGAATATCTGGATCATTTGGCTCTCGCCGTAAACAATCTACGCATGTGTTATGATTGCGATGTAATTCTCGGCGGAAATGTAGGTGCATATATGACAGACCATATCGATACATTGAGAGAAAAAGCTATCGCTCTTAACCCTTACGAACAAGACGCAAGCTACATCCGGGTATGTCATTACAAAACCGAAGCTGCTGCCGCCGGAGCAGCACTCTATTATGTTAATCAATTTGTTTTAAGTATATAAATTACATTTGTTCTTTATAAAAAAAGATGCCTCAAAAAGAAACATCTTTATAAATATCTATATCGTTCCTGCCCCTCACAAAGAGGGGGGGGCGGGGTTTTCATTATCTTGCAACACTTTTTCCTTATGCAGGCAAGCATCATATTATTTCAAACCACAACATATTTACACCCATTCTGTCGCACCAATCACCGTAACAACTCTTGCCCCGCACCGATTTCCATAACGCGCACAGTCAACAAAATACTTTCCTTCTGAAAGCACGTAGATAAATCCCGCTGTAAAGCTGCCCCCTGCTCCTGTCGAATCCACACACTTTACCTTTTTCTAATGCCGGCACCCATCGTGTTTCCCATAAGCACTCTGCTGCCTGTTCTACTGTTTCTTTTCCTGTAATCAGCATTGCCTCTTCCGCATTCGGAATAAGATAATCTATATATTGCAATGCCGGTACAAGCTCCGCCACCGTCTCATTCCCCTTTTTCTTTGTCATATCTGCACACAAGATCTTCTGCCGCTTCTTTGCATTTTCGAAAAATAATTTCCAGTTCTTTTGCTCTGATCTCCAGGCACACGAAGACGCTTGCAAAACAGACAATCTTTGTTTCTTCCGGAAACGGCATATTAATATCTGAAATCATCAATTTTCTAAGGCTTCCATTTCTATTAGCCAAAAAATTCCGCTCTCCGTTTTTTTGTACAAGAACCACATTAATGCCTGTCATATAAGAAGCTTTCACAACCGCCTCTGACAATTCAATTCCGTGTCTCGCATAATGTGAACAAAGATAATTTCCTACATCATCATTCCCCAAAACTGTTTCCAGATAAACAGATTTCCCATGCTTTGCCAGGATCGTCGCTTCATTTAACGCATCTCCGCCAACCGTCATGCAAATTTGTTCCGCCGGATAAGAACCTGTTCGAAATACTTCCTCCTCTGTCAGTCATGCAAGAACATCAAGGATCGCCACTCCTATAATTACACTCTCTGTCAAGATACTTCTCTCACTTCAATCATATTTCCGTCAAGATCATAGAGCCGGACTGCACGCTTCTTGCTTTCTCCTTCTTCTGGCAAATAAACATACTGAATTTTCTGCTCATACTGTTGAAGCTTTTCCAAAAACAAATCAAGGTCCGTTTCTTCAAAATAAAGTTCTGAAGCATGATTTTTCCAGACAACTTTCTGCCCGAGCGTCTCTTCCCACACCTTAGATTCCTGCAAAACCAGACCTTCTGTCAGGATCGCATTCCCCTCTTGGTCAAGAATGACATCCAGACCGAACAGCTCTTTGTAGAATTGTTTGGATCTTTCTATATCTTTTACAACAATCACAATATTTTTCAACTTCATTTCCCCGTCCTCCTTCTTTCTTCCATCATAAAAGACTGCCCGCCATATGGCAAGCAGTCTTTCTACTTTCTCGTACCTTCTATTTTCCTCTGCCCTGGTATGCGACGGTTCACTGGCACATCCTGCATAATAATTTCTTTTACTTTCCTTCGTATTTCTTTAACTCTGCCAAAGCTTCATTTCCCATCAAATACAAGATTCCGATGTTGAAGATTGTCATCAGACCAATCCCCACATCTCCGAGATCCCACACAAATGTGTACGTTGCGATTCCTCCGATAAACAGCATGATAAGCGCCAACACTTTATATGCGGTCTGCCAGCCCCACTTGTCTCCGAACAGATAGGACACATTACTTCTCGCATAGAACAAAATGCCGAGGAACGTAGAGAAACTGAACATAAATAAGGTCGCTGCAATAAAAATCACACCAAAATCACCTAAGTGGAACTTCATTGCTGCCTGGAGAAGGTCCATCCCCTCCTTGCCGGTTACAAGATTCTCCGGAACGAGAAGCATAATCATTGCTGTACAACTGCAGATTACAATTGTGTCAATAAAGACACCCAGCGCCTGAGCAAGACCGGATTTTACCGGCATGTCACACTCTGCTGCCGCTGCCGCACACGGTGCGGAGCCGGACCCCGCCTCATTAGAGAACAGTCCACGCTTCACTCCGTTCATAACAATCGCACCGAAACCACCCGCTACAACTTGACGCAGACCAAAAGCCTCTTGAAAAATTCTGCCGAACACCGCCGGCATACTTCCGATATTTTTCACGATAATGAAAATAGTAATGACAAAATAGCACACTGCCATAATCGGCACCATAATATCCAATACCTTTACGGTAGCATTTTTCCGCAGAACGATAATCGCCGCTCCGATCACAAGTACAATCGTTGTATAAATTGGCGGAATGTGAAACGCATTTTCGAAAGAGGCCGCCACGGAATTACTGATTACCTGGCTGATTCCACACCAGCAGATAAGTCCTGAAATAGCAAAAAGAACTGCCAGCCAGACATGGTTTTTCTTCTTCCCGCTCTTGCGCTCAAAATATCGATGGATATAATATGCCGGTCCACCTCTGAACCCACCGTAGAGCGGGTCTTTTTCTTTGTACAGTTGTGCCAGCGTTGCCTCGACAAATGCGGTAGATGATCCGATCAGCGCTGTTACCCACATCCAGAACACCGCTCCGGCACCTCCGGCAGACACTGCCGCTACTACACCGACAAGATTTCCCATACCTACCCTTGTTGCTGTAGATACTACAAGTGTCTGAAACGTTGAAAGACTATTCTTCTCTTCTTTCTTTCCCTTCAGCGCACGTACCATATCCGGGAACAGTCGAATCGGCAAAAACTTCGTCCTCACTGTAAAATAAATTCCCGTAGGAATCAACAAGATTACCAGAAGCGAAAGTCCCAGACTATTCCCTCCCGGCAACGGGATTGTTACAATGTCTCCCCACAGGAAACGATATACTGCCTCAATCAATGCAACCATATTTTCTCTTATTCCTTTCTTTGCTTTTCGCGCTTTAACGCTATGAAGCATCATACCATAAAAGTCTTTTTAACGCAAGAGGTTGCACCCATTTCTAACGAACATCCATTAATCTTCTATGTAATTTTTCAAATTTTCAAGTACCTTCTGGTTCAGTCTCACCACTGCCTGTCTTGTCATACCGGAAGAACGCTTCTGACAGAAGACATTTTCACGATTAAGAAGACTCTCTTCTCCCAGTCCCATCAATGTATCGCAGAAATACCATGTATTATCTTTTTCCAGCCATTTTTCTATTGCTTTCTGATCAAAGCATGGGCTGAGCGCAGTATTGAAAAGAATCTTATTTTCCCCCATTAATGCAAACTCCTCTTCATAAAGCAATTTTACATTAAAAGTCCCACTTTTGCACCCGATACCTCAGAAATATCTCCGAGAAGTGGTTGATAACCATCCGCGCCATGCAGACGACGGATACTGTTCATCAGTACATACTCTGCCACGCCTTCATCCCCGTAATCGCGGATTCCAGTCACTACGATTCCATGTTCTCTGGCATATGCGATATCCACATTCGAACTTGCCTCAGAATACAGACTGCAGCACATGCCGATATATTTTAAATTCGGACATTCAGACAAAATGTCTCCACCGATCGCATGTGTGTAGCTTACAAAAATTGCATCCGCATCACCAATTCTTGATACAATTTCTTCTGCACTCTCCGGCTGTGTATGATAGAACACTACTTCATCACAGTAATCATTCAACAGCGGTTTGCTCTCCTCTAAAAATGACACCGGTTGAATTGCTACAAGTTTCTTAATCTTTTTCATAGTCTTTTTTCCTTTCTTAACTTTCTTAAACATATCATACCGCTTTTTTATCTATTTTTTCAATCTTACACCTATACAAGCTCTAACAACTCATAAAAGGTTTTAATTCTCTTATAGTCTCCCTCTACTTCCCCAAAACCATATTCCGCACAGATCATCGGAATATCCGCTTTCCGGCAGGCATCCGCATCCCCCTGTGTATCGCCAACGTAAATCGCTTCCCGAATTCCATTTCGCTCCATAATAAGCCGGATATTCTCAGCCTTTAACTTTCCGGTATCTCCCGGGCAGGTATGGTCTGTAATCGCGTCTCCCAGACCTGTATTTTTCAAAAATGCTTCGATATATCCTTCCTGGCAGTTGCTGACGATACATACTTTATATCTCTTTGCCAGTTCCCGGATTACTTCTGGAACTCCTGCATAGACTTTGCATGGCGCAGCCTCCATCCATTTATTTTGATAGCGGAATAAGATCTGCGACAGCTTTATCTGCTCTTCCTTTGCAAGCTCCGGAAACAGATCCGCCATAATCTCTTCCAGCGGCTTCCCGAATTCCTTCTTCAACTCTTCCGCTGTCACTTTCCGCCTTAATTCCGTTTCCCTTTTAAGCGCTTCATTCCATGATACAGCCACTTCATCTGTGGAGTCCCATAACGTACCGTCTACATCAAATATAATTGCTTCCATTTTCCATCCTCCGTAGATATCTATTTTTCAGGTGTTCAATCCTCGTCTTACCCCATTATATCATTGTCTTTTATCAAACTAAATGATACAATTGGATCAGTTGAATTATTTTCTTAATATGTACTACAAAAAGGAGGAGTTAAGGATTATGAAACACGGAATTTATTATGCCTACTGGGAAAAAGAATGGGCTGCGGACTACTTGTATTATGTGGAAAAGGTTGCCCGTTTAGGTTTCGATCTTCTGGAGATTGGCGCAGCGCCACTTCCTGAGTATAGTACAGAACAGATCAAAGCGCTTCGAGACTGCGCTTCCGCAAATGGAATCCAGCTTACTGCCGGATATGGTCCTACTTACGACCACAACATGGGATCTTCAGACGCAGGCATCCGCGCCGGTGCATTAGAATGGTACAAACGTCTCTTTGATGTTATGGAACAGCTTGATATCCATCTGATCGGCGGCGCTCTCTATGGATATTGGCCGGTAGATTTTGGCAACATCAACAAAGAAGAGGATTGGAAGCGAAGCGTTGAAGGAATGCAGCTTCTTGCTCCAATTGCGAAAGAACACAACATCAATCTCGGGATGGAAGTACTGAACCGCTTTGAATCCCACATTTTAAATACTGCCGAAGAAGGTGTTGCCTTCGTAAAAGAAGTCGGACAGGAAAATGTGAAAGTAATGTTAGACACCTTCCATATGAACATCGAGGAGGAAAGTATCGGTGATGCGATCCGCACTGCCGGCAATCTTCTCGGTCACTTCCACACCGGTGAATGTAACCGTATGGTTCCAGGAAAAGGGCGCACCCCTTGGAGAGAGATCGGAAATGCTCTCCGCGATATTAAATACGATGGAACTGTTGTCATGGAACCATTTGTCAGCATGGGCGGTCAGGTTGGCCGCGATATTCATATCTGGCGCGACATCAGCCGCGGTGCATCTGAAGCAGAATTGGATGAAGACGCAAAAAATGCAGTTGGTTTCCAGAAATATATGTTAGATTGGAAATAAACTCCAAATAAAAACCAGAGTGGTCAACAATTGACTCCTCTGGTTTCTTTTTTATGGTTCTGACACAACCTCGCTTTGCCCTTACATAATATGAATCATTTACAATGATAACGTGGTTTCCCTTTGCTCTTCTTTCCATATTCAATCGCTTCCACAGGGCAACAACAAATACACGCCATATCGTCACAAGTTTTTTTCGCAATCCTTTTTGCAATATATCGACTGTTCCCAGTTCCCGTAAAATATAAAATCATAATTTCAATCCAGCTTTCTTCAAAATTAAAAATTCAACATTGCTCTATTCAGCCTCACACTTGGCTCCTTCCAGCATTAAGACCAACCTCTAAATCTGTAATTTGTCCTGCACACATTGAACTATAACAGTATCTTAATATTTTACTTTTTATGCTGCCGCATTGGCATTTATTGTTTCTATAACCTTCCTAATTCCCATCCACACATTTAAATCAGTAAATATCTCCACAACGCTTCCTCGATCCGTAAATGGAGATTCTTGAAGAACAGAAAAGTCTTTCATCATCCCATTATGAACAATATATTCCACAATCTGATTTACAAAGTAAATCTGCCTACTGTCAAGACTTGTATTAGTAAGGTATTCCGAGAATGCTTCTTTCGCTGCATTCATATCCAGGCCTACAATCTCGCGTACAAATTCACCAAGCGGTTTCATTCCAACTTCATGTTCATAGTCCTGCTTTGTACCGACTTCATGCCATAGTACCTCTTCTAATGTTGCAATATCTGTAGATGTCAACGGTTGATTTGTCTTTAACTTTGCAATTGCAATATGATCCTGATGTTGTCTGATATAATGCTCTGCCTTCGCTTTGTAATTTTTAAGTTCATCATTCTCAAGCTCTGATTCTTTCCATTCCGTCGAAAGCAGTTCATCTGTAAAATTAGTATCATACCGAGCATTTATATGCGGTAAATATTTCATCAAATCACGAGGTTTTACTCTGATTTCTTCAAAATCATTAATTCCGGCATTATCCACATAATCCGTATTCAAAATTTTATTAATTAGGTCTGACTGTACTTGAATTTCTGGAATATTAGCCACACTTGCAATTCCTGTAACTTTTTTATACAAATCTGTGCGAGCTTTTGAATACTTCTTTCCAACTAAATAGGCCAATTCAATTCCATACATAAGTGCATCAAATCGAACAGCACTGGCCTCATCCCCATCCGGTAAAATCAAAGGTGCAACTTCTTCCCTCACAATTAATGTGTCTTCATAGGTTAGAGCATTATAATATGATTCTGAAGAATATAAATCCACATACTTAAGATGCTGACGCACAGCAAAATTATCCCTTGGCAATTCCTGTACCTTCTCACTCATTTGCTTAACCAATGCCTTCCGATATGCAATCAGCCTATCTACCTGATATTCTATATCCTGCAATTTATAGGATATTTCAAATTTCAAGTTAAAAATCGCACCTTGGAGCGCTATCATATTCGCCGTGGCTTTTCCTTTATTCATTCGGAAAAATTCAAAGTTTCCACAGAAATCAAAAATATAGAACTTCTGCTTATTTTCTCCATCAAGCAAACCAGGGCATAGTCTCGTACCCCGTCCGATCATCTGCCAAAATTTTGCTTTACTCATGACCTTTTTAAAAAATACTAAGTTTAAAATCTCCGGCACATCAATGCCCGTATCTAACATGTCTACAGAAATTGCAATCTGAGGCATTTTTTTAGAATCAGAAAATTCATCAATCGCACTCTGAGCATAGGTCATATAATTATCTATTACTTTTGCGTAATCAGGCAGATGTGGATACTCCTTGTTAAAAACTTCTAGTATCTTCTCCGCATGATTATGATTCTTCGCAAAAATAATTGTCTTTCCAAGTTTCTGCCCATAATCAATTTTAATCCCATCTGTCATTAATATATTTAAAACTTGTTTAATCGTATCCTCATTGAATATCCACGTGTTAAGTTCTGATGAGCCAATTGATTCCGGCAGCTCGCCATGTTCATCCTCAAAAGTCTCTTCATAGGCTTTTTTATCTTCCTCTGACAACTCATCATATACAATCCCTTGTTCTATAAACTTAAGTTTCGATTCAACAAAAATATAATCTACAAGATATCCGTCCTTTACAGCCTGCGCCAAATCATATCCATATGTTGGAACACCATTCTCTAATTCAAAAACTTCATACGTGTTTTTATCAATTTCATCCTTTGGTGTAGCTGTAAGACCTACCAATGGCGCATCAAAATAAGAAAAAATATCTCTGTACTTATTATAAATGGAGCGATGTGCCTCATCACATATCACAAGGTCAAAGTGACCACAGGTAAATAATTTCCCTTCACTATCACTAACTGTATCAATACAATTCATCATCGTCTGATAAGTCGAGAAGACACAATGTGCATGACAGTTATCCTTTTCTTCAACAAGATTTGTACATGATAAATTCGGCAGCATATTCACAAAACTTCTTTTCGCCTGAGTAACAAGTGAATTTCGATCAGCCAGGAAAAGAATATTTTTTACCCAGCCCGCTTTTAACAAACAATCACACAATGCAATAACTGTTCTTGTCTTTCCAGAACCCGTTGCCATAACAAGCAATGCCTTTCTACGATTCTTTTCATCAAAGCTGTTACATACAGCTTTGACCGCAGCTTCCTGGTAATATCGCCCAGCAACATCTTTATCCACTATAACGTGTTTAAGACTTGTTCTCATAGTCAATAAATTGAACCATTTCTCCAAGTCTCTTTTCGAATAAATCACCGAACATTTTCTTTCAGGATATTGTCCATCAATAATATGTGTTTCAAATCCGTTTGTAAGAAAAACAACCGGTCTTCTCTTATATTTTTGTTCTAATAAATCTGCATAAAGCTTTGCCTGCTGTCTTCCTTTCGCAACATCCACACAAGTTCTGCTTTTAAGCGAGTCGGACTATAACCACGCCGTACTGTAACAGAATATTGGGAGGGTTCTCTGTCAGTCAAATCATGAAAAAACAAGGCCGATTCGTGGGAAAACACTGCCTGATTGCATCGCAGATGCAAAAGGAACATAGCATCTACCCAGGCACCTTCAGAAACATAAATCCCGTGGGCAACCTGTTCTAATTTTCGCTCTTTTATATATTCATAAAAAATAGGTTTTACAATTCCTCTGGCAATCGCCTGAGAAGTTTGTAGCATCCCGTCCTGCTCTGCTAGAAGACCGTCCAGCTGTGCAAACCGTTCCAATTTTGTCATGCCCCATCACTTCCTTTCGTGCTACTATTATACATGAATATGGCACGAAAGGAAACACACAAAAGAGAACCTCTTTTTTTGAAAAATTAAACACTATTATATTAGAGTTCATCCATACACACTATCCTTTTTGAAAGATATGAACCACAACTTAGTGGGTGACATCCACCAAGTTACCCACCAAGATTCTGCACCTTCAGCAGTATCTGAACAGATTTTGGCTTTCTGCACAAAATCAAAGAAAGAGCTTGCAGCATTTTGCGGCTTCAAAGATCTAAGAAATTTCACTCTGAAGTATAAATGTGAATTACCATCTTAGTCAGAAAAACTTAGTCAGTGACCAAGTTAGTGCGCAAGATAAACCACAGGACATCCTACACGCAGTCTTGGATTTTTGTATAACAGAAAAAAGCAAACAAGAAATTTGCTCGTTTATTGGTTATCGAAATCTCACTTATTTTACAAAAAAATATTTGAATCCTCTACTGGCAAGCGGCCAGCTTAAAATGACGATTCCCGCTAAACCTAAAAGTCGTAATCAAAAATATATTCCTGTTCATTCTGAATAAACAGGAAGCAGGGCATTGGGTCTCCCATTGTCCTGCTTCTTTTTCATATTAAAGGAAAGTTCTCCGATTAGAGAACCCCTGAAGAACATATCTTTAACATTCCTAACGCAATCTTTTCTGTTTTTTACCAAATGCGGCTCCCGCCATAAATGCAACGATAGGAACCGTACAGATAATACCGATACTGCCCGCGATACTTCTTATCACTTCTACCGCAATAAAATCTGTATTCATCAGTTGTTGAAATCCGATTCCATAGGAATAAATCATCAGCAGCATATTAAATGAATTTCCGGCAAATGCGAGAATCAATGTATTCGACATGGTTCCCATCGCATCACGTCCGATATTCATCCCCGATCTAAATAACTCCCATGTTTCTAACTGCGGATTCACACTGTGAATCTCAGCAACAGCAGACGCTATACTCATCGACACATCCATGACCGCTCCCATACAAGCGATAAGAATGCCGCACAGGAATAAATCCTTTAATTCCAATTTTGTGGTTGTCGTAATCAACAGTAAGGTCTCCGCTTCTTCTGTCTGAAGTGTAGTCACAGACATCATCCACTGTGCTGCAAGTGCAAATGCGGCCCCCGCAAGCACTCCGCATACGCTTCCTGCCGATGCTATGATTGTCTTTGTCTGAATTCCATCAATCAGGAAAAAGGTCAATAAATTGCAGATTAATATAATAAATATCGTAATCCACAATGGCGAATATCCTTTCAGTGAAAGCGGGAGCAGGATTCCGATGATGCAAACCATTGTAAAGATCAAAGCTGCTGCTGACTTTGCCCCCTTTTTCCCTCCGATAACAATTAAAAGAAGTACGAATGCTGCAACACATCCGAGCATTTGCGGCACTCTGTAATAATTATAAATGGATACCTGATAACCGCTGTCACCTGTATCAATCCGAATCGATACTTTATCTCCCTGGCTCACCCTGACATTGTACAGAGAGCTAAAATAATTGGTTACATACGTGGTTTCTCCTTTATAACGGCCGGTCAGTATTTCAACCTGAAGTTCCATGCTTCCCCGCCAGATTCCGCCATTGTTTTCATCTATCGTTGTGTTATCTGCCAATATTCCTGTAACTTTGCCGACTTCATACTCAATTCCGGACGTATCGCTGCTCTGATAAGTTGGTCTGTTCATGTTGGCTGCATACAATAATCCAATAAAAGAAAGGGCGGCCAGCACTGTTACCAGCACCCGGCCACCTGCCTTCTTTATTGGTGAGAGTTTGATCTTTTTCATATTCCTCACCTTTTTACGTTCACGTAACTACTCTGTTTCTCACAATTTACGGTTTTCTGTTTTGCACTTTTCTGCGGTATACAACTACCAGCATTATCGCTGCACCCGATAGAATCAGGAATAATGCGCAAACCATAACCGATGCCTGATCTCCTGTCTTTGCTGTCACAGTTCCGGTATTGCTGCCATTTCCAGTATTTCCGGTATTCCCGCTGTTTCCAGTATTTCCGGTATTTCCGCTGTTTCCTGTATTTCCGCTGTTTCCTGTATTTCCGCTGTTTCCGTTATCTCCGGTGTTTCCTGTATTTCCGCTGTTTCCGGTATTTCCTGTATTTCCTGTATTTCCGCTGTTTCCGTTATCTCCGGTGTTTCCACCATCTCCGGAACCTGCTTCGGCCAGTTTAATTTCATCACAATCACGAACCCGTATACAAGTAACACTTTCATCTGAACTTCCTTCTGGATGCATGTAAACAATTCCTGCTGCCGTGATTTTCGCTCCTTCTTTTACAATAGATGCCAACTGATTTGTTCCTGCCGTTCCTGATAAAATATATCCGTCAATGAATACATTTGCCTCAGAACCGCTTCCGTCATCCAGCCAGAACTGTGCTACGCCTGTCCCTTCTGCGTCTGTTACCACTTTCGTCGCGGTTCCGGTAACCTCTACCAGTTTTCCACCGTTCGCCTCGTAATCCATAGCTTTTGCAGCGCTTAATTTTTCCGGTTCGTATATTCTCTTCTCCTCATCCGCCAAAATCTTGCTGCTGATAATCTGAATCTCTTTGTCTCCCTGATATGCATCTACATAACCGGTAATCTTCATCTTTGTCCCAATTTCCAGACCGGCCTGCGCATATGGGAATACCGTAATTCCCGCGGTATCATCCTGAAGATAGATGGCATCAAAGAACTTTGTATTCTCATTGCTTGTTCCCGCTGTCACATATCCTTCGATGGTAAATACATCACCCATGTTTGCTTTTCTGACGTCTGCAATGGCAGATACCGGCAGTTCTACAGTAACCTGATCCAATATGTTATCTGCAATGGTCTTATTCAAATATGGAAGATCCCAGTTGTTATCGAGTTCAGCTTTCACCTCAAAGTCTGAGATAAATACAGTTCCTGATACAAACACATTGGCGCCACTTGGAAGTTTTTCATGTGCAATTGCCACCATACTTCCTTTGTCAATATATCCGGGTGTTCCTTCCACTTTATTACCATTTTCATCCTTACAGTCAATCGAATAGGTTGTGTCATATCCCGTTACCAGAGGCTCAGCCTTACCTGCCGCAACAGCGTCTGCATCCAGATTTACCGTACAGCCGCTGTACGCGCTGTATTTTTGTCCTTCGATTACGCTGCCATCCTCGTTTGTCTTATCGCCAACCGCGCCTGCCAGATACGGAGAATCTGCATTATAGTTTTTCAGATAAAGCCGATACGGCTGACCTCCGTTATTGACCTCGTCATATGCCTCATCACTGTTCAGTGTTGTTGTGGCTCCGACTGCACTGAGCAGCTTATTCATCTCAGTTGCCGTCTGTCCGCTGGTTGTATCCTGATAATCTGCAATTCCACAGGCAATTAACGTTCCGCCCTTGTCGGTGTAAGCTTTTACCATCTGGATAAACTCATCCGAAAAATGTGATACCTTGTAATCCCCTGCGTTAGCTGTACCATTCTTTTTAGCCGGTGCGGAAACAATCAATAATGCGCAATCATCTAGCATTTCCGGTGTAATCTCATCGGTAACTACATTTACTTTGATATTTTTGTTTCCTGCAATCTTTGTAAAGTTCCCGACATTTCCGCCATAATATCCGGTTACGTAATCGTTGTAATGTGTACCGTCGATGATGACATTCGTAACCATCTCCGGTGTCACATATGTCAGTTTCAGAACACTGCTGTACTGTTTCTGAACTCCATTTAATTTCGCCTTCACGACAGCCTGCATCTCCATGCTGCCGACTTTGTCATATGTATAATCGAAAGAATACTTAGCAGTTCCCATTGCGGCAACTTCGTCAAGTCCTGCCTCTTTCAGATCCACACTGTTTACTACTTCTCCATCTACTTTGAAATCGATTGACTCAATTTCCATATCCGATGTTTCATTATTATATAAACTTAAGTCTACCTTCAGTGCCTGTCCCTTCACCGGAAGTACGTCATCTGTAGAAATGCTGTTGATTCCTGCCGCTTCTACCTCACCTACCCATACCGGCGCTGTAACTGCAATATCTCCATCTGCCTCTGTAATCTTCAGGTAATAGTAAGAATACTTGTTATTTACCTGGAACTCTACAGATTCTTTGTTTCCTTCCACGTTTTTCTCATCCAGTACCAGACCTCCATTTGTGATCACCTGTACATTTCCGATGGCTGTATCAGTTGCATCTGAAATGTCTGCCTTTAATGTCACAGTATCGCCAGTCTGATCTTTGCTAAGAATCGTGCCCATCTCGTAACCATCCAGCGTATAATAAATGTTCAAGTCATTATCCTCTGTTGCATATACACGATAGTTTCTCATCGCATCGTAAATATTTTCCCTGGTCAGACTATCTGCCAACACAACACTTCTCGTCGTATTCGCATCGCCCCAGAGCCCTTTGTGGTTGTCCTGATTGTTCGTCGGTGCTACATGCCATCCCTTGTCCAGCGCTCTCTGATAGTACTCGTAAGACGGGAAGTATCCGGAACTTCCCACAGCGCCCTCTCCATTTCCAACCTCGATCATCGTAATCAGATTATCAATCTCTTCATCATAGTAAGAAAAATCACTGAAATCACCAAATGTTGTTCCCGGATGATTAAACTGTGTGATGGAATCCGCATCTTTCTTCAATGTAGCATAATAATTCTGCAAGGCAGTACTATAAGTCGTGTAATCAGACTGTGTTCTGCTCTGGAATCCATCTGTGTTAAATGTATTCACATGGCCAAGTCCATTGGACCATGTCATTTCATACCCGAATATGGAGACAAAGTCCTTTGTCGTATACTTATCTGCAAGTGCATGTCCCTCCACCCATTCATTGCTGACTGATCCATCTGCGATAGATGCGGCGTCTGCATTGTCGAATGAGTTGGAATGATCTGTCACTGCAAGGAAATCCAGATTGTCTACCGCTGATGCATGCTGGTACGCATCTTCACAGCTCCCAGATCCATCCGAATAATTTGTGTGTGAATGCAACTGTCCAAAATAAAGATTGTATTTTTCATTCGTTCGTTCTGTGTAATTCAGTGTGACAATACTGCTGTCTTCATATCCTTCTTTTGTTGCTTTTACAAAATATGTTTTCGGAAGTTCTGTGAGTTTCAGTTTATCGGTATATTCTTCCCACGTTTCTCCATTATCCGCAGATACAAAGATGGATGCCCCGTCCGTATCACATTTCAAAGCCACTTCCGTATCTTTCAGAACTGCCCCGCCATTCGGAGTTGCCTTTACGCTCTTTACTTTTCCTGCTGTATACGTATAGATAACCTTAATACTGTCCGTCATCCCTTCCTTTTTTGCATAGGTCCGAATCGTTGCCGGAAGTTCTGACACAACCGGTTTCCTCGTCTCATCATATTTCACATACTTACCATTATTCAGGGAATAATAAATATCAGCGCCTTCCGTTGCGCTTGTCAGCGTAATCTCACTTCCTTTTGAAATCTCACCGGCTCCCGGAGCTGCTGTCACATATCCGCAAAGATCCGCTGCTGTCACCGGGCTTCCGGTTAAAACGACTGAATCCATACGAAGCATGCCGGTAGCGGCAGGTGTTCCGTCTCCTTTCGCCCGCTCTGTGCCCGGAACTAATCGAATGTATAACTGTTTTGCATGATCAGCCTCTGCCGGAACATCAAAATGAAAGCTGATATAGTTTGCAGGCGCCAGGCTTGTCTTTGCAATTCCGTCTATAATCTCTCCGGACTTAGTTACATCGCTGGAACTTCCGTCCGCACCATATGCCGTATATTTGTAGGAATAGTTTCCTGTGGTAAAATTGTGGAATTCTTTTCCATCCGTTGAATACTGTATCTGGAAAGCTCCTGCTCCTGTGTTGCTTGCGCGAAGCCGGAAAGAAAGCCCCATCTTTCCATATCCGTATGATGATAAAGCAAGCTGAATATAATCTGCCTTACCGGATCCAAGTCCTTTTCCTCCCATATAATAGGAAGTGGAGCCTGTTGCAGAACTCTTAGCTGTCGAATACGGCTGCACCTCGCTTCCGTTTACTACTGCTGTGAATTCCGTCTCTGTATCCAGCATATCATTTGCCGCATATAAATCCCCGGCAATTTTTTTGTTCTCTGCTGCTCCTGCCTCCTCATAATTTGCATTTCCTGCCCACTGTGCTGCTGTGAACACAACGCTCTCATCAACTGATGCAGTTTCCTTTGCCTTGTAAAACCGCATCAGATAGGCATCCGGTATCGATGAACTATTTTTCCCATATGTGGTGAATGTCCTATAATATTCAATATACTGATTCTTGTTTCCACCATATTCCGCATTGACATTTTTTACAAAGAAACCGCCATTGTCATCTGCTTTTTCCACCGACCAAAGACTGTAGTCACTTGCGGTATCTTCAAATGTAAGTCTATTTCCGGTTGCTCCGGATGTAAGATATTTTCCACCGCAAGTCAGTGTATAGTAACCGTTCTCACTGTCCAGGGATGCTTTCATCACTGCAGAACCAGACGGGGCAGTCAGTGTATCGGCTTCATTTGGCTCTGCGTCCAATGCTGACAGTCTTGTTCCGCTTGCTGCGGACGACATCACTTTTTTATTTGCAGGATTATACATTACGAACACAGCTCCGTCAGGAAGCTCTGTCAGGCAGGAGCCAACCTCAGCATCCGGTGTTGCCGGCTTCGTTTCTGCAATTGTATATATAAATGTTGATACAGAACTACTCTCGTAACCTTCTTTTGCAGCATATGCAGTGATGGTGGAATCCTCCGTCAGCGTGATTGGCTGTCCGTAAACATTCTCGTCTCCACCGTTCACTGTATAATGGATCACTGCTCCTTCTGTATCACATCCCAGTGTCACAACAGTTCCTGCCGGTACTTCGCCGTCTGCAATGTTGGATGTGACCGGCGCACATACTTCCTGTGGCTTCCCACTTCCTCCGGAGCTTTTCGTCCCTTCAATTTTAATTTTATTAATCGTATTCGTTCCGTTTTCTCCAAATGCACTTCCGTCTCCGGACGCAGCCACTGTATCTGTCAGTACAATCCGAAGACTGAAGGTTGTCCCTGCCAGCGATGTCGGAAGCGGCAGGCTGCTCCATTTCACACTCATGGATTTGGATGCAACTTCCACATCACTCCCTTCAACCGGATTCCATTCCATTCCGTCTGCGGAATACTGCAGTTGAAATTTTCTCGGTCCTGTTTTTGAAGACCGCATGGATGCTGAAAATGTCAGATTTTCATATTCAGCCGCATTAATATTGGATATTTTCCAGTTTCCTCCGTTTTTCCATGATTTGGAATTCAGTCCGCCGGACGAAAATCCCGTATATTCCGGTCCTGCTTCCAGACTCAGAATTCCACTGCCAGTTACAGCCCCGGCCTGTAATAAACCTGCAGCCGGTGCATCTGCCGCCTTTTCATAATTCCACGCAACAAGTGTCTCAGCAGTTTCCTCAGCCTGTACCGGAAAGCTGATTGTTCCCGCAAGCATTGCAACTGCCATCACCCATGCCAAAAAACGCGGGACAAGCACGCGTCTTCTGTTCTTCTGCCTTGTTCCTCTTTCCATTGTTACCTCCCTTTGTCATTTATAATCTCTCGGAATCTTCAGCCCCGTAAAATCACAATGTCGTTAACTTAAGAAGAAATATATGTAGTGAGAATATTCTGCATATATTT
>OLNJ01000235.1_pt1 | contig 53282 bp, 44 predicted proteins | sample 1672191 | NCBI WGS metagenome assembly OLNJ01 (sample SAMEA3136657, study PRJEB25190) | human gut metagenome | biome: human gut; feature: human-associated habitat; material: faeces | place: Austria | collected 2013
TGGGTTCGGCGTTAGTCAAGGGAAAACCCGACTAATCCACTCGACTTTTTAGATGTGGGACAAATTCATCGGTTATGTTTGTCCCCAGCGTTATGGAAGGGTAGGTATGCTCATTTCTTCTAAGGGCCGCTATGCCCTCCGTTTGATGATTTATATTGCGGCGCTCGGTGACGCCGAGGGCAAGATCGCCCTGCGCGAGGTCGCCGACCGCGAACATATCTCTCAAAAGTATTTGGAGCAGCTGGTTCGTCCGCTCATGAAGGCGGGCCTGCTTAAGAGCGTGCGCGGTAAGGGCGGTGGCTACATGATGGCCAAGGACCCGGCCGAGGTGCGTGCCGGCGATATCCTGCGCGCCGTCGAGGGCAGCACTGCCCCTGTGGCGTGCGACGGCATCGACAACAGTTGCACCCGCAGCGACCTTTGCTCGACCGTCAAGTTCTGGCGCGGCCTGGACGACGTGATCGAAAAGTACGTCGACGGCGTGACGCTGGCCGACCTAGCCGCCGTCCCCGAGATCAACTTTGACATTAAGCTGTAGTTCGAGCGCAATTCCTTAAGATTTCGCGGAGGGTTGTTGCCGTTTACCGATGGGTTGTTGTGCAACAAACGGGGAGCTGTAATACTGAATCCATCTTTGCAAACTGCACTTTAACCACACCAATGCAGGGAGGATGTATGCAACCCAAGCATTCCGCGATTGTTGCGGGCCTGACGCTGGCGCTTTCGTTTGGCGCCGTTGCCGCACCCGCAACCGCTATAGCCGAGGAGCCCACGCCGGGCGTTGCCTCGGATGCCACCGATATCGATAAGGGCCTGTACACCCAGCAGTCTTTCTCGGGCGTGCTGAGGTCGGTTCAGGGTGTTTCGTTTGTCAACGTGACCGACGAGATGAAGTACTTTACCAAGTACGAGAGCCATGGCAACTATAACCAGGGCTTTTCGTATGGCGACGGTTATAACGCGCTGGGTTATTACCAGTTCGACCGTCGATGGTCGCTCATTCCGTTTATGAAGCAGGTCTACAACTACGATTCTGCCAAGTACGGCATGCTTAAGGCCGCGATCGATCGTGGCAGCGAGATTTCCAACGGAAGCAACCCCATGTACGCGAACGGGCAGCTCACCGAGCTGGGCCGCGTCGCGCAGGATGCCTTCCTGGGTGCTTACAACACCGATCCGGCGGAGTTCTCGGCGCTGCAGGATGCCTATGCGTATAACTCCTACTATGCGGTGACCGAGTCGTGGCTTAAGAACGCTCTGGGCATTGATATTTCCGGCCGTGCCGACTGCGTCAAGGGCATGGTGTGGAGTATCACCAATATGTGCGGCACGGGTGGCTGCCAGGACTTTTTCCGTTGGGCGAATCTTTCCAACGATATGACCGACCGCGAGTTTGCGACGGCGCTTTCGAACAGCGTGGTTGATAACGTGGCGCGCAAGTATTCGAGTCAGCCTCAGTACCATGAGGGATGGAAGAATCGCTATAAAAACGAGCTCAAGGACTGCCTGGTCTATATCGCCGAGGACGAGGCCACTGCTGCAACGCCTGTGGAGCCTGATCCTGAGCCCGCGCCGGCGCCTGGTCCGAGCATGGCGCCGGCTGCTCCCGCCGCACCGACACCTGGTACGGATGGCGATGCGGGCGATAGCGGCGATACCGATGCGCCCTCGACTGATACGGGCAGCGATGATGCCGGTAACGGCGGGGCTACGTCTGGTGGTACTGCTGCCGGCGATGCCTCTGGTGGTTCGTCGACTTCTGGCTCTGATGGCGCTGAGGGCGGCTCGACTTCTGGCTCTACCGATACGGGCGCTTCTAACGGCGCTGGTGATTCCTCTGCCGATGCTGGGTCCTCTAACGGTTCTGGCTCCGATGCTTCTGAGGGCGGTTCGAGCGAGGGCTCCAATGCCGGCGATTCCTCGACGGAAAATAGGCCTTCTCCCAGCGAGCAGCTTGGCTCCATGCTTGGATCGTCTTTGACGGCGGGCATTAACGGTGGATCTTCTTCTGATGAGGGGGCGTCTGACCAGGGTTCCGGTTCCGATGCCGCCGATGCGGGCGCGAGACGGTCCGACGCCGATGCTCAGAAGTATGACGACAAGAACGTCACCTCGACCACCACGACGACTACGACCACCACGACGACCAAGGCCTCGGGCGGTAACATGCCCAAGACGGGCGACCTCATCGTTATGGCGAGCCTTGCCAGTGCAAGCTTGGCCACGCTGGGCGCCACGTCTATTGTGAGCGGTAAGCATAAACTCGATCAGCAGAATAAGGCTGCTGGTGAGGACGGTTCCGAGGAGTAGCTTTTCGGTTGCTGAATAACTAAAGAGTCGGGACGGGGTCCGGTGTGAATGCATCGGGCCCTGTTTTGTTGTGCAACGATTAGTTATGCCCCCTCACGCCTCATGTTGCTACCGTTGCCCGATATGTTTGCGCGGCGACATTAGTACGTTCGAGGCGGTCATTACAATTGGCATCGTGCTGCGAAATGGGGGGGGATGTTTTGATGTCTGAACAGGCAAATAATGGTTGTGCTGCCGACTTTGGCGTGCGTTTGATCGGCTGTGCCGGCGATGCGGTTTTGCCCATTGGCATGCACGACTATGTGGAGGCTCTTGGTTGCTGCATGCTGGTTGACAAGACCATGTTTATTGCCGATGTGCTGGACTGTAACGCGTCCGTTGTGGTGTGCTGCCGACCCAAGGGTTTTGGCAAGAGCATGAACTTGTCGATGCTCAAGGCTTTTCTGGAGCGTCCTGTGGTCGGTCGCGCCGGTCAGAGTTTGTTTGCCGATACTCAGATTTGGGATGCGGACGGCGGGTGCTATCGGGACGAGTACGCCTGCTATCCGGTGATATCGCTGGACTTTTCCGACGCTGCGAGGCATGGCGCCGCTGTTGCCGGCATCGTGCGCGATGCTCTCTCGGGCGAGTGCGCTCGCCTGCTGGCGCTCTTGGAGGCTCCGGATTTAGCTCGAGATAAGGTGCGCCACATCGAACGCGTTGCGCGTGGCGTGGCGAGCGTGGACGAGGTTGACTCGGTGCTTGGTGTGCTCATTGAGCTGCTGGAGATGGTCTGCGATGAGCAGGTTGTATTGCTCGTTGATGGGTACGACACGGCGTGGTTGGACCGTTCGAACGCGAGAGGCGCGTCCGGCGCCGGTCCGACGGAGCTATTCGATCGCGTGCTGTTCGACGCCATTGCCGCCGCGGGCGATTCGTTGCGGCTGGCATGCCTGATGGGGGAGCGTCCGGACCCTGCCGAGGTAGCACTTTCTGTGCGCGGTTGCTCGTATTGTCTAGCGACGCCGCTCTCGACATGGTGTGACCGGTGGTTTGGCTTTTCGGATGCTGAGGTTCAGGCCCTGCTGAGCCATGCTGGATACGAGGAATGCTTGGATGATGCGCGTGAATGGCTCGAGGGATACCGGTTTGGCGGGACATATTGCTCGAGTCCTGCGCGTGTGATCGGCTTTCTGGACCGAGGCTGCACACCGCCCATGCGTGAGCACCTGTATGGGTATGCCGATTGCCTGAGTAGGGTAGTTGGCGGCTGGAATCTCGACCGCCTTTCGGTCTTGTTCGATTTGCTCGAAGCTCACGGATGCGTTGAGGCTCCGCTTCGTTTGGGCGCTGCGGAGTCGAACGCCTTGTCTGATGATGATCTGTGGACGGCGCTGTACCTGTCCGGTTTTCTGACGACGGATATGACTGAGGAGCCGCTAAACGGCGACCGCCGTCGTGCTCTGCGGCTGCCCAATAACGAGCTTCACCATGTGCTGCGCCTGGTAATTATTGAGTGGTTTGAGTGTGCTGCCGAGGACGTTCAAGATATCGACGCGTTTCGCGACGGGCTGTGCCGTGGGGACGAGGATGCGGTGAGGCGAGCGCTGTGCCATGTGATTGGAGACGCGGGAATCGGTACGACTGACCCAGATGCGTCGCTGCCATATCACCTGCTCTTGCAGGGCCTCTGCTTTGGCTTACCGGGCTATACCAATCCAGCTTCGAGGCGAAAGCGTGGCGCGGATCGCTGGGATATCCAGATATTCCCCACGGGCGCTGTGTTTGACGTGGCAGACACGATAGGCATGCTCGACGAGCGCCCGCTGATAACGATCAACATGATGTACGACCCCGGTGTAGACGCGCTGGGCCTGGAGCTGCTGGCCGTTCAGGCGCTGCTCGAGATCGAGCGCAGCGGCATCGACGAGATTCGAGTGCCGCGACCTGGCGTCGGCCGCATGCGTTGGGGATTCGGGTTTGACGGGCAGCATGTGGCCGCGGTGTGTCAACGGCTGTAGGGGGCGATGAGGCTCCTGCTACTCTGCGTCCTTCATGGGCGGCATGGGCTTCCAGCTGGGGTCCTTGATGATCCTGCGGGCATCCTTCATGCCGCGGCGCAGCGCCGGAATGCCGGTCTTAAAGCACTTGTCGACGGCTGCCAGGCGAATGAACCGTGCCCGTGCTGTCCTTCCACGACGTCGCCGGGCGTGGGCAGGTGGGCAAAGCGCTCGTCGCCCACCTGCTTCGCCTGGAACGTGGAGCTGTCCGGCTGCGCGTGCGTGGCCATAGTCTCTCCGCGCTTAATTGAGAACGAGAAGTTAACAAGTGCGAAAAGGACTTTCTGGGTCGGACAGACCGTGCGATGTATCTTCACCTTCTTGAGTAGGGAAGATGAGCCGAGAATCGAGGTTAGAGGCGAGCTCGTCGCATCATCCATTAGGCCGAAGGTGATGTTACCTAGGATAAGATACAGAGCGTAGTTCACGATATTCTTCCCGCGCAGTCCCACGAAGAACGTGCTGAACACGGCAGACATTACGATCATCATAGAAGCGGATTCAAAACGCTCCAGAGCACGTCAAGGAAGCTGCGACGATACTTCAACTTAACGTCTTTGCCAACTAGCTGCGTGAAGATGCAGATGTCTTTTTTCAGTCCGCTGTCTATGTGGGCTGAAACTGTACTTTGGTCGGCAATGCCCACTGGATGACCACCTTCGAAGTAGAGATTTTGTATTCTGCTTTTTTGCATTCTGCTATATTAGCATCACGGCTAGTGTGTCATAGAATCTACGGGACAAGCGACGCACCCTGTTCGGCGCTAATTTACTCAATTACTGAATGTGAGGCAACAAGCTATGGGCATCAAGTCTGGTCTTCGTTCGGTCCTCCCGCCTACTACGCGAAATATTGAAAACAGGTTTGCTTGCGTTGGTGAGGAGATGGGTCAGCTTCGTTGCGAGGCAGAGGCCATTCGGCAGAGGGTGGAGGATCAATCTGCGAGCAAGAGGGTAGAGGCTGCGCAGGAGGCCGCTCTGTCCATCCTGGGTGAGACTCGGGACCGCGTGTCGAGGCTTGAGTCTGCTCAGGATAAGCCGAGCTACTGCAACCTTGAGTACCTTTCTCTTAATCGCGAGTATAATGGTCGCCGCATTTTGCTTGCCGGTTGGTATGGAGCGAGCAACTGCGGTGACGAGCTCATGATGCGCACTATGCTTCAGCATTTTGAGGGTATGGGCGTCCGCGTCTCGGTACTGTTGTGGGACGATCCTGATTACGACTTCAGTCGGCTTCCTGCGTGCGCCGATCAGATTCACTACCCGCGGTCGACCTGGGAGTTGCGTCAGCTCGCCGAGTACTACGACGCACTCGTTTGGGGTGGCGGGGCGATTTTGGACGACGGACAGTTCTCCCATGATCCCAAGAATATCAACACCGGCAATCTCGTTATTTGGCTGAGCGAGGAGATGTTAAAGCGGCAGAAGGACGTTTTCGCCGTCGGCTTGAGTGCGAATGAGTCTATTGAGTCGAATAGCGAGTATGCCAGCCGCCTGTCGCGCGTTGTTCAGGGATGCCGCCATGTTTCCATGCGTGACGAGTATTCGATTGATGCACTGAAAGCCGCGGGTGTTGATGTTTCAGCAGTTGGTTTGTGCGAAGACATCGTATTCGGAAATCGCGAAATCGGTGCCAAAGCGATGCGGGACTCCTCCTCCTACACCGTCGGCGTTGTGCTTATGATGGGTGACGTGACCGTCGAGCACAATCGTCGCGTTCTACCGAGAATTATTGACAAACTCCGGTCTCGCCTGGGTGAAGGTTTTACGGTCAGGTTGATACCATTCTACAACTTCTGGAGCTTCGACACTGTTCTGCTGAAGAAGCTTTGCGAGGAGCTTGGAATAAGCGATTGTGTCGAGATTGCGCCCTATAGCGACGATCTTGGTCAGAACATGTTGCTTTCGTGCGACGCAGTGGTCGCATACCGATACCATGCCTGTCTCGTCGCGGCGGCTTCTGAGATTCCGACGCTATTCATGTGCGTGGATGACCATCCGCATTATAGGAACAAGATGAGGCATATTGCCGAACTATTCGGGATGTCAGATGGCCTTCTGATGGCGAGTTCGTGTCTAGACGACGGAACGTTTGACGAGCGTTTTGCTGCGCTGCTTGAGGGACATCTCGTTCCGCGTGTGCCCGATGGGCTGCTTTCGAATGCCGGGCGCTTCCTCGATGAAGTCTGCAGTTCAATCGTAGGGCCCTGAACTCGGCTATAGTCTTTTTGGTTTGGCAATACTGCAGAAGATTGGTTGTTATGAGTCGCCCGGGCTGCCCTGGAGGGGTCTACACCACTTTTCGTGACACAACTGATCGCTGCCACCCATCGACAAAAGACAGGATGTGATCGTCAAGACGCTGCCCGTCCATGAGCCGGATGGATGTCTCACGGGGAACCCTTCCGGATCTGCTGAAACGATATGCGCAAGCTGGAGGTCGAGAAAATCTACGGCCATAAAGACGTGGCCTACGAGGATGGCCATAGGGTCGTTCGATGGCGGATTCCGATACGAAGCATCCCGAAACGACTGTACCGGAAGGAGACGGAGTGGTCTGTCATTCCCAGACGGCAGGTCGGAAGGTCACCTTAGCCCGTCACACCCAAGAGAATGGGGTTGAGCATGGTGACCTCGAGCCTTCTTGGAGAAGTCCGACACGACGGGTATATACTTCTGGACGTCCAGACAGGATCGTCCCTATTAATCCGTCAGAACACCGCCAACAACTTCGTGTCGCCTGATATCTTTATCGGTATTCTGTATATAGGATTTATATACAGAATACCGCCCCACCCCTTGCCTTGATGCGTCTCGACACAAGAAGCTTCTTTAGCAAACTCCTCGGCATGTATCTGCGCGAAATTTTGCGGTTGGGTGGGTTTTAGGAGCCAAATGGCCACCATTGGGCTAGAACTGCGATATGATGGTAAACATATTGCATAATCACCGCTCTGCATGGCTGCGCATGCGTCAAGCCCTTTTCACCAAACCGTACTCATCCATCCGATGAAGGAACGCGGCCATATCGGCACGGGCAACCCCGAGATAGGGGCGGAAGCTATAGATGCCGCCCCCTTCGTCCCAGCCCTTGGAAACGCCAGAGGATGCGAGCCATAGAATCGCCTTTCGATGCGGGGTGGACATAGGGACATCCCTAAAGCTCGTCACTGCGGTTTCATCATACTTGGGGCTACCGGCAAGTCGGTATAGGAACGCGGCCATGTCAGCGCGCGCGACGTTGGCGTACGGCCGGAAGCTGAATGTGCCATCACCATTATCCCAGCCCTTGGAGATGTCGCGCGAAGCCAGCCACAGTATGGCCCTGCGATGCGGAGTGGACGAGGAGACATCGGAGAAACGGGGAGCGGACGTCTCATCGAATGCGGGCTCACCAGCTAAGCGATACAGGAAGGCTGCCATGTCGGCACGGGCAACGATGGCGTAGGGGCGGAATGTGCCATCAGGGAAACCGTTCGCGATCTTGCGCTCGGTAATCCACTGAATATGATCGTAGTGCGGAGCGGAGTTCTCGTAGACATCGGAAAAGGGATTTGCGGTTGTCACTTTTTGTTCAAGATAGCCGCACGATGTGCATCGACGCTCTTTCATGCCGGGATTTCCAGCGAGGGGCCGCTTGACGGTCTCCCATTTGCCGTATGTATGTTCAGATTTTTCCACCTCAGCTCCGCACACCGAGCATTCGCGCCAATGATGGCTTTCATCGAAGTCCCATTGGTCCATCAAAGGGTGAATCGCCGCGATCACATCCGTTTGAATGGATTTCCCTTTTTCGTCGAGGGGGTCAGTGACTATGCAATAGTATCGTCCCCCTCCCTCGGGAACTTTAAAGTACGGATTTCTGGAGGCATCGCTTACTGGTTGTGCTGATTCGGCTTCGTACCATTGATAGGTTAGCTCCATGTCCGACGGAGGGGCAGCGCCGTCAATTCTAACCGTTACGGTCAATGATTCGGCCGGGCAGGGATCTCCTGAGACTTTCACCGAGGGCGCGACGCTGCGATAAATCACTTGAGGGGTGTAAGTGGCGGCTTGACAGCTTGGAATGGAGGAGGGGGCGAGCACCTCGCCGGTATTCACGTTCACCCATTTACCTGTCACGATACGATCAAGGTGTTGACCGGTACGAATTGATGGGAACGAAGCATATGAGTTCGTTGTGACATCATATGAATCGAAATCTGGCCCGATGGTCATGCGGAAGGATTCGCCGCAGCTGAAATAGAACATTGAGTTCGTGTACAATCCAGGGGCGTGACTAGGCAACACGAGGGATTGCAAGGAATCGCAGCCTACGAATAATTTTCTCATTGAATCGACGTTTGAGGTGTCTAGGCCGGACAAATCGAGGGACCTAAGACTACTGCATCCTTCGAACATGTATTCCATATCTGTCACTTTTGAGGTGCTAAAGTTCGAAAGATCAACAGATTGCAGGTTCGAGCAGTTGTAGAAAGTTCTGCTCATGCTCTCCATTCGAGAAAAGCGAGAGGATGCAAGGTCGATGGATTGCAGGGACGAGCAGTCGGCGAATGTCCAATCGAGATCATAGAGCCTAGGGGCGTCCACTTTGCGCAAATCGAGGGTCTTGAGTGAGGAGCAACCCCTAAACGTAGATGTCAGCCCCCTTAGTGATTGAGAATCGAGGCGGGGGAGTTCGAGGGATTCGAGGGACGAACAACCTGAGAACATGACATCCATATCGACCAGGTTCGAAAAATCGAGGAAGGAAAGGTCAAGGCTTTTCAAGCTGCTGCAGTCGCTAAACATGCAGCTTGCGTCGATCGCGCATGTGCTTTCGAACCCTGAAAGATCGAGGGATTCAAGGGATGAGCATCCACGGAACATGTCGGACATGTCCTTTACGGATGATGTGTCGAGCCCAGATAGATCAATCGACTTGAGAGATGGGCAATTCTTGAACATGCCCGTAGCTGTGTGTGCGACCACGCGTCCCTCGAACTTCGCCGAGACGATGGGCAATGCCGCCCATGGCGATTTGGCATTCGATTCGGCCGACCAATCCCTCAGCTCGCCGGATGCCGATCCTTCGATGGGCCTTACAACAAGCGTTCCCCCGTCGTCTACAAACCATTCGCACGTTCCACACAGAAAAACATAACCAGTCGTCCCTGCCTTGATTTTCGTGTAAGTTGCAGCCGGGCCGGATGGCACTTCGGCGCTTTCATAGATGATCCCGTCGCCGCTGTTGAGCCAATAGCAAGAAGGGGGCAGAGCTTGCGCAAGCGGAAAGCCCTCTGGAGTCTTTATCGCCTTTAGTGAGGAGCAGCCAGCAAACATTTCTGACGCATTCGTTATCGAGTCTGATTTGAATTTGGTGAGGTCGATCGACTTTAGGGCAGAGCAGCCTTTGAACATCTTCGACATAACTGCAACGGATGATGTATCGAGACTGAGGAAATTGACAGACGAAAGCGAGTGACAGTCTTCAAACATGTTCGACATGTCGGTGACAGACGACGTATCGAGAGCTGAGAGGTTGACGGAGGAAAGGGACGAGCAGCGCCAGAACATGTTCGACATGTCCTTGGCGGACGATGTATCCAGGCCGGAAAGATCAGCCGATTCTAAAGATGAACAACAATCAAACATGCGGCGCGCAGAGGGGGCAACCACTTTGCCTTCGAAGGAGACGGAGATGAAATCCCTGCCACTCCAAGGGACGGGATATAGATAGAAATCTTTGAGGGTGCCCTCTTTTCCATTTATTGGCCTTATTATAAGCGTGCCAGTTTTGTCGACCATCCATTCGCAAGTTCCACACGTTGCCCAAGAGGCATCGCCCACACTGACAGCGGCGATTGAATTGCCAGAAGCTTCCTTTGGGAAAGCCGAGGCTGAATTCTCCAATGGTTCATTGAGGATGTCGGCGAACGCTTGGATTTCGAAGAACGGGGAAAGCATCGCTGTCAATGCGAACAAGAGAGCTATGCGAAGCGCCGGTTTTAAAATGTCGCGCATTGTGACCACCCTTGAAGTCAAGCGGATACCGTCGGACAGCCAAACATAATTAATCATACATCGATGGATTTTCATTTCGCAACAAATTGAAGGCGATATGACCGTGTTACCCGTGTTACCTCCTAGGATGGCTAAGAAGGGCCTGGTGGCATTGCGTTAAAGCGCTCAAAGTTTTCTTTTAGCTGAGCTCGTCTCCGGGCATCCAGAGAATCCGGCACGAAAGAGCAGCGGTAATTTTCGAGATTGACGCAGAAGACGCACTTGAGGTGAAGGAGCATCCTTTCGGATGAAAGCTGGCATTACCCCATTACAGTCAGAAATGAGCTATTCGATACCCCGTTGATGCATTTCCCCGGTGTCGGATACGATGCGGGCAAGCCCGAAAGGGCCGCCGATCGGGCGCCCGCGTACAGCCGTCTGCCCCTGCTCCGAAGAGGGCCCCCGGGGGTGTTGCCGACGCGGGCGTCGCCGTTTCAGACGACTGATAGGAAACTGCCGGACCTCAGGGAAGACGGCCACTGCCAGGTAGTGTGGGTGTCGCGGGAAACGGCTTCCGATCGACCGACGATTGGGGGATACCATGGCCAACAACGCAGCGCCCGCGAGGAGGGCCGTCCAGTTCTCGAACCGGTTCTTGTCGAGGCTGATGGCGTACCAGGGTGACTTCGAGGGCTGGGGCGAGCTCGACGCGCTCATCTGAGCAGCGGGTGACCGGCCGCCTCCCGCTGGCTGCGCTCGGCCGCCATCTGCTTGCGCTCGAGGTGGACGCAGCGCCTGGCGGTCGAGTAGCTGCCCTCGTAGCCCTCCTCGTCGCGCAACTGCACGTAGACCCTGGTGGCGGTGTGGCGTTGCTTGCGCCAGTGTTTGTTGTCGTCGATCAGCCAGGAGTCTATCTTTCCGGTGAGCCCCTCCAGCGACGGGAATCTCGGGTCCCTCGACGGCGCCGGCCGCCGCGAGAGGTCCTCCATCGATCGGCACTTCCGCACCGTCGGCTCGGAGACCCCGAGCTCCCGTGCGTCGGCGGTCGTCGTCTGCCCCATCGCGCCCTCTTGCATATATTCTCTATCTTGTCCACGTCGATCATTCCCTCCTGCCTTTCTTCGTTGCCGGTACGACGCACCGTCAACGTAAAGGCATGCGGTCCGGTCGGCGTGGCCGTGCTCAAAACCGAATAACTTTCGTGCTCAATTCGGAAAACGGATGTGACCAAACCTGCAATCATGACGTTAACAAACACGCCCAGGGATGGTTCGTGCTCGACGGCGCCGCCGAGTTCCGCCTCTTCGAGGTTGTGAAGCGCGACGGCATGGCCGCCTTCCTGCACTGCATGTCCGACAAGGGACTCGTGGGGTAGGGAATAAGTTCGAAATGTACTGTCCGATGAGCCTCATCGCATCAAAAGTGCGGCTCATTGTTATTGCGGTAGCGCCCGATTGAAGGCCGCGAATTTGCCCTGGTGTGTTTTGAGAAGGTATGATTCTATCCAGATGGTGCCTTTAAGTGGATAGAGGATAAAATGGGAAAACAACGATTTGTATACTTCGACATGCTGTCTATTGTTGCTACGCTGGCTGTGGTTTTCCTGCACTGCAACGGAATCGTTCATTGGGGGCCGCAAACGCCGCACTGGTCTCAAGCCCTTCTTGTCGAGGTGCTTTTCTATTGGGCGGTCCCCGTTTTCTTCATGTGCTCAGGTGCAAAGACGATGGGGTATCGCGATAGGAAGAGCACCAAAGACTTCCTGGTCTCTCGCCTGAAGGGCATTTTCTTTCCGTTCCTTGTTTGGTCGGTTTTTCAGTATTGCATTAAAGTATGGGGCGTTCTTAATCCTGTGCCGGAGGGCTGGGCTCCTTCGTTGGGGCATTTTCTCACGGTCTTTATGAATGTGCAGATAGACGGGACCTATTGGTTCTTTTTCGCCATGCTTGCCGTGGTTCTGTCCATGCCGGTTCTATCGCGATTGAGGGGCTATACGAGCACGCTTTGGTATCTTGTTGGCGGCTACGTGATGCTGAGTGGAGCTGTTGTCCCTGCGACTAAACTGTTTGGGATTCCTTGGAATGGTTCGATTGGTCTTGCCGTGGCGGGTGGGTACGTCATGTATACCGTGCTCGGTTATCTTCTCGCGAACGATGAATCGGGTATCTTTGAGCGGTCGAAGAATAGATACGTTCTGTACGCGGCGGCTGCAGTCGCTCTTTTCGTTCGATATGCGTACACGTGGGTAAGCTCGCAGGGCAAAGGTGTTGTGGATACTGCCTTGTTTGACTACAACTACATCACGGCGTTACTGCCCTCCGTTGCCGTCTTTGTGTGGTTTAAGACGGTGGACTGGGGTCGCCTGTTCGAGAGGTTGCATATTGGTACGGGGTTCATCCAGCAGGTTTCATCGTGCACGTTCGGGGTGTATCTTGTGCATAACTTCCTGTTAAGCGAGGTTTTTGTCGGTTTACTTTCTTGGGACATGGTTTCGTACCGCGTACGCCTGATTCTTCCCTGGATTATCTTTCTTTTGGGCTTGGGGATCTCGTATGTGCTAAATCGAGTCCCTGCCGTTCGCAATGCTGTTGGAGGATGGCGTTAGCGATGGCAAAACGCCCGAGTCCCAATTGGGGCCCGGGCGTTTTTGTTCAGCGAGCAGAAAGCTGCAGGCGTTAGTACTTCCGCTTTGCTTTCAGCGCCTTCTCGTCCTGGATGCGCTTGACGCGAACCTTGTGCAGGCTATAGAACAAGATGGCAACGTCGCGGCGAGTGATGACCTCTTCGGGTCCATAGGAGCCGTCTTCCTTGCTGTAGGAGACGCCTGACGATGTAAGCCACCAGATTTCAAGGGCGCCAGGTGTGTCTTCGGTAACATCCGGATACAGGTTTTTCGAGCGGGCGGTGGGATGATATTCCGGTTTGCCGTCGAGGAGGTAGAGCATCTGGGCGAGTTCTGAGCGCTTGACGTTTGCGTCGGGTAGGAACGTGTCTTTAGCGATAACGTCTGCAATGCCAGAGTTGCCGAGCCACATGATCGACTCAAAGTGAGGTGTTTTTTCGTTCACGTCAGAGTACCGTGCGCGGTCCTCGTTGGAAGGGGAGTAGTCGAGTGCATCGGAGTAACGATACAGCATCGCTGCCAGGTCGCAACGTACAACGAAGACGTCGGGGCGGAACGTGCTGTCGGGATAGCCCGTAGAGATCTTCTGGCGTGCGAGCCACCAGATTTCCCTTGCATAGGGCGTATCCTCGGTAATGTCGGTGAAGGCAAACTGCTCGCGGTAGGCTTGGCAGACGTCCTCCACCGCGCCGTCCATGCGCATGGTGCCCTTTTCAATCCAGATAGCGCGCTCGCAGATTCGCTCGACCTGGTCCATGGAGTGGCTCACCAGCAGGACGGTTACGTCTCCGGAATCGACAAAGTGCTTGATGCGCTTCTCGCATTTGCGCTGGAAGAACACATCGCCTACAGAGAGGGTCTCGTCGACGATGAGCACGTCGGGCTCGGTGATGGTAGCGATGGCGAAGGCGATGCGCGCGGTCATACCAGAAGAGTAGTTTTTCAACGGCATGTCCATGAAGTCTTCAAGTTCGGCGAACTCGATGATTTCATCCATCTTGCTGTCGATGAACTCCCTCGTGTAACCGAGGAGGGCACCGTTGAGGTAGATGTTCTCGCGGGCGGTGAGCTCGTAGTCAAAGCCCGCCCCGAGCTCGATAAGGGGGGCGATGTTGCCGCGGACAACACAGTTGCCGGATGTGGGTTCGAGTACGCCGGCAATTACCTTGAGCATGGTTGACTTGCCGGAGCCGTTGGTGCCAACAAGCCCGACGGTTTCACCGCGCTTGATCTTGAACGAGATATTCTTAAGGGCTTTGAACTCCTCAAAGAACAGCTCATGTTTCATGATTTTGATGAAATACTCTTTAAGGCTGTTTAGCTGCTCGGACGCCATGTTGAAGACCATGGTGACGTCGTTGACTTCGATAGCGTAGTCTTCATTCTTGGTGATATTGGAAGGCATATATGCTCCTAGATGTAGAGAATGAACTTGTGCTCGGTCTTATGGAAAATCAGATATCCAATCACCATGGCGAGAATTGCCCAGAAGGCACAGCTTAGTAGCACCGCGGCGCTCGGGCTCCTTTGGTACAGGAAAATGTCACGCATGAACATGACGAACGCGTACATGGGGTTTGCTCGCAAGATGGTCTGCATGAGTGGGCCCATGCCGTTAATCATCGCGATATCCCAGAACAAGGGGGTAGCGTAGGTCCATGCGGTCATGATTACGCCCCATAGGTGGATGACATCGCGGAAGAATACGGACAGCGCGGAAAGAGCGAGTCCAACGCCCATGCAGAAGAGCATGAGCAGGAGGAGGCCAACGGGGAGCCAAATGATGTGCCAGGTGGGCATGATACGGAACCAGAGCATTACGATTGCGACTGCGATGAGAGAAAAGAAGAAGTTCACGAGCGCGAAAAGAACTTTTTGAATCGGGAAGACCGCACGGTGAACTTTAATCTTTTTCAGCAGCGAGGAAGAGCCGATGATCGAGGTCAACGAGGAGCTCGTCGCGTCGTTCATGAGGCCGAACGTGATGTTGCCTAAAATGAGGTAAAGAGGATAGTTTACGATGTTTTCGCCGCGGAGGCCAACGAAGAAGGTGCTAAAGACTGCGGCCATGACGATCATCATGAGGAGTGGATTGAGAACGCTCCACAGTACGCCGAGGAAGCTTCGACGATACTTGAGTTTGAAGTCTTTTCCAACAAGCTGCTTGAGGATGTAAATGTCTTTTTTGAGACCGCTTTCCGCGTGAACGGGAACGGTGTTTTGGTTGGCTGTAGCCACTGGTTGACCACCTTCGCGTTTAGATGTTTCGTAATCGGATATAGTAGCATCATAGCCGCCGTGTCATAGAATCTGCGTGAGGCCGTGTCGTTTTAGCTCTGCGTGCGGCTGTGTCCTATACGAATCTGAGGCTGTTCTTCATGAGTGTTAAACCGACCTTCGCTCTGTGCTTCTCGCTACAACGCGCAATATCGAGCTTTGCTCGCTGGATGGTATGGCGCGAGTAATTGCGGAGACGAGCTTATGGTGTGCATGAAGCTTCAGCACCTTGAGGGCAGGGACGCGTCTCGGTTCTTTTATGGAATGATCCAGGCTATGATTTCAGCAGACTTCCCGCATGCGCAGACTAGATTCACTACCCTCGTTCCACTTGGGAGCTGCGTCAGCTCTCCGAGTATTTCGATATATTGGTTTGGGATGGTGGTGCCATGCTGGACGAGAAGCAGTTCCCTCACGGTCCCAAGATTATCAATACGGGCAACTTTTTCATTTGGTTGAACGAGGAAATGAAGAAGCGCGGCAAAGACGTGTACGCCGTGGGGCTAAGCGCCAACGCCACCTTATATCGTGGAACCGAATATTCCGAGCGCCTTGATACGGTGATAGGTGGGATACCACCATATTTCTATGCGGGATGCGTATTCGATTGAGACCTTGAGGGCGGCGGGCGTAGATGTGGCTTCCGTTGAGCTGTGCGAAGGCATCGTGTTTGGAAACTCCCAGATCGGTCGTAGAATAGTTCGCGATTCGTCCTCTCGCGTGGTTGGCGTGGTTCTTATGATGGGGGACGTGACTGTTGAGCATAACCACTGTGTCCTTCCTCATATGCTTGAGATGTTTGAACAGCGCTTTGGATCGGATTGCAGGATTAAACTGATTCCGTTTTACAACTTCTGGAAGTTCGATGTTACGCTGCCTGGCGAGCTCTGCGAGGAGCTGGGGTTCTCGATCGAGTCGAGATAGCTCCCTACACCGATAGTTTAGAGAAGATCGCGCTGATGTCGTGGCCTATCGATACCATGCCTGCCTCGTCTCGGCTGCTTCCGGAATTCCAGCGCTCTTTATGCGCGTGGACGATCAACCCCATTACAGGAATAAGATGAGGTGTATCGCTGGGCTGTTTGCCATGTCTGAAAACCTTCTTATGACCAGTGCGCGCTTGGACGACGAATCATTTGACGTGCGCTTTGACGCGCTGCTCGAGAACCCGAGTGTCCCCCAAGCGCCCGATGGCTTGTTTGCTAATATGTTCCGAATGCTCGATGAAATCTGCAGTTCAATTGTAGGGCCCCGAGCTCAGTTATAATGTTTTTCTGTTCTGTAGTTCCGGAGATTGGCTGTTATGTCCCCCAAAGTATCTGTAGTGGTTCCCGTTTACAACGTCGCCACTTTTCTCCCCGCCTGCCTTGATTCGATTTGCGCTCAGACGCTAAAGGATATTGAGATTATTGTTGTAAACGATGGTTCGACTGACAACTCGCTCGAGATTGCGCGTGAGTATGAGGCGAAGGATGAGCGTGTTAAGGTTCTTACCAAGGAGAACCGGGGGTATGGACATACGATGAATCTCGGGTTTTCCCATGCCAAGGGCGAGTACATCGGAATCGTTGAATCCGATGATTGTGCTCGTCCCGAGATGTTCGAGACTCTCTACGATCTTGCCGTTAAGAACGATGCGGATATGGTTCGCTCGAATTACTGGAACATGTCTGAAAACGGCACCCGCTTTGATCTGGTGGACGTGCTGAACTTGTCCGATGCTCCTTACGAATCTGCGTTCGACACCGTCAATCACCCCGACATTCTTCGCGGTAGCCCTGCAATTTGGACGTCCGTCTTCAAGGCGGCGTTCTTGAAGAAGAACGGAATTGAGTTCCTCGAGACGGCGGGCGCCTCCTTCCAGGATACTGGTTTCGCTCTTAAGACGCTCACCGCTGCGGAGCGCATGGTGATCACCCGCAAGGCATTTTTGAACTATCGCGTCGATAACGCGGGGTCTTCCGTTAAGTCCGGTGCAAAGATGTTCTGCGTTTGCGATGAATACGATTCCTTTGAGCAACATCTTGCTCGTAATCCGCAGCGTGCGCGGGCCTTCCGCTATGTGATACCTTCCAAGAAGTACGAAACGTACGTCTGGAACTATAACCGTCTCGATGCCTCCCTCAAGCCAGAGTTCATGGAGCGCATGTCGCGCGAGTTTGCTGTGACGAAGATGTCGGGCAATCTCGCGCGGTCCGCTTTCCAGGATGTCGAGTGGTACGAGCTTAACGAGCTAATCGAGAATCCCGAGCTCTTTAGCGATCGCGCTCTTACCGTTCAGTATCCTCCGCAAGATTTCAAGGAGCACATGCGCACCCTATGCGCAAACGGTGTTATTTCTCGCTTCCATATGTACGCGTCGTTCATTAAGCACGCTGTTCGTAAATAGATGATCGAGAGCCAGAGTATGACCGTAGATAAAATCGTCGATTCGAAACCGCTTGTCTCAATCGTTGTGCCGGTATTTAACTCCGAGCGCTACTTGGATACCTTGCTTGATTCCTTGCAAGGCCAGACTTACCGTGAGCTTGAAATTATTTGTGTTAACGATGGGTCCAGGGACGGTAGCCTCGAGATTTTGAGGCGGCGTTCCGGTTCCGATTCCCGAATCGTGGTGATCGACAAAGAAAACTCCGGCGCAGCATCAACGCGTAACGTGGGCATCGGGCGCGTTTCGGGCACCTACATGTGTTTCGTCGATTCCGATGACCTCGTCGTTCCCACCGCTATTGAGCAGTTGGTCCAGGTTGCGCTCGAGCATGATACCGATGCAGTCATTTTTGATATGGACAACTTTGATAACGAGACAGGCGAGACGTCCCCCACAAACGCCGTCGTAAAACAGTTCGTACCTGCCGGCGTTGTGTTCCGGTCCTCCGATATCGATAACTTCTACAAGCGCGTTGTTGGCTTTACCGTAAATAAGCTCTATCGAACGGAGTACCTCAAGGCGATTTCTCTTCGTTTTCCCATGGTGGGAGCCCATGAGGATATGCCCTTTACCTACATTGCGTTGAGCGCCGCGGAACGGCTGTATTACCTCGACGAGACGCTTTACTACTATCGTAGAGCGCGAGAGGGAAGCCTGAGCGATGGTACCAACGATGACTATCGCTACATGCTCGACGCGCTTCTTTCGTTTCGCGATGGCCTGAAGGAGCATGGCCTTTGGCAGGACTGCGGCAGGAATTTCGTAAATTACGCGCTTCATATGTGCCACTGGAAGTACACGGTACTTGGAAAGCGCAACCGTTGGGCCTTCGGCGGGGACTGTCGAGCTCGCATCTTCGAGCTTTTTGATATTCCCTGCCATGAACGGAAGTTCTTCTTTGACGAGGACGACTATGCTTTTTTTGAGCATGTGGCGCATCCATCGCTTGTCTACCGCATGGTGACTTGGGGTAGCTTCGTCCTCCTGCGTCTTCAACGCACATGTTCTCGGTAATTACAGTTTGATGAAAAGAAATCGGGCGATCCAATATGGACCGCCCGATTGTTTTCGAAGTTTGGTTCGTTTGGTGCTGCGTATTTTCTGGGACCAACTAGCATAGAGCCGGAGATGGCAATGGGTTGGTCATTGTCGCCCTTCTAATTCTGCGGGGTGAAGTAACCCTGACGGTCGGGCTTTTCTCTAAGCCATTCTTCGAACGGTGAGATGTCCGCAATGTAGTTGCCGTAGCAAGAGAGGGGTATGAGTTAAGAGCGCGGACTGATATCGAGGGATGTCAATTTCGAGTTGGTGCAGGAGAGCGTGTATAGGTGTGCACAACTTGAAAGATCGAGTTTGGACACGAGCGTGTTTTCGATGATCAAGGTGAAAACATTGCTACAGCCTGTGAGGTCAATTGCTTTGATCGGACAGTTACGAATTTCGATTGTGGTGAGCGCTGATAATTCCGAAATCTCAATGCTTGCGAGCTGGCTCTCCATAACATGCAGATATTGCAACTGTTTCACCCCCTTCGCGGCGATGCTAGAAAGTTGCGTCGTGTCGCTGCCTGCGGGTTCGCTCTGGAATGCTCCGATTACCGGCAGGCCGTCTATGTATTCGGGTAGAACCAGACCCCTCGTGGTCGTTGGCGCGGAAGCGACGTACGCTCCAGGAGGTTGGGCCGCTGCCCGTGTAGTCGTAGATGTAGGGACCAACTCCGAGGTAGTTGATGGGAAGCCCGTGGGGGTCGTCCACACGCGCCCCCTGTATCGTACGCCGATCCGTTGACGCTCCTGATATATTTGAGTCTCCGGCCCTCGCCGAAGACGTAGGCGTCCGTCGGCTCGGTGGCCCTGTGCGCGGCGTCGTGGTCGCTCAGGCGGTGGAGGAACGCGGTCATGTCCTGGCGCACCACCTCGGCCATGGGGCGGAAGGTGCCGTCGGGGTAGCCAGCGGAGATGCCTGTGGAGGCGAGTCACCAGATCTCGGCGGCGTGGGGCGCGACTCGTCGACGTCGCCGAAGCGCGCCTTGTCCGCCGGGGATGGCGTGTAGGAGGGCTTGCCGGCCAGGCGGTAGAGGAAGACCGCCATGTCCTGGCGGTACACCGGCACCATGGGCCGGAAGATGCCGTCGGCGTAGCCCGTGGAGATGTCGGCTTGGGCGAGCCAGCCTGTGTCCCCGGCGTGGGGCGTCTTAGGCCGATATGGAAAGGCGAGATACGGGTGGGGCGTTTCATCTATACTCTTTCATGTTGGCCGCTGTTGGCCGGTGATTGAGGGGTGCTCTTATGAAGTCCACATGTGTCTCTAGGCACATATTGCTAATGATGTCCGTTTTGGTTGCGTTTCTCGTTTTTTCAATGGGTGGAACGAACGCTTTTGCAGGTGAGTCCGAGGGGGCGTCTGGCTCTAACGACTTTGTAGCGCTGGAGGGGAACCCCACCGATCTTTCGTTCGTTTATATGGGCGACAAGAGCATTTCCCTAGGGGATGAACAGTACGTTGTTGTTGGTTTTGCTGCTGAAGTGGGACAGCCGAAGCTTCGGGTGGTAGACGAGAAGTCGGGTGCCTTTCAGGTTGTCGATCCGGTGAAATTCGTGGACGGTGCTGCTTTGTTTGCGCTGCCGGGCACCGAGGCTTCTACGTATCGCGTTTCCTCCGTTACCTATTTGCTGCCATCGTTTGGGAGCGATGCACGATACGAGGTTTCTCTATCAGGCGATTCTTTGATTTCTACCGAAGGAACGTTCACCGTTCTTTCTGAAGGCGAGGGCTCCGGCGAGGGCGGCATATCCATCCAGGCGTATTCGCTTGCGGATGATAGTGGCTACGTCGAGCAGGACCTGGGTACTGTAATGGCTCTTTCTTCCGCTGGCGATATTAATGGAGACGGTCGCTTCACCGTGGTTCTCGATCCGGGCCATGGGGGCAGCGATCCCGGGGCCTGCGCGAACGGTTTGAGGGAATCTGACCTAACGCTTAAAATCGCTCGTTACTGCCGCGATGAGCTTAAGCGCTACGCTCACACGGATGTATATATGACGCGCGACGGCGATTACGATGTCGAACTAACTTCTCGTTCGGACTTTGCCAAGTCCGTATCTGCCGACTTCTTCATTAGCTTTCACATTAACTCCGGGGGCGGAGAGGGCGCCGAGGTGTGGATTCCCGCCGTTAGCAATTGGTACCCGGCTTATCATGGCGTTGGTGAGGATATTGCAAAGATAATGCTTGATAAATTCGAGGCTCTCGGTCTTGTTGATCGTGGAACGAAGTGGGATTACTACGAGTTGAATGGCAAGCTGCTGTACTATCCCGACGGCTCGTGGGCCGATGCGTTCGCTGTTATTCGCGGATGCCGTAATGCAGGAATCCCCGCGATCCTCGCGGAGCATGGCTTCGTCGACAATGCGAGTGATGCGGCCTTTTTAAGCAACGAGGCAAATCTGAAGAGCCTTGGTATCGCCGACGCCCAGGCGATTGTGGAGCATTTCGGGCTTACCTTCCCCGTGTCCCTGTTTGGATTCTCGGACGTGTTCGACGACACTCCTCATTCTTCCGAGATCGGTTGGCTTGCAGCCGCGGGGATTTCCGAGGGCTTCCCGGATGGTACTTTCGCTGGGGAGCGGGGGGTTACACGCCAAGATATGGCCGCGTTTCTTTACAGGCTCGCCGGTTCGCCCGCATATGAGCCCTCGAAATATGACAAGACGCGTTTCTCGGATGTGGACGAACGGACGCCTCACGCCAAGGAGATCTGGTGGCTTGCCTCGACTGGTATATCCGCTGGATTTTCCGATGGAACCTTTGGGGGAATGCGTGACGTCACTCGTCAGGACATGGCTGCGTTCATGAGGAGGTTCGAGTCGTGCTTCTATGGAGGGGCTTCAGATGGCTTCTCTGCTAGCTCCAAGGACAAGAGCGCGTTTGCCGATGTGGACGAGTCGACCCCTCACGCGCAGGATATCTGGTGGCTCGCTTATGCGGGTATTTCCACAGGTTTCGATGACGGAACGTTTAGGGGACGGGCGACGGTTGCGCGCCAGGATATGGCTGCGCTTTTCTATAGGTTGGGTAATTTGTCCAGCTACCAGCCTTCAGATTCTGATAAGACTCGCTTCTCAGATGTGGACGATTCGACCCCTCATGCCCAGGATATTTGGTGGCTCGCTTCGGAGGGTGTATCCCAGGGTTTCTCCGACGGCACGTTCGGTGGGCCCCTGGCCGTCACCCGACAGGACATGGCGGCATTTCTTTACAGGCTCGCCGGGTCGCCAATCTACACGCCTTCCGCTGCTGATAGGGCTCGTTTCTCCGATGTGGGCGATTCTACTCCTCATGCAAAGGAGATTTGGTGGCTTGCCTCAATCGGTATTTCTTCAGGTTTTCCTGATGGAACCTTCGGTGGTATGAAGGCTGTTGCTCGTCAGGACATGGCGGCGTTTATGCGGCGTTTCTACGAGCGATTTGCCCAGACGACCCAGTTCAAGAATTGGGTCGTGACCGATAGAGCCAAACTGCGCTTCCTGGATGTCGACCCTAGCGCGCCGCATGCCGAGGACATTTGGTGGCTGGCAGCTATGGGTATTTCAACAGGCTATGAAGATGGAACATACAGGGGATCTGAGCCTGTTGCTAGACAAGACCTTGCGGCCTTCCTTAACAGATTGAATATTCGCGTTAATCGTGCGGGTAGCGCCTCCGACTACTCGATTATGGGTGCAACGAGTGCGCGTCTTGAACAGTTCGTGAAGTACTACCAGAGCTCGGGTGCTACGTACCCTGTTTCCGTGTATTCGGGAAAGGGCGCTGCGACTATAGAGGACTTCGGGCGCATCGTTATGGAGGAATCTGCAGCTGAGGGCGTAAAGGCCGAGGTTGTATTTTGCCAGGCCATGAAGGAGACCGGATGGCTACGCTTCGGAGGCTCCGTTAAGCCCGACCAATGTAACTTCGCGGGGCTTGGCGCGGTGAGCTCTTCGGCGGCTGGTGCGGTTTTTCCCGATGTTCGAACTGGCATTCGTGCTCAGGTGCAGCACCTTAAGGCTTATGCATCTACGGATGTTTTGGTGAACCCGCTTGTCGATGGGCGCTTTAACCTGGTTCCTAGGGGCTGCGCACCAACGCTCGCTGCTCTTAATGGCAGGTGGGCTGTTCCGGGGAGCGGCTACGGTCAGAGCATCTACCGCATGATTAGGTCGCTCGTTTTGCAATAATCTCAGTTTTGATTTCTGTTCTACGCGAAGGGGGCATTGATCCAATCCGCTTGGTCCTCTATCGGAACTTCAGCTTTATTGACCAGGGTATGACTGTTTTCGCTTTCCTGTTGTTATCAGGGCAACTTGTTATATCCTGTACTATTTCAAAAGGAATATAACATATGTTATATTCACCGATTCCAACCAGCTTGATCCGCGGGGATTGGTGACTGGGTGCTTCACTTGGACCGTCACAGCGCCGGTGCACGTGCCAGCGTGCTATGGAAAGGGGCGCGCCGTGGAACGCATCATCTCGACTGTCAAACGCGAGTCCCTTTTAGCGGCGCTCGTCGTCCTCCTGACCCTGGTCGGCTTCGCCCACCTGCGCTTGCCCTCGAGTAACTCGCCGTCCCAGCCTCCGCTAACGTCGCTGAGGGAACCTCCGACACCTGCAAGTGGTCCATCGACTCTGCGGGCGCGCTCGTGATTGAGCCCCTCGACGGAGTGTCGGGGCAGCTTGATTATTTGGATTCAGATTGCATGCCCCCGTGGTTCGAATATAGGGATAGGGTCTCGTTCGCTGCGTTTAGGGGCTCCGTCTCGGCAATTGGCGTGCAGTTTCTGTTTTCAAATTGTTCTCTCATGAAATCCGTTGACCTCTCGGGACTCGACACATCTTCGGCGACGAGTACGTACTTCATGTTCGCAGACTGCTCGTCCCTCGTCTCGGTTGACCTCTCAAATCTTGACACCTCCTCTGTGAAGTATATGAGTAACATGTTCTACGGGCGCTCGTCTCTCGCCTCGGTCGACCTCCCCGGTCTTGACACCTCTTCGGTGAGGGGCATGCGTTGGATGTTCCGCACCTGCTCGTCCTTGACCTCTCTTGACATTTCTTCTCTCGACGTGTCTTTGACGAGGAGCATGTCCTTCATGTTCGAAGGATGCTCTTCCCTCTCATCGCTCGACCTCTCGTCCTTCGATACCTCCTCGGCTGAGAATATGAGATGCATGTTCGACGGGTGTTCATCTCTTGCCCGCGTCGCTCTCGGCGCCGGTTTTAGCTTCGAAGGCTCGGGTGGTTCACGTCAATGCTCGTTGCCTGATGGGTATTGGAGGGCCTCTTCAGGTGATGCGGTTTACGCTGCTGTGGACGTGCCGAGCGATAGGGCGGACGTGTACAGTAGGCCTACATTCCATGATGCGACAGCCTCCACCCCTCACTTGGACGGCGTGTCCTGGCTCGCCACCTCCGGCATTTCCACTGGCTACCCGGACGACACCTTCCGCCCCTTCGCGGACGTGGCCCGCTGCGACATGGCGGCCTTCCTCTATCGCCTTGCGGGCAGCCCCGCCTTCGAGCCCACGTCCGAGCAGTCTGCCGCCTTCTCGGACGTGGGCGCCTCGACCCCGCATTACCGTGAGGTCCTCTGGCTCGCCTCCACCGTCGTTTCGAAGGGCTGGTCCATGCCAGACGGCACCGCCCAGTTCCGCCCCTTCGAGGTGGTGAAGCGCGCCGACATGGCCGCCTTCCTGCACCGCATGTCCGACAAGGGGCTCGTGGGGTAGGGGCTGTCCCCAAATAGCGTCACGAAAGGGGCCGACCCGTTTTGATTAACGGTGCGGCCCCTTTTCGTTTTGAGCATGTTGCAACTGGTGGCATCCTGATAAACCTATAAATACATAATATGGTAGTTGACTCGATTTTCCGAATTGTCGTTATGTTGATTGTAGCTATCTGAATCCTTGCTTTTCCTTTCGCTTGCGAGCAAGAATACGACAATGGCCAGGAATAGGAGGGCAGCATTGTCGAAGAACTTCGAACCTAAGAACATCATCGTTACGGGCGGCTGCGGCTTCATCGGCAGCAACTTCGTACACTACGTGGTCAACAACCACCCCGGGGTGCACGTCACCGTCCTGGACAAGCTGACCTACGCCGGCAACCCCGAGAACATCGCCGGGCTGCCCGCCGACCGCGTGGAGCTCGTCGTGGGCGACATCTGCGACGCCGAGCTTCTAGATAAGCTCGTCCCCGGCCACGACGCGATCGTGCACTACGCCGCCGAGAGCCACAACGACAACTCCATCGACGACCCCGCGCCGTTCCTGCGCACCAACGTGGAGGGCACCTTCTGCCTGCTGCAGGCCGCCCGCAAGTTCGGCGTGCGCTACCACCACGTCTCCACCGACGAGGTCTACGGCGACCTCGCGCTGGACGACCCCGCGCGCTTCACCGAGGAGACGCCGTACCGTCCCTCGAACCCCTACAGCTCCACCAAGGCTGCCTCCGACCACCTGGTGCGCGCCTGGCACCGCACGTTCGGCGTGCGCTCCACCATCTCCAACTGCTCCAACAACTACGGCCCCTACCAGCACGTGGAGAAGTTCATCCCGCGCCAGATCACCAACATCCTGGACGGCGTGCGCCCCAAGCTCTACGGCGACGGCCGCAACGTGCGCGACTGGATCCACACCGACGACCACTCGAGCGCCGTGTGGACCATCCTCACCAAGGGCGAGATGGGTGAAACCTACCTCATCGGCGCCGACGGCGAGAAGTCCAACATCGACGTGCTGCGCGCGATCCTGGAGCGCATGGGGAGGCCGGTCGACGACTTCGACTGGGTGCGCGACCGCCCCGGCCACGACCGCCGCTACGCCATCGACAGCGCCAAGCTCCGCCGCGAGCTGGGCTGGGCGCCCAAGCACACGGACTTCTCCGAGGGCCTGGACCAGACCATCGCCTGGTACACCGAGCACCGCGCCTGGTGGGAGCCCGTCAAGGCCGCTACCGAGGCCCGGTATAGGGCCTCGGTACAGTAGTGGGTTGTCTGGTAATTTGGGTTCAGGGCGAATGACGCGGCTAACGATCTGCTCGCCTTGGTATCCTTGTTCAGAAAAGAACGCGGCTTGGTGCGTGATGCGCTTCGCCGCCGTGTCCCTGAAAGGTCGCTCTGCATGAAATCCGATGCTTCCGCGCTCGTTTCCGTCATCATCCCCGTATGCAACGTGGAAAAGTACCTTGCTCAGTGTTTGGAGAGCATTTGCTCGCAGACGCACCGCGAGCTGGAGGTTATCTGCTTAAACGATGGCTCAAAGGACGGCTCCCTCGCCATTTTGCGCGAGTTCGAGGCGCGCGATTCGCGCGTGATCGTTGTCGATAAGCCTAACGAGGGCTACGGTGCCACGTGTAATCGCGGCCTTGAGATGGCCCGCGGCGAGTGGATTTCCGTTATTGAGCCGGACGACTGGATCGACCCGGCCATGTACGAGTGCATGCTCGGCCGCGCCGCGCTGGTGGACGTCCCCGTGGATATTGTAAAGTGCCCTTGGATCGATGTGCACGATTGGGACGACCCGGACACGCAGTACGAGCAGCAGTGCGTGTTGGCGCATCGCCTGCCCAACACCACGCGTCCCGTGACCCTGGCCGACCTGCCCATTATGGTTGAACAGCACCCCAGCATCTGGAGCGCCATCTACCGTCGCGACTTCTTGAACGAGTGCGGTATCCGCTTTGTGCCGTACCCGGGCGCTGGTTGGGCGGACAACCCGTTCCTCATCGAGGCGTTCTGCCAGGCCAAGGCCATCATGACGTTCGACGAGACCTTCTACCACTACCGCTACGATTTGCCCGGCGCTACGTACAACCACAAGAAGGACGCGGCCGTTGCCCTGCCCTTCGACCGCTGGTGTGACATGACGGACATCCTCGAGCGCCTGCACGTGACCGACCGCGGTATCCTTGAGGCGCACTACATGCGCGGCTTCAACTACATCCACGGTGGAATCGTGGACGATGGCTGGGAGAACCCCATCGTGCAGGACGGCACACGCCGCGTGTTCTCGCGCATGGATACCGACATCGTGCTCGGACACCCCAAGCTCTCGCCCAAGCGCAAGCGCTTCTACCTAAAGCAGATGGGCATTACCGGCCGCCGCGTGCCAGTGTGGCCGCGCGTGAAGTACTTTGCGAGCGAGGCCCACTTCTTTGTGAAGAGCAATGGCGTTCGCGGCCTGCTGCGCAAGGTCGGCGGTTTCGCGAAAGGCAAGGTCGTCGCCGCCCGCCGAGCCAAGGAGAACGCAAAGGGGTAGGGGTCCTCTCGCTTTTTAGAAACGTATGCGCTCACGGTGAAAGGCTGTTTTCTCATAGGTGTCATGTGCGCACCCGACTTTTCTGATTGTATGCAGCTCGTCGAGGCGAGAAATCGCGCAAGCGCCCCTGTGTTATCATACGTTGTTCGGCAAGGGCGGCATCTACCGCTAATGTGCAATCAATAGGGAGGCGTCGTCGGTGTCCTCACAGACTCTCGCAACCGAAAAGGCCCCGCGTCCGTATAAGAAGGATCTGCTCATCCTCGAGCACCTCGTCACCAAGGATTTCAAGCTCAAGTACCGTCGTAGTTTCCTCGGCGTGTTGTGGAGCGTTCTCAACCCGTTGCTCATGATGATCGTCATGTCCATCGTGTTCTCTTACATGTTTGGCAGCAACGTCCCTAACTTCCCGCTCTACCTCATCGTGGGCAACGTCACGTTCTCGCTCATGAGCGACTCCACCAACGCGGCGCTCACGAGCATCATCAACGCCGCGCCCCTGCTCAAGAAGGTCAAGGTCAACCGGTACATTTTCCCGGTGCAGAAGGTCTTGTTCGCGCTCGTGAACTTCGCTTTCTCGCTCATCGCCGTGGCCATCGTCATGTTGTTCTTCCAAGTTATGCCCACGTGGCACTTCATCTGGCTGCCCCTGTGCCTGTTCTTGCTGATGCTCTTCTGCATGGACGAAGTCTGCGCGGCTTACAGGGCGCAGTTCGACTAACATGTCCGGCGCGTGCGACGAGGCGGCCACGAGCGAGCGCCGCCCCTTCTTTTCCATCATTATGCCCTGCTATGGCGTGGCGGCCTACCTGCCCGATGCCATAGCATGCGTCCGTGCCCAAACGTGTGCGGACTGGGAGCTCATCTGCGTTGACGACGCCTCTCCCGATAACGTGGCTAGGATCGTGGAGGCGGCCGCTGCACAAGACACGCGCATTCGTCTTGTGCGCCATGAGGAGAACCAGGGCCTGTCCGGCGCGCGCAATACCGGCATCGCGGCGGCGCGCGGCTCTTACGTATGGATGCCCGACCCGGACGACACGTACGATCCCGAGCTGCTCGAGGAGTGCCGAGCGGCTATAGCCATGGGCGCCGGTGTTCCCATGGGAGGCGTCATCGATTCTGAGAGCTTTCCGCTTCGCCCGAATACCCTGTGCGACGTCGTCGTGTTTGGTTGTCGCGAGGAATACCGCGCTGGCAGCGGAGCCGTTACGGGTACGCGAGAGCTTGTGCCGGCGTTGGACGGCGCGGCCTTCAGCAGGGATGACCTCGATGGTCCCACGTGTCACGTCGTTGCAGCGGATTCTCCTACGGCTATCGAGCTTATCGCGGGACGAAGCGCGTTTCTGCTGGACCGCGACGAGTACCGCTCGAGCATTCTCGACCTCGAGGAGCTCACGCTCTTCGGCTACGCTTGGAACAAAGTCTACCGCCGAGAGGTCCTCGATGGCCTTTCGTTCGAGGATGTACCGCTCATCGAGGACGTCTGCTTTAATATCGAAGTTGCGCGTCGTGTGGGTTCGGCCGCCGTGGTATGTCGTCCGCTTTATCGCTATCAGAAACGCGAGAATGCAAACCTTACGAACAAATTCGTGCCGCGCTATTACGAGGTGCACCGCAGGCGCGTGGCGGAGTTGTTCGAGTTGCTGCGCGGTTGGGGCTTGGACGGCACCGACGCTCGTTCGCGCTTGGGCTTTAGGCTCGCGCGCTACGTGCTGAGCGCCGTCGAGCGCACGTTCGACGAGCGGGCGGGCATGGATGCGGCGGCTCGCCGTGCGTTTTGCGCCGAGATCACGGCAGACCCTCTGTATCGTGAGCTCATCGTCGAGGCTCCGGCGAGGTCGGGACGCGTCTCGGGCGCGCTCCGTGTCCTGCTCGCCGGGGGCAATCCGCATCTCATGCTTGCCGCGGGTCGCTGCGTGCATGTGATACGGGTCATGTCTTCGCGCGCATACGCGAGCGCAAAGACGGTTGGATAGGATGTCGCGCGGTCAGTCGGTCGCGAGAGGGGTGTATACATGAGTGCTGTTGAGGTTCGGGACGGAAGCGCGCTGCAGCTTACCGTCGCTGTCCCTGCTTACAACGTTGAGAGCTACCTCGCGCGAGGTCTTGAGTCCTACCTCGACCCGCGATTCGTGGGCAAGCTCGAGGTCGTCGTGGTGGACGATGGCTCCACGGACGGCACCCGTGCGCTTGCAGAGGAGTTCGCCGCGCGCAGCCATGGCGTGATCCGTGTCATCTCCAAGAAGAACGGAGGCCACGGCTCGGCCGTGAACGCCGGCCTGGCCGAGGCACGCGGGCGCTATTTCCGCGTGGTGGACGGCGACGACTGGGTGAACGCGGACGGTATGGCCGAGCTGCTCGAGCGTCTTGCCGACCTCGATTGCGACCTTGTGGTAGACAAGAAGCGCGAGATCGACATGACTTCTGGCGAGGGGCTTCCGTTCCCGCTCGCCAAGGGCGTTGTCACAGGTCGCGTGCTCGACTTCTCCAGCGTTCTCACCAACGGCGACACCGTGTTCCAGATCATGATCCACACGCTCACAGCGCGTACTGATTACCTGCGCGGTATCGGCATCCATCTGCTCGAGCACACCTTCTACGAGGACTACGAGTACGTGGTCAAGGCAAGTGTGCCCGCCTCCACCATCTGCTACCTCGATATCGAGGTGTACCAGTACCTGGTGGGCAACGAGAACCAGTCCGTGAGCCAGGCGAACTACGTGCGCCGCTGGGACGATCACGAACGCGTGGTCATGGAGCTCCTGGACTACCTTGAGCGCTGCGAGCATGGCGAGGTATGCGCCGCGAGCGGGGAGAGGCTTTCGGATGAGTCCGTCTACTACGTGCGCGAGAAGGTCCACCTCATCGTAGACACGCACTACAACATCGCGTTGCTGTTCGATGAGGATCGCAGCCGTGGGCGTGCGCGCGCCAAGGCGTTCCGACGCGAGTTGAGGTGTGCGGACATAGACCAGTGGGCGCGCGGCGAGCAGCGATACCGTATGGCCACGCTCCTCAACCGCTTGAGCTTCTCGTACAACTCCATCAAGCGCTTGGTCTCCAAGCGCCGTCACTAGCACGCTACCAAGGGATGATTCATGAGCCGCAAACCGCGCATAGCCATATTCAGCGCCGACGCCAAGCTTGGCCATGAGGTCAAGGGTGCCACGCGCTACACGTTCCTCGCGACGCTTCTCGTGGAGCGTGGCTTCAATGTCGACTTTATCACGAGCGGCTTCCAGCACTGGGAGAAGCGCCAGCGTGATTTGGCGACGTTCGACACGAGCATGCACGCGTTCAACGTGAAGTTCATTGCCGAGCCGAGCTATCCCGCCAACATGTGCCCCCAGCGCATCTGGGCGCACCATGTGATGGCCAAGCGCGTGACGGCGTACTTCGATGTGGACCACGACTACGACCTCATCTACTGCCAGATTCCGCCCAACGATGTGACGCTCGCCGTGGGACGGTCCGCGAAACGCTACGGCATCCCCTTCGTGGTCGACGTGAACGACCTGTGGCCCGAGGCCTTCCGTATCGCGTTCGACGTTCCGGTGCTGTCCGACATAGCCTTCGCTCCGTTCGAGCGCCAAGCTCGTCGTGCGTACGCGTTGGCGGACGCCGTGGTGGGTACGTCCGACGAGTACGCCGCGCGCCCTTTCCGCGACCGCGCCGAGGATATCCCCAAGCTCGTGGTGTACGTGGGTAACGACCTCGAGGAGTTCGACGCGGGCGCCGCTGAGAACGTTGGCTCCGTGGAAAAGCCCGAGGGCGAGGTCTGGGTTGCTTACGCGGGTAATATCTCGGCACTATACGACTTGGAGACGCTCGTCGAGGCTGTGGCGATAGCTGCCAAGGCGCATCCCGAGCTCAGACTCAAGATTCTTGGCGATGGCCCCGAACGCGCATCCGTCGAGGCGGCGGTTGAGCGAACCGGGGCGCCTGCTGAGCTTTTGGGCTACATGCCGTACCGTGTCATGGCGGCTTGGCTCAAGGCGTCCGACATGGTGGTCAACTCGCTGGTGGCGAACGCGCCCCAGAGCGTGCCCACCAAGATAGGCGATTACCTGGCCTCGGGATGCCCCATGATTAACACGTCCATGAACGTTGAGTTTCGCGAGAAGGTCGTGCGTGACGGCTTTGGCGTGAATGTTGTGCCGGGTGACGCCGAGGGACTCGCCAGGGTGATCTGCGAGCTTGTCGAGGACGAGGCGGGACGCGCGCGCATGGGTCGCGTGGCGCGCGAGCTCGCGGCGGCACAGTTCGACCGCCCGCATTCCTATGAGGCTACCGTCGACCTCATTCGAGGCCTGATTTCCGAGCGCACGAAGTAGATTGCCCCCGTGAGGCGTGCTCGTCCTATACTCGGACTGATGGGAGAGTGCATGGTGTGTCGGGGTTGGGCGAGGCCGTGCTTGAGGGGGGGGCGACCGACCGCAAGCTGTCCGATGAGCCGGCAATCGTGGAGATGGCCCGCTCTATTTCCGGGTTGCCCGACGATACCAAGATGGCGCTTGTTCCAACCGGTCCCTTGACGAACATCACGCTGTTCCCACGTACGTACTCGGGGCGTGCCGATCGTATCGACCGCATCGTCCTCATGGGCGGCACCACGGTTGGCGGAAACGCGACCGTGTACGCCGAGTTCAACATATGGGACGACCCCGAGGCTGCGCAGATTGTGGTCTCGAGCGGGCTACACATCGTTATGTGCCGCCTCGATGTGACCCAGAATGGCGGTTGCGGCTTTGCCTTTCCGCCATTCTGGGTCACATTCGGAGTACTGGTTATGAGACGCGCTTGGCGAACTCCAGGTATTGCGTGCGGCGCCACTTGTCCATCGTGGCGGCGTAGAGGCTTTCGGTGTTGTCGAGCTCGTACCAAGCGCCGTCTGCGCCTACTCGTTGTAGCACGGCACGACAATGGAAATGCGCGGTATGGCGGTTTACCTTGCGTTTGGGTTGTCGTTGCGATATTCACCGAAGGCGTATTTGCTATACACATTGACTTCCCACTGCTTTTTTTCGACCTTTGCCACGGAGTCGAGGATAAAACCAGTCGCGAGACTTAAGCTACACAGGAACATAAACGATGCGGCGAGCAGGGCGGTTGGGAAGCGCGGAACAAGACCGGTCTGGAAATACTCGACAATGATGGGAATGCCCAGGGCAAGACCGATTATTGCAAACAGGAGCGCAACGAGGCTGAAGAATTTGAGCGGGCGGTAGTCCTTGAACAGCGTGCCGATCATGGCGACAACTTTGATGCCGTCGCTGACGGTGTTGAGTTTGGATTCGGAACCCTCGGGGCGGTCACGGTACTCAATAGGCACATCTTTGATGCGCCAGCGGTGGTCGACGGCATGGATGGAGAGCTCGGTTTCGATCTGAAAGCCCTCGGAAAGCACGGGGAACGTTTTGACAAAGGGGCGGCTCATGGCGCGATAGCCCGTCATGACGTCATCGAAGCTGTATCCATAAATCCATTTGATCATGGCACGAACCAGATTGTTGCCAAAGCCGTGGAAGGCGCGCTTGTTTTCCTCGGCGTAGGTGCCGTTGGACAGGCGATCGCCGACGGTCATATCGGCTGTACCATTAAGAATGGGCTCGCAGAGGGCTTTTGCCGCTTCGGCGGGGTAGGTGTCGTCGCCGTCGACCATGAGGTAGCAATCGGCGTCGATATCGCGGAACATCTGACGGCAGACATTGCCCTTTCCCTGTCGGGGCTCAAAGCGCACTGTGGCGCCGTGTTCCGTTGCGATGCGCGAGGTATCGTCTGACGAGTTGTTATCGTATACATAGACCGTTGCCTGCGGAAGCTCGCGGTGGAAGTCGTCAATGACTTTGCCGATCGTGAGGGCTTCGTTGTAGCAGGGGATAATGACGGCAATAGATTCAGAATTCACTCAATGCTCCTTTGATATTCAATCGTAGAAAGTATAGCCGTTTGGCCCTGGCGTCCTGAGATGTAGCCGTCTTCCACAAGTCCGAGCGCAAATTCATCTTCTACATCTAAAGGAATGCTGTGATGACTGAATCTGTTGTTGATTACAACGAGCAGCCTCTGGCTGTCGAGGTCGACGCCACCACCATGATCTTTAACATGGCGTCTGATTCGCTGACCAGCCTCAAAGAATGTTTTATTAAGCTCGCTAAGCATGAGTTGTTCTTTGAGGAGTTTAGGGCGCTTAAGCACATCTCGTTTGATATTCACCGCGGTGAGGTCGTGGGCTTGGTCGGTACTAATGGTTCCGGCAAGTCCACGATGCTCAAGATTATCGCTGGTGTGCTCGAGCCTAGCGAGGGCAGCGTTAAGGTTCATGGCAACATTGCACCTCTGATTGAGCTTGGAGCTGGCTTTGATCCCGAGCTGACGGCACGCGAGAACATTTATTTGAACGTTGCGCTAGTCGGCTATACCAAGGAATTTATCGATGCCGACTTTGATGGCATTATCGAGTTCGTTGAGCTGCAGAACTTTGTCGACATGCCGCTCAAGAACTTCTCTTCGGGCATGGTTGCGCGCATTGCTTTTGCAATCGCCACCATTACCGAGCCCGATATCCTGATCGTCGATGAGATGCTTTCCGTCGGCGACGTGTTCTTCCAGCAAAAGTGCGAGGCCCGTATTCAGCACTTTATCCAGAGCGGTGACGTGACGGTTTTGTTCGTGTCGCATTCCATGGAGCAGGTTGAGCGCATCTGCCAGTGTGCGTTTGGATTGAGAAGGGCGACCTTCGTATGGACGGCCCGGTCGATGAGGTATGCAAGGCATACCGCGAACGGTTCAAGTAGGTTATACTTATTTGCGCTTGGCGGGCTCGCGCTTGCTTGGCGTGCGGTTATTTGCTCCATTAGCTCAGTTGGATAGAGCAGGGGACTTCTAATCCCAAGGTCGACGGTTCGAATCCGCCATGGAGCACCTTTTGTTTAATAAGCTCAGCTTTTGCTGGGCTTTTTTGTTCACAAATGCGAAGTTGAGCTACTCTGTTTCTACGGGCTCCACGATTTATGAGTTATGTAGCAATTTCAGATTCTAAGACAGGGGTCGTTTGCGTTTGGCGGTTAGCCATCGGCATCCTTACACTAACGCTGACTCGAAAGGCCTTATCTCCTGCCCATTTTTCTCTGCACAATTGAAGTCTGAAGTGGTTGGCCATACGGCGTTGTTATGATCGATGAGATCGACCTTCATTTGCATCCCCGCTGGCAGGCGCGGATTCTCGAGGACCTGGTTCGCATATTTCCAAACGTACAGTTTATAGTTACAACGCATTCACCTGTTGTGGTGGCGTCGGTACCTCGCGGTAACATCCGCATTCTTGGAGAGGACGCTGCAACGGTGCCTGCTATGGAAACGCGTGGACGCGATGCCGGGGATATTCTCAACACCGTCCTGGGCGCATCCTCTCGACCTGAAGAGGCGGGTCGATTGTTCGATTTATTTAATTCCGCCGTTGATGAGGAGCGCTTTGACGACGCTAGGCTTGCGCTTCAAAAACTTGAGGAGTTTGTGGGCGTGGACGACCCCGATGTCGTTGCCGCTAAGACGACCCTTGAGCTTGAGGAGCTGCTGTCGTGATTCCGATCGTTAAGGGAAAAGAGCCTGCAGCGCTTACCAAGGCCAAGAGGGCCATGCGCAACACCCCCGATACGACGTTTAATTACACAGCGTTGCGCGGAGAGAGCAAGCGAGAAGTTCTGGAGGCCTTGCTTGCAGAGCAGGGCCATCTCTGCGCTTATTGCACATGCAGGATCGGCGTTGGTGATCGTCTGGCTACGATTGAGCATTTATTTCCACATTTTTGTTTCGTTGGGTTAGTTTTGCCTGAATATATCCCCTAATTCGATGAATTCTCTTTACATTATCGATTGTATAGCCGCTTATAAAGCTATATATACATATATACTAGTTTATAAATCTATATAAGCGACGTTTGCCTGAGGATTCTGGTTATGGACAAAGCCAAGTTCTACAATCCATTTCGTCCGACCGCCGGTGCGGAGCCTCCTCGAATCATCGGTCGTGATGATATCTCTCTCGAGTTCGTGGAGGGTCTCATGTCCGGCGTTGGCGCCCCCGCACGTCTTATGCGAATCACAGGCCCGCGCGGGTCGGGGAAAACGGTTCTTCTTTGCGATCTGCGCGACCGAGCGATTGAACTGGGTTGGAGGGCCGTTGTTGTTTCGGCTGGTCCGCGTTTGTCGCATGATCTTATGGAGCAGATTCAAGACCAACTGACTTTTTCCTCCGCTTCGCTTGGCGTTAACGTTGGTATTGCTTCTGCCAAGTTGGACATTTCTTCAAGCGAAATGAGCCTTCGGGCAAAACTAAAGCAGATTGCACAGGGCTCAAAGGGCCTGTTCATCGCTGTTGATGAAGTCCAAGATGCCCCAGTTGAGGAAATGCGTATTATTGCCTCAACAGTTCAATTACTCATTGGGGAGAAAGCCAACATCGCTCTTGCCTTTGCCGGATTGCCATCGGGCGTTATGGATCTCATTAACGGCAAGGCACTTACTTTTCTTCGCCGCGCGGTTCCCGAAGACCTTGCTCCTATCAATCAAATCGAGATTGCACTTTCTTTGAGTGATAGCTTTAACGCGACCGGTCTTTCTCTCGACGGGGATTTGCTATTAAAAGCGGCGAGAGCAACAAAAGGTTATGCGTATTTAGTTCAACTTGTTGGGTATTCAATCTGGCAGCGCGCCAACTTTCATCGGGAAAAATCAACTCTCGTTAGTGAGCGCGATGTTGATGAAGGTATCCTGCTTGCCGAAGCTCGTTTCCACGACGTGGTCCACGAGCCTGCAATTTCGGGTCTTTCCCGTAATGAAATCAACTACCTGTATGCCATGTGCGAGGATAGTAGGCAATCCAAGACCTCGGATTTAGCCAAACGCCTTGGTAAAAAGACGAGTGAGCTGAGTTCTGTTAGGGCCAAACTGCTTTCACGAGAAGTAATCCAGGCGCCTCAGAGGGGCTATGTTCAATTTGCTGTTCCAGATTTGGATGAGTATCTCAAAGATAATAGAGATGAGATTCTATCGAGGTATTAAAGCTCCAGATTAAATCCTCGAGATTCACCCCCTCATCCTCTAAAAAAGTACTTAACACAGCCTTAAAGGCGCCTCGGCTTGCGTTGACAGCGTACAATACGCATGTTTGACTATGGCAAAAGTGGAATTTAAGGGAGGGGGCGCGTCATGGAGGTGCTGGTTGTTGGCAATACCGCGTATGTTGACGACGACTTTTGTGCCAAGGCGTTTCCCGGCGACCATGTTCAGGTTGTAGCTGCCGACGATGCGCAGCGCGAGTCATCGTCCCACGGCTCGTGGAAAGAGTTGCTGCGCCACCTGGACCAGGCTTATGAGTTCGACCGCGTGGTCTACCTCTCTACTTATCTCACTCCGCATACCGAGACCTTTGGCGACATTGAGTTGCTGCGCTCGGTGTTTCGTGCCTGTATGGGCCGCCGTGTGCAGCTGCTGTTTGTGGCGGGGCCTGCGGGCGCGGAACGTACCGGTGGCGCGGCGAGCGCCGACGATGCCCCTAATGCCACAGATGCTGCCGCCCAAACGGGTAAGGGCATTATCGCCCGCGCGGCCAACGAACTTTGTCGCCACTACGCCTCGCAAGATGGCATCCAGGCCAAGATCCTGTGCACACCCTTTCTCTATACCGCCTCCGCGGCGCTCAACGACCCCTTCTTGGTGCCGCTGTTCGAAGCCTGTTCGACCGGGTCGGTCGCGCTCCAAGGTGCCGCGGACGCGCCGTTTCCCCTGTTGTGCGCGGAGGAGCTAGCGGTGCTGGTGCATCGCGTCTTTGACAGTTGGGATGCGGCCTTTGAGACGCTCGATGTTGCAGATGCTTTCCATCGCACAACGGGCGACTTGGGCGGCGCGCTCCAGGGTTTGTTCCCCGGGCTGTCCGTTGCCTATGGAGAGTCGACCGGCTATGCGTTGCCCGCAGGCGATGTCGTTCGCAAACGCTATGGCTGGTTTCAGCGTTATGACCTGCTGCGCGACCTTTCGACCATCCACGCCCGCTGGGCTAACACCCGCACCAAAAAGGCCAATCCCCTTCGTGCGGCCATCGATCGCATTCAGCTGCGCACTCTGCCCATTAAATGCCTGGAGACGGGCTTCGCATGGGTGCTGTTCGAGGTGCTGGAGCATCTGTTCTCCCAATCTGCCCAGCTCAACGTGCTTGACTATCGTCTGCTCTATGTGGTCCTGATTGGCACGCTCTACGGGCTCGACTTTGGCCTGGTCGCCGCTCTGCTGGCGTCTATTGGTCTGGCCGTGAGCTATTTTGCCCTGTACGGCTATACCTTTCAGGGTTTGTTCTATGAGCCTTCCAACTGGCTGCCGTTTATTGCGTACTTTGTGGTGGGCGCCGTGTGCGGCTATGTACAGCTGCGCAACAGCGAGGCCGTTAAGGCGGAGCGTGACGAGAACGAGCTTGTGCGAAACCGTAATATGTTCCTAACGCGGCTCTATCACGACGCGATTGAGGACAAGCGTGCCTATAAGCGACAGATTGTGGGTCGCCACGACAGCTTTGGCAAGATCTTTGCCGTGACGCAGGAACTCGACGTACTCAACCCGCGTGATATATACCGCAAGTGCTGCGAGCTGCTGGGCGAGATTCTCGAGAACGATTCGGTGACGATCTACCATGTTTCGGGCGGGGCATTTGCGCGCCTGGTAGCGGCGAGCCCGGCGATTTCCAACGATGTGCCGCGCTCGCTCTCGCTCGATGACCTTGCGCCCGTGCTCCAAGGTCCAATCTCGGGTTTGTGGGTGAACCGAGCGCTGACGTCGGGGCTTCCGATGTTTGGCTATGCGATCGAGCGCGATGGAGCCCCCGCCGTGTTGATCTTTGTGCGTCACGTGGCCGAAAGCCAAATGACCCTGTACTACCAAAACCTGTTCCGCATCCTGTGCGGCTTAGTGGAAAGTGCGTTGGGACGCGCCTTCGATTACGAGGCCGTGGCGCAGGATAAGCGCTGCGTTGCCGGCACGTGCGTGCTCAACCACGATGCCTTTGGCCGGGAGCTCGCCGCCGAGCAAGCGCTTGCGGACAAAAAGATGGGGGGCTTTTTGCTCCTGCGCGTGGTGCCGGGCATGGAGCCTGTTGGCGAGCTGGTCGGCGCCATTGGGTCGGCGATTCGCGAGAGTGACGCTGCGGGCTTGGTCGATGGAGACACGCTTTACCTGCTCATGCGTCAGGCGACCGAGGCCGACCTGCCCGTTATTTGCAAGCGCATGGCCGCCAAGCACATTACGGTGGAGCGCGTCGACAGCGAGGATGTCGTGGCCCTGCTGCAGCGCATCGCGCCCGCTGGCAACGGTGAGGGGGAGGCCGCTTGATCTCGCTTGTCGTTGCTGCCGTACTGCTATTACTTCATGCGCTGGTTTGTCTGGTGCTGTGGACGCTTATGAAACTGGGCTTGCTGCCGGTTCGAGGGCACATGCTTGCCGTGATGGTGCTCGTACCGCTGTGGGGCCCGTTGCTCGTGGTACTGCTCTCGGTGCGTAGCGCCGTGTTTGGCGCGGACCTCAAGGACGCCACGCTGGAGACGCTGCGCATTAACGACGACATGCATCGCAGTTTGCTCGTGCAGGGGCGCGAGGGCGATGATGGCGTGGTGCCGCTCGAGGAAGCACTGATCGTCAACGACCCGGACGACCGCCGCCGTCTGATGCTCTCCATGCTTACCGAGGATCCGGATGCGTACCTGGCACAGTTGCAGGCAGCAAAACTCAACGACGATGTTGAGGTCGCGCACTATGCCGCGACGGCAGTGGCGCAGATTTCCAAGGAGTCCGACCTTAAGCTGCAGCAGTTGGAGCGCGCGTTTAAGACCGATCCCAGCTCGCATAACCTGGATGCGTATTGCGACTTTTTGGGCGCCTATCTGGACTCGGGTTTGGCAGAGGGCCGCGTGGCACAGATTCAGCGTCAGCAGTATGCACGCTTGCTCGCGCGTCGTTGCGAGCGTGAGGAAGGGTCGGCGCTGCGCATTCGCTATGCCACGGCGCTGGCCGATGCCGGCGAGATTGATAAGGCGGAGGACGTCGCTAGCCAGTTGGTGATTGATGCGTCAGACGAGCAGGACGTGTGGATGCTCTGCCTGCGCTTGGCCGTGATTCGTCGCGATGGGCAGGCGGTGCGGCGTGTAATCGACGCGATCGACAAGCAGCATGTGTATTTGAATGCCGAAAATCGCGAGAGGCTGGCATTTTGGCGTGAAGGCGAGGAGGCCCGATGAGCGTGGTGCAACATATCCGCGAGCGTGCGGGCCATTTTCGCTGGATGGGGCTGCTCGTGGTATGGGCGGTCTTTATCGCCATGGCCGCCGTGCTGTTGATCGAGCGTGCCGGCGTGCAGTACAGCGCCGGGCAGCATAAGCTGGGCATGCTCGCCGCCAACGACGCCGTGCCGGCAAGCTCGGCGATGTTTGGCCAAAAGCCCACGTGCTTGGTTATTACCGACTCGGGCCAAGATGGCGTCGAGGACGTCAAAGAGCAGTTTGACCAGATTCTGCTCGACAAGAAAATTGCCCACCGCGATGTGGATATTGCCACCGATGGTGCTGATTCGATTCCTTCCCTCACATCCTTCGACCGCGTGATTTTATTGATGCCTTCGATCGATGGGCTTGGTACGCACCTCTCCGACATTATGAGCTGGGTGAGCGCCGGCGGTTCGCTGATGCTCGCCATGACGCCGGATAACTCGAGCTATCTGCAGGCAATCGGTCCCAAGCTGGGCATCGATTCTGCCGGCTATGAATATGCGACGGCAGAGAGCATCGTGCCGAGTGAGGACTTTATGATCGGCGGTGGCCAGCGTTATGAGCTCTCGGATCCCTTCGATTCATCGCTCTCGGTTTCGCTGCGTGAGACGGCCCACGTGTGGGCTAAAACCGGCGACACGGGTACTCCGCTTATTTGGTCGAGCGATTGCGGCAGCGGCCGTACCGTGGTGTGCAATATCGGTATCTACGATAAGGTCATGCGCGGTTTCTATGCCGCGGCCGTGAGCCTGTTGGGCGATGCCACGGCCTATCCGGTCATCAATAGCGCGGTGTTTTACCTGGACGATTTCCCGAGCCCCGTTCCCTCGGGCGACGGCACGTACATCAAACGCGACTACGGCCTTTCTATCGCCGATTTTTATTCCAAGGTGTGGTGGCCCGACCTGCAAAAACTCGCGCAGCAATACGACATTCGCTATACCGGCGTGATGATCGAAAACTACGAGGATGCGGTTAATCAGACTGAGCCCGCGCGTCAGCCCGATACCACGCAGTCCCGCTACTTTGGCGGTATGCTGCTGCAGATGGGCGGAGAGCTGGGCTTTCACGGCTACAACCATCAGCCGCTGGCGCTCTGGGACACCGACTATGGCACGCTGTACGACTATAAGACGTGGAAGAATAAGGAGACGCTCGTTGCATCGCTCAACGAGCTCATTGCCTTCCAAGACGAGGTGCTGCCCAATGCACACGGCTCGGTCTACGTGCCGCCGTCGAATATCCTTTCGGCCCGCGCTCGCAAGATTATTGGCGAGGACGTGCCGCGCATTAAGACCATTGCCAGTACGTACTTTGAGGATGGAACCGACCTGCCCTATGTGCAGGAGTTTGGCGTGGCGAGCGATGGCATCGTGGAGCAACCGCGCATCGTTTCGGGCGGTATGGTCGATGACACCTATATACGTCTGGCCGCGGTGTCCGAGCTCAACATGCACTACGTGAGTACTCACTTTATGCATCCCGATGACCTGCTGGATCCCGATCGCGGCGCTAAGGAGGGCTGGGAGGTCTACAAGGGCGGCCTGACTGACTACCTGGACTGGCTTACCAAGTCCGCTCCCGACCTGCGACACCAGACGGGTTCGGAGTGCTCGGGTGCCATCCAGCGTTTTTCGTCCGTGACGATGAGCGTGGATACGAGCGACGATGCCTGGACACTCAGCCTGGGCAATTTCCATGACGAGGCGTGGCTTATGTTCCGTGCCAATAACGGCGAGCCGGGTACGGCGTCCGGTGGCGGGATTAAACACCTGACGGGCGACCTGTACCTAGTCAAAGCGACGGATAAGACCGTGACGATTGAGCGCAAGGAGGGTGGCGACCGATGAGAATCTGCTTGGTGCTCGAGGGCTGCTACCCTTATGTGCACGGCGGTGTGTCCACCTGGATGCACGGCTACATCACGGCCATGCCCGAGCACGAGTTTGTGCTGTGGGTGATTGGCGCCCACGCCGAAGACCGCGGCAAGTTTGTCTACGATCTGCCCGGCAACGTCGTCGAGGTGCACGAGGTGTTCCTGGACGATGCCCTGCGTCTTTCGGGCGAGCAGGAGGAAGTCGAGTTCGACGACCGCGAGCGCGAGGCGTTGCGCCGTCTGGTTTCGCTCTCCAATCCGGACTGGGACGTGCTGTTCGACATTTTCCAGCGCCGCCACGTGCACCCGCTCTCATTTTTGCAGAGCCGCACGTTTATGGACATCTTCCGCGACGTGTGCCTGGCCGAGTATCCGTATACGCCTTTCGCCGACGCCTTCCACACCATGCGTTCGATGTTGCTGCCCGTGCTCTATCTACTGGGCAGCGAGGTTCCGGTGGCCGACGTGTATCACGCCATTTCGACCGGCTACGGCGGTCTGCTTGCGAGTCTTGGCTCGAGCGTTCATAACGCGCCGGCATTGCTGACCGAGCACGGCATCTACACGCGCGAGCGCGAGGAGGAGATCATTCGCGCCGACTGGGTGGTGCCCTCGTTTAAGGACCGTTGGATCCGCTTTTTCTACCTGCTTTCGGAGGAAATCTACCGCCGCGCTTTTCGTGTGACGAGTTTGTTCCACAACGCGCGCAAAACGCAGATCGACATGGGTTGCGATGCAGAAAAATGCCTGGTTATCCCCAACGGCATTCAGTTCGATCGCTTTAAGGACATTCCCTTAAAGCCCGATGACGGCTGGGTGGACATTGGCGCGGTGGTGCGTCTGGCGCCCATCAAGGACGTCAAGACCATGATCTATGCGTTCTTTGAGTTGCATGAGCGCTTGCCGCACGTGCGCCTGCACATTATGGGCGGTGTGGACGACGAGGAATATGGCGCCGAGTGCCATGCGCTGGTGGAGACATTGGGCGTGCGTGACTTGATCTTTACCGGCCGCGTCAACGTGGTCGAGTACATGGAAAAGCTCGACTTTACCATTTTGACGAGCATCTCGGAGGGCCAGCCGTTGAGCGTGTTGGAATCGCTGGGCGCGCGTCGCCCCTGCGTGACGACCGAGGTCGGCTGCTGCCGTGAGCTGCTCGAGGGCGCCCCCGGCGACGACTTTGGCGTGGCTGGATTCGTGAGCCCGCCCATGTATCGCAAGGGTCTGGCCGATGCCATGGGGCGCATGTGCGCGAGCCGTGCCCGCCGCCTGGAAATGGGGGAGCGCGGCCAGCGTCGCGTGGCGACCTACTACCTACACGAGCAGATGCTCGCCAACTATCGCGCGCTGTACGACGAGACGGCGCGTGCGTTTGACCTGCCCAGAGAGGGGGAGTAACCGGTGGCCGGAATCGGTTTTGAACTCAAGCGCCTGTTTAGACGCAAGGGTCTGTTTGCCACGATGCGCGCCTACGGCTACGCCGGCATTGTGTGCACGGGTCCCATGCTGCTGGGCGTGCTGCTGCAGGTGGGCATCTTGGTGCTGTGCGGCCTGTGGGGTGTGGGCCGTGCCAACCAGGACTTGCTGGTGTGCATGGTGACCTATACGCTTCTGGCGTCGCTCACACTTACGAGCTTTTTCTCCATGCCGGTCACGCGCTTTTTGGCCGACATGCTCTTTGCCGAGCGCGAAGAAGAGGTTTTGCCCTCGTTTTGGGGCTCCAATGCCATCATGCTCGTTGTGGGCACCGTGCTCTACGGCGTCTTTTTGCTGTTCTCGGGCGCTACGCTTATGCAGGGGCTGCTGTGCCTGTGGCTGTTCAACATTATGATCGTCAACTGGAACGGCATGAGCTATCTCACGGCCATCAAGGATTACCGCGGCATTCTGTGCAGCTTTGCCGCGGCCATTGGCGTGGCATGCCTGTGCGCCCTGGCCGCGCTGGCGCTGGGGCTGCCGCCCGTCGAAGGCCTGTTGGCGTCAATCGCCCTGGGCTACGGTGTGATGCTCGCCTGGGACGTGGTGCTGTTATACCGGTATTTTCCTCAGAGCGATCGCAGCCCCTGGCTCTTTTTGCGCTGGCTCGACCAATTTATGCCGCTCGCGCTCACGGGCCTGTCTACCAATTTGGGGCTCTTTGCGCACTTGGTGATTATTTGGGCGGGGCCCATTGGCGTGCAGGTCAAAGGCCTGTTTTACGGCGCGCCCTATCATGATGTGCCGGCGCTCATCGCGTTTTTGACCATTCTGGTCACGACCGTCAACATTGTGGTGTCGGTCGAGGTCAACTTCTATCCGCGCTACCGCGACTACTACAGCCTGTTTAACGACGGCGGCGTGGTGGGCGACATCGTGGTGGCAGAGGAGGAAATGCTCGCCACGCTCAACCGGGAACTGCGGTTTTGCGCGCTCAAGCAGCTGTTTGTGACGGCAGCAGTCATCTCGCTCGAGACCACGGTGCTCTCGGCCCTGCCACTGGGCTTCAACAACCTGATGCACGGGTATTTCCGTACGCTGTGCGTGGGCTATGGCCTGTATGCCGTGGGCAATACGATTCTGCTGATCTTGCTGTACTTTACCGACTACAAGGGCGCCGTGCTTGCCTCCGGGCTGTTCGCGGGCGTGGCGGGGCTGGAGACCATCGTCTCGCTGTTCTTTCCGCAGCAGTTTTATGGCTTTGGCTTTTTGCTCGGCGCGGCGGTGTTTTTTGTTGTGGCGCTCATGCGGCTCGATGCCTATACCGCCAACTTGCCGTATCGTATCCTGAGTCAGCAGCCCATTGTGGCGACCGACAAGACGGGGCGCTTTACGGAGCTGGGCTGCTTGCTCGACCGCGCCGAACAGCGCTACGAGGAGCTGCGTCTACAGGGCGAGCCGCATGGTGCGTTTGAGCGCACGGTGGTCCGTGTGTATCGCAATCGTTAGGGAGGTCCTGATGACCGATAGGATGATATCGCGTCGCCGCTTGATTGAGGCGGCTGCCGGCACATTGCTGCTTTCGGGCTGCTCTTCGCAGGACGAATCCTCGACAAAAAAGACCAAGAAGCAGGGCAAGATTAAAAAGGCCGATGCGTCTAGCGAGACCAAGCACCTTCGCGACAAGGACGAGCTGTACGAGGTCTACGACGACTCGGGCATCGTATGCATGTACCTGACGGTCTCTCGCGGCAACAGCTCTGAGAATACCGATCATAGCTGGGCCTAGATCAATACCTACTCGGTGTATGACTATGCCGACATGGGCGTGACGCGCTATCAGGTTATGGGCCTGCTGCAGCCTGGCGATGATAAGGGTCCCGTTGCTGGCGAGGTGGGCTATGGCGAGAAGGCGCCCAACGCCACGGTGCAGGTGCGCGGTCAGACGTCGAGTACCTATACGCAAAAGAACTACAAGGTGGAGCTCAAAAAGGGCAAGGGCACGTGGCGCCAGCAACGTGCGATTGCGCTTAACAAGCACATGGGCGAGGGCATGCGCTTTCGTAACAAGATGGCCTACGACCTGATTCGTGGCATTCCCCAGATGATGGGCCTGCGCACGCAGTTTGTGCACTTATGGGTGTGCGACCAGACCGAACAAACTAACGACACCTTTGAGGACTACGGTCTGTTTACGCAGGTCGAGCAGCTCAACAAGACGGCGCTCAAGGCCCACGGTCTGGATAAGAGCGGGCATCTCTATAAGGTGAACAGCTTCGATTTCCATCGCTTCGAAGACACCATTAAGCTCGCCGATGACCCCGACTATAACCAGACGGCGTTTGAGGGCATGCTCGAGATTAAGGGCGATTCGGACCATACCAAGTTGATCGAGATGCTCGATGCGCTCAACGACGATACGCAAAAGATCGACGACGTGCTCGACACCTACTTCGATACCGAGAACCTGGTCTATTGGATGGCGTTTCAGATCTTGACGGGCAATTGCGATACGCAGAACCGTAACTGCTATCTGTACAGCCCGCTTAACTCCAAGGTCTGGTACATCCTGGATTGGGACAACGACGGCATGCTGCGCAAGTTCGAGTTGAGCCTGACAGGATTCTCGGATTATGCGAGCTGGGAGCGCGGCGTGAGCAACTACTGGGGCAACGTGCTATTTAACCGCGCGTTGCGCAGCAAGTCGTTCCGCAGCGAACTCGATAGCGCCGTCAAGGACCTGCGCTCGTATTTGACCGAAGAGCGTCTGAGCAAGATGGTCGAGCATTATCGTGAGGTCACGGAGCCGCTCGTCTTTGCTGCGCCCGACCTCGATAACCTGCCCGTGACCAAGGACGAATACGAGCAGATCGCCGCGGCCATCTCCTCCGAGATTGAGGAGAACTACAAGAGCTATCGCGAGAGCTATAAGAAGCCCATGCCGTTCTACATTGGTGTGCCGCAGATCGATAACGGTAAGCTGCGCGTTAACTGGGACGCCGCGTACGACTTTGATGCGCGCGACATTCGCTATACCGTCGAGCTGGCGCGCGATTACGCCATTAGCGACGTGGTCTTTAAGGCCGAGGATGTGCTGCTGCCCGAGGTGACGTGCGACGCGCCCGACACCGGCCAGTACTTTGTGCGTGTGCGCGCCACCAACTCCGACGGCTATACGCAAGATGCGTTTGACTACTACGTGACCGATGACGGCAAGCAGTACGGCATGAAGTGCTTCTACGTGCAAAACGGCGGTAAGGTCGTGGAGGACACGTATGAGGAGGGCTAGCGCGCTGCTTGAGCGCCTGGCGGCCCCGCCTGCGCGTGCTACGCAGGAGCGCTACCGCCACGAACTCAAATATCTCATTAACGAGGGCGAGCACGCCGCGCTTGCCTGTCGCATGTCGCCGGTCTTTAAGCTGGACAAGCATGCACGGGCGGGCGGTTACACCATCCGCAGCCTGTATTTTGACGACTACTGCAACTCGGCCTACGAGGAAAAAGACGCCGGTATTCTCATGCGCAAAAAGTATCGCGTGCGCATCTATAACGGCGGCGACAAGGTGATTAAGCTCGAGCGCAAAAAGAAGTACGGCAGCTGGATCTACAAGGAGGACGCGCCGCTCACGCGCGACGAGTTTGAGCAGATCCTGGCCGGCGATTACGACTTTTTGCTGCGGAGTCCACACCAGCTCTGCCGTGAGTTCTACATCGAGTGCATCTGCAACATGATGCGCCCGCGGACCATCGTGGATTACGAGCGCGAGCCGTGGGTGATGGACGAAGGCACCGTGCGCATTACGTTTGACATGAACGTGCGCGCCGCGGTGGGGAGTTTTGATATCTTTGACGCGACCTTGCCCGCGCTGCCCGTGCTAGAACCCGGCAAGCTTGTGATGGAGGTCAAATTTACCGAGTTTTGCCCGCAGCTGGTGCGCGATATGGTGCCACCGGGCGCGGCGGAGCTCACGGCTGTCTCCAAGTACTGCCTGTGTTACGAAAAGACTGCCTACCTGCGCTGATTTAATTACTGGGAATCGGATTTTGAGAACCCAGGGGATATTTAGACCATGAGCACCAGGGACTTTTTCAAGAACTCCGTCTTGGAGGCGTTTGGCCAGGTCGACCCTGCCAAGATCGGTCTGTCGCTGCTCGTGGCGCTCGCCATGGGCATCCTGATCTATTACGTGTACAAACGCTTTTTTACCGGCGTGGTGTATTCGCGCAGCTTTGCCGTGACGCTCGTGGGCATGTGCGTGCTCACCTGCATGGTCACGCTCGCGATCTCGACGAACGTGGTCATCTCGCTCGGTATGGTCGGTGCTCTGTCCATCGTCCGCTATCGTACGGCGGTCAAGGACCCGCTCGACCTGTTGTATCTGTTTTGGGCCATTACCACGGGCATTACGGCAGGCGCCGGCATGTATGCGCTCGTGGGGCTTACGGCGGTGGTGATCGTTGCGATGATCGCCGGCTTTGCGAGCCACCAGGACAAGGCGCGCGTGTACATGATGGTCATCCACTACACGGGCCAGACTACCGGTGATGATATCGTGCGTGCATTTGGGCGCACCAAGTTTACCGTCAAGTCTAAGACCATGCGCGGCGACAAGGTTGAGATGGCTGTGGAGGTGTTCTCGGACGGTGTGGATATGCCCTATGCCGACGCCATCCGTGCGCTCGACGGCGTGGAGGACCTCACATTGATCCAATATAACGGCGAGTACCACGGGTAGCTATGTTCCGGCGTTTTAACAGACGCCGGACCGCTCGACGCTGCGCGGGCATCTGCTCGACCAGGAATTCTATTTACTCAATTTGCTGGCAAGGCAGCTATCATGGTGCTTGTGAATTCGTTGTCAGGGGTGCTCGTGGTAAAGATGAAAGATGTGGCCGAGCTGGCCGGCGTTTCGAGCGCCGCCGTCTCGCGCTACCTCAACGGTGGATATATCTCGGCGGATAAGGCCGAGCGCATTAAGCAAGCGATTGAGCTGACCGGATACGTGCGGTCCAGCCAGGCTCGCGCGCTGCGTACCGGCTCCACTAAGCTCATCGGCGTCATCGTGCCTAAAATCAACTCGGAATCCGTAAGCCGCATTACCGCCGGCATTGGCCAGGTGCTCGGTCGCCGAGGCTACCAGATGCTGCTCGCGAATACTGACAACGTGGCCAAGCGTGAGCTCGAGTATCTCGACCTGTTCCAGAACCACCCGGTCGATGGCATCGTGCTCGTGGCGACCATGATCACCGACGAACATCGCGCGGCCATTGCGTCTTGCCGTGTGCCCATTGTGCTGATCGGCCAAAACGTCGAGGGCGCGGCGTGCGTCTATCACGACGATTACGAGGCTGCCTTTGAGCTGGGCCAGGCGCTCGCTGGTCGGGTAGATGGCAAGATCGCCTACATTGGAGTTACCGAAGAAGACCGCGCGGCTGGTTATGACCGCCGTCGCGGTTTTGAGGCCGGATTGCGCGCCGCGGGCAACCCGCTCGATGCCGCCTTGATTCGCCTGGGCTCGTTTACGCTCGACTCGGGCTATGGTGCGGCGCGTGAACTGCTTTCCGTCGCTCCCGATGTTTCGTTTATCGCCTGCGCGACCGACACCATGGCGGCGGGCGCGCTGCGTGCCATCGATGAGGTTCGCGGCATGGGCGAGGGCATACACCGCGTGAGCGGTTTTGGCGACAACGCGTTTTTGCGCGCGCTGACGGGCGGCATTCCCACCGTGCACTATGGCTACCTGACCAGTGGCGTCGAGGCGACCAATATGTTGCTCAACACGCTCGATGGCGTGGAGGGGGAGAGCGGTCTCAAGACGCTCAAACTCGGCCATCAACTTATGAATGTCTAGGCTTATGGCATGTCTGCCTGCCTTTGAGGCCCCTGTTTTTGCCGTAAAACTACCATTCACCGGCTTTTTCCTACCGTTCACCCTAATATGAAAACGATTACAGACATATGAAACTGAAAACGATTACAGTGTAAGTGTCAAAGATGGCCGGGTGTGAATGCGCCCGTTGGAGGAAAGGGAAGTCATGGACTACCGCAAATCAGCCCAAGAGGTGCTCGACAACATCGGTGGCGCCGACAACGTTGTTTCGGCCGCACACTGCGCCACGCGTCTGCGCCTGGTGATTGCCGATAACGCCAAGGTCGACAAGGTTGCCCTCGAGAATATCGACGGCGCCAAGGGCGTCTTTGAGGCCCAGGGCCAGCTCCAGATTATTTTTGGCACCGGCACCGTCAACAAGGTCTACGACGAGTTCATTGCGCTCAGCGGCGTCGAAGCTGCCACCAAGGCCGAGGTCAAGGAGGCCGCCGCGCAGCAGCAGAACATCTTTATGCGTGCCATTAAGCTGCTCGGCGACGTTTTTGTCCCCATCATCCCCGCCATCGTGGCTTCGGGCCTGCTGCTGGGCATCATGAGCGCCCTCAACTTTATGGCCTCCAACGGCTTTATCGCGCTCGACACCAATAACTTTATTTATAAGATTGCCGACCTGGTCTCGGGAACGTCCTTTGGCATCCTGCAGATCCTGATCGGTTACTCCGCCGCTAAGGCCTTTGGAGCCAACCCGTATCTGGGTGCCGTCGTCGGTGGTGCGTTCATCAACTCCTCGCTGCAGAGCGCCTACACGGTTGCCTCCGAGGGCGTGCAGACCATGGTCACCGTCATCCCCGGCGTGTACAGCTTTGAGTGGGTTGGCTATCAGGGCCATGTGATCCCGATCGTCATCGCCTGCGCCATCCTCGCCTTCTTGGAGAAGCGCCTCCACAAGATCGTTCCCGAGATGTTCGACCTCTTTGTTACTCCGCTCGTCTCCGTGTTCGTGACCGTGCTCGTGACGCTCGTTGCCGTCGGGCCCATCTTTGTCTGGGCTGAGAACGCCATCCTCGGTCTGATCCAGGCTCTGCTGACCCTGCCCTTCGGCATCGGTTCCTTTATCGTCGGCCTGTTCTATGCCCCCACGGTCGTTACGGGTATCCACCAGATGTACACCGCCATCGACCTGGGCCAGCTTGCTCAGTACGGCGTGACCTATTGGCTGCCCATCGCCAGCGCCGCCAACATCGCCCAGGGTGGCGCCGCACTCGCCGTCGCCTTTAAGACCCGCGATGCCAAGATCAAGGGCCTGGCGCTTCCTTCGGCCCTGTCCGCCTTCATGGGCATTACCGAGCCCGCCATCTTTGGTGTGAACCTACGTTTCTTTAAGCCCTTCATCGCCGGCTGCATCGGCGGCGGTTGCGGTGCCCTGGTCTGCGCGCTCACTTCGCTGGCTGCCTCCGGCACGGGCGTTACCGGTATCTTCGGTATCCTGCTGTGCCTGGCCCAGCCCGTGCAGTACGCGATCATGTTTGCGGTCGCCGCGCTGGTTTCCTTTGCCGTCTCGTTTGTCCTGTACAGGGACGAGCCCAAGGCTTCCGAGCAGGCGTAGGATTCGCGTAAACATAACGCCCGCAGGCTCCATCCTGTGGGCGTTTTCTTTATCTGGAACCCTTGATTTGAGCGTTCGTTGATTTAATTCGATTGGATACCGACATGTCTAACGCACTTCAGCGCGATCTTGCCAAGCTCGTTGCCAACATGGATGCAGCGGCCGCCGAGCGCGGTCACGGGCCCTATGCTCAGCATTTTCATATTATGCCGCCCACGGGCTGGCTCAACGACCCCAACGGGCTTTGCCAGGCCGATGGCGTGTTTCACGCGTACTTTCAGTATGCCCCGTTTGATGTAAACGGCGGTGTCAAGATGTGGGGCCATGCCACCAGCCGCGACCTTATGAAATGGGAGTATGTTGGCGCGCCACTGCTTCCCGATGAGCCGTTCGACTGCCATGGCGTGTACTCGGGCTCGGCATTGGTCGAGGACGGTCGCATTCGCGTGCTCTATACCGGCAACGTTAAGCTCCCCGATGCGGACGGCGTTTATGACTATGTCAACACCGGCCGTCGCGCCGATACCGTGTATGTCGAGAGCGCCGATGGACAGACGTTTAGCCAAAAGCGCGTGGTGCTGGCTTCCGAGGATTATCCCGAGGATTTGACCTGCCACGTGCGCGACCCCAAGGTGTGGCGTGACGCGGACGGGCGTTATCACATGGTGTTGGGCGCGCGTCGTCGCGTGGATGGGCCGCATATCGAGAGCCGTTTTTGCGCTATGCATGGCGAGGGTGCCGGGCGCGATGTGGGCGAGATTCTAGTGTATGGTTCGGCGGACATGCTGAACTGGGAGCTCGAGAGCCGCGTGTCTACGCCCGAGCGTTTTGGCTTTATGTGGGAGTGCCCGGGATACCTTGAGCTCGAGGCGGATGGCTGCGTACCGGCGAAGTTCCTGTCCTTCTCTCCCCAGGGGCTCGAGGGCGGTCGCTGGGAACGCGGCAATGTGTATGCAGCGGGCTACATGCCCGTTACGGGTGACATTACGGGTGGCAAGGACGCTTATGATCTGGGCGAGTTCCGCCTGTGGGACGCCGGTTTTGACTTCTATGCGCCGCAGGAGTTTACGGCCCAGGACGGTCGCCATATCTTGATTGGGTGGATGGGCATGCCGGATGAGCCTGTTTATGGCAACGACCCCACCGTGGCGTGCGGCTGGCAGCACTGCATGACGGTGCCGCGTGAGCTTGTTGCCGGTCCGGATGGCATTGTGCTGCAGCAGCCGGCGCGCGAGATCGAGCGCCATTATGCCTCGGTGCGTGTGGGGGAGGACTCGTTGGAGGTTGCTGGCGATACCTGCTTTGACGTTGTTGTTGACGGTGTCGACGGCACGTTTGCTGCGACCGTTGATGGCGGGCTGAAGCTTGCGTTTGTGCCCGCAGAGGGCGAGCTGCCTTCGCGCTTTGAGATGCGATTTACCGATGAGAGTCGCGCTTCTGCCGGCTGCGGGCGTACCGTGCGCTGGGAGCCCGTCGACGAGGTTCGTAACGTTCGCATTGTCGGCGATGCCTCGTCGGTCGAGGTGTTTGTGAACGATGGCTCGCTCGTATTCTCGACGCGCATCTATCCCGAGGCCTATGGCGTGACCATTGACGCTCCGGGTGCGAGCGTGAACTATCACACGCTCAACATCTAGGCGATTTGTCGCATATCGGCGCTATACTGCAGCCGTTGCCCACGATGCGGGGAACACCCGCATCGTGGGTTTTTGTTTATGAAGGGACGGTGCCTTGTGGATGTACAGCAGCTAGAAGAGGCTTGGGCTTTGAGGGCCGGCTCGCGTGAGGTGCGTCTTGTTGCGGCCCCGCATGTGCCGGCGGCGCTGTCTCTGTTGGGGATTGTGCGTCCCAGCGATCGCCTGGTGGCCTTTGCGGACGACTTTGCCGAAGCGTTTGCGCGTGGCTTTGATGGCTGGGATGTTGTGCTGGTGGAGGATCCGTCCGCCGATGCGTTTGGTGCTGCGTCCGAGGGCTTCGATGCTTCGTTTGATGCCGAGGGGTCGCACCTGTGGTGGTTTGTGAACATAATCGGTGGCTTTGGCCTGCGCGTGCCCGATCTGCGCGCTCTGGGTCGCGCGGCTCGCGAGGCCCGTGCGCTGCTCGTGGTGGATAACACCGTGGCAAGCGTCTTTGGGTGCGATCCGCTGCGTTTAGGTGCTGTGCTGTCCCTTGAGGCACTCGACCGTGTGTGTGCCGGTGAGGCTCCACGCAAGCTCGTAGCCGCCTCGGTCGCGCGCTCGCAGCTCAAGCGCCATCGTGTGGATTCCGCTGCCGAGTGCGCGCATGCGCTGATCGAGGGGTGCGGCGCGTCGGCGCTCGATCTTTCTACCGAGGAGGCCGACGTGCTGGAGCGCGGGCTTTCCTCGCTCGACGCCCGCATGCAGGCACATTTCGACCGCGCCCGTGCGCTGGCAGAGTATCTGGCCGCCAACGAGATGGTGCGCAACGTGCGCTATCCCGGGCTGAGCTCGCATCCCGACCATGCGGTTGCAACTGGAATCCTCGAGCATGGTTTTGGCCCGGCAGTTGAATTTGACCTTATCGAGCGTAGCGCGGGAGAGCTGTTCGACGCTTTGCCGGGGGAGTTTCGCACATCGCCCGCCGGCGGCGCAACGACGCGCCTTTCGGCCCCACGCGGCAAACAGGGGAACACCATTCGCCTCTTCGCCGGCACCGACAACCCCCTGATCGTGGCCGCCACCCTAGACAACGCCCTCCGCAAGTAGCTAATTTGGGACGGGGCTTTTTTAGCTACCCAATGTCAATTTTTGGCTATGAGTCATGAATGCTCTGGATGGGTAGCTAAAAAAGCCCCGTCCCAAATTAGCTACTCTGGTTGATGGTGGCGATGAGGGCGTCGGCTTTGGCGGCTATGACCTGGTTGATGTCGGCCTGCAGCTCCTCGTAGACCGCGATGGCTCGCTCGCCGGCCGGCGTGAGCGTGGATCCGCGGGCTCCGTCGCGCTCGATGAGTTTGCAGCCCAGCTGGCCTTCGGCTTCGTTCACAATGCGCCAAGCCTTGGAATACGCCATGCCCATGCTCTTGGCGGCGCGGTTCAGCGAGTGCTCGCGGGCAATACCCTGCAGCAGCAAGACGCAGCCGTGACCAAACACGCCCGGTAGATCTTTGTCGCACGCTTGAATGACCAACTTTGCCGTCGTCTTGTACTCCATACGCTCCACGTCTCCCCGCTAAAGTGTTTGCTGGGCAAACGCAAAGCCTGCGTCAAGCCCTCGTGTGCTCTTCTTAAATCATGCATTGTAGCAGTCAAAGTGCGTTAAGATA
>OLNJ01000237.1_pt1 | contig 53066 bp, 68 predicted proteins | sample 1672191 | NCBI WGS metagenome assembly OLNJ01 (sample SAMEA3136657, study PRJEB25190) | human gut metagenome | biome: human gut; feature: human-associated habitat; material: faeces | place: Austria | collected 2013
TTTTTTTTTTTTTTTTTTCCCCCCGGGTTTTTGGGCGGGGGGGAGAATGCCAAAAGGACTTCGGGATAAGATTGCCGAATCGGTAAATATCAGCGATAAAACATTTATTTCCCACAATATCGAAACTGTGGTTGTTCTCTACAATAATTATAAGGACTTTCGGAAGGATATAGAGTATATTTACACTGGAATTATATCTCGGTTGAAAGACAATGGTATAATAGGCAAGGTATGATAAAAAGAGAAAACATAGTAATATCTAAAGTGCATCCCAATGATGGTCAAATAGAGGGATTACCGAAGAATCCTCGGCTTATCAAGGGAGAAAGATTTCGTAAGCTTTGCAAATCTATAAAAGAGCTTCCCGAAATGACAGAAGCAAGGGATATTCTTGTTTACCCATATAATGGCGGATACATTGTAATTGGGGGAAATATGCGTTTGCATGCTTACAGGCGTTTAGGATGGGAAAAAGTGCCATGTTGTATTTTACCGGAAGATATGCCAGTAGAAAAGCTTCGTCAAATGCTTATTCAGGATAATAATCCATTCGGAGAGACAGACTGGGATATGATTGCCAATGAATGGGACAGCAAAGAACTTGATGATTGGGGATTTGAGGTGTGGCAGGAGCCGGAACAAAAGTCTTCAGAGCGTAGTTCAGAGGAACAACAGGAAGAAGAAAGCGAAGAGGATATAGAAAAGTCTGATTTCTACGATATGATGCTTGGTGACAGGATATATGACAGCAATAATGATTTTGACATTCCTAATTTAAGGGCGGACGAACAGCCAGTAAGCGGTCTTGTAATTCCTTTATCAGCATGGGGAGCTGATACCAGGCAGAAGAAAGGAATATCTACCTATCATTTCTATGTAGAGGATTACCGATTTGAAGCAATATGGAAAGACCCAACAACTGTTCTTAATAGCGGATGTGAGGCTGTCATAGAGCCAAACTTGTCTTTGTTCGACACAACCCCTGTTGCCTACGGATTACATCAAATATACAAAAAGAGGTGGATTTCCCGCTATTGGCAAGAATGTGGTGTGAAGGTGTGGGCTGATTTGAATGTGGCAAAAAAGTTTCAAAAGTGGAATCGTTTAGGTATTCCTGACGGGTATAACGCTTTTGCGACCCGTGGATATTCTGACAGGCAGGAGTATTTAAAAGAAGAAATTCAGATTGCTCGTGAAATATCGGGAAAGGATATTCCTAATATGATAGTTTACGGTGGTGGAGATAAAATAAAAGATATATGCGTGCAAAACAGCATTATATATGTCGAACAGTTTATGGCTAACAGAATTAAGAAAGGAGATTGAAATGGCTAAAACAAGTGGAGGGATTAGAGGAGGATCAAGTAAAAGTTTTTCGAGAGATGCTCGTACTCTATTTAGTAATATAGAAAGAGGCTACGGACGTCAAATTGATTTCTCCGGTTATCAGACCAAAAAACTTCAAAGTTTACAGAGGTTAGGAAAAAGTTATAATCCAAATGAGAGGAATGCGGTTATACAAGCATATAACTCTTATGCAAACAGGGTTACAGGTGGGGCATACCGCTCTATTGAACACAGTTCGCTTGAAGGGGCAAGGTCTGAATTAATAAGGACTGCTCAAAAAGCATCTGCATACAGAAACCTAAATGCAATAACAGAAGAATTAAGACGAAGGAGGAATAAATAATGGCAAAGACATCAGGAGGAATTAGGGGGGGCAGTGTAAAAGCTACCCGTAGAACTGGGCCGGGATTTACCGAGCCTATTCAGGGACCCACAAAAGCGAGTTCCAATGCAACAGAGATTCAATATGTATTTGTTGACAAAATAACGGGGAATGAATCTAACGGTTATATCAGTTCTGATGTTGCGAAAAAGGCGATAAAACAAGCCGAAAGGGGAGATAAGGATGCTGGTATATACGAACCTGATAACTATTATATCCAGCGAATAGAAGTCATGAAAGGAACTAATCGCTCTAGTAGGTACAGAGGGTGGTGATTTATAATAATAAAGCAAGTAGAAAACGGTTTGTAAACGGTTTGAAATGTCAAATAAGAATATAGCTAAAGATGGAAAGAAAACAAGATTTACGAGCGAAAACCAGCCTCCAAACAGAGGCCGGAAGCCTAAGCTATATACTATTGCAAAAAAAGCCTATAATATATCCTATGACGAATGGAAGGAGGTTGTTGTGTATGTTATGCAATGTACTAAAAAAGAGGTTGAGGATATTATAGAGAAAGATGATACCCCCATGTGGGTCATTAATATTTGCAGAGCATTATATAAAGATTCCGGCAAGGGTTCTATCGCTACGTTAAAGGAACTGACCGAAAAGCTATGGGGAAAGCCTATGCAAGAAACAAAACCTGAAGATGCCAATATACCTACCAATATAGACCACGGTATCAGTATTGATTCTTGGATTAAAGACAAAGTGAAATGATCGCACCTCAAAAAATATACTACCCATTATATGAGGATAAGGAAAAATTTATTATTCTTATCACTGGAGGCCGTGGCAGTGGGAAATCGTTTAATACTTCTACTTTTATTGAACGATTGACATTTGAAATGACCGAATCAGAAAAGATCGTTCACCAGATTCTTTATACCCGTTACACGATGGTTTCCGCTGGTATGTCTATCATTCCGGAAATGATGGAGAAGATAGAACTAGACGGAACAACTAAGTATTTCAAGACTACCAAGACGGATATAGTCAATAAAATGACTAATAGCCGTATCATGTTCCGAGGCATCAAGACTTCGTCAGGAAACCAAACAGCAAAACTAAAATCTATTCAGGGTATCACTACTTTCGTCTGCGATGAAGCGGAAGAGTGGACGAATGAAGAAGAGTTCGATAAAATAATGCTCTCTATCCGTAAGAAAGGGATTCAGAACCGGATTATCATCATAATGAATCCGTGCGATTCCAATCATTTCATCTACAAAAAGTACATTGAAAAAACCCATAAACTGGTAGAGGTTGACGGTGTGCAGGTACAGATTTCTACTCATCCGAATGTACTTCATATCCATACCACGTATTTTGATAATTTGGATAACTTATCACCGGAGTTTCTAAAAGAGGTTGAAGATATGAAAGCAAATAATCCTGAAAAGTATGCTCATGTGGTTATCGGCCGTTGGGCAGATGTGGCGGAAGGTGCTGTGTTCAAGAAGTGGGGAATTGTTGATGAGTTCCCGATTTGGTGCAAAAAGGTTGCTTTTGGGCAAGATTTTGGGTATACTCATGACCCGTCCGCCTCTATTCGCTGCGGAATTATTGATAATGCTTTGTACTTGGATGAAGTAGATTACCGAACCGGGCTTCTTTCCTCTGATATCATTAAAACGCTTCGTCCATGGGGATTGAAGGTTATAGCCGATAGTGCTGATCCACGGTTGATTCAAGAGATACACAATGGAGGGATAAAAATATATCCTGTCGAAAAGGGTTCGGGTTCTATTAACGCAGGTATAGACAAAATGAAGACCATGGAGATTTTTGTAACTAAACGTTCATACAATCTTCAAAAAGAACTACGGAAATATGTGTGGGCTAAAGATAAGGATGGGAACTATATAAATGAACCGGAAGATCATGATAACCATGCCATCGATGCAGCTCGTTATTATGTATTGGGTGAGCTTCTTGGTAAAATTCAGAAACCCAAGGATTATTCGGGGATTTTTGGACGTTAAAAATATATCAATATGACATTAGAAGAGATTTTAGTATTAGAAGATGTAGATCAGAAGATCGAATATTTGAAGAAAGGACGTAAAACGGAGGAGCCTAATACCGGTGAAAACTGGAAGGATTGGAACGCTGATTTGCATGAGATCATTGTGGATAAAAAAAAATACCCGGACATCGAAGTTGTTGAAGAGAAGGAAAGGGAAGAATGGAATGATAGTACCGGTAAAAGCACTACTATCCCAGCTAAAAAACGTACAGAACCGTGTAACCGTATATCTATTCCGTTGGAGCAAGATATTACCAATATTCAAACAGCGTTTACAGTAGGGGTTGAGCCTAAGATGGATTGCGCTCCGTCAAATGAGGATGAAAAAGGGTTATTTTATGCTATTCAACAAGTATTGAAGAAGAATAAAATAAAGTATCAGAATAAACGTATAGTTCGTTCTTGGCTTTCTGAACAGGAATGTGCCGAATACTGGTATGCAGTCAAAGATGATTCGTTCTGGACTAAATTCTGGAATAAAATACAGAAGGCTTTCGGAGGAAGTGTAAGGCCGCAAAATAAGCTCCGCAGCGTAATATGGTCTCCATTCAGGGGAGATAAACTTTACCCTTTCTTTGATGATGCCGGAAATTTGGTTGCTTTCTCACGTGAATATAAAAAGAAAGATCTGGACGATGTAGAAAAAGTATGCTTTCAAACTGTTACCGCTACCCATGTTTACCAGTGGGAAAATACGAATGGGTGGGAAGCGGTAGAAGAGAAGTCTTTCAGGCACGGGTTCAAAAAGCTACCTGTTTTATATGGTTATCGTACAGAAACTTATTGCCATAAGATAAAGACTATACGTGTACGTATAGAGAAGATATTATCAAGCTATGCCGATTGTATAGACTACCACTTCTTCCCGTATTTAATGCTCTTTGGGGATGTGTCAGGCTTTACAGGAAAGAAACGAAACAGGATCATACAATTGACCGGAGATAAGGCGAACGCTCAATATCTGACCTGGAATCAGGTTCCTGATACGGTTAAATTGGAACTTGAAGGGCTTACTAACAGGGCGTACGATCTGACGAATACTCCACGTATATCACCGCAAGAGTTGAAAGGTCTTGGAAATGCCATTTCAGGGAAAGCGTTCAGGTATATTTTTATGGGTGCGCACATGGCGGTATCTAATCATGCGGAAGTAATTGGAGAGTTCTTTCAACGGAGGGTAAACTTTTTGGTATCAGCTTTGGCGGATATTAACCCATCCGAATTTGACAAGGCGTCCCAGACTATTGATATTGATGTGGATTTGGTTCCGTATATGATTGATGATATTGACGAACGAGTAGCAACGGCAGTTAGTGCAATAAATGGTAAAGTATGGTCCCGGAGAGAGGGAATTTTGTTTGCCGGTAATGCCGAAAGGGTCGATGAAGTCCTGAAAGAGATTGAGGAGGAAGAAAAGAATGAATCTTCTGAATCAGTCAAAAAGGACAATATTTAGAGCGTGTGGTTAGAAAAATTACGGGGGTTATACAAAAAGTATAGGAAAAATGGAACAAAATAGTAAATCGTTGCAGTCTTTTTAATGTATAGTTCGATTTTAGCTCAAAAGACAAATAAACCACAATAAGCGAATTGTGGTTTTCCGGAAGTGAAAATTTTAGGCTTATAATTGGATATGAAATAAATTTGTGCATAGAAAATAATACGGCTATCCTCACGGCTGAAAGATATAACGCCATCGGTGAGAAGTGAGGAACTTGCCTTTGGCGCTTTTTTATATGCCAGGCGTGGCAGGTTCAGCAAGTCGGTAAGGCGTGGGAGGTTCGAATCCTCGCTTGCTACAAAATCGGACAAATTAAAATCCCCAAAAGCGGAAGTGTCCGAGCCGCTGATGGGGATAGTATTAATTTTTAATAATGCAAATATAATGATTATGGATCAATTGACAAAATCAAGTACAAGTGAAGAAATCAAAGAGTATTTCAATGCTATTTTAAAGCTATCAAAAACGAGTGAGAAATATCCGGTTAATTTGGATGAAGTTTGGATGCTAATTTATGAACGAAAAGATGGTGCAGTTAAGGCGCTTGTTCGAGATTTTATTGAAAATGAAGATTATAAGCTGATCCGCCGAAAAGCGGAGCAGGTGTCAGGGGCTAAATATGTGGATGACTACTATCTTACCGTTTCCTGTCTTGAATACTTTATCGTAAAGAAAGTCCGTCCAGTATTTGAAGTCTACCGCAAAGTCTTTCATAAAACAGCCGAATATGCAAAACAATTGAAAGAGCCGACTATTAAAGACAAAATAGCAGTGGCGGACTGGCTTACAGGATTTCTCAACTTGAATGAAAGCAGCAAACTTGCCTTGGCAAAAACTATCGCTGAACCATTGGGATTACCTACACCGGAATATACGCCTTCTAAGGGGATATTGAAATCAGCAGGGGAACTTCTAAAAGAAAACGACTGCCCTGTGAGTGCTCAAGTATTCAATCAGAAGATGATAGAAAAAGGATTGATGGTAGAGCTCACACGTACATCTAGCAAGGGCGGTCGAAAGAAATTCAAGTCCATTACAGGCGAAGGATTAAACTTTGGAGAGAATCAAGTTAATCCGAATAATCCTAAAAGCACCCAGCCGCTTTACTATGAGGAAAAATTCACGGATCTGTTGATTCTATTGCAATTGAAACAGAGTGCATAATAATTCAGCCTTCCATTATGGAGTTATTCGGGAATAAAGAAAGGGCAGCCCTGAAGCTACCCTTTCCCGCTGATTGGCGTCAACTAATGTGCCGGCCGAAGCCCCTGACAAAATCTATTTCTTGTTAATAAGCTCTTGTAGCATCTTGTTCGTCTCGACAGCTAACGAAGTCATAAGAAAGCCATCTTTACACATCTCATGTACTTGACCGAATATCCGCTTTAAATTCGATTCCATGCTTTCTTTTGGGTTGTACGCAACTTCTTCCTTTCCGTAGGGTATCATCCCACCGTAGATACTTCCGTGTTTATTGCGACCGCTAGCGAGCGTTTGTTGCAATGATTGGTTGAACTCCTTGATTTGCTTTTTGACGATGCGTTCTGCGTACTTGGTGCAACGCTCGGATCGGAGCTTCTCTTCCATTTCGTTGAAGGCGTTGATGTAGGCTTCCTTGAACTGGGCGGCTACCTTTCCGGTGAAACCCATGGCGAGGAAGGTGAAGCCGTCACGGGTCATGTAGTACATGGGATATGTTTTACTTACATTACCATTTTTCTTTGTGTAGTCAGATAAGCCAAAATTGGCTTGTCTGAAATTTATGCTACATTCTAACTGATTTATAGCCCTTAAGACTTTACCATGTTCTTTGTGGAAGTAGTCCGCAACCACCAAAGAAGAGGTCACGGCTTGACCGTTTTTCGCTTCTACCAAATCAATCCTATCGGTAGACCATAATTCCAAACTTCTTGTTTCCATAATGATTTTATTTAATGTGTTGATACTATCGTGTCGCTCTTGCTTAGCACATGAAAAATCTGTCGTTATCATTGCCGAACATCTTATATCCGGCAAGCAGGCATAATACAATGATTGTAATTTCTGGCATATTCGTATATTTTAATGGTTAATCTCCTACGTAATGAGCACCGTATCTTCCAGTACTAGCCGTATAGTAAGCCGATGCCGGTATGCTCTTATTATTGTACCCCTTATCCATTGTAGCCTTAGCAGCGTTGCTCATGGCTTCATGTCTTTCCGCCAAGAACTGATCCGTTCTAGCCTTCACCGCTTCCGATGAGCAATATTCTTGCAATTTCGCAAGACTCCAAGCGGATTTCAGACATTCGGAGAATGTTCTTTCGTTGCCTGCACGTTTGTAAGAGCGCCAAGCGGATTTCATTATTTGGGATAAGTTGTAACGTTTCATATATTTATATTACTAATAAGATTTCACGTATATGTTATTTATTACGGTGCAAATATAACATATACGTGAATAGCAAACAAGAAAAAGAAAGAATATTTTTCATGTATGCGTGAATTTTATCCTATTTTCTTTCGCATATACATTATATTATATATATTTGCCTCAAAATTTAAATATAACGTTTATGTTAAGAGTTAAAGAAATAGCAAAAGAAAAAGGATTAACTATGGCAGACGTAGCTAAAAGAATGAATATGTCTCAATCGGGATTATCTATGGCTTTAAATCGAAATTTAACTTTAGATGTATTAAATAGAATAGCAGATGCGTTAGAGGTCGAAATTCCGGACTTGTTTGAACGTAAAAAAGAGGAAGAAAACACTATAATCTGCCCAAAATGCGGTTCTAAATTCAAATTAATCGAGTAAAATTTGCTTATTTGTGTGTTTCTGTGTTAATTTGTTGCATTGTATAACATAAAACACACAGTCATGGAAGGTTTCACACTATTTGTATCTATCGTAATCATCGTATTCGGAATATTACAAATTATTCTATTTTTCAAGTTATGGGGAATGACTAATGATGTCAAAAAAATAAGGAAATCGCTACCTAATGTATCTTCTGATCTTTCTCCGGCTAAAATGGAATTTATTATTGGAAACACAGATAAAGCAAAAGAGATGCTTAAAAAGGAATTTGTATTAGACGTCTACGAATCATATATGAAAATTGTAAAAGAAAATACTGAAGTAACAGACCCTAGTGTAATGGAAAAAGAATATTCTATAGATTATGATAGACTTAAAAGGGTATACAAAGGAAGGTTTAAAGACATAATAGATGATGTTGATTTTGAAAGATACTCTACTTTTGTAAAAGCTAAATCTGTATTTGGATAAATTGCTTAGAGCCCTATATATGAGTGAGGCTTTTTATTTCTTCCTACTTTTATTTAATGCTAGAAAAATCACCTAAAACCAAAGAAAGGTAAGGAAATATTTGCATTTGTGTGCATTTGTATGTTATTTTGCCTCCGTACAACCATAATACACACAAAATATGAATAAAGTATTTCTAATATTTGCCTTGCTGTTTCTTATTGGATGCAGCGAAGGAAGTGATCCTGTTCCAGAGCAAAATAATGAGGAAAACACGGAATCCGGTGATAATAATACATTTTTAGTTAATGGTTTTAGCTGTAATATTGATTTTAATGAAGAAAACTACACCATAAAGGTTAGTAAAGATAATGAATTCCTTTTTGAAGTGTCCGAAGAAATAGGAAAAGGGACTAAGTTGTATATAGATTTGGGATATGGAAATAAAAAAGATGTTATCGCTTCATATATTAAAATTTTTGATATTCTTCAATATGAAAATACATATTATCTATTAGCAGATTTAAGAGACCAATCTGATATTTTGAGTTTTTGGGGAATTAGAAAGTTGTATTCTTATACAAAAGGTAAAACTAAGATGATTACATTTAACTCTCGTGGATACTTGCCTACGGATATGACATTTTGGTTTGAGAATAGTATAGATGTATCTGAAAATTATTCTGCATATCCGGAATCTACAGCAAGTGAATATCATAAATATGATTCTGATCTTAATTTGTTGTCCCAATACAGTGTTTTTGGGAAACCTTTAGATTTGTATCATGTAATAAATGTAAGTGGAGGTGATGGTATTCATGCTAAAAATCCTTTGGGGATCAGTTGGTATGATATTCGCAATTCTTCCCATTATATTTGGCAATACATGTGTGATATTGACAATAATGAGTTTGTCATAAATAGTTGGGAGGCTTCCTATTCCCAGAATAATACCATTCTTGTTACTATAAATATTACATACATAACGGGAAAAAAAGAGGTCTTAAATTTTGAATTTGACAAGGAGACAGGAGAACTTATTAAATAAACACATAAAGTACACACAACATGAAGAAAATTTTATTCCCTTTAGTAGCAATATTGCTATTAGCAGGCTGTAGTTCTAGTGAAGATGTAATAGATGAACCGGAACCTCCAAAATATAGTATCAATAGTACGGTTCAAGTAGGTGATATTAAACTACAATCTTATATTTTTGAAGGATATTATTATATAGAGGCTATTGACGAATCAGGCAACAAGGCTTTTACTATCAAGGATAAGGCGGAAGGGTATATTGAGGACTTAGGGTTTGGAGAAACTAAAGAATACCCAGTTAGAGGTTGCTATATACAAAGCACTTTGAAAAAGGATGATTATCTCTACATATTGGTCAGTTTATATGGTGACTTAATCGCTCATCCACATAAATTTATATTAAAGACAAAGGATGGAAAAGTGGTTAAGAAAGAATTTTTCGATAAAGTGTATTATGGTGATTATAACAAAGTATTTTTTTATCCGGAAAAAATGGTAGATTGGTATGGAGAGTATATTGCTATTTACACAACGAGTAGAACTAGCTTATATGATATAGCTATATTAGATAAAGATTTGAAGAATATATATGGTAATAATAGTCCAGATGTTCAAAATTGGATTGGGTATATAGAAAGAAGCAATTACATATCTTTATCTGTAAAGAATATGGTTTATATAGCAGGCAATACTGTAAATTGTGTGGATATATCAAAGTATAGATACTTAGAATCTTTTGTCTGGCAGACTACATTTACCGATGAAGAAATAAGAGTAGACAAGACCTCATATTCATTGGAAGGAGACAACGTAATAGTAGACGTTGAAGCAACCACTAAGGCAGGAGAGAAAAAGAAATATCATCTGGTATTGAATAAGGAGACAGGCTCTCTGCTTAACTCTGAATCCTAACCCTAAAATAAAATATAATCATGAAAACATCCAATTACGCCTCCAGATTATCCGTCAGCTGTGGCAAGAACACGGACAGCATGGAGAAACTTGCAAATTTATGTGAGCAAGAAGCCGAAAAGCTAGTGAAAACGCTGGATATTGCCGAGGGAGATGCAATATCCGTAATTTTTTCTACAATACCAGGTCCCGGATTCCCTGAACTTATCTGTGTGGGAGTATTCAGTAGGGACGAGAGTGGAAAGATCGTGTACGAACTGGATTTCTCGGAGTCAACATTGTAACTCATTCCCGCCCCTCTTGCGAAGGGCGGTTTTTGTTTCTAAAAAGTTAAAACCGTTAAAAACCAATAACAGATATAGTTAATTGTTCAATCAATCAATCAATCTTGATTTGTATTATTTATATTTGCGACATCAAAGCAATGTATCTTTGATACGTTACGAACAAAGATAGCAGTAGTACTGTTATTTTATAAAAAACAAAGGAGAATTGAATATGAAACCCTCATCTTACACACAAGAGGTATTTGTTATAGAAAATCCCTCAAAAGCACTATTGGACTTTGTAAATAAGTTGAGAGATAGAAAAATGTCTCAACAGGAGAAATTACGCAATAAAAAGAACTGTACCATTAAAATCAACGTATAATCTTCCCTGAATGGATATTTCCGTTTCTATCAATTCTAAATCAGAAGATGAGTATCGGATAATATTATCTCCATTTAATTTGGATATAATCCCGTGTGAGGTGCGGGAAATATTTGGAGATAGTATTGAAATTGCAGATGTCACACTTGAGAGAGTAAAAGGTGATAATCCCACTGATATTGGAGTACTTCTAAAAATATCAAATGTTATAGGTGAAATTTTCAATGATAATGAGAACTTGATATTATATTTCTACTGTGATGACATACACGACATTTTAAGAAGGGATAAAGGAGTAACTCCACAAAAATTCAGAAGCAATTTGTTCTCAAGAATGTTTGATAAATATATGTTGTCAAATGGAATTACCGATATAATAAACACACCTATTGAGATTAAGGCAGACAGACATATTTATATCCATTTGATATCAAGAAGTATTCATTTAGAATATGTAAAAGCCATAAAAGATGTCATAATGGATATGGAATCAAAATAGAAGCGGAGTAACCTCCGCTTTTCTTTTTCCGTTTTATCTCATTTCCCTTCTAAAAAATAAACTTATAACTACTAATTTCCCACAATTGCTCAATTGTGGTTTATCCCTCATATAATAATTTTATAGCTTTCTTCTTTGAGTGTAACTTTATGCTGTTGAAAATCAAAACTAATTCATACAGTATGAAAGGAAAAATCTTAGTAGCACTAAAAACGAAGTATAAAACCTTTGGGTTTGGTGATAAAGCGTTTGACGGGGTGGCTGACTACTTGTCTAAAACCGTAACTGAAGAAAGTCAAATAGAAACTGCTATTAGTGGGGTCGAAGGACTTCTGAAGGCTTTTCAAGGAGACATTGATTCTGTTAGAAACGAAAAATCGGGTCTACAAAAACAATTGGACGAATTGAAAAATAAAATCGAGAATCCCAATCCTAACCCAAAACCGAAGCCGGAAGAAAAGAAAGATGATATAGCGACCATCATTGCGAACGCAGTTAATGCAGCCGTTAAACCTCTTTCTGATAAGCTTACTCAATTTGAAACAGAGAAGGCACAAGCCACTCGTCAAGAGCAAATCATAGGTAAAGCGAAGGAGTATGGTATTCCCGAAAACCTTGTTCCTATGTTGAATATTCCCGAAGATGTAAACTTGGATAACTATTTCAAGGATGCAAAGCAGACGTTTGCCAACGCAGGATTTAAAGATGTGAGAACTCCCGAATTGGGAAGCAATGAGCAAAACAATTCAAATGACATTGCCGCCCTGATAAACAAGGGAACTGAAGAAATTAAAAACTCTAAACAGGATTAATTATGCCAGCAGGTTTTAAGTATGATTTAAATCCGATTGAGAGACAAATGCCGGAAATGTGCCGTTTTGAAACGGTTTATAGATATTCCGGTGGTTTCAATCTGGATATTTCGAATTTGACAGGGGTTGCGCAGATCCCGCCTCTTACCCCTTTGGTTCTTGATTTTGTGAAACGAACGGCAAAAGCTGTTTTGAACGTTGAAGTAGCCGAGAAGATCACTGCCGGTTCTACTTCGTTGAAGATCAAGAAAAATTCTCTTGCGTACGTCGGTATGCATATTGGTAATGGTACAAATGGTGGTACAATTGAAGCTATCGACAAAAGTAATGCGGAATATGATACCGTTACTCTGGCCGCTTCGCCAACGCTTGCCGCAGAAAAGGATGCGGTATTGTTTGAAGCTACTGCCGCAGCCGGTAAAACGGCAAAAGCAACAGCAACAGCTTTAAATTATGCATGGACTAAAGTAGAAGCGGGTGCAACTGTTACCGCTATAGGCCAAGCGTACGAGATCAGACCGACAAGACTCATTGTTCCTATCTCCGATAAGGATAAGGAGACTTTGGGTGACAGATTCATGTTCACTTATTAAAGAAAGGAGGAACTATGTATTTGACTATTCAAACATTACTGAATGATCCGGGAGTGGTGAAAGCGGTTATCGACCGTGTGCAGGCTCTAAGACTGGATCAAATCTTTTGGAAAAAGCACCTCGATTTTGAGGAAACGAAATCCCGTGTGTTCAAAACATATTTGGGAACAGTAACGGGTGTTGTTGCCGGTTCTGTAATTGACCGTAACTCTAACAAGCCGTTAAGAGAGCGTAAATCTTTGGGTTCTGGATATGGCGAAGTTGCCTATATGGGGGATAGATACCAGATGGACAACGATAGACTCGATATGCTTCAAGAACTAATCAATAAGTTCAATCAGGCGAAGACACCAGATCAACGGGCTGCACTGGACGATATTATCAACTATATTGTAGATGATATGCGTCAGGTATTGCTTGCTCCACACAAACGTATGGATATTGTGGACGGTGATCTTCGTTCTGATGGTAAAGCATCGGTAAAAGTAGACGATAATCCGCAAGGAATTGAATTGCTTGAAATGGAACTTCCGGTTCATCGTATCACTCCGCAAGTTTCAGACAAACTGAATTTTGTTCGTTATCTTATGGAGGAAACCGTTGAATTACGTACTAAGTTCGGCATGTTCGTTTCTATGGAAATGTCCCGGAAGACTTTTATCAATAGCATTATTGGATCAAAGGACTTCGGAGAATTCTACAAACAAAGCTTTGATTCTAAAGAAGTCCAACTGTCTGCCGGGCTTATGTCTAGTGAGATGGCGACCACTATCTTTAGAGGATTGGGCTTGCCGCCTATCGTAATCAACGAAGATTTGGTAGAATTGTCAGACGGCACTTTCAAACAGGTATTTAAAGATAACCGTATTTCTTTGTTTACCACTCCTAAACAGGGAAAGATGCGCTGGCATACTCCGTATGAAATTACCGATCCAGTTCTGGGAAAGACTTACACCCGTTCAGAAGGTGGTATGTATATTTCCAACATACGTACGGATGAAGGCAGGTTCATGGAATATGGAGCCGAATGGATTCCAGAATTTACATCTCCCAATAAGATTGTAATTTTTGACCTGGATACGATGAATGCGTAATTATGATAATTAGTGACTACATAAAGAAAAAGTTTCAGTCATTCGGCATATCATTGTCGGAGGCTGACTTGGTAGAGATGAATCTTTCTTCTGGGGTTGATCCTGACGGGGAAATGACTGAAGACAATTTACAGTCTATCTCTGTTGCGATAGCAAGATTTATTCCCTCCTTATTGCTTAGAGCTACTTCTAAATCGGTATCAGAAAACGGTCATTCAAAGTCTCTTTCTTGGGATATTTCCGGGATAAAGTCATACTATTCTTTTTTATGCAATAAGTATGGACTGAAAGATGAACTGAATACAGATAAACCTAAAGTAACATTTTGGTGATATGCTAGAAACTGCTCCGCATAAATTGCAATTACAGGTTATTACTCCGGAAGAGAATGACGAGTATAACCGACCAATACCGGGAACCGGTGGAGAGTCTTGGCAGGATGTAACAGATTGCTTCTGCCATGACAACTCCCAACAGAAAGAGGTTTCTGTCAATGGCGAACGCTGGGTATATAATTACCATGTGGTTTATGAGGGTAAAAAGATTATTTTAGGATCTCATATCAGATGTATGGACACCGAAGGGAATATTGTAGGAGAGGGAGATGTGAAGAAGAATGCCGAATGCTATTCGGAGGAGTTTAAGGGTAGATGTGATATTTGGGTATGATTGTAACGACTGACATATATAAGATTTTGTGTGATAAGCTAAAAGACTTCTTGATAAAAGACGTTTACGACAGTTGGAATACCATTAAGAAAGGTGTAAAAAACGAATTAATAGTGATTGTTATAAGAGACGCTTTAGAGCCGGAAACTTATTGGGAGGTATGTTATCCTCATATCAACATCTGCGTTCCATATTTGACCAGTGGTAAGACTAATACGGTACGATTAAACGAGTTGGAAAGAACTGCAAAACAGTTTTTAATAGGAGAAAGTGGAGTGTTTGATAGTACTCAATATCATTGGGAAATAGACCGGATAGGGATAGAAGAAGATTTAAAGCTTGCATGTAGTTATGTAAATGTGGTTTTAAAGTTTAAAGTTTTAAATGTAAAAATATAAAAGATATGGCAGAAAGTATACAAATATCAGCGGTTGATATAAAAAGATTATGGTATGCCGATGAAGATGCAGTATCAGCTGATTTGACAGGTACAGCGTTATATGCCCTAGTAAAAGCGAACGGATCTGCTACCGAGATTAAAAATGTGCATCAAGACACGTGGACCATTGAAGAAGGAGATCCTACGCAAGAATCTTACAAAAATCAGTTGACAGGTTCAACTTACCGTATGGGAGCTAAAATAATGGGAGATGTGACCTTTAACTTCACGATTGGTCGCTATGATTATGCAACAAAAAAAGAACTTATGGGCGGTGAAATTATTAATACCGATAAAGGTTGGAAGCGTGCCCGTGGTATTGTGGAGGTGAAAAAATGTTTGATTGCATTAACGCAAGACGATCAGTATTGCGTTCTTCCTTATGCAAATGTAGTAGCTCGTGAAGCCAATACTGATGGTGCAGTTGGTATTGCAGTTGTAGCTACGATGTTAGAACCTTTAAATGAGGCTGTTATGCCGGAATACTGGTTTGATGCGGGTGAAGTAAAAGAAGGGGTATGAAGATCTGAAAATGTAGCACTTGCTTTTTCTGAAACAGCTACGAATTCAAATAGTTATTCAGCTAGATCAAGGCGGGTGAACGCTGGGAGTACTGTAAACTATGGCTCTTCAGGAGAAGATGGGACGCAACCGTCAGAGACATTATCTATATTGTAAAGTGGTGAGGGGTGAGGATTTGTCGTTCTTGCCCCTTTTTAATAAGATAGTTATGAACAAAGGAGCAAAAGTTATATCACAATCAATTATTGGCAATGATTTTAGGACAATTATTGTGAATAAGAAAGGATATACAATATATCCTCCAACTATACACAGTTTGTCAAATGCTATATCATACTTATGTGATGTGCGAGAGGGAGAAACATTAAGAGAGATTCTGCTTTCTCTAGCAGATTTAAAATACTATGCTCACGCTCTTTCATGGTTTATTAATGGTGATGATAGTCTTTTTGAGGAACTTTCTAAAGGTACTTATGAAGAGTGCGTAAATGGCGTGGAAGAAGCAATCTCAATGATTGATGTATCGGTTTTTCAGAAAGCTGTCGGCTTAGCGAAGAACGTAAGCCTGCTGGCAGCGACACCAAAATAGCCGGTAATGAAACGTTATTAGGACAAATTGCGTCGTTCATGGAAAATTTGCATTTGTCTTATAAAGAAGTTGTGTATGAAATACCATATAGAAATCTGGTTTTAATGCAACGTGATAAGATACATCAAATATTTGGAGGTAAAATAAAGAAAGTGAAAGGTAAAGATATGGCATCACGGAGGCGTCAAAATAAGTAAGTATGGAATTCATAGGGGATGATAGCGGATTGAGCGAACTTCAGAAACAAATAGAGGACGCTTTCTTTTATAAGTTAGTAGAAATAGGGAAAGACGCCATACGTTACGCCCAGAAAAACGGAGAATACCAAAATCATACATTTAATCTACGTAATGCTCCTGGTTTCTGTGTGGTAAGAGATGGGCGTATAGTAGCTATTGAAGTAGGAGATGATGGAGGGCATCCCGAAGCTGTGAGAAATACAGAAAATATGTTGATATACTCGGAAAAGCCACAAGACGGATTATATTTAGCTGACGGAATGCCTTATGCCTCTTTTGTAGAATCAAAGGGATATGATGTGTTGACGGCAGCAAGAAAATACGCAATAAGGCAAGTCCAAAAGAAAATATATAGATAAATATGGCAGGGATATTTGCAAATGTAGACAGTGACATTCAGAAGCTCCAAAAATTGAAGATAGAAATTGAGAATGTAAAGAAGTCATTGAAAAGTATCAATGTAAAAGTAGATATTGATATAGCGCAAGGCTTGGAGGCACAATTAAAAAGTCTCGTAACTCAATATAATGCCTTAGCCGCTAAGGTAGGAGAGACGGAGGCTAGGATAACAGCGTCTGCAAATAAAATTATTGATGCTTCGAATAAAATTATTCAGGCACAGGACAAAATGTCGCAGGCAGCAAAGGGTATTAATACTTCTTCTAGTACCAATACCAATTCTTCTACTAATGCATCGGAAACAACTTCTATTCAGGCGCAGGCTAAGGCGTATGAAGAACTGAAAGCTGAAATCGGTGATGTTCTCGGTACGAGAGGGCAAAACATAAAGAGGTTAATAGAAGAGCAAAATGCGATCCGGCTACTTAACGCAGAAATAAAAAAGATCACTAAATCACAGGGGGAATCTTCTAACCTTTCATCTGCTCAACAAAGGAGACTGGAACAATTAAATAACTCTTTGCTTACTCATAAAACAGCACTTGCTGAAGTAAGACAGAGTTTGAGTGCTAACGCTAAGTTAGACAATGCTTCCGCCACTTCTATGGATGCTCTTTCTCAATCTTTAGGTAGGATGAGAGCTGCTTATAGAGCATTGACAGAAAGTGAGCGAACATCTCCATTCGGGAAAGAACTATTAGTTTCTATTCAACAGGCAGATGCAAAAATAAAAGAGCTAGATGCAACGATTGGGAATCATCAAAGGAATGTCGGTAATTATGCAAGCGGCTGGAATGGACTAAGCATGTCTATTCAACAAATAGGTCGTGAGCTCCCTTCTTTGGCTGCTGGGTGGAGAACTTTCTTTTTGGCTATCTCTAATAACTTGCCAATTCTTGCCGATGAAATAAAGAGGGCTAGGATTCATTTTGAAGCTTTGAAAAAGAGCGGGCAAACTGCTACACCTGTTTGGAAACAGGTTGTTTCTTCCATAGTTAGTTGGCAGACGGCTTTAACTGTGGGGGTCACTCTTTTAACGTTGTATGGAGATAAGCTTGTAAAATGGATTAGTGGTTTAGGGAAAGCCGAAAAAGCTATCAAGAATTTATATACAGCTCAACGAGATTTATATAATGTAACATCTACAGGAATAGAACAAAGTTCAAAAGAAATTACTAAACTTAACAGTCTGTATAAGATTGCAACAGATGTAACTAAATCTACAAAAGAAAGGAATAATGCAGTAAAAGAGCTGAAAAGATCGTTCCCTTCTCATCTTAAAAACTTATCAGATGAATCTATAAAAAATGGTGAGGTCGCAAAGTCTATTAAAGAGCAAACAAGGCAAATTATAGCAAATGCTAAAGCGACAGCAGCGGCCGATCAAATCGCAAAGAATTGGTATAAATCATTTCAAGCTGGAGTATCTAAAAATATTGCATATATCACAAAACAGAGATTAGAGCAAGAATTAGTTGCAAAAGAAGCAACGGTTCAACAGCTTTCTCAAATGAGAGCCAGACCAGAAAGTTATGCCGGATTAGCTAAAGAAATTGAGGGAATAAAAGACCGAATAAAAGAAACTGATAGAGAAATAGCAATACAAGAAAATCTACAAGATTCTTATCAAAAATCGTCTCAATCTCTTGAGAAGTTGGTAACAGTTGCTGGTCTAGGTGGAAAGTATGAAGATCCAGATAAAAATTACAATTCTATTTTAGACCAACAAAAGAAGATAGCCAATCTTTTGGATAAACAAGCCATTGAAAGAAGACGTAAAGAAGAAGATTTGGAAAATCAGGCCATACAGTCCCGTATTGATACCATGACAGAAGGAGAAGCTAAAATCCGTGCACAACGTGAATTGGATAACAAGAAGGAAATACAAGACTTAGAACGCCAAAGAGAAGATTATATTCGGACGGAAATCGAATATCAGAAGAAGTTGTTTGATGCCCAAGAGGAATTAAATGCCAAGAAAAGCAAGGATTACAAGAAAAAGACATTTGATCCTTCTACGGTAAAGGTTGATACATCTAAGTTCAACGAGCTAATATCAAACGAATTGATACAACAATCTATTGCCCCCTATAAGGAGGAGGCGCAGGCTTGGAATGAATATCTTGTTGAATATGGCAATTTCCAACAGAAGAAAGTGGCTATAAATGCAGAATACAACCAAAAAATAGTAGAAGCTGCAACCAAAGGTGAAAAAGAGTCCCTAAAAAAAGAGCGGGATAGTAAACTGAAAGAAGTAACCTTTGATGAACTAAAGAAGTCTGTCAATTTTGCCGATATCTTCGGGGACTTGGATACACAGTCTACTGAAACTCTCACCAAAATGCGTGATAAGCTGAAAGAGATTATTGATAAGTCGGCAAAAGATTTAAAACCAACTGATTTAAAAGCCCTCCAAGAAGCATTTAGTAATATTGATTTGAAGATTGTAGAAAGAAATCCTTTCGGAGAACTTAAGCAAGGGATTGAAGGCTATAAAAGCGCTACTGAAGCCGTAATAAAGGCGCAAGAGGATTTGAATACTGTACAAGAGGGTGGAGAAGTTATTATCGGACAATATACTGATAAAACCGGAAAGGTAGTAACTAAACTACTAACGCAAGAGCAGGCAGAGAGAAATCTGTCAGATGCGCAGAAAGAGCGTCTAGAATCACAAGGCAAATTAACAAAAGCTGTGAATAGTATAGGCCAGCAAGGACAACAGTTGGTAAACGCCGGTAATAACTTAGTTGATATGCTTACAAATCTAAGCGTTGCGGTTCCTGAATCTATTTCCGGTGCTCTTTCTGGATTAGGGCAAATCATGAGCGGGCTTGAAAGCATTGATTTAACAAAGCCATTCAGTATAATTTCATCAACTACGGGGATTCTTGCCGGTATAACTAAAACTATATCCAGTTTCTTTGGGGGGCCGGACGGTACCGCTTATTATGAAGGAGTAAAGGAACAGCTTGAAGCAATAAATGAGGTCTATGATCGTATTATTGACAAAAGCAAGGAAGATATAGTTTTCGGTGGTGGATTTGCATCTGTTCAAGCAGCTACACAAGCCATGGATAATTACGAGAAGAAAGTAATTAATCTCCAAAAGATTGCCGCAGCTTCGGGGCGTGCCGGTGCAAGTTGGAAGTCTCATAGTGCGGAATGGCATTCTAACAAAAATGTTGGTGCAATAGGTGGTTTTGAGCAGATGAGCGACATCCTAGGTAAATCAATAAGCTCCATGACAGACTTGTATAGTTTGTCAGGAGATGAATTGTTCCTCATTCAGTCCCAAATGCCGGAAGCATGGAGTTTAATTGATGCCAGAATTCGTGAAAACCTGGATAGCATCGTAGCCTGTAAAGATGAAGCGAATGAACTGAGGGATGCTCTTAATCAAGCCATGACAGGGGTTGATTTTGATTCCTTCTACAATGGGTTTATTGATCAGTTATCCGATATGGATACTTCTTTTGAAGATATGTGTGATAACTTTGAGGATTATCTGCGTAAGTCAATCATGGCAGGATTAGTCGCTAGTCAGTATCAAGGCCGTATAAATGCTCTTTATGAGCAATGGAGCGATGCAGCGAGAAGTGATAGTAAAATTACTAAAAACGAAGCAGACCTTCTCAAAGAACAGTATCAACAGATTGTAGAAGATATGATGCATGATCGAGAAGAAATGTTTAAAACATTTGGGTGGGATACTTCTGCTACTTCTCAGGAATCGTCGAAGAAAGGCTTTGCAACTGCTTCTCAGGATTCAATAGACGAACTTAACGGACGTTTCACTGCTTTGCAAATTGCCGGAGAAGAGATTAAGAATCAGAACCAGCTTCAAACGATGTCTATTCTTGAATTGAGAGCTGATATGCTGCCTATTATTTCCAATACTACAGGGATAAAGGATATTGCTAGTGAGACACGGGATTTGTTAAGGCTGTCTTATGAAGAGTTGACAGGTATTCATGATGATACAACAAGCATGAACAAGTCATTGAAGAATATTGAGACAGATATTGCAGAAGTTAAACGTAATACATCAAAATTATAATATATGGTTGACTTATTAATTAACAATAAAGACGCTTTTGCGACGTGGGGCGTGAGAATGGGAGACGGGTTCATTGAAGCTATCTACGCTCCGCTTCCAATGAAAGAAATTATAGAGAATAAATCTCGTTTACAGGACGGGAAGAAAATAATTATAGCCAATCGGAAGATTGACGAACGGGATCTAACGCTAATCTTTACCCTACAAGGGAATTCCCCAACTGATTACATAGCTAAGTATAAAGCATTTCTGAATGAGATAACAAAGGGGGAATTTACTGTCAAGATCCCAGCGTTAGGCGAAGAAGTATATCATTTGTATTATATTAGGTCCGCTTCTTTTGGAATCAATACAATAAGGACGTTTTCAAAGATCTCAGTAAAGCTAAACGAGCCGAATCCGGGTAATAGAGAGTAAAATTGCCACAATAGGCAAATTGTGGTTTATAGGGTTGCCGGATTTTATGTTTTGAGATTTTTATCTCCGAACTTTGGTGCGTTATGGAATTAGTAGACATCAAAGACATATCCGGCAACATTCGCTTTTCGACTCCTATCAATGAGGGTTCGAAAAGACACTTCCTTTTGATGCAGGAAGATTATGTAACTCTAAAGTTTTCCCTTGCCAGTCCTATCTATTTCAAGTTAGGGGACTACATAGACAATGAGTTGGGAATATTTGAAGTAGTAGACCTGTATAAACCTACCTATAATACTACTACCGGAGGCTATGACTACGAACTCCGCCTTGACGCTTATTACTGGAAATGGAAGAATAAGAAATTCTTCTATACTCCACAGAGTGGCGGTAAAGAGGCTAGTTGGAATTTGACTGATACCTTAAATGTCCACATGGATGTATTTCTAAAGAATCTGGAGGTCTTAGGATATAAGTATAAAGATAAAGCATTTACTTATGAGATTGATGCTTCTGTTGATGAATCATCCAAACTGATTTCATATAATAACATGAATATGTTAGACGCCCTATCTCAGATGGCGGAGACTTTTGAATGCGAATGGTGGGTAGAGAAAGGAGTGATCCATTTTGGTCGTTGTGAACATGGTGATCCTGTTGACTTTGAGATTGGAGTTAATGTCGGTTCTATGAATCGAAGCGATAGCCAGACTTCCTACGCTACTAGAGTATATGCTTTTGGTTCTACACGAAACATTCCTTCTACTTACCGGAAGAATTTGATATTTGATGTTAAAAATGTTACAGGAAGAGATATTTCCGATACTTCAAGGCCTCTAAATATAAACTTTTTCCCTTCTTCTTCCCATACAGGGATATCTCCTATCAACATGAATGTTTTCAAAGAGGGAGAAATGGAAGGGGAGCAGAGTGCCTATAAAGTTACGACAGATGTTTTTGCTTCTTCTATGCTGGCAAGCAAATATCGTATATCATTCAATTCAATGACGCTATACTTTAGCACTCGATTTACATCAAATATTGAAAACTTTAAGGCAAAATTATCATTGGTTTACCATGTCGGGGGCGTAGAGAAAGTACTGGATATTCAAGAGAAAGCTTTCAATGATTCAGTCTCAAGTCTTACTATTGGATTTAGCGACACCGATTTCTCTCTTTCTGAAAATGCCGATAATTGCAAGCTCTTGTTTACATTCAGCTTTACTCTGAATCATCCAGGAAAAACGGTGATATACACTATCGGAAGGGCCGGAGAAAAGAATGTCAAAATAGAGTGCCTATCTGCATCGGCAGACATCTCTGTAACCTTTCTCTCTGGTACCAATTCGGGAAAAACTTTTTCGGCTACTTATAATCCTGATCTGTTAACGGGTGATGACTCCAATGTTATACGTTTGCCGGAAGGGGTCACAGCTTCCATTGGTAATCGGTATACTATCAACAATATAATAAAAAGTCAGGTCCCTATAAGTTATTTTTCTGATGATAAGGATCTGTTGACCGTTGAAGGGATTGTAACCAAACGCTTGATGATGCCGGAGGGAGTTCCATACATTGACGCATACCCCGACATGTATACAGAGGAAGCAATTGAACAGATTGTTGTTTTTGACGATATTTATCCAAGTCGTGTAGGTGGAGTAGGGGATGTATATACGCATTCATATACTGATATAACAGAGAAACCAGATGGTAGTAAGGATGAAGAAAAATGGACCGCGTGGCGATTTAAAGATGCGGACCTAGGGTTTCATTTCTCAAAAAGTTATCAATTACCCGGAGAGGAATTGCGTGTTATATTTCAATCCGGTCCTTTAGCCGGTATGGATTTTGAAGTCATATTTAACCCCTATGACCCCTCATCTGACATATATCAGTCTGAACTTCTTGAAGACGGGACGTGGAATCCCAAAGCGCAGGTATATGAAGTAAAGCGCAACGATGATTATGGGCGTATGCTTCCGGATGAAATATTGCATCCTACCAGTGGCGATACATATATCCTTTACGGATATGATCCTCAGTTTATATCCGATAAACTTATTCCTGACGCAGAGAAAGAAGTTGAAAAAAGAGCAAGGGAGTATATCAATGAATTAAAGCAGGACCCTTCTACTTACGACACTACGATGATGCCGGACTATGTCTATGGTATTGACCCTGATACTGGCATGTATGACCCCGCATTTTCGAAGCGGTTTTCCGTCGGACAAAAAGTGAATCTGATCAATAAGGCATATTTTGAGGACGGAAGAATATCACGGATAATTGGTTATGAATACCCCTTGGATATTCCGTATGATTCCTTGATATATACTGTCGGTGAGACTGCTCCTTACTCTAAGTTGGGGGATCTGGAAAGTAAAATTGATTCTATTACTTATCGTAAAGAAAAGATTAAGCAACAAGTAATCAGTAGTGGAGGGATATCTACCGATACAGGTGAAATAACTGCCAAGTTCACAAAAAATGTAGAAGTTACCGTCGATAAGGCCGGATATTTTAAGGCCGGTGATGTCATTCTAGAAGGAACTACGGTGGTAGATGCATTTATTCGAATGTTATCTCAAAAATCAGTAGGAGAGTTGAAAAGCAAAATATCAACTCCCAATGATGTTGAGTTCGGTACAGACAAAGGTTACATCACGTATACTGCATCAAGGAACGGTCAGGGACCTATGGAGTCTGCGTATTACGACGGTAACCCTAATAATAAACTGAACTTCTCAGAAGAAGTTGGAGGTATCCAAACTGCTGTCAGACAGTTGGAGGGTATATATACTCGTAGTGAAACCTATGAAGCAATGATTGTATATGCTGCTAGTGAGGATGGGTCACTGCCAAGACAAGAACTTAGAGATACAATCAGTGTAAATGTCCGCCGTAAATGGTTTGCCGGCATATGTTCTTCTGTTCCCACCACTTCTGCTGAAGTACGTGCATTAGGAACAAGTGGACTTTATAGCGGTCCAGGCACATATAAGTTCTCTGTAGATAAATGGAAAACGATTGCTGTGTGTATTCCAGCAGATGTGATCAAGGAATTGACATTGACAGCTTACCCTGGTAACTTCATAGAAGATACGGGTATTACTACCGGTCCGGTGGATATTTCCGTAGAAGGAGCCAATGGAAGTGCCGCTATTAGTTATAAGATGTGGGTTATTCAGACACCCGGATTGAATGACCCTGATACTTTCACTCTTAAAACTGCATAAGATTATGGTGAAGATAAACGGAAGTAGTTTTGCATTACAATATAAAAGAACAACGGGAAGACCTATTGATTCCACTGAAACCTTCAAGACATTGGAGGATGCGACATCGTATGCCCGCAATACGGATGCGGAAGAGTATTTCCCGTATGCCGGTCAGATTATTTCTGTTGAAATAGGAGAAGGCGTGTATAAACTGGTGAAGGATGATTCTATATCTGAAGAAGACGGTAGAAAGCATTATCGATTATCTCCAATTATTACGGAAGAAGAATCCGGGAACAAATATCTTAGCAAGATAGAGGATGATGAAGCTAGAGGGTTGATAACTTTCCTTGCCGGTATTAATGTTAAGATCAAGGCTGTTATTCAGAAATTGATAGCCGAAGACGCAACTTTCTCAAAGGAAATATCATCAAAAGACTACGTGCAGAACCTCCTAGGCTGGCTGATTACTCCCGAAGGCCATATTGACGCAAAGTCTTTGCGGCTGCGTGATTTCTTGGAAGTACCGGAGTTGCGGTATAACCGTGTGTCTATTGTCTCCGGTGAAGAATGGAATGCTCCCGGCGGTGGTATCATTGAATCAGTAGATGTAGCGAACAAGACCGTTCATTTAAAGCTGGAACCCGGGGAGGTATCACAAGTAGAGATTGATGATATCTGTAAGGGAGTATTCAATAACGATACCGGTTTCCAGACTGCGTATTTTCGGATTACAGAAAAGATAGACAACGCTTCTTTTAAATACGTCCTCCGTAGTGGATATACTTTTAATCCTTGTAAGGCGATGCACTTCGTTGCATACGGTAACTTCACGAATGAAGAACGCCAAAAGTCATGTTACTCTACACAGAATTACATCCGCTTCCTTAAGGGTGTTAATAACTGGGAAATAACGAAGGACATGATAGCCATGCAGTTAGGCGACTTATCTAACCTGAAGCTGTTTGGCATTGATATGTCCGGTCATAGCGCATATCTCAATAGAGTCTATATGACCGGAACTATCAGGCAGATATCCAGTGACGGTGTGACTGAGGCTCCCATTCCGGTATTCAAGGGTAAATGGAAATCCGACACATACTGGTACTACGATGAAGTGACTCATAACGGCAGTACATGGATTTGCATTGAGTCCACGACTACGCAGGAACCGTCAGATTCTTCTACGGACTGGTTGAAATCTATATCTAAAGGGGATACAGGCTCACAAGGAGCGCCCGGAAAGGACGGAATACCCGGGAAAGATGGTGCTGACGGAAAAACTTCATATTTTCATATCAAGTATTCTCCCGTCCAGAATCCTACGGCTTCTCAAATGACTGATACTCCCAATAAATATATTGGTACTTATGTTGACTTTGTTCAAGCAAGTAGCAGCGATCCTTCTAAGTATACATGGGCTAAATTTGAAGGAGGTGATGGCATACCTGGTACAAATGGAGAAAATGGGAAGACCAGCTACCTTCACATCAAATACTCTGATGACGGGAAAACCTTCACCGCTAATAATGGTGAGACTCCCGGTGTATACATGGGTGTATATGTAGATTTTGTACAGGCAGATAGCAATGTGTTTGCCGATTATACTTGGTCTAAAATCAAAGGCGAAGCAGGAAAGGACGGTAAAGGTGTACAGAGCGTTGATGTTCTTTATTATCTTTCCAGTTATTCAACCTCCCTTTCCGGTGGTTCATGGTCTACGAACTCACCAACTTGGGTAGATGGGAAATACATTTGGAGTAAAACCAAAGTGGTCTATACAGACGGTTCGTCTATTGAAACCAATCCGGCTTGTATCACTGGAGGTAAAGGCAGTACTGGAGATAATGGTAGGGGAGTATCAAGCATTGTCGAAGAATATTATCTATCTACTTCTTCTAATTCCTTGGTTGGTGGCTCTTGGAGTACAACACCTCCGACATGGGAAAATGGGAAATATATTTGGACTAGGTCAGTAATAACATATACAGATAGCGCATCAACGACAACCGATCCGATATGTGTGACGGGTGGTAAGGGGGCTACGGGAATTGGCGTTAAGAGTGTTTCCGAGCAATACTACCTATCTACATCATATAGTACCACTACGGGTGGTTCATGGTCTACTACTGTTCCGGCATGGAAGGACGGTAAATATATCTGGACACGTTCCATTATAACTTATACAGACAATTCTTATACGGAAACTAAACCCGTATGCGTGACAGGCGGAAAGGGACCTAGCGGGAACGACGGTAAAGGAGTGAAATCATTTGGTATCTTATACTACCTTTCGACTTCTTCCAGTTCCTTGGTTGGTGGTTCTTGGAGTACAACACCTCCGACATGGCAAAACGGAAAATACTTATGGTCTAAGACCAAGGTCACTTATACGGACAATTCTACATGGGAAAGCGATCCGGTTTGTATTACTGGAAGCCAAGGACAAACAGGCCTACCCGGTGCAATGCTCCGCCCGCGTGGAGTATGGGCACCAAATACTGAGTATTATCATAATGATGCATTTATAGATACTGTAATCTATAACGGCCAGAACAAACTCTGTAAGATTACTCATACATCTACTTCTTCTTTCGATTCAACGAAGTGGAAAGAATTCAGTGAATTTGTGAACGTAGCTACCAACGTCCTTTTGGCTCAGAACGCAACTATTGATGTGCTCGGTACTTCGGGGATATTTGTGGGTAATCTGGAGAAGACAAAGGGTTGGTTAATGACTGAAGGCTCTATCAAGCATAATCAGACAGGTGTTGAGTTAACTGCTGACGGAAAAATATCTCTTCCTGAAAGTGGGGGAATGACCGTAGGCGGAAAGACTTTCATAGAAGCCGGGAAGATAAAGACGGAGTTTATTAACGTTGATACTCTTGAAGTGACAAAATTAAAAGGGGCAACGGGCACTTTCAAAGAATTACAAGCTATTGATAATGCAGGCAAGATACAAGGCAAGATTTCTTTTAATACAGAAGGCTCTGGAGATAATGTTTCCTCTTCGTTTAATATTGATTTTTCAAAGACTTGGATTTCTGGGGATTTATATCAACAAGGGTATAATTCTGTGGAAGGTCGCTCATGGAGATTTTACACATCTGATTTGTGGTGCAGAGGGGAATTCGGGCATAGGGCAATGACTACAATTAAAGTTTTTGCTAATAATGATTGGAATTTTTATGTTCACATCTATGGTTATGGCTCAGATAATAATGTAGATAGATATCCTCAATCGGGACAACCTATAGATTGCATTGTTATGGAAGGAAATGGAAATTATGTTTTGCGTATTTGCGATTCTGCAACGTTCAAAAAAATAACGGTCGTTAATAGTTCTGATTATCCTAAAAGAGTGGTATATAATCAGCCTAATTCTCTAACTTATACTATTGAACCTTGGAAGTCCGCAATATTTGTGACAGCTGATATTGCTAAGACTTCCCCACCATATTACGTTAATAACCTGTTTATTGATAGATAATTGTAACAATGAAAATAGATTTTAGAAAAATTGAACTAGTGGATCTCGAAGGGAATAAGAGTACCATCGATGTATCTAAATCATTTGGAAATGCGATTTTTCAGGCTACAGGTGATCTTGGAGAATTTAATCTTGCACAAGATATACACCGAGAAGGAGAAGTTGATATATCGCCTGAACAAGCGGAATCTCTAAAAAAGTATACACAGCTATTTACTCGTGTAATTGATCGAATGGCTGTCAACGAAGCTCTTTCAAAAGTAAATCAATAATTTAAAAAACAGATAAACCTATGATTCTACTAGTATTAATGTCATTCATCCTCATCGCCGGGTATGTCTTCGCGATGATAAAGAAGGGTAAAGAAATCCCTTATTCAATCAGTGATACCTATTATGCCCTGACGCATAAGTTCTGGTTTACTCTTTGTATGGTCGGTTCCGGTGCATTGCTTCTTCCGGCTGCATTGGAAGCCAGTTCCGAGAACAGCCAGTTTCTTGTATTCCTTTCTGTTGTCGGAATGGGAGTGCTAGGTGTGTCTCCCAACTTTAAAACCGAGCAAAAAGTCCCTCATAGTATCGGTGCTGCCATGTCTTTAATATTCTCCCAAATATGGGTAGGTTGTAATGCCTGGTATTGGCTCTTCTTATGGGTGGGATTTATTGCATATTTGGCTATCTCCATGAGTGAGAACTGGACGGGTAACTTCATTGCGACTCTTGTCAAAAGGAAACCTATGTTCTGGGTAGAGGTAATTTCGTTGTTAACCGTTTATCTGACTTGTCTAATATGAAAGAAGCGATAATCCATACCACTACTGGTAGTTTCGCCGCAATAGCCGGAGCGTTTGTTGCCGAATCATTGCAAAATATGATTCCATGGCTGATTGTTACGTGTGCGGTAATTCTCTGTGATCTCCTGTTCGGAGTAAGGAAAAGCATGCTAATGGGTGATAAAGTAAGATTCTCTCGCGCAATTCGTGCGACCATGGGGAAAATGGTTACTTACTTCGCATTCGTCTGTATGGTCTGTATGATTACCGTAGCGAGTCATAGCGAATATCCTATAGATGTGTATTCCTGCTTATTGGTGTGCTTCATAGAGGGATGCTCAATCGTTGGGAATATACTGAAGCCAAAGGGGATTAACATCAATATTATCGGGGCTTTAGGTGTGTTTGGTAAGAAGGTGTTTAAGGTTGATAAGGAGGATGTGAAGGAAATTATAGAAAAGGAGGAAGTGGATGAATGCGATAAATAGAATTGAGACATTAATCAGTAAACCTCTATCCATGATAGGATTAGACGGCATGGCTCACATTATAGTGTGCCAGAACTTGGTAATGTGGCTATCAAAGTTTACGTCTTTATGGTTGGCAATCATTATAACCATAGCAATCTTCATCTTGAAGGAGATATACGACAAGTATTGTAAGAAAACAGAGTTCTCAATTAAAGACATCATCTGTGATTGCGTGGGTTTGGCGTTGGGAGTATTAACATTAATTTTATAGGAGGAAACACATATGGCAGATGTGAAGAAATTGGCACCGTTTATTCTAAAGTGGGAAGGCGGTTTTGTTAATGATCCGGATGACTTAGGAGGAGCAACAAATATGGGAGTAACAATCGCTACCTATGAGGCGTATTGTAAAAAGAAAGGCTATCCTAAACCGACTATAGAGAGACTAAAGAATCTTTCCAAGGAGGAATGGACAGAGATATTGAAAACTATGTACTGGGATAGATGGAAGGCAGACGAGATCAAGTCTCAGTCGGTCGCTGATAATTTAGTTGATTGGATATGGGCCTCCGGTATTCATGGTATCAAGATTCCGCAGGAATTGGTTGGTGTAATGCCGGACGGAATTGTCGGACCAAAAACTATAGCGGCAGTTAATTCTAAAAATCCACGCGAGTTATTTGATCGTATCAAGATTGCCCGCTTCGATTTTATAGAAGATATCTGCCGGAAGCGTCCCGCAAACAACAAGTTCAAACGCGGATGGCTGAACAGAATTAACGATATCAAATTTGAATCATAATAATAGGAGGAACAATCATGGCATTAACAGATATAACCTTTGCTAAAGGCGAACGTAATTATATAAGTGATACTGTACAAGTAAATTCGGCAGAAATAGGATTGCAGATCACATTTGAAAAAGGAGGTAAGCTTTGGGTGTATATAAGCTATGACGGAGAAAATTTCTCTGTTGTAGAGAGCAGAAATTACGATAAGAAGTTCGCCCGTCCGATTGTCGGAATAATCCCCGGACAATACATCAAGATTGAATGTGAAACGCAGCCGGTCAAGGCTCAATATTTTGAATCAGAAGAGTAATGGGAGCGGTAGGATTAAATCCGATTAGGCTTGATGCGATAGGGCTTGATCCTATCCGCTTCAATGCGATTAGGTTGGGAGTTCCGGGAGCTTCTTCCGCTACCGACCGTCCCTACATCTCTCCCGATGTATTGTCTGCCTTGGCAGGTGTATGGATAGCTGACGGCAAGAGCAACACTGATCCCGACCGCAATATCATCAAGAACAAGCTTCCTGGCAGGGGAGGGGATTTTGAGATACTTAATGCTGCGTATGAGGGTATGTTAGGTTGTAATGGTTATCCAGTAGTGTTCGGTGATAATAAGACTTGGGAACATCTTTCAGGTACAGCAAATTATACTTCTGATACTACTAGTACTACGATTCATATAACTCATGTCAGACTTGCAAATAGAGGTCTGTTATATAGTTATGTGAAAGAAAATGGAGTGCTAACTAATATAAAAGAAATACCCGCTTTTAGAGTTACTGTTAAAGGTCTTGAAGGAAATAGTAAATTTGTTTACAAATATTTAGCTACGAAAGATGCAACAAGGGAAACATCAATATTTTTAAGTAATGGTACTCATAAATTAGCTAAATCGTTTGTTCCAACAGACGCATTATTAGATTCAACTACTAATGTTTGGATAGGAATGTTTATTAGTCCTATATCAGAGGAAGTTACAGAATTCGATTGTGATATAACTATTGAAGTTCTTCCAGAATATGAAGGCGCCTTTGTTACTGACGGAGTAGACGACATGATTGTAAGTCAGAATCCTGTATCCGAGATGCTGGGCGGAAGCAAGGAGTTAACGGTTGTGTCCATGATTCACCAGATATCACCAGTCCCTGATAGCTATGGATTTACTAATTATATAAGAGAAGGTTCTATATGGAGTAGAACCAATGTTAAGACTTCCGGTAAAACAGGTATCTATGGATATAAGATATCTAAAGGTAATACAGAGGTGGGAGCAAGTAATCTAATCGACAATATACTTGGTGATAAGGCTGATTACGAAGCAATGGGTTATAATACAACTAATTATAGTGATATTAATTATAGTGTCACTGGTTATATCAAGGACGGTAGCCCTACGGAGGTTTCCTCTGTTGCCTGGTACTGGACTTTCATCGCCAAACGAGCATTGACCACTGACGAAATTAATCAAGTAATAGCCTACTACAACTTGGACAAGTATGTTAAACCTGATATTTACTACAATGTGAAGAAGCAAGGTCTTACTAATGATAATCATGCACAGTTTGGTGATAAGCTGATTGATTATAGTGGTAATAGCCGAGACTTGCAGTTGTTCAATATTGGTTGGAATCTGGGAAGTGGTATTGGTAAGTATGCGGAAGATTTTAGTACCATGAAAGATTACGGTACTAAGGGCATCGTTCGTACCTCTAGTAAGATATATCTTGATAAATCTTTTGATTATGATAAAGGGTTTTGGTTATGCTATACTAATTCTCCTTCCCCCGCGTATAAAGTTAGAGTATCCGGAATACCTGAAACTGGTATGCTTACATATACAGGTGACGTTTGGGTTAATCTAGTAAACGGAATAAATGAGTTACCTGCAAGAACTAATACAGAAGAAAATCACGGGTTTGTTGCTCAAACTCCCAATGTTGACTGGTCTAAATTAGTTATTGAGCAAATCCCCGACTTCGCAGGGGCTCTTTGCCTTGACGGAGTGAATGACTTCGGTCAGTTTGTAGGTGATTTGGGATTGAAGGATTACACTGTGGCTGCTGATAGAGCGTATCAGGATGAAAATGTAAATTGTGTCCCATTTATATCTTCTGTTGGAAGAACGGGAGGTGCTCCTTTCTTGTTGGAGTATGTACATCCTACTTTAAATGTTGTATATCCATACAGCTATGACGGTACAACTGGTACTGTATTATTAAATTCGTCAAGACAAATCTCATATCAGTCTACTTATGTATATAACAGGAACAGTATAGCTAGAGGTAACTCTGTTAAGACGGGTGACGGACTAACAATAGGCTCAAATGAGGGAGTCTCACAATATTCTAAATTATGCTTGTGGTCTTTCCTTCTATTCCCATACACCCTTTCTGAGTTTCTGTTGGAGCGCCAGATGAAGAAGCGTAAACTAGGCACTCTGTATCCGGGAATGGTGGAGTTTAGACCGATAGTGAAGAGCAACATCCCTTATTCGTCGATATCCTACTCGGTTAATCCGGGGGAATACGTTATTGAGGGTAGTACGGTCACTATCACCATAACATTGTCAAATTCCTCTGATAAGCTGGTCGATATATCATCTAACGCCATTAGCGACATATCCATATCTGGAGACAACGGTGTCTATGAAGTAACCGGAAAGATCACCAAGTCTCCACAGAAGATCAACATAGTTATCTCCAGCTACTTGACAATGTTAGACAACGAGACTTTAATAACCAATGAAACATTAATTAAAAACGAATAAGTTATGGAAAAGATCTTTGATATAGCAAAAGACTCCGAACAAAAGTGGGGAGTCATTGCGCAAGGGATAGATGGAAACTTCGAGGAAATAGAACAGCGAGTCGGTGAGTTAAATGGAGCGTTGAACGGCAAAGAGAAAACAAAACTCACATTTAATTTTACGGCTCAATATCAATTTTTGGAGATTGAAGGTACACTAAAAGCGGGTACTGAAATTCAAATATCAATACCACAAAAAACAGGTGGTTGTGCTCTTTATGATGCGACAAAAACCAAACAAATTGGTGTAAATTTTATAGATGGTGCAACATATACATTGGAAGAAGATGCCTATTATATTCGAAGAATCGGTGATTTTACAACTTGTATCGTAACATATGGAGAAGAAACGCAAGGCATATTGCAAAAGGTAAAGACAAACGAAACAAATATATCAACTTTGAAAGAAAAAGTTGGTACTTTGTCCGATGATGTGGAAAATATTACCGCAAACGATGTTCCGTGCTTAAAAGAATACGCTGAAATTGATTATGTTGGAAAATACAATATTGAAAATTGTATAATTCGTGCAGATGGTAGCGCGGTAAATGATGCCGATAGAATTGCAACCGATTTTATCAATATCAAAAATGCAAAATGGGTAAAAACCAAATGTGTAGATGGTAGCGGTGTTTATTGTGCATTTTATAGTGATGATAAACAAACTTGCATCAAGTCATATTCTTATGATAGCGGTGCAAATGGCCGCACACAATTGCCGATACCACAAAATGCAGTTTATTTTCGCGGGTGCACAAATAAAGCCGAGCAAGAAAAGGTACTTGTTGTATATGATAGACTTGTTTCAAATGTGCAAGATGAATTGGATAAACTTGTCAAAAAAACATCTACAAATGTTAGTCCATTTGTTCCGCGAAATGGTCATGTTTTTGGTGGGTACAAGGAATTTGGAATGGCAAGCCCTAAGACTATTCTTAACGAGCCCACGATGAATGCAAGCGCAAGGCAATTGTTGTTTAGTCATGATATTGAACTGGGAAGGTACAAATACGAAATGGTATTCAAATGCAATGACGCAAATTCGATAGTTGGAATTGGTGTGTATTTGTCAATGTTTGGTTCTACAACAGAGGTTCGTGCAAGCGGCAATACATTCACTTTGACCTACGGACAAGATGAATCGGGTGATACCACCTCAGCAATCCCGGCAACTGATGTATGGTCGGGAAATATGCCTTTTACTCTATCAGTTGGTAAGTATTACAAACTTTCAATCGAACGCATTGAAATGGGGGATGTTGCTGATTTTAGCGAAATCGAAAAATACTATCCATACAATGCGTGCGTTTATGGCGGGCATAAGTACTTTTTCAAAAACGAGCATCAAGGAGCATGGAGTGACAGTGATGTTTATCAGTTGTTTGATGATTTCTCGGAAGATGGTGGTATATTCAGTATAACCGATATTGAAAACGGTGCGACATTTGGGCGAAAATTATTACGTTCTCCATACCGGAATGATATTGGTGATTTGCGGACAATAGCACCAAGAAATATCACGATTTTAACGGGTGCACCTTATGTCTCATTGAAAAAGGGTAATATTGAAGTGATAAATATTTCGGTCTCATCTTCCTACAATCCAAAGGCGAAAATACTTATTACGGGGCATAGTTATGTTGGTGGAGATACGGTTGTAGGCGTATCGTTTAATGAAAAGGCGGGCCAGCAATGCAAATACGCATCTTTGATAGCGAATGCCATAGGTAAAAATGATGTTGTTGTAGTTGGTCAAGGTGGTGAAGGATTGCGCGACCGATATATACAACTTGCGAAAAAACATATAGAATGGTTTTGCCCCGATTATGTGGTTTTCGTTTTAGGTTTTAACGATATGCAAGAGAGAACGGCTGATGATTACATTGAAAGATTGACCGAACTTTGCGAATTTTGTGAGACCCACAAAATAAAACCGGTTGTTGAATGCGGTGCGATGTCTTATAAATATGACACCGATGCAAAAAGAGAATGGATTTCAAAAGTAAATTCATGGATTCGTGGTGGTAGCATAAGGTTTGTTGATTGGGCGGGTAATCTTACGCAAAATGATAAAATAACTGCTGATATTTGCAATAGTGGCAGCATCTATGAATCATTGCCATTCAATAGCGATGGCGTGCATCCATCGCTTGCAGGACATCAAAAAATCTTTGAATGTTATCAGCGAGAAATGGCAGAATTATTTAATGAATAACTCACGCAATTCCCTTGTGCATTAGATATATTATTCACATTTATAAAAAGCAATTATGAAATACACTGTATTCCCAACAATTGACTTGCAAGATGTCCCTCAGGATGAGATAGACAAGCGTAACCTTGTTCCTCGCAAGAGCGTAAATGAGAGTGAAACCTTGATGAAATGCCAGCACTATGCTGCGTTATTTCCTCATAAGATGATTAGGACTATTGCTGATGACGGAACGGAAGAACTGTCTTTTCCTTATCCTACCTATGAAGGCGAGGATTTAAATGTTTTGTTGTCTAGTCCGGAATGGTCTTCAAGTGATAGTATTCTATGAAGTTCCTCCCTTGGATATTAGTCTGTCTGCTTATATGTGTTCTCGTGTGGATGCGTTGTAATCCGCACGAGCCGTCACCGGTTTATATAAAAGGAGATACCGTACATATCCGGGACACAGTAAGAGACACAATCCCTAAGCCGGTAAAAGAGACTCTGAAACGTACCGATACGGTATATCTACCTATTCTGATAGATACAACGACTGACAGAACCGTAGAAGGCGATTCTATTCCGGTACTGATACCGATAACAAGCAAGGAGTATAAGACCGATGATTACCGGGCGGTAGTCAGTGGATATAATCCTACCCTTGACTTCATGGAGGTGTACAGAGACAATAAGATCATCACTCTTTCACCTTTACAGAAGAAGAAACGCTGGGGATTGGGCTTGCAGGCAGGATATAGTTATCCGGGTGGTTTGTACTTCGGTGCCGGAGTTAGTTATAACTTGTTTATGTGGTAAATTACCGGAACTACTATCTTCACAGACCGTTTCCGGTATGAAAAGTTTAAGTTTTACTTACATAACAATTTCCAATGGAAAAAGGTTCATAAAGAAAGGAGGCCAAAATGATACATTAATTAATACTAAGCACTAAGTTTATCCGGTAAGTAGAAGGCCGGTTATCATAACAAATGTAGCTCTTTGGGGGGGCAGAGTAAAAAGAACCCCCGACACATTAAAGTTGACGCCAATCAATACTTTAATACACCAAAGCATACATCGGTTGTGTCAGGGGGTATAATATCCTTAACATTCCGAAGTATGCTTTTGTTCTTTTGGTGTATGTACTGATTGGCAAAGGCAAAAGTACAACAAAAAAATTAATTACCATGTGTAAGTCAGAGATTTTTGCCGAAATATTGAACCTTGTAGGAAAAGAAACTGAAGTTTCCACAGAATTAATCCTTTCATCAAGTAAAGTGACTGAGGTTGTCGATGCCCGCTCCATTGTAGTGTTCTTCCTTACTGAATTCGGTCTGTACCCTGAACAGATCGCCACTTTGCTTCGCAAAACATCAGCCAGTGTACGTTACCTGATATCTACTTTTGAGAGTCGAAAAACAACAAACAAAATGATTGCAATATATCTGCAAAATATTCGCAAATCGCTTGAAAATGAGCTCTAATTTACGCAGTTTCTATTATATACTTTTGTGATGCGGTTGATATTGACCGTAATAAAAAAGTATAAATCTCTATGGAAAGAACGTATGTTTTTAACCAAGACGGTGGAGCGGCTTCAGGCAACGGTCTGCTTGCTTCTATTCTTCCGTCTTTGCAAAACAGAGGAATTGATACCGGATACTTGATGGGGCTGCTTGGAGGCGGCAATGGTAACGGTGGTTTCTTTGGTAACAATGGTGGTTTTCAAGACATCATTGCGCTTATTGTGATTGCGGCTATTTTTGGAAATGGCAATTTCGGCTTTGGCGGAAATAACAATCAAGGAGCGAACGAAGGAAGAGAGATGATCATGCAGACACTTAACCGAAACGGTGTCGATATTGCATCACTGGCACAAGCCGTGAACACTTCTTCCGATCAAATCCTTGCCGGTATTAACTCTGTATCCCAGGCAATCTGTGGTCTTGGCAACCAAATGGGACAGAATACCAACAGTATCCTTACCGCAATTATGCAGGGTAACAACGCTCTGACATCTCAAATCTGTAGCTGTTGCTGCGATATGAAACAGCTTGTAACCACACAAGGATATGAGAGTCAGCTTGCAATGTGCAACCAGACCAATACATTGGTTAATACTGCAAACCAAAACGCATTGTCATTACGTGACGGTGCTACTGCCAACACGAATGCTATCCTTGCCAAACTTGATGCAATTCAGAATCAGGCATTACAGGATAAGATTGCATCTCTTACTGCGGAAAAGGCAACTCTTACGGCTGAAATCTCCCAACGTAATCAGAATGCTACAATCCTGAATGCGGTAGGTCAACAGATTGCTCCCCTTGCAGCAGGATTGCAAGCATTGCAAAGCGATGTTGATGGAATCAAATGCAAGTTACCTAACACAGTTCCAGTTCAATACCCTAACATTGTTGGTGTAAACATGGATACTTACCGTGCGGCTGCTTTCGGTGCTTATGTTGGTGACTCAGCATACGGACGTAGCGGATGCGGTTGTAATAACTACTGGGGTTGATTCTGGTAAGAAAGGAGGTAATTATGTGGCCTAACTTTTTTACAGGATTTCCGTTCTCGTTTCCGTCAATAGGAAGAGCGAATTTCAATACTCTTCCTACGGTGGCTGTAACTGTCGGTACTGAAAATGTGACTTTGGAGCTTCCTAACCATGCGTTCCGCAACAGGGACTATGTCGGAGGGTTCTATGTCAATCTTCGTCAGGCGATCCCTGCCGGTACGACTGCAACACTCCCGATACTGATAGGGACTAACGGGGACACAAGACCGTTGATGGCTTATAACAATGAGCCTGTAACTGTTGCAAACTTGGCTGGAACCGGCATCTATGAGATTCATTACAACAAGTACACCAACGAATTGTATCTTGTTAATGGCGGATACAGACCGACAACGGTTCCGGCTCCTACAGTAGAAACCGCTTCTTTACGGAGCAAGTAATAATTAACATGGAGTTTTGTGGTATTTTCCAAAATGGAAATAGCCACACTCCTTTAAAATTAAACAATCATGTTTCAGAACTTACGAGTAAACAGTACGTTATATCTTCTTCACAGAGGTGCAAATCCAAGTTTGGAATGTGGGCAGGTCGTTAATGTAAGCCCTATAAAAACTATATATAAGACTGTTCCCAACATGCCTTATCCACAGCCTGTCCAGGTTATTGATTTTGTCGTGAATATAAACGGACAGAATGTCAATTTGCAAGAGATACCGGCTAATGCCAATATTGCTGATGATGTTAAAACAGGAATGCTGATTACAGGGTCAAGAGACGAGATGAATACCGAGGTCCTTACTATGAAACAGAAGAGTGAGGATGTTCTAAAAAGCGTGGAATATCATCAGAACTTTCTTGGGGTATGTGACCAGATGCTTGCCATGCTTAACCCTGAATTTGCAGCCAAGCAACAGCAGGAGCAGGAAATATCCGCATTGAAAGGGCAAATGTCCAATATGGATAAGAACATGCAGGAGATGAGCAGAAATATGGCTGACCTCATTGTACAGAATCAGAAGTTAATGGAACAGCTCGGAGTAATTGAAACATCCAAAACAAAGAAATGATTATGGGAATGTGGACGATAAGAGAAGAACATGATGGATATGATCGTGACTTCGGAATGAGAGGAAGAAACGAGGTTGAAGAAGCCTATCGTGAAGGTTGCCGTCATGGTTATGAAAAGGCCATGAGTGAAATGCGTGGCGGTGGAATGGGATTCCGTGAGAATGGACGTTACGATAGTGACGGTATGAACGAACGTCGTATGCCAGGCTATTTCCCTGAATCCCCTATGTATGGAGATATGGGAGAACGTAGACGTAGGCGTTCAAACGGTGAGTTCTATTAATCGTATGAGGGGAGAAATCCCCTCTTATCCTAAAAAGCAATTAATTATGGGACAAAGACTAGATACGTATGACAAGATGCCTTCAGCAATGAAAAATTATCTGTCGTTATACGGTTGGCACTTCTCTAAGAAGATGTGTGAATGGGCTGTTTCTAAAATGGAAGTTGAGAACAAGGCTACCAAGCAGAAGGAAAAACTCGTTCCGATCAAAAAGGAGGAAGTAGAAGAGCTTCTGAAAAAGTACGGAATTAAACTGGAGAAAGATTCCGGGTATGATTGCGTATATGTAGCTAATATGGCGAAAGCTGATTATTATAAGAGTTCCATTATAGATGAATCCCATTTGGCATTATTCTTGAAGGATTACATAGATGATCCTGACGGGTATGACGGTCTTCCTTTTACCCGTTTCTATGCGGATTGTATCGGAAGTGGCACACCTATAATGTGGGATGATATGCTCTGATTATGATAGTTCAAGATTTCTACATACCGAAATATGATTGGATAGTTAAGGTGTACTATGCCGTAACGGCTTACTGGACCAGTGATATTCTATGCGCACTTCACCGTATCGGTTGTAGAGGAGAGGATTTCAAACAGGCATACAGAAACCTCTCTTCCGGGGTTCTCAATACTGGTCTTACTTATTCGAACTTTGAGGACCGTGAGACTGTGATGGTAATTGCTCTCACTTCTTCCCCGGGAGAGTTTCAAAACTCATGGGACCACGAAAAAGGGCACTTGTGCCGGCATATCTCACAGGTATTCAATATTGATCCTTACGGGGAGGAAGCCCAATATCTTTCCGGTGAGGTAGGTCAGAAGATGTTTCCAATAGCGAAGAACTTCTTGTGTGAACATTGCAGGAAGAACTTATGCCGAAGATATTAAGGGGCAATTTGTCAGAAATACAGGCGAAAATGAGAGAAAAAGACTACATAGATGATTTGATTTCACAAGCAGACGACCGATACCACTCGGATTTCTGCCGGCTTCTGCTAGTAATGCTATGGAACGCCTAGAAAAGTGGCTGTGTTGGCTGATTCCTCTTGCGATTATTGCAAGGGTTATATCTTTGTGCTTGTCCCTGGCTATGTAGTCGGGGATTTTTATATATATTATAAAGAATATAAGTATAAATAGAGTAAGAAAAAGAACTTTTTTTATCTTTTTTCTGTTATAAATTGGAATATTGGTATTATATTTGCAACCAAAATTCGGTTTTATATGAAATTTAAGTTTAAAATAACGGATGATACCACTATTGAGGATGCGGAAAAAGAACTAGAAAATCTTTATAGTGCACCTGTGGTGGATCTGCCTTTTAATCATGTGGTTAAGATTGCGGAATTTCTTGGAGCAAAATTACAAGATAGCCCACGTGGTTCTATGGAAAGATTTTATCACCCTTTAGCTCCAACACCTGGCAAATATTTTGGAGTACACGTTGTTCATAAAGGTGGCAATGAAGTCCTAATAAAGAGGACTAATTTTAAACAGTATCTTTATCCGGTGTTAATTGAAATAATAAGGATAAAGAAAAAGCAATAACTCACTAACCCAATACAATTATGTCACGAAAAGATTTACAGTACTACAAATCATTGGAGTACAATGTTATTATTAAAAAAGAAGAACTTGATGGCGAAAAGTGGTATGTTGCATACTGCAATGAGCTTGGTTTAAATGCATGTCATGGGATAGGAGAAGATAAAGTATCTGCTTTAAATAGTTTTATTGAAGAAAAAGATGCTTTTATAGAAATGTTGTATGAAAAAGGAGAGCCTATCCCTGAAGTTGTAAATGAGGAACAAAATTCAAGTGGTACATTTTCAGTTAGAACATCCTCATGGGTTCATTCTTCGTTGATACAACAAGCTAAAATGAATGGTGTTTCCCTCAATTCTTATGTTAATCAATTATTAGCATACGGAATTGGGCAACATGATGTTTCATTGAAATGTGAAAGAAAAATAGATGAGATTGATGAAAAGATTACTGCCCAAAATGATATGATTTTAAGGAACCTTAATTCAATTAATTACAAAACAAATACCTTGTTTTGTAATGCTACTCAATCTCGTTTTTATGAACATACCGAATTTAAATCAGTTATATAAATATGAAAAATAAAATTACCCCAGAAGAATATTCTTCAATATTAACTTCCATAAAATTAGATAATATATTTCTATCGGATGGGAATGTTAAGGTGTTTGAGTGTGTATCAGAAGGAGGTTCTATCAATTTAAATTTTAAAGATAAATACTCGTTTTCTGAATCTGAAAGTAATGCTTGTTTTATAGCTTCCTTTAAGTTTGATGGTATAATTGGCGAGCAAGAAAATGCGGAGAAACTATTTACTATATCTGGAGAGTTTAAAGTCAGATATAGTAAATTAAAAGAGGTCACAATAACAAAAGATTTCTTTGATGTTTTTAAAGAGATAAGTTTATCAGTATTTATCTGGCCTTATTTTAGAGAGTATATTCAAAATATGATTGTCCGCACAGGACTCCCTTCTTTTACTCTCCCCGCCAAAATATATGGCGTACATGATCCTCAATAAAAGGAATCTCTTGTACTTTGAGGATTATATGTTTGGTGAATAGCTCCTTCCATTTATAACTGCCTCTTTAAAATGGAATCCTCCCGGTGTATTAAATATGCCGGGATTTTTTATACTTAAATGTTAAAAAACTATTATACATGCAGTTTTCTACTGCAATATATTGCAGTATTTAAAAAATATTCTTATCTTTGCAATATCAAATAACAATAGAACCGGCGGCAACGGATAAGCGGCATAAGATTATGAAAACATTTGAAATCAACAACGAGACAATTACTATTGAAGAAGTAGGTTACGGGCAGTATGTATTAAGTGGTTTAAGTACCTCAGTACATTGTACCGATTCTGAAATTTGGGACTGGTGTGATGACGATGAAAATGAAGAAAAACATTTGGAAGCTAAAGAATCCGCATATAGACTGCTTGTAAATTCTTTGTAAAATGAAAGAATATACTTTACCGGAATGGGCGTTCTTGGACGCTCATTCTCATTTGGGGAATCCTCTAGAAACTAGAACTGTTATAAATCATACCCGCTCTGCTTCTGTCATTGAGATAATAGATCGGGATAAGGATGAATTTATTCCAGTGGAAGGCGTTGTTGTGTATCATTTCAAATACATAAGTTCTTCCGGTACTGAAAGACTATCAGCAATACTGCATTATTGTGCTACATTAGACGAAAATACTGATAAAAATCTTATAATTAATGAGGTATTGCGTCCGTGCGCTATGTGGTACTGTGATTATTGCGCATGGGAAGATAATAATATTTTAAAGAGTATATTTGATGGAGAATGAAAGAGAACGTATTGGAAAGCGTATAGCTGAGCTTCGTAAAAAGAAGGGTATTTCCCAAGCCAAGTTATCCGAACTGACTGGAATTGGTTCAGGACATATCGCACGCATAGAACTCGGGAAGTATAGTACAGGAGTAGATTTGCTAAGCAAGATAGCTAATGCGCTGGATTATAAGTTGGATTTTGTAAAAGATAAATAGTATGGCGGAGGAAAATAAATACAACCACGACTCGGTGAATGAGTTGTTGACATGGGCCAAGGATGTTCTTGACAACAAGAAATATCCTTCCGGAGAGTTCCAGTTGGATAAATGTGCGAAGATTCTCGACTGCGGTAAGTATCTGGATTCAATGATTTCGGTTATCTCTAGGAACTGGGAGAATCCTACTTTTCATCCTAGTATAGATCAGTTGAGATTGTTTAAGGAGAAGATAGAAAAGGCAGCCGAATAAGCTGCCTTTTTGTATTTTAGTCCCCGTTTTAGTTCTTTATCTTTGTAACTTGTTGATTTTTAATGTTGTTGGTAGTGGGTACGAGAAGCCTAATATAAAATACTGAAAGTAAATGTCGGCTATTATGGGATTATATATACCTTATATGAATATATTATAGACATTATAGGTTAGTATCGGTAATTAAAAAGTCCCTGATTTAGTCCCTGTTTTTTGTGCTGGGGACTATCTTTTATTGAATAAATCCATCGCATCTTTTTTAGCTTTGTCCGCAATGGCTATGTATGGTTTCATCGTCCGGTAATCTTCATGTCCAGTCCATTTCATTACAATTTCAGGTGCAATCCCTAACATAATAGCATTACTTATAAATGTTCTCCTTCCGCAATGTGTAGTCAAAAGCTCGTATTTTTTATAAGTTTCATCATATCGCTCTCCACCTTTATAATATGTAATGGATACAGGTTCATCTATGCAGCATAGCTCTCCTAGTTCTTTTAAATAATCATTCATTTTTTGATTGGATATTACAGGAAGAGCCAAATCCCTTTTATATGTTTCTTCTTTGTATTTATCTAATATTTTTTTTGAATAATCATTTAGTTCGATTCTTAGTGTCTCATAAGTTTTGATAGTCGTTACCTGTATATGATCTTCAAACACATTTGCCCTTTTAAGATTTGCAACGTCTGAATATCTCAATGATGTAAAACAACAGAAACAAAACACATCTCTTACTTTTTCTAGATGGGGGCAGGTTGAAGGGACTTTGAAGTTGTATAATTTTATTAGTTCTTCCCATGTAAGGTAAACGATTGCATTCTTGACCTCCTTCAATTTGGGCTGAAAAGTTGTAAAAGCCATTTCTTTATTATATCCTTTATTGGTAGCCCAACGAAGAAACCATTTTAAATTGTCTAGATTCTTTCTTATGCTGGAATTCTTTAATCCCTTTTTCTTTGAATTGACTTGTATAGTTTGCAGATAGTCAACAAATTTGGAAAGCCCCTTCTGGGTTAAATCCTCAAACTCTAACTTAGGAGCAAACTCTTTCAGTCTACGTTGTATTGTCCTATGCTCTTTGTATGTGGATTCACTCCATTGACTTTCGTGACCTTGTTCTATCATAAACTCTATATGATATTCAAAGATAGTCCGTTCTGGTTTTACTTTTTTACCAATTCTTTGGTTAAACTCATTCTTAAATTCTTCGGGACTTGGAGATATGTTTTGCTGTTCGAAATAAAAAAAGACTGTATCACATATATCCTGGTATTTTTGAATATCCCTATTAATAATAGAAGAATGCGTTTTCTTGGCTCCATGAGTTGTATTATTCTTGCATCGCTGTGCATCTGGTATCCATTTGTCTATGTCTATACGATGCCCGACGTTAAATGCAACTGTATTTCCGTTCCACTTTATCCTGTAGCGAATTTTTGCATCCAGTTTGTCTTTCTCTTTGTCTAAAAGAAATATGCAGTTTCTTTTTATATTCATAGCTTTTCTATAAAATGCTGTCAGTTAGTTTTAATGTATAGCATTCTTGTTGATTAATGTATCCTATTATTGCTTATTGCGTTTAAATTATGATAATTTGTTACTTTCTATATTGGTTTTATTCAACTTTTTTGTATTTTGCATGTTCTATTATTTTACAAATAAAACATAACCTAAACCTAATACTTACTGCCTATTGAGCATATCTTTTAAAACACATATTAAATCATCCTTAGACTTTATTGTAGCGTCTTTTTCAGATATGATTCTTTCCAAATCTTGGATACGCTGTTGTAGCCTATCGAGCTCACCCGAGTTTGATTTGTCGCTTGGGTCTAGTCGCTGTATTTCAACTTCACCGGTGGGCTTAATAATTTTTTGAGTTCCGGATTCGGGCATAGTTAGGTAATTCATTACTCCAGAATTTGCTTGAGCTACATTGCCTTTATTTTCTTTTATTATCATGCTGCCTTCTCCAGTGAGAAGATATGCCTTATTTATATAAGGATATTTAGAGCTTATCTTTTCCGCCATATTTTTACTAATCCCAACCTTTTTGGAAGGATTTAACACATCATATATTGCTTGTGGTCTATCAAATCCTAAAGATTCAGCAAATTGTTTAGGGTTTAATTTGAGATAAGATATTATCTCCTCCATTATTTTAATGACTTTTTCTTTCTCCATAAAGAATAATTCTGTATATTTGTGCCGTAACAAGTTGCAGATGTTACAGAGACAAGTGGTTAAACTTTCCTCACAAGAGGTTTAATATTGGTATCCGTAGTAGCTGCAACCTATTGCGGATATTTTTTCAATTAATAACTGCTAATCTAAAGAAAGATGTTTGACTTTAAAAAGGATTATTATAAATATCCTTTCTTATTATCATTATCAATACCTGCTATCTATCTAATAATAGGGTTAATAGTTTGGTGTTTGCCTTTGATTGCGATATCATTAGTAGTTATTGCTATATGGTTATTAATCATGTATTTTGTCGCTGATTAATTTGATACATTTGTCTATTGATGGAGATCTATATTTTATTTTTTCTAATTCGATAATTATACATTCTCCCCAATCTTTGTACACATGAAGGTAATCTTTTATCACTTCATATATTAACTCTGCTTTTTCTTCAGAGAAATGTAGATTTATAGCGGCTACTGATGTTTTAAGTGATGTAATAAATTTATTGTAATCTACAGAAGTATTTGTCATACCTCTATATCCTTCATAGAACATGCTTTCAGCAATGGCGTGATTGTTTTCATTAGAAATCTCTTCTATTTTCTTGTTTATCATTTTGATTTGAAGAAAATAACTTCCTCCTACAAATGCTAATAATACAGTAGTTAACAAAGAGAGAATGCCGATTAGTATTCCTTGGTAATCAAAGCCTAATTCTGGCTTGTTTGGGTTTGCTGCGCATATTGCAATAATACTTATCACAGTGGCAACAGCACTAAATCCTAAAGCTATATTCTGTTTCATAATATAATAATGTATAATTGGGGTTAATTGTTTAATAATGTTAAATACAGAATGTTTCTTCATATTCTGTATTGTGAATAAGAATAATTCTGTATATTTGCATCATCGAAACATCGCAAAGATACGCAACTTTGAAATGATTCGCAATAGTACATTTATATTAAAATTAAAAAGATACGATTATGAACGCATTTACATTCTTAACAGAAAACGGTAAATTCAATAACAGTGAGATAATGAAACACGCTCACATCTTGAAGGCGTATCGTCGTATCTCTTTGAGTGAAGCATTGAAGCAGGCTTGGTTCTTGGCAAAGAGACAACAGAGAGAATATAGAGAGATTGAAGAGGAAAAGAAGTCATATAAGCCGGAGTTTCCTAAAAAAGAAGGTAATGTATTGAAAGCGTTCTTTACCGGAAATCATGCTGATTATATAAATCGTGATAGTTCTTGGAGATAAAATATAACCCGTAAAAAGGTAGTCTGATAATCCGACATAAAGCACCTACGACAATCAGCGCTGTGAGTAAGGGAAACCAGTCGGGCGGGGAATAAAAGCCCGTATCAACGTAGAGAATATTTGCTACGGGCACAAAGGTAAACCGATGAATCCTAATTCGGGATGGGAGGATTAACCCTCAAAAATGAATCCGTGTTCAGGGCACGTTAAAGTAGCCTGCGCAGATAAGCATTATAGCCGATGCGGAGTATAGCGTAATAGCCAACCAGCGATGATATGAGCGGAAGGAAGCAACGTGAGTAAGTAATATATCGAAAAAATCAGCCTGAAAAACATCGTCTTTATCAGTAAGAAAACGGGAATAGGCGTCCGTACGCTGATTGTAATATAGCCCTACTGACAGTTTGAAACTGGCATCCGGTAGTGAGAATCGGGTAGGGCACTTTTCTGTAGTGTTTTATTTTGTGTTTGTGTGTTGTATAGTGTACGGTCTGTGAAGATAGTGCACTTTTTTTAATTAATCGGGCGGATGTGTATATCGTGGCTGAAACTGCGGTGAGGTGCACCAATATTCCGTGAGACCGGTTCGACTCCGGTTCCGTCCACAATAATAATCAAATAATTAATCTTATGGAAAAAGAAATTGTAGTTGACGAAAGCTATCAGACGAGAAAACTGTTTGATAAAATGAAAGTAGGGGATATCTATAAAGTTCCCTATGATAAATCCCGACATACAGGAATAAAATCAGAAGCTGCACGTAGAAATCGTGATGCTCGATTAACTAAAAAATTAAAGTCAAATATAGATTTGATGTTTCGGGTTTCAGAAACCGCAAATCCCGGATATACTTCTATTATTAGACTAAAGTAATATTTGATAACCATGCAAAGAGTATTGACTGAACTTACTCCTGAATGTGAACTGACCACCCAGATGTATATTTCAGGATTAGAAAAAGAAGAAATTGCTGAAATAAAATGTCGGGCATCTAGTACTATCAATAACCAGTTACAAAAAGCTTTTCAGGTTCTTAATGTTAAAAATGGAAGGCAGTTATGTCGTAGGTTCTATGAAAGGATTTCAGGAATTGAATTTACTTTTGATTTTTCCCCTGTTGTACGTGCATCTACGGCTTGGATATTTATTGGTATATTTTCTTTTTCTCTTTTTCATGAGCAAGGCGACATGAGAAGAAGTAGGAGAACAACGGTGGAAACTTCTGTAAGAGCAAGAAGAGTATAATAGCTATTTGCTGTCTAATATTAACTATAAAAATAGATTCTATGAAAACAATTCATAAAATACAAAATGTGATTGCGGTTATTGCTCTGGGGATGTCTATGCATTTAGCAACGCAATTGGAAATAACCATCAAAGAAACTATATCAGCCGCTATAATGGTAGTTCTCACTATAGTAATGTTACTAGAGAGAAGTTATAAAGAAGTTCAATCAAAAGATAGGAGGATATAGAAATGATTGGAGTTGAAAGAATATTAGATGATACCCCCCTCTTTAAACTAACAGTTGGAGAATTTAAAAATTTATTTGAAAGCTTAGTACCAAAACCTCAGATAGTTGAGGAGGAAGAGTATGTATATGGATATAAAGGACTTGCTTCTTTATTGAACTGTTCTATTTGTGCTGCTAAAAATCTCAAATTAAGCGGTAAGATAGATAAAGCTATTATTCAAGAAGGTCGTAAAATTATGATTCATAAGAAAAAGGTTTTAGAGATTTTAAAGAATCGCAAATAATCATTCATTTATTAATTAACCCAATGCCGACACCCCAGGATGTCGTAGGGTGCGAGTCCCTGTATTTGAGTTTTACATGTTCTATACTATCCTAGTGTCCGTTGGTTCGGTATCTAGGAACAATCTTTTTTGTATATTAAATTTTTCAAAAGCGTCGGTTTGTGAAAATAGACGCTTTATTTTCGATTAACCACTTTAATAATATATATAGTTATGAAAAAAGTAATTGTAAGAGGAGATCGTTCCGGTGTATTTTTCGGAGAGTTAGTAGAAAGAAATGGTAGTGAGGTTAAGCTCGCAAATTGTCGTAGATTGTGGTATTGGGATGGTGCTGCTAGTATATCTCAATTAGCAGTTAATGGTACAACTAACCCACATGAATGCAAATTCACAGTTACGGTTCCAGAGATAGAGATCCTGGATGTGATTGAAATTATCCCGTGTTCGGATGAAGCTGTAAAATCTATTGAAAGTGTACCGGTATGGGCAAGGTAATGGAAGATAGAATAAAGCAGTTTCTAAGTATTGGCTATGGCTATGGCGATGGCTATGGCTATGGCGATGGCTCTGGCTCTGGCTATGGCTCTGGCTATGGCTATGGCTATGGCTATGGCGATGGCTATGGCTCTGGTGATGGCTATGGCTATGGCTCTGGTGATGGCTCTGGCTATGGCTCTGGCTATGGCTCTGGCTATGGCTCTGGCTCTGGCTCTGGCGATGGCTATGGCTCTGGCATAAAATCCATAAATGGGAATTCTATTTATGTAGTAGATAATATACCTACTATTATCACAAATGTAAAGGGTAATATCGCAAAAGGTTTTATCCTTCAGTCTGATTTATCTCTTACTCCCTCTTTTATAGCAAAAGAGAACAATCAATTTTCTCATGGTAATACTCTACATGAGGCATTTGAATCTTTGCGAGAAAAGCTTTATGATGATAGTACAGAAGAGGAAAGGATCCTTAAGTTTAAAGAACATTTCTCTGACTTTTCTAAAAAGTATTCTGCTAAAGACTTGTTTATATGGCATCATGTACTCACTGGGAGTTGCAAGGCTGGAAGAGAAGCTTTTTGTAAGGACAAAGGTATGGATGTAGACAATGATAGGTTTACTGTATATGAGTTTATAGAACTGACTAAAAACTCGTATGGCGGTGAGATTATCCGCAAACTATCTTAACTTAATCCCGGTTTGCTTTGATCGGCACTCCGGGAGCAATTTAAACCACTTTAAATAATATAAGATATGCCAATTATTAAAAAAAATGACGTAACTCCTGAACGTCCAGTTATTATCGTGCTATATGGCACACCTGGTACAGGAAAAACTTCTGTTGCTACAACTGCATATAATCCTCTTTTAATAGATACAGATAGAGGATATGATAGAGCTGTACAACGATGTGATACCCTTACCGCCAACAAATGGGAAGACATAATGGCGGAATATGAAACAATGAAGTCTTATAGTACTATCATTTGCGATACTGCTAAAGCGTGCTTGGATGATTATCTGATGAATTTTGCTGTAAAAAACAACTACAAGTTAGCAACCAATACTTTAAAGAGATTTGGGCAAATAGCAGAGGACTTCAAGTCATTTGTTAATCAACTTCGTTCAAACGGATCGGATATTATTTTTATTTGCCATGATAAAGAGGTGGCGGAGGGTGACATTATAAAGCATTCACCGGATTGCACAGGACAGAGTAAAGATTTGCTTCTCCGAATTGCCGATCAGGTAGGATATATATCTAAAGTAAACGGTAAGCGCACTATTTCATTTGAACCAACTGATACTTTTATTGGGAAAAACGTGGCACAATTGAAGATGATGGAAATACCTGAATCATCTAGTGCTGATTTTTCTACATTTATGGCAAATGTGATCTCTACAGTAAAGCAAGCAATACAAAATAAATCAGAGGAACAGAAGAAAGCCAATGAGATGCTTTCTGTTCTTAGAGATAATCTCGCATCCGCTATGACAGATGAAGATATAGCTGCACTCATCGAAGCAATGAAAGAATTACCACAAGTACTTCAGTATCCGTTTTTCTCTGAAATGAAGTCTAACCTTGCATCCAAGGGGTATAAGTACGAAAACAAGAAATTCGTAAAAGATGCAGCCGCTTAAGCCTCTTATAAGAGTTACACAACTCGAAGCATACAGAAAGTACATTGAACAGAGTGAATATGCCAATTATGAAATTACCGAGCAATCTGTAATAGAAAGCATAACAAGTGTATTTGCCGGAAATGAATACACTCGCATAGGCACCGCTTTCCACTCCATTGTTGAAACGGGGAAGCCTGTGTGTGATAAAGTTTCTGCCGGTGAACGTACCTTCCTTTACTACGGAAAAGAACAGAAAGAACCAGTTCCTTGTGGACGCAAATTCAATATTGATGGGTTCGATGTTATTTTGGATGTAAATCAGTGTAAGGTCGCAATGGATTACCGCAACGAACACCCCGATGCTTTTCATGAAATACGCATTTACAAAGATTTTGGAGATGCTTTCATAACCGGATGCGCTGATATGATAGACGGTATAGAGATACGGGATATAAAGACTAAGTATTCTTACCCGTCTGATACTGACTATATCAATTCTTGCCAATGGCGGCTTTATCTTGAGATTTTTAAAGCGGATATATTCCATTTCGACCTATTTGTGTTCGATGGCTATAAAATAGACAAGCATGGATATGATGTAAGAGGGTTACCGCTTGAAAGATATTCTCCTGCGATAACCTGCTACCGGTATGATGGGATGGAACAGGATAATAGGAATTTGCTTCGTTCATTTCTGGAATGGGCGGAATACAGGGATTTAGTTAAATATTTAATAAAAGAAACAGTAGATTAATTATGGCAAACCAAATAACCGGAAGAATAATTGAAATCGGGCAAACCGTTCAAATTCCATCGAAAAACGGTGGTTCCTCATTTACTAAACGGGAATTTATTTTAGATGCTACCACTTATGATCCTTATACGGGTGAGCGTAGCGAGTATGAGAATGTTATTCCCTTAGAGTTTTCAGGAGATAAATGTGCTGATCTTGACCGTTTTAGTCAAGGTGATGTTGTTACCGTGTCATTCGTACTACAAGGACGTTCTTGGACGAATCAAGATGGAGAACTTAAGCGTATGGCTTCTATTCGGTGCTACAAAATAGAAGGACGTGGCGGTGTATCCCAATCCCCACAGACTGCACCAGTACAACAACCATCACCACAGCCGACTTATCAGCAACAGCTGCCAAACTTCCCACCACCGGTTGATGCGAATGGTAATGCAAAGGATGATTTACCTTTTTAGCGTATGATTTTCGACTTGAAGAATGATATGGAAGAGATTTGGAAAGACGTAAAAGGATATGAAGAATTATACCAAGTGTCTAATTATGGTCAGATACGTTCAGTTGATAGAACTGTTGGGTATAGGTATAAAGGAAAACAAAGGATATACAAAGGTCGTATGTTAAAGCAAGTTGTAAGAAATGGATATTTATCTGTAAGTTTATCGAAAGAAAATAAACTAAAACAGAAAAATATTCATCGACTTGTTGCCGAAGCCTTTCTACCTAATCCATTTAATTTACCTGTAATTAATCATATAGATGAAAATAAAAAGAATAATATGGTTTCTAATTTGGAATGGTGCTCTTGTGCCTATAATACAAATTATGGTAGCGGTAGAAAGAAACAAGCAGAATCTCAACAGAAGGTAGTATTGCAGTATGATAAGAGTGGAAATTTATTAAATCAGTATCCATCTGCAACGATTGCGGCATTAAAAAACGGCTATAATCTTAAAACCATATCTCAATGTTGTCGAGGACATATTAAAAGTGCATATAATTATATATGGAGATATAAATATGATATTTAACCTAAATAATTCTTTTGAACATGATAGACTTAAGGAGTATATGAGTAGACTGTACAAACAAAAGGCTATTGTGGAAGTGAAAAAGAAACTACCTAACCGCACGCTTGCCCAAAACAGCTATTTGCATCTTCTTTTAGGGTATTTCGGTAGTGAATACGGTTGCAGCCTCGATGAAGCAAAAATTGATTTTTATAAGAGGACTTGCAACCGTGATTTGTTTGAGAGAAAGACGATCAACAAGAAAGGTCAAGAAGTAACCTATTTGCGCAGTTCTGCCGAACTGACAACAGGTGAGATGACCTTATCTATTGATCGTTTTCGTAATTGGAGTGCAGCGCAAGCAGGCATTTATCTGCCTGCCGCAAATGAACATCAAATGCTGATTTATGCTCAGCAAGAGATTGAAAGAAACAAAGAATTTGTATAATTCCAAATAACAGCTATTTGGAAGTTTTGAAATAAAAGTTATGCGAAATGCGAAAAACTAAAGTAATCCATGTCTACCTGATCTTCGAAAAGCGGAACTATTACTTCAGCTCGGTAACGGGTATATTTCGCCATTTGTCCGAGGATCAGATAGGCATCAAACAAAGTACATTGTCTCACAATACGGAAGATACTATTGTAACCGGTAGAGCTATAATTCGCAAGAGTGAGCTGTTAAGATAGCTTTGTTAACCTTTTTACCCCAGCCTGCCTGTCTGTGAAGATTGGCGGGCGAACATGGGACAAAATGGTCATAGGGCGCTAAGACTAAATGAACGGAAATTCTAAGTGTACATAAGAATGGATGTCATCAAGACCGGTGCTGTTAGTAACTGGTTGAGTAGTTTAAAAATCGTAGGATAACCAATCTACGGACGAAAACGAGAAAGCAGACGATACTTGTGCAGGTTCGACTCCTGCTTGTCCCACATGAAAATAACAATCACCAAACAAGAATACCAGACGATAGTCCGGTGCTTGAAAACGTCAGAAATCCTCATTAGGGGATATAATTTGAGAGATGAAGATATGATTCGTAAAACTAGAAAGAAACTTCAAAGGAGTAAGGAG
>OLNJ01000239.1_pt1 | contig 52877 bp, 47 predicted proteins | sample 1672191 | NCBI WGS metagenome assembly OLNJ01 (sample SAMEA3136657, study PRJEB25190) | human gut metagenome | biome: human gut; feature: human-associated habitat; material: faeces | place: Austria | collected 2013
TGCTCTTGGGAAACACATCGAAATAAAAATCTGTGATGACTGACAGATTTTTATTCAAAGAATCATATATAATAATATAAAAAATAATAACATTAAAGGTGGGATAACTATTGCAAGAAAATTAAGGGTTTGGTTTCCAGGCGCAACCTATCATATTATGCACAGGGGAGTAAGGAGAAAACCGATATTTAAGGATGAAATGGATTATTGTATGCTGGATGCGTAATATTTATATGGAAAAGTATTTGGAATCATCTTGACAATATGTTAAATACGACATATTTAATTATAAAGAGAAAAGAGCATACGAATGTATTATTTTGGTGTTGTATTCAATCAGAAGATTCAAGATATTCTCGAGGTCGCCTGACAAATTACTTACGAGTGTTCCTGCTCGGTTTGTCATAATTGTTTCCTTTCCTACGAAAAATGGAACTTGAAATTTCTAGTTAAACATTCCAGAGAATAAGTCTGGTATTGCTGGATACGGTCAGACCAGAGTTTGGCTTTTTCTTCTTTATTCATAGTGAGATAGAACACCTTCTGAGTTTTAAGGAGATTGTAACAGAATAAAAATCGAAAAAACAGATACAGATGATTACTGCGATAAAAGAGAAGTGCGTTTAAAGTTAAAATATAGTATATTATAGATATGGTAAATATGTGGGAATAGTATGTAAGCAATTTTGGATGCAGTATTTAATAATGAAATAAAAGGAGAAGGTTCTACATTAGATGAATAAGATGTTTGAAGCATTATATAATGAACGAAGAAATGCAATACCGAGCTGGCAGGGATATCATTATCAGGGAATGATTGCAATAGCACGGTTTTTGGAAGGATTAGTTGAAAAATTTAAAAGTAGTACAAGCGAAAATAAGGCAGAGATACTGAAATTAAAAATAGAATGGATTGAAGATTTTATATTGTTTGAAAACGATTCTCCTAAAGAAATATACCAGGTAAAGAAGACATTGACAAATAAAGAACGTAAAGAAGTATTATATAATTTTATCATACAGTTTAAGATTTATGGTAATGAGACAAAATGGGTTATTGCATATAGCGATACGGAGTTGGGTGCGGATGACTTAGAATTGACAAAAGAGGAATTTGATCAGTATTATCGAGAACATATAGAAGAAAAATGGATAGAACAGATTAATTTATTGGAAAGGCATTATACAGAAACTGATTACTGGAAAACGAATTTAAATTTAAGAAATTCAGATTCGTCTTGTAAAGAAATTAGGGCATATTTACGAAAATGGTTTGATGAGACTGGACAGAAATATACAAACGAAATAGAGCAAAAAGCAATATGTGATGGGTATTTGACGCCGTTAAAAGAACGATTGAAATATAAAGAGGAAGATTTTGAAATTTTCAAAAAGAGTTTGGAGATTCGAAAAATAGAAAGCGATGAAATAGACAATAAATGTAAAGACACTATAGAAGAGTTGGCTGTACATATTAAAAGAAATGAAACATTAACAACGCAGGATATTTTGGATAAATTATATTCAAATATATATCAGAAAATGATGAGATTAAAAAGTAAATCCGCACAGGAAAATTTTGAATATGATTTAGAAGATATTAAGAAAATATTTTTGGATAAAGATAATACAATATCTCGTTGGATGGCCAGACTGTATAGAGAAAAAGAAAAATTATTGGAAGATATAGAAAATAGTAGTTGTTTAGAATGTGAGCAAAAAGGGGAAAGATGTTCAGAATGTATATTATCTACGATTCAGGACTGGAATATGAGAAATCTTATTGATAATATTAATTTAGAATATGCGTTATTTTCACCGGAAAAAGCAATGGAATCTATAGAAAATAAGTTATCTGATATAAAACACGATTTGATTGTGGATATGATAGATATGTTTAAAACTCAGATTGAATTAGAAAATAATGACGTTTTAGCATTAAATCATAAATATACTCTTTCAACAATAATTGGAGGAAATACGCGTCAGAATGAAAAAAATTTGAAAGGAATATTAAATAATTATTGGGATCATTCAATAATATATAGAGATTATGAGAGTGTTTTAACGCAAAATTATAGACATAGTTTATCAGAAAAAGAGCTTAGCATTTTAAAAGTAGCTGATGCAGAGAGAACATGCCCAGGCCCATCATTTAGTGACATACGAGAAACTGAGTTTATAGATTATGAGGATGTAAAATTATGATAAGTATTATAGATCAGATTTTTAAGAATAATGGATTTTCAACTTTGAAACAAGAAAATTTAGAACAAAAGGATTCAGATAGTGAGATTTCATTACGTAAGATTTACACAAATAAATTTGATGAGATGTATCTGGTTGTAGAGGGAAAACTTGGAAAAGATACGCTGGGTGAAATTCTTAGAATTTGTTTGGAGATAGAAGAAAATGAAACAATAAATAAAAAATATAAGTCCAATTGGGTTTTAATCTTACTTGTACCGATTGAGCAAGAATTATCATGGAATCAAAGAAAGCAAATATTGTTTATAGAAGAAAATAAGTATTTTTGCAGAAAATATGTAATGTGGTATACACCTGATGAAAAAGAAAAATTAATAAAAATATGTAAAGAGGATTATTCTACTGCCAATATAAATAGCATTGTTGAAGATTACAATATTTTTATCAGATTTAAGGAAATGGAAGACAAAGGTTATGATTGTCTGAGTAGAATATTTATAAAATTACCATTTTTAAATTTAACTAATTTAAAGACCACGGATAAAACAATAATGGACTATATTGAAAAAGAGTTAAATTCTATTAATGAGGAACTATTTGACAAAATAGAAAGAGGAGATTTGGAGTCTATAGAGAATGATATTATCTTATCTGAAAGAGAGCAAAACGAAATAGAAAAAAAACTGGAAGCATTAAAAAAGGAGAAAGAATAAATGGCATATTATATCAACAAGTTATATATATGTAATTTTAAACCATTTGTATATGAAAATAATCCACTGAAACCTTATATAACTATTGACTTTAATGATGAAAATAAAGAAATACAGTCTATGATTTTATCAGGTCCCAATGGATATGGAAAGACATCTATTTTTCAAGCAATTTATTTTGTATTATCGGGAATAGTGAATTCAGGAGAATATGTGGATGGAAGAAAGAAAAGTGATGAACATGTTGTAATTAATGATTTATCGAAACCATGTTTTGCTGCGGCAGAGTTTAAAGACGAAAGGGATGAGTGTTTTACATTTGTTCGTTATACAGAAAAAGGAATGCCAGGTACTTCTAAAAAGACAGAAAAAGAGGCTCCAGATTTCCAACTATATAGTATGGAAGGAGAATTTTCTTTCACGGATTTTATGAATGGCGAGCGTCAAGAAAAGACAAGGAACGATATTGATATTTATTTTAACGAAAAAAATATTATTGATTGGCTTAAAAGAAATTATATTCAACAAGAGCACGATGATGACATTGTTCTTAAATCTGATAAAGAAAGAGTCAATTTTTTAAATAAATTTATTGATATGGAAACTGATGAATATTTTGGAAAAATTAAGGAGAAAAAGGATTTAGTTAAGCAGGATATTGGGGTGTTAGAAGAAAAAATAAAAGAGTTAGTACAGAAAACAAATGTTGAAATAAAGGAAATACAAGGGAAAGAACCAATCTGTCCGCAGGTGTATCCTGAATTAAAATATATATGGGATAAAGAACGATATAAAAAAGCAGAACCGTTTCAAGAATATGAGGAAAAAGCAAATAGGGTTTTAAAAATAGTAAATAATTTAGCTTTATATAAAAATAAAAGAATAAAGGAGTTAATAGAGAGTCTGGATAACAGGAAATCATTTTATAAATACTATATTTTGAGCCTGTATGAAGCTGATAACAGAAAAAAATATAGTGTATCTTTTGCAAAAAAACAATACTTAAAGAAGCTTTTGGAAGAAGAGAATATTTGGACTATAGATCTAAATGAAGAATATTTAGAAAATGATTTTTGTATTCAAATACGGAAGATAAGAGAAAAACATCAAAAATATATTGAGAGTTTAGATGATAGACAATATTTATACAAACAGATAGAGCTTTTTAGGAAAAATATTAATGACAAAGAAGATGCAATTGGCAATATTTTTGACGAGCATTGTCCATTATGTGGGAGTAGTTTTAAAGGAAAAAATACTTCTTTGGGACAGGCGATTCGTCAGGCGAATAGTATCTTTGCAGAAGCACAGAAAATATTGGATGTTACGTTAGAGGAACAAGGCAAAGTTTGGAAGGATGAGAAACAAAAGGCATTAGAGAAGATAACGCAGTGGTATGACAATGAATCGGCAGATGAAAGTTTATGTAAAGATATACAAGAAATTGATAGAAATTTGGTAGCTATAGACGAATTTGATAAAATATTGGAAGAACTTAATTCTTTAACGGACAAGAAAACTTTGACTATTTTTACCGATAAGACAAAATTTAGGGAAAGATATCAAGAGATAAGTGAATATCAAGAGGCGTTATCAGAGTTTGGGAAAGTAATCACTTTAGTTAGAGAAACAAGTAGCATAGAAAATTTTCCAGAGGATGAGATTGATAAATTAGCCTATTCTGAAAATAAAAAGAATATTGTATCCCTGATTGATGATAATGGGCAGAAATATTCTTTAATGAAAAAAATAAAACATTTACAATGGTTGAAAAATGAAAAAGATGCATTAGAATATTCGATTAACAACTCATCATATGAAGAAAAAATTAAAGAAATAAAATGCTTATATGAAAGAGAAGCCAAACTGGATAAGATATTAGAATGTCAGGATAATGCAAGAAAAGCGTATTTGAATGAACTATTGAAATATTTAGAGATACCTCTTTATATTTACAGCGGGAAACTTATACAGACACATCAAAGCGGTCTTGGTATATTTTGCTTTACTGGTAAAAGAGAGGATGCACTCACAGAGTTTAAAATGACAACGGATAAGAAAAATATTAATAAAAAACTAGATGTAAGTAATAGATTCAGCACAGGACAAAAAAATGTAATTAATATAGCATTAATGTTGGCTCTGAAGAAAATACAAACTACTAATTTGAATGTTTTGATGATAGATGATCCTTGTCAGTCGTTGGATGAATTGAATATAGCATCTTTTGTGGAAATTATAAAAAATGAATTTACTAAAACACAAATTATTTTGTCTACACATGAGGATAAAATAGCAAGCTACATTAAGTATAAAATTAATAAAGCAGGAAAAGGAATGATTATGTTTAATGTGCAGGATAGATTGTATAATGTGCAAGAATAGCATTTGACAGACTACTTCTTTTGTGAACTTCCAGAAAAAGTTTCACTTAAAACAAAATAAGGTAATCAGGCTCTTTCTGAACATTGGGTATGCAAAAATTTTTTATAATTTAAACATGCTGGATAATAGTATCCATTAATAAGACCCTGGATATATGTCGGTATCCCTGTGTATTAGGATAGTTATCAGAGGCCTGCCCTTTGCACAGAAAGGTGTAAAAGGCAGACCTCAATATGAATGATAGTCTGCTTACAATGTTTTCAGAAACCAGTAAGTCTGAATACCATTAATTCACTTGCGGATTCATCTTCTCGTTTCTGTGTCATAAGAAGCATTGCAGAACCATCGTCTGCGACTTTTATATCTTCAAGCCAGGGGTATCTGGTTCCGAAAATATCGCTGCATTGTATTTTACCGAGAAGAGTTCCGTCTTTTGACCAGAAGTAGAGTATTCTGGCATTTCCATCTGTTGCAATATATCCGTTTGCTGTCTCTGCTACTCCAGTGATGTAGCCAAAAGAAGCAGAATCATCGGATGGATCACGACCAAGAAGCAACTGCTGGTTTCCATCCTGATCATATACTGCTATTTTATATGGGGCATCATCTCCGACAAGACATCCGTATACCATAATATGTTCATTTCCGATCTCAATCAGACTGACTTGTTTAAAAATACCGGTTCGTGCTTCGTCATCATCCATTGAGGTTAAGATCCAGGGTTCTTTGAGTATGGTGCCATCCTGGAATGTTATTTTCTCCGTATCATTGCTATAGGAATAGGCCAGTCCCCACGCTCCGGATGGATGCATGGTCAGGTTGCCGCTTATGTCATGCTTTGCTGTGGTCTGTTCATCTTTTATGACGATTCCTTTTTTTGCTGAGAGAGAAACATAAAGTTTTCCATTAGTATCTGCAGATAGATCATTTCCTTTCTCATCCATTATATCAGAGGACAGAAGATTCAGGGAGTTTCCTGTATATTCATAAGTTTCCAGAGTGTTATACAGCTGATGATACATCCGGTCTCCGGACAGTGCAAATCGGTGATACATGATCTCAAATCCGGCCTGGGAAACATTAAATGGAATATACTCTGGAGTGATGGTATAATCTCCAACAGTTACACTCTGCAGATTGGGTGTATATGGAGTTCCATCCCAGGGATAAGGTGCTTCTACGTTGCCTGTGTCTTCTAATGTCAGATCCAGATTATTAAAAACATTTTTGGAAGAATCATTTTCTTCTCCGGAAAGAGTAATGTTATAAGTAATGCCGGATGGCTCATGACGATAGATATAATTAGTTCTTTTAAAGTTGTCTGTGATTCGTATATAATCTACATCACCCAAAATGGTCTTTTCAATAGCACCATCTGCATAGTCATGAAGATCAATGTCAGAATCCAGCAGATGTTTGCGGAAAGCGTAGCTTGTTTCTTTCGTTGCTCTAATGGTAATATCGTTTTCTGAGCTGTCTTTGTCACTGGCATTAGTGACAGGTAAGCATAAAACTGTTTGCAATAGTAAAAATGTTTAACTGAATCAAGAAAGTCCCCTGCTTCAATTGCGAAAAGCAATAAGCAGTGGGTGGGGACTTGTTTGTATCAGGAGGAGTGCAAGCTCGCTTCTCCATCCATCCGGCAGCGTTTATCCAGGTGGCGGTTGATCAGAAGCAAGAATACAACTGTTGAGAGGACAGAAGAGATTCCGTCAGCAACAGGTTCTGCGAAAAAAGCCGCTTTTGCACCAAAGAAAGAGGGCAGGACAGCTGCACTGATCACAAAAAGAGATTTTCTGGTAACGGAGAGGGCAAGTCCTGTCTTTGGACATTCCAGGGCAGTCAGCCCGTCTACAAAGACATACTGGAAGCTTAGCGGAATGATCATCAGTGTATAGGTACGGATGGCCCAGACAGAGAATCTGATATACTGTGGATCAGTGGTAAACAGAAGAACAAAGTACCGGGGAATGAACCGGGAGAGAAGGAACATGATGGTGGTAAAGATAAGCATTACTCCCAGAATGTTCCTTTCTGCGTCTTTGACCCTGTTTACGCATCTGGCGCCGTAATTGTAGCTCAGGATTGCCTGTGTACCTCCGCTGATCCCGATCATAGGTGAGGTGATCAGAAGCAGATAGCTTTGAGCAATGGTGGCACAGGTGATCAGCATATCGCCCTGGGAAGCACCGCCATATTTCTGGAGCACTGTATTCATAAAGATCAGTATCAGGCTGTCTGTGGCCAGGATCAGAAAAGGAGAAAATCCCAGGGAAAGGATTTTTTTTATGACTTTTAAGTTGTATTGTCCGAAGGTAATCTTTACAGGAACCTTTTTTCCTAACAGGAAGGTCATTGCAAAGATGCAGGAGAGTATCTGCGAAATAACCGTTGCAATGGCAGCGCCGGAAATTCCCATATGAAAACCAAAAATAAAAATCGGGTCTAACAGGATGTTACATCCTGCGCCGATCAGTACGGTAAACATTCCTACAAGGGGGAAGCCCTGACAGTTGATAAAGTAATTAAGCCCTGTAGCCATCAGTGCGAAAAAGGTACCTGTTGTATAAATGGTCAGATAGGTATTGGCAAAGGGAAAAGTAGCCCCACTTGCGCCAAACCACATAAGCAGCTTATCTTTTAGAAGAAGAAAGCTGATAGTTAGCAGAACAGAAAAAATACTGAGCATCAGAAAAGAATTCGCCAGTACCTGTTCTGCTTTTTTATGATTTTTTTCTCCCATTCGGATTCCCATGGTAATGGAACCTCCGATTCCTACCAGAGTGCCAAAAGAAGTGAGAAATGTAACGATAGGACCGCATACCCCTGCACCTGCAAGAGCCAGTGCACCATTTTGGGAAATATGTCCGATATACATCCTGTCAATAATGCTGTAAAGTACATTGACAAATTGCGCGGTCATAGAAGGGATGGCAAGCTGGAGCACTAGAGTGCGTACGGGTGCCTTGCCAAGATTTGCTGCTGTGTTCATTTTAATTTTCCTCATCCATTCGACAGGGACTGCCGCATCTGTATATGCAGCAGCCCCTGTTATTAATCATTGTCAATTCTAACAGATATGGACAGAAAAAGCTATAATATTTGAGATAAAAAAGAAATAAAAAAAGAAAAGAAAATATCTTGCAGATGGATATACCCAGTGGTATAATTCCAGAAAAAGTTTTTGGCAGACAGTCAGCAGGATAGCTTTTTTTATCAGGGTTTTATAGGGGGAAAATGACAAGATGCAGACAGATATGACAGCAGGGAAGCCTATGAAGATGGTGCTTGGTTTTACCATTCCTGTTTTTCTTGGAAATGTGTTTCAGCAGCTGTACAGTATGGCAGATGCAGTGATCGTAGGAAAGTTTGTGGGTACCGGAGGCCTGGCTGCAGTTGGGGCTACAGGTACCATCAATTTCCTTATTATTGGTTTTGTACTTGGCATTACTGCAGGATTCACGGTTCTGACGTCTCAGAAGTTTGGCACCGGACGTATGAATGAAATGCGTAAGACTGTAGGAAATGCGGCAATTCTTTCAGCAGTGATCACGGTAGTCCTGACTGCAGTCAGTATGCTGGGAATGCACTGGCTGCTTGTCTTTATGAATACACCGGAGGATATTTTTGACGGAGCATATGGATATATTATGATCATCTGTGGGGGGATTTTTACCCAGGTATTGTATAATCTGGTGGCCAGCATCCTCAGGGCTTTGGGGAACAGCAGGACACCTCTGTATTTCCTGATTCTGGCGGCAGGGCTTAATATTGTCCTTGATCTGGTCTTTATCATTGTGTTCCATTTTGGAGCGCCGGGAGCTGCCTGGGCTACCGTAATCTCCCAGGGAGTGTCAGGAGTTCTCTGCTTGATCTATATCAGGAAATGTGTCCCGGAGCTTCGGATGGAGAGAGAGGACTGGAGATTTGATCCCGGGATTGCAGGAAAACAGATCCGTGTGGGAATCCCCATGGGACTTCAATATTCTATTACTGCCATTGGAACTATGATGGTGCAGAGCTCACTGAATATGCTGGGCTCCGGTGCAGTAGCCGCTTTTACAGCAGGTTCCAAGATTGATAATGTATTTACCCAGGCCTTTGTTGCTCTGGGTACCACCATGTCTACCTACAATGCACAGAATATTGGTGCCCGTCAGCTGGAACGTGTGCGCAAAGGCTTCCGTTCGGCAGATGTGATCGGCTGTATCTATGCAGTGGCAGTGGGCTTTATTCTGTTTTTTGCAGGAAAGTATTTTGCATATCTGTTTATCTCAGATAATGCGGAGACGGTGATTCCTATGGTGGATATCTACTTGCAGTGTGAGGGAATGTTTATGATCCCTCTTTATGTGGTCAATTGCTACCGCAATGGATTTCAGGGTATGGGCTATGGACTTCTGCCTATGCTTTCCGGTGTTGCGGAGCTGATCGGCAGGGGAGTGATGGCTGTTGTGGCTGCCCACGAAAAAAGCTACAGAATGGCCTGTATGGCCAGTCCCTTTGCCTGGATCGTGGCCACAGCCCTTCTGTTTGTACTTTATTTCTATGTAATGAAGGATATGAAGAAAAAACTGTGCCTGTAAGCATCAGATATTTTTACCAGCATTTACTGCAGGCATCATATCCTTTGGATTCTGCGTCAGATTTTGAAATTTGTCTGGCATTGTCCGGATTCATTCTTCCACAGTTGGGAATACTGTGATACTTTTTGCCGGTTGCAGGTATCCATACCATTGTGCCTATATCTGCTCCGGCATTTTCTGTCTGTGCAGGAGCCGGATCGGATACCGTCGTTTCATTCTGACCTGAAGATGTTGCAGAAGAGCCGCCTGCAGAATAATCATTGCAGGGCTCCTGAGACCATGTGATGTTGGTTCCGTCAGATACTGCGATGATTGTGCCCTGTTTATCTGTACGGAATACAGGGATTTCCATATCTGACAGGCGTCCCATGGTATCAGCAGACGGGTGATGATACTGATTATCGATCCCACAGCTTATCACTGCGTAGGAAGGTGAGGTTGCTGCAAGAAAATCCCAGGTTGTAGAGCTTGCGGATCCGTGATGGCCTACAGACAGCACATCGCAGTCAAGGTTCATGCCTGTACTGATCATATCCTGTTCACTGGTTTCCTCGGCATCGCCTGTAAAAATAAAGCTGTTGGAGCCATTTTCAAGCTTGATCACAAGGGAGTTGTCATTACTGTTCTGGCTGATGCCGTCCGGTGCCAGTACAGTGAAGCTTCCGGTACCGAAATCAAAGGTCTCACCTACAGAAGGATACTGTACGATGATGGCATTTGCAGTGGCAGTATTCATGAAATTGTTGAACAAATTGGAAGTATGTACATAATCCGGGCCGAAAATATTGCTTACAGAGAAATCATCTATGCAGGGAACAAGGCCACCGATATGATCCTCGTCATAGTGTGAGGCAATCATATAGTCAATGGTTTCTACATTTTGCTGCTGCAGATAAGAGATGAGCAGATCAGCGTGGCTTGGGTCTCCTCCGTCATAGAGAAGATTCTGGCCTCCTGACTGTACCAGGATGGCATTTCCCTGTCCGATATCAATAAAGTGGACGGCCATGTCTCCATTTTCATCTGCATAGACTGTCAGGGCTGACTGGGGAGCCAAGGTAAACAGCAGCAGAAACAGGGATAATAATAAGGAAAGTAATTTGTTCTGCTTTTTCATAGGTACCTCCTGTATTGCCTGTTTGTTTCCAGTTTTTTTTTCTTTTGCATTCTATGTATGATTATAGCAAATGAAACTGACAAATTCTATTATAAACTGCGCTTTTTTTCATATTCTGTAAAGCAAGTATATTGACATTTTATTGGAGAAATGGTTTAATGAAAAAGATGGTATGCTATTTTTACCATGCGAAGGAGGATTGATAAATATGTCCAGAACAGGTATCTATGACATTCACTGTCATATTGTACCGGGAGTGGATGACGGTGCCTCGGATTATGAGGATACGAAGAAGCTTTTGCGTATGGAATATGATCAGGGGGTAAGGAACATTATTGCCACCCCTCATTTCAGATTTCGTATGTTTGAGACTCCTCTGTCCAGAGTGCAGGAGCAGTTTTTGCTTGTACAGAAGGCAGCAGCGGAGATCGGTGATGATCTTCAGGTATATCTTGGCTGTGAGTTCCATGCCAATATGGAGATGTACCGTATGCTGAGAGAGGGAGAGGTCAGCACCATGGCAGGTTCCAGGTATGTGCTGGCGGAGTTTTCGGAGAGTTCAGAGGGCTCTTACATAAGGGAAAGGCTGAACAAGTTGATTTCCAGTGGCTATAAGCCCATTGCAGCCCATATAGAAAGGTATGAGGCCACAAGGTCAGACCTGGGCTTCGTGGAGGAGCTTGTGGATATGGGAGTATCCATGCAGATCAATGCAGACAGTATTGTCGGCAAGGAAGGCTTTTCCACCAAACGGTATTGCAGGAAGCTGATGAAATATGATCTGGTGAAGTTTGTAGGCTCGGACTGTCACAATACCAGAAGTCGTATCTCAAGGATGGGCGAGGCCTATGATTACGTTGCGAAAAAAATGGGAGAAGCTTATGCAGACCATTTATTTATAGAAAATCCCCGGAGAATTCTGGAGGATGCGAAAAGAAGGAAGGAAAGATAAAGCCAAATGGAACAAAACAATGTACAGAACAACGATGAAGTAGAAATTGATTTACTGGAAGTATTCTATGTATTGCTGGATAAGATCTGGGCCATTATCCTGTCAGGTGTGCTTGCAGCATTGGTCGTAGTGGCAGCTACGCTTCTGTTTGTGACCCCGCAGTATGAATCTACTACCAAGATGTATGTGCTCAGCAAGCAGGACAGTAATACGCTGACCAGCCAGGATATGCAGACCAGTTTGTCCCTGACCAAGGACTATGCAGAGCTGATTAAGAGCCGTACAGTTACAGAGGGAGTTATTACCCAGCTGAATTTGGATATGACTCATGAGGAGCTTCTCAAAAAGATGACAGTGGATTCTGCCACAGATACTCGTATCCTGTCAATTTCTGTGAGAGATGCAGATCCTTATGTAGCCTGTGAGATTGCTAATGCTATCCGTGATGTGGCTGCCAACCATATCAAGAATGTTATGGATATCGATGCGGTAAATGTGGTTGAGACTGCCAATATTCCGGAGCAGAAGGTAAGCCCCAGCATTTCCAAGAATGGTGTGATCGGCGGACTGGTAGGTGTGCTTATTGCAGCAGCAGTGATCCTGATTTCCTATCTATCTAATGATACTATCAAGACTCAGGAGGATGTAGAACGTTATCTGAAGCTGAGTACACTGGGTACGATCCCTATGTCTGAAGAGGACCGTAAGAATAAAAAGAAAAAGAAGCAGAAAAAACAAAAAAGGGGAAGAGGGAGAAGATAAGTCATGAAAGAAGTAAATATATATCGTCCAATGCTGGATTATAGTGCCAATGAGTCCTATAAATCCTTACGAACCAATCTCCTTTTCTGTGGAGAAGAGAAAAAGGTAATTGCTATTACCAGCTGTACTCCAAATGAAGGTAAGAGTACAGTATCACTGAATCTGGCTTTATCTCTGGCAGATTCCGGTAAGAAAGTCCTGCTCATCGATGCGGACCTTCGTAAATCTGTACTTCTGGGAAGAACAGAGGTTGATCAGGAGATCAAGGGCCTTTCCCACCTTCTTTCTCATCAGGAAACCATTGAAAACGTGATTTATGCAACCAATATCCCCAGATTTAATATTATTTATGCAGGAACTGTACCGCCAAACCCTGCGGAGCTTCTTGGTGCAGAATACTTTAAGCGTGTGCTTGCAGCTGTAAAGAAGGTTTATGACTACATAATCATTGATACTCCTCCTCTTGGAAGTGTTATTGACAGTGCGGTTATTGCAGATGAATGTGACGGTTCCATCATTGTTATGGAATCCGGAGCCATCAGTTATCGTTTTGCCCAGGAGGTTAAGGAGCAGCTGGAGAAATGTGACTGCCCGATCCTTGGTGTGATCCTGAATAAAGTAGATATGAGTAAGCAGGGATACTATGGTAAATATTATGGTAAGCACTATGGCAAATACTACGGAAAATATTATGGCAAAGATAATAACAGTAAAGACCAGTAAGGAGCAGTGATTATGGCAAAAAAGTGGATTGCAGTGATGCTGGTTGTCTGCGTGGGGCTGGCTGGCGGAGTCGTATATCTGAGAACGGAGTCCGATCATAAGGGTCCTGAGATTGTCTGCTCAGATCAGGCGGCAAAAGAATATGACCCTTCTATGAGCGACGCAGACCTGACCCAGGGTATTACTGCCAGTGATGATGTAGACGGAGATGTGACAGATACTCTGACTGTGGAATCCGTGTATGAGGTGGATGATTCTCATGTGGTTGTCACTTATGTGGCAAAGGACAAATCTAATAATATTACCAAGTTTAAGAGAAATTTAGATGCTGATCCCGAGGAAATGCGGGACAGTGGGGTAGTGAAGAGAGGAACCAAGTCTGATGCTGAGACGGAAACGGATGCAGAGCCTACCCAGGTTCCGGTGGAGGACGTGGAGACAGGTGATTCTGAGTCTGGCAGTACAGATCTGTCTTTGACTCCAACCCCTGAATTAACCCCTGCCTCAGATGACCCTGCTGCCTTGGCAGAACAGGAGCAGGAGGCAAAGGCGGATGCCATGCCATCCACCAGCCCGAAAATTTATCTTACAGACTATTATGTGACTACTTCTGTGGGAAGCTCTGTGAATCTGCTTTCTTATGTGAAGGATATCCAGGATGATACAGATGAGACCTCTGAACTGTGGAAGAGGATCCAGATCACAGGACAGGTGAATACTGCAGTAGCAGGTACCTATACCTGTACCTATTATGTGGTTGACACAGCCGGCAATATGTCCAACAGTGCTGAGTTGACGGTGGTTGTAGAATAGCTTAGAAAGTGATTGGGCTGCCTGTCTTTACAGGCAGCTTTCAGTCGTAGAGAGGATATAAGATGAAGGTTAAATCAAAAAAACAGGATCGGATTCCCGGAATTGTCATTTCCCTGATCTTATTTGTTATTGAGTGCGCTTTTTTGGTGCTGCTCCTTTATACGAAGCTTATTTCCATGAAATATATCGGCATAATAGCTGCCGGGCTTCTTTTGCTTCTGGTGATCGTATATTTTCTGGTGAGAAAAATACGAAAGACGGTGCCTTTTTGTATCGGTGTAGTGTTGGCTCTTTTGATTACAGTAGTGTTGGGTCTGGCCAGTCTGTATATATACAAGACAGTATCTACCCTGGACAGTATTACCGGAGTGAATCAGGAGTATACAGAGATCAATGTGTATGTAAAGCAGGATGATAAAGCCCAGAAGCTGGCCGATGCATCCGGTTATACCTTTGGTATTCTGGGAGAGCTGGACCGTACCAACACAGATGCAGCTCTGAAGCAGGTGTATAATGAACTGGGAACTGATGTACAGACCAGCGAATATGCAGGCCTGGGAGAACTGGCAGATGCTTTGAACAATGGAACCTGCGGTGCCATTCTGCTGAATAAGGCTTACCTGGATGTGATCGCAGAAATGGATCAGTATGGATCTTTTCCATCCCAGATCAGAGAGATCGCTTCCCTGAAGGTTGCTACAGTGGTTGAGAGAAATACACCTGCAGCCCAGCAGACATCCTCTGCTGATCAGGAACAGACCTCTTCAGATACTTCTGCAAAGGATGATGCGGTTACAGATGAGGTATATACTATTTTTGTCAGCGGTATTGATACCAGAGGCGGAATGACTGCCTCCAGCCGCAGTGATGTGAATATTATCCTTACCCTTAATGCTACTACAAAGCAGATCCTTATGGTTTCCACGCCCAGAGATTATTTTGTGCCCCTGTCCATTTCCAACGGTGTGCCGGATAAGCTGACCCATGCAGGCATCTATGGCGTAAATGTATGTATGGATACCCTGGATATGCTTTATGATATCGATATCAATTACTATTTCAGATTGAATTTTGCAGGATTTGAGCAGATTATTGATGCCCTTGGTGGAGTTACTGTTAATTCTGATTATGATTTTACCAGTGGTGAGTATCATTTTAATCAGGGTGAGAATCATCTGAACGGGGAACAGGCTCTTGTTTTTGCAAGAGAAAGATATGCGTTCCAGGAAGGTGACCGCCAGCGAGGCCGTGATCAGATGGCTGTGATCCAGGGTGTAGTCGATAAGGCAACCCAGCCTGCGTTCCTGAAAAATTACCTTTCTGTTCTGGACAGTCTGGATGGTGCTTTTGAAACCAATGTTCCCTATGATGTGATGGCCTCTCTGGTCCGCAAACAGTTGGATGAGGGTGGAAGCTGGCAGGTATTGTCTTATAGCGTAGATGGTACAGGGGATACCCAGAAGCCTTATTCCATGAGCTCTAAGGCATATGTTATGATTCCGGATCAGAACACAGTGGATAAGGCTAAGGTGCTGATGAAGAAGGTGCGGGAAGGCTTCCGGTTATCTGAGGCAGATGTGGCCAGATAGGATGACTACCGCAGCGGGTGCTTTTTCTTCCATTCACGGATGAATTCCAGCTGTTCCTGGTCGGAGATTTCCTGGGAAGCAGCGTCGTTTCCGGCTGCTACACAGCAGAGCAGGATAAAGAGCTGAAACAGCAGAAAGATAAGTATCAACAGTAAGATCATAGAATATTCCTCCCCTTGGATGACATATTTGACGGATTGCTGTGAGATACATCACTTTTTAAGTATTGGTCTATCATCCGGGATTTATACATTTTATGAAAAATCAGCAGAAATATGTGTTCAAAGCACATATGAAGTTCCATTTAAAAATCCTCCGAATAAAGTAGAGTAAGCAATATCTTCTGCTTTTTCGGAGGATTTTTATATGGAAAATTTTGACATAGATCAATTAGGTGATACAGGCTATACCGGAAAAAATGTCTGCGTGTGTGTGCTGGATACCGGCATTTATCCTCATATAGATTTCAGAGACCGGATTATCGGGTTTCAGGATTTTGTGGGAAAGCATATGTTACCTTATGATGACAATTCCCATGGAACCCATGTAAGCGGCATTATCGGCGGCGATGGGAGCGCTTCAGGAGGAAGGATCAGGGGAATCGCCCCGGAGTGTAATCTGGTTGCCCTGAAGATACTTGACAGATATGGAAATGGAAAAAAGAGGGATGTATTGCGGGCCTTTGACTGGATTCTGAAAAATAAAGATGCTTACGGGATTCAGGTAGTAAATATTTCCATAGGGACAACCTGCAAGGAAAAACAGGATCACAGACAGCTGATCGAAGGGGTGGAAAGACTGTGGGATGCAGGGCTGGTAGTGGTGGCTGCTGCAGGAAATCAGGGTCCCCGGTCAGGAAGTGTTACAGCTCCGGGCAGCAGCCGTAAGATCATCACTGTGGGATCAAGCGACCTGCTTACAGGCAGAACGGCTATTTCCGGGCGGGGACCTACCTCAGAGTGCATCTGTAAGCCGGATCTGGTAGCTCCGGGTAATCGCATTCTGTCCTGTGCTCCGGGAACGGATTTTGCCTATGGGGTAAAAAGCGGAACCTCTATGTCCACACCCTTAGTCAGTGGCGCTGCAGCCCTTCTTCTGCAAAAATATCCTACCCTTACCAATGTGGAAATCAAAAGATGCCTGAAGGAATCGGCCAGAGACCTGGGGCTGCCCAGGAATCTGCAGGGCTCAGGAGAACTGGATATGAAACAGGCATTGACGAACGAATCTATTTCCGTTAAAATGATACGTAAAATGTAATGCTTCAGTGTAGTAGCGCTGAACAGTTACTGTAAAATGCTAAAGGGATAAACCCGTACAAAGAGGAGGATCTTTATGAAAAAAATTCAGATGCAGACACCGCTTGTGGAGATGGACGGAGACGAGATGACCCGAATCCTCTGGAAGATGATCAAGGATGAGCTTCTTCTTCCTTTTATTGATCTGAACACAGAGTACTATGATCTTGGCCTGGAATACAGAAATGAAACAGATGATCAGGTAACTGTAGATGCAGCAGAAGCTACAAAGAAATATGGCGTTGCTGTAAAATGTGCGACCATTACTCCCAATAAAGCCAGAATGGAAGAGTACACACTGAAAAAAATGTACAAAAGTCCTAACGGTACCATTCGTGCCATTCTGGACGGAACCGTGTTCCGTGCCCCTATTGTAGTGAAGGGGATTGAGCCATGCGTAAAAAACTGGAAGAAACCCATTACCATTGCCCGTCACGCTTATGGAGATGTATATAAGAATACAGAAATGTATATTGACGGACCGGGAGATGCCTATCTGCTGTTTAAGGGTGAGAACGGTGAGGAGAAAAAGGAACTGATCCATCATTATGAGGGTGCAGGTGTCCTTCAGGGAATGCATAACCTGGATGCATCCATCACAAGCTTTGCAAAGTGCTGCTTTAATTATGCACTGGATACAAAGCAGAGCCTGTGGTTTGGAGGCAAGGATACGATCTCCAAGATTTATGACGGACGCTTTAAGGAGATTTTTGCAGAGGTTTATGAGCAGGAGTTCAAAGAGAAATTTGAGGCTGCCGGAATTGAATATTTCTACAGTCTGATTGATGATATCGTTGCCCGTGTTATGAAGGCAGAAGGGGGATTTATCTGGGCCTGCAAGAACTATGACGGAGATGTTATGAGTGATATGGTTTCCTCTGCTTTTGGTTCTCTGGCAATGATGACTTCTGTGCTGGTATCTCCGGACGGATATTATGAATATGAGGCGGCACACGGAACTGTACAGAGACATTATTATCGTCACCTGAAAGGGGAAGAGACTTCCACCAATTCCGTTGCTACTATTTTTGCATGGACAGGTGCTCTCAGAAAGAGAGGAGAGCTGGACGGCAATCAAGAACTGATGGAATTTGCAGATAAGCTGGAAAAAGCTACTCTGGGAACCATCGAGGATGGCAGAATGACCAAGGATCTGGCTCTGATCACAACCTTAAAGGATGTAGAAGTATTAAACAGTGAGCAGTTTATTAAAGCAATCCGTGAAAAGCTTACATCCCTGATGTAAGAGGTAAGATAAAAATAAAAAGGGAAGGGCCTGCATTATGCAAGCTCTTCCCATTTTTCATATAAGCCCTCCAGTTCTTCTGTGATGGCTGTCTTTTCTTTGCTTAATCTGGCGCATTCTGCCACATTGGTGCATATCTCCGGGAGAACCATGGTTTCATCGATTTCCTTATCTCTGGTTTCCAGTTCTTCAATCCGGGCTTCCACCTTCTTTAATTCATTTTCACGCTTTCTCTGCCGCGCCTGCTCTTCCTTCTGCTGCTGCCAGGAAAGCTTATTGTCTGAGGCTTGTTTGACCTCTGTTTCAGCCTGGGCTGCTGCCGGAGCATATTTTTCTGTAAGCTCTTCCCGCTTTTCCAGATAATAATCATAGTCACCAATGTAGTTTACAATGGCCTGATTGGTCAGATCCAGAATCCTGGTGGCTGTCTGATTGATAAAATATCGGTCATGGGAGACATAGAGTACAGTACCGGTATAGCTGTTTAAAGCTTCCTCCAGGATTTCTTTGGAGGCAATGTCCAGATGGTTGGTAGGCTCATCCAGGATCAGGAAGTTGGCCTCTGACAGCATAAGCTTTGCCAGGGAAACACGGCCTCTCTCGCCACCGGAGAGGGCGGAGATCAGCTTGAATACGTCATCCCCTGTGAAGAGGAAGGCTGCCAGCATATTTCGGATCTCTGTCTCTGTAAGCGTTGGATACGTGTCTGAAATTTCTTGGAAAATAGTTTTTTCCATGTGGAGTACATGGTGCTCCTGATCATAATATCCGATCTGTACCTTGGAGCCGAGAGCAAAGCGTCCACTGTCAGCGTCTACCAGACCGTTAAGGATTTTCAGCATGGTAGTTTTGCCGGTACCGTTATTGCCGATGAGAGCCACCCGTTCCCCACGCTTAATGTCAAAGGAAATATTAGAAAACAAAGTCTGTCCGGGAAAAGCTTTGGATAAATCCTCCACAGTGAGTACATCATTTCCGCTGATGTATCTGGGCTCCAGGGAAATCCGCATCTGATTCTGGATCTCCAGCGGCTTTTCGATCCGCTGCACCTTATCCAGCATTTTTTCGCGGCTTTCGGCACGTTTGATAGATTTCTCGCGGTTAAAGGATTTCAGCTTGGCAATAACTGCCTCCTGATGCTTAATATCCCGCTGTTGATTTAAGTAAGCTTTATACTGGGCATCCCTGAGCTGGGCTTTTTTCAGAGCGTAGGCAGAGTAATTGCCGCTGTACATCCGCATGTTGCCGGCTTCAATTTCCACTACCTTGGTAACTACCTTATCCAGGAAGTAACGGTCATGGGAGACAATAAAAACAGCTCCCGGATAATTCAGCAGATAGGTTTCCAGCCAGGAAATGCTTTCCATATCCAGATGGTTGGTAGGCTCATCCAGCAGAAGAATGTCAGGATTGGAGAGCAGAAGCTTGCCCAGGGCAACCCGGGTTTTCTGACCGCCGGAAAGAGTTTCAATCTGTTTTTCGAAGTCTTCCTCTGTAAAGCCAAGTCCCTTTAATACACCCATAATCTCACTTTTATATGCATAACCGTTCTCAAGCTCAAACTGATGGCTCAGTCTGGTATAGGTGTTCATCAGACTGTCCAGGGCTTCCCCGGCAGCAGTTTTCATTTCATGCTCCATGGAGCGGAGACGGTTTTCCATATCAATGATGTGCTGCTTAGTAGAGATCAGCTCCTCATAGATGGTGTGGTGTCCATGGATATCCTGGTACTGGGCCAGGTAACCGATGCTTTTATCTTTGGCAAGAATAACATTTCCGGAATCCGGAGACAGTTCGTGGATGATAATACGCAGCAGGGTGGTTTTGCCTGCACCGTTGTTGCCGATCAGGGCTGCTTTTTCCCTGTCCTCTATATGGAAACTGGCATCCTGAAGGATTACCTTCTCGCCAAAGGATTTGCAGATATTCTGACATGATAGGATCATACAAATTCCTCCGAAATTTATATTATTGCAGCAGCCTGCGAATATCCGCTTTAACTGCTGAAATGTACACATACAGAATTTATTATAACTGAACCGGACTGTTTTTGAAAGAAAAAAAGTGTTTTTATTTATGATTTGGATGAAATTTTGCACATTCTATCAGATAGTCTAAATTTAATGAAAAAAATTTGTAAATAAAGTACAAATTTAATTTGACAATAAAATAACATTTGGTTATAATTGTCCTAGGATATATAAGGAGGGAATATTTGTGGAACCTAAGGAAATTTCAAAAGCGGTGATCAAACGTTTGCCTCGATATTACCGTTATCTGGGAGAACTGATGGAGGAGAATGTAGAACGGATCTCGTCCAACGATCTCAGCAAGAAAATGCACGTGACTGCTTCGCAGATCCGTCAGGACCTGAATAATTTCGGTGGATTCGGACAGCAGGGGTATGGATATAATGTACGTTATTTATATACTGAAATCGGTAAGATTCTGGGACTTGACACAGTGCACCCGATGATTATCCTGGGTGCCGGTAATCTGGGACAGGCTTTGGCAAATTATGTAGATTTTGAGAAGCGCGGTTTTCGGCTGGTTGGTATTTTTGATGTAAACCCTGTGCTGGAGGGCATTGCAGTAAGGGGAATTGAGATACAGATGCTTAGTGATCTTCCCCTTTTTCTCAAAGAGAATAATGTGGAGATTGCGATTCTGACCTTACCTAAGGCAAAGGCCAAGGAAATGGCGAAGATTCTCATAGAAAACGGGATCAAGGCAATCTGGAACTTTGCACATATTGATCTGGATGCACCGGAGGATGTTATGGTGGAAAATGTACATCTGTCAGAGAGCCTGATGACCCTTTCCTATAATCTGAGTGAATATCGTAAGGAACATGAGAACCAGTAATAATAGTACATATGTAGTTGCCGGCAGCAGAGGGGACGGTGACGATTTGAATGGCTGTGGTCGTTAGATCATAGCTTTTCTTTTTGAAAAAATAGGTGTATACTGTTTCCAATGACAGGAGGTGGCTGAATGAAACCTGTGGTAACAGCCGGTGAAATGAAAGGGCTGGACCGGAACACAATAGAATCTGCCGGGGTTCCGGGTATGGTACTTATGGAAAGAGCTGCACTGAAAACAGTGGAGGCTATGGAAAAATATCTGGGTAACAAGGATCGTGTACTGGTGGTGTGCGGAAATGGCAATAATGGCGGTGACGGGATGGCCATTGCCAGACTTCTCCATCTGAAGGGGATCAAAGTCGGGATTTATCTGGCCGGTCAGGAGGAGAAGCTGACAGACCAGGCCAGGCAGCAGCTGCAGATCGCCAAATATTATCAGGTACCTTTGGAGAATAACCTGCAGCCGGATGAATATACTATTATAGTAGATGCCCTTTTGGGGGTTGGTCTGTCCAGACCTGTAGAGGGCAGATATGCAGAAATCATCCACATGCTGAACCAGTCCGGGGCTTTCCGGGTGGCTGTGGATATTCCTTCCGGCATCAACGGAGATACAGGCCGGGAAATGGGGATTGGATTTCGGGCAGATCTTACAGTGACCTTTGCTTTTTGTAAAAGGGGGCTGTGCTTTTATCCGGGAAGAATGTATGCAGGAGAGCTGATCGTTGCAGATATAGGGATTTATGCAAATCCGGACAGAGATCCCTCTATGGCTTATCTGGAGAAAGAGGATCTGTCAATGCTGCCCTCCAGAATTCCCTGGGGAAACAAGGGAACTTTCGGAAAAGTGCTTCTGATAGCCGGTTCCCGCGGAATGTGCGGGGCTTCCTGCCTGAGCAGTGCTGCGGCACTCAGAGCTTCGGCAGGTATGGTGAAGGTTCAGACTGTGGAGGAGAACAAGATTCCTCTTCAGTCACAGCTTCCGGAGGTTATGGTTACCTGTGAGTTTAATGAGAAAAGCAATCAGGAAATACTGGACTGGTGCGATGTGCTTGTGATCGGACCTGGACTGGGGATGTCAGGAGAGAGCAGAGAAAGGGTACAGTGGTTCCTGTCTCATGCTGCCTGGTGTGGTAAGCCTGTGATCCTGGATGCAGATGGTCTGAATCTGCTGGCAGTACATGGAGAATGGAAGAAATATCTGGGAGAACAGGTAATTCTCACTCCCCATCTGGGAGAGATGAGCCGCCTGACCGGGAAAAGCATCGGTGAGATCCGGGAGAACCTGGCAGAGACTGCTTCCCTGTATGCAGAAGAGACTCATACAGTATGTGTCCTGAAGGATGCCTGTACAGTAGTGGCCTCTGAGAAAGGGAAACAATATCTGAATATGAGTGGTAATGCAGGCATGGCTACTGCTGGCAGCGGAGATGTATTAAGCGGTGTACTGGCAGGAGTTTTATGCATGTTTCTGGCAGCAGAAAAAAAGCCTGCTTATGGTCAGATGGCAGCGCTGGGAGTACTGATCCATGGACTGGCAGGAGATATGGCAGCTGAGAATGTGGGAGAAAGAGGTATGACTGCCAGGGACATTATCCGGTTTCTGCCTGAAGTGCTGAAGGTGCAGTAAAAGAAGAGATTTTGAGTGTCCGGAGTTTCTTTGATGGAATGTGGGACAGATAAAGAATACAAAAAAGAGGAAGAGATTATTATGGAAAAATGTAACCGAGTAAAAGCAGTGATTTCTCTGGATGCGGTGGAGGAAAATTTCCGCCAGATGAGAAAAAATATTGCCAGTGACACAAAAATGATCGCTGTGATCAAGGCAAATGCTTATGGTCATGGCGCTGTGCAGATTGCCCATATGATAGAGGGTTATGATTATATCTGGGGGTTTGCTGCAGCTACAGCAGAGGAGGCCATTGCTCTAAGAAAGGCGGGGATCACCAAGCCAGTCCTGATCCTGGGAATTGTATTTGAGGAATTTTATCCTGAGCTGGTTTCTTATGATCTGTGCCCTGCTGTGTGTGAATATCAGGAGGCTGCAAAGCTTTCCGCAGAGGCTGTGTCTCAGGGAAAGACCATACATATTCATCTTGCGCTGGATACGGGTATGACCAGAATCGGTTTTGCCGATGAACCGTCAAGCGTGGAGGAAATCAAAAAAATCGCAGCACTTCCCGGGTTGGAGATTGAAGGAATGTTTACTCATTTTGCAAGGGCAGATGAGTATGACAGAAGCCCTGCCATGGTTCAGCTGAAGCGTTACCTGGATTTTTGCAGTCTGCTTTCAGAGGCAGGAATTGAGATTCCTCTGCGCCACTGCTCCAACAGTGCAGGTATTATCCGTATTCCGGAAGCAAATTTAAGCATTGTCAGAGCAGGAATTACAATCTATGGCATCTATCCTTCTGCTCAGGTGGAGAGGGATATTGTGAAATTGTCTCCGGTTCTGGAGTTAAAGAGCCATATTACATATGTAAAGGATGTACTTCCGGGCACGGCGATCAGCTATGGAGGAACCTATGTGGCAGACAGGAAGCTTCGTGTGGCAACAGTGCCGGTGGGCTATGCGGATGGTTACCCCAGACAGCTTTCTGGCAAAGGATGGGTTCTGGTCCATGGAAAGAAGGCACCAATCCTGGGCAGAGTCTGCATGGATCAGTTCATGATAGATGTGACAGAAATCCCGGATGTGAAGAAGGGAGACCAGGTTACATTGATCGGCAGAGACGGAGATGAATTTATCAGTATTGAGGAGATGGGTGATCTTTCCGGGCGTTTTTCCTATGAATTCGCCTGCGAGATCAGTGACAGGGTTCCCAGAGTCTATATAAAGGACGGAAAGGAAACCGAAAAATACAATTAAAGGTAAATGCCTTCTGGCGACAGAGCCATAAAGGAAAATCAACCACGCATGTATACACAGGAGAAAGTTGGAAATACTTAAAGTAAAAATCCCAAACAGAATCGGAGTGTGAATTGTGTGGTAATTAAAAGAGGGGATATCTATTATGCGGATCTGCGGCCTGTAGTGGGGAGCGAACAGGGCGGGATCCGCCCGGTACTGATCATTCAGAATAACGTAGGGAACAGGCACAGTCCTACAGTGATCTGTGCTGCCATTACATCTAAAATGAATAAAGCAAAGCTTCCTACACATATAGAGATCGATGCAGTGAGGTATGGAATAGAAAAGGATTCTGTGATCCTGCTGGAACAGCTTCGTACCATAGATAAGCGAAGACTGAAGGATAAGGTCTGTCATCTGGATGATGCTATGCTTGACAAGGTAAACCATGCACTGGAGATCAGCCTGGAGCTCAGCTTCTGAAAAGACGTACTTATCGCTTGACGGATATGGGCGAAAGTGATATATTTTACCAGTAACTATGCGTTTTCTTTATAAAGGAGAAGGATAAGCGTAATGGAAGACGGCAGTAGTATGCCCCTCTGGGGCGTATTTGTTTTGGTATTTCTGTTGTGGCTGAACGGCATTTTTTATGGGTTTGCGGCAGCATTGCGGAATATCAGTGAGAATGATACACAAAAGAAAGCGGACGAAGGAGACGAGAAAGCCAGGATGCTTCTGGAGCTGATCGACAGGCCGGCTCAGTTTGTCAATGCCATCCCTCTGATGGTCATGGCATCGGGAATTTGTTTTGGTGCTTTTCTGGTGCCATGGGCAGTGGCGGCTTTTCGTCCATACATACAGCATGCAGCGGCTCTTGTTCTGGTTCTGGCAGTATGTGTGATATTGCTTGCAGGACTTGGAATCCTTACTTTTCGCCGGGTGGGTACCTATCATCCGGAGAAATATGCATACCGTTATCTGAAGCTGGTACATTTCTGGGTAATGGTGCTCAGGCCTTTTACTCTGTTTATCACCTGGATTGCCAGGCTGGCGGCTGTACCCTTTGGGGTAGAGCTGAACCGGACAGAGGCGGCGGTAACAGAGGAGGAGATTATTTCCATTGTGGATGAGGCCCATGAACAGGGCGTGATCCAGGAGAACGAAGCGGAGATGATCCAGAATATTATTTCCTTTAATGAGACAGAGGCCCATGATATTATGACCCACAGGACCAATGTGGTAGCCTTTGATCAGGAGGTTCTTCTGAAAAATATGATCGATACCATGCTGGAGGAGGGCAATTCCCGCTATCCGGTCTATGAGGAAAATATTGACAATATCAGGGGAATCGTTCATTATAAGGATGCACTGAAATTTATGACTCAGAATCCCTGGGCTAAATTTAAGCCCTTAAAGGAGCTGCCCGGAATCATCAGAGAGGCTTCACTGATCCCTGAGACCAGAAGTATCGGAGATCTTTTTCATACCATGCAGGCGAAAAAAATCCATATGGCCGTGGTAGTGGACGAATATGGACAGACTGCAGGAATTGTTACCATGGAGGATATTCTGGAGGAGATCGTAGGTGATATCCTGGATGAGTATGATGAGGATGAGGTTACCATCCGTACTCAGAAAGATCACAGTCTGATCATTGACGGACTGGCTTATCTGGAGGATGTGGAGGAAGAGCTGGACATCGACTTTGGAGATGTGGAGTTTGAGACACTGAATGGATATCTTACCAGTTTTCTGGGGCATGTTCCCTCAAAGAAGGATGTTGATGTGGTCATTAAGGCAAATGGTTATATGTTTACCATTCTGTCTATCGGAAATAAGACTATCGGTAAGGTCCGTGCTGAGAAGCTGGCAGAGGAAAAGAATCCGGCAGATAAAAATAATTCCTGAATACAGGAAGTGTAAATAAAAAAGTGTATAACAAAAGGAGAAAGTGAAATGTCAGGACATTCAAAATTTGCAAACATTAAGCATAAGAAAGAGAAAAACGATGCAAAGAAGGGAAAGATCTTTACAGTAATCGGCCGTGAGCTGGTTATGGCTGTGAAGGCAGGTGGCCCGGACCCAAATAACAACAGCAAGCTTCGTGATGTAATTGCGAAAGCAAAAGCCAACAACATGCCTAATGATACCATTGACCGTGGCATCAAAAAGGCTGCAGGTGCTGATTCTGCTGATAATTATGAGAAGGCTGTATACGAAGGCTACGGTCCAAACGGTGTTGCGATCATCGTTGAGACTCTGACAGATAACAAAAACCGTACAGCAGGTAACGTGCGTAATGCCTTTACAAAGGGTAACGGAAGTATTGGTACCCAGGGCTGTGTATCCTATATGTTCGACCAGAAGGGACAGATCATCATTGACAAAGAAGAATGTGAGATGGATGCTGATGAGATTATGATGCTTGCCCTGGATGCAGGTGCTGAGGATTTCAGCGAGGAAGAGGATAGCTATGAGGTTCTTACTGCTCCTGATGATTTCAGTACAGTCCGTGAAGCTCTGGATAAAGCAGGCCTGCCTATTGCAGAGGCACAGGTTGCCATGATCCCTCAGACTTATGTAGAGCTTACAGATGAGCAGGCTCTCAAGGATCTTCAGAGAACTTTGGATCTGCTGGATGATGACGATGATGTAACAGATTACTGGACAAACTGGGATGAGCAGTAAATCCTTTTGAACGCAGAAATGGTGTATAGTTTAGTATAAAAAAGGCAAAAATACCTCCAGAAAGAAAACTGGAGGTATTTTTATGTCTGAAAATAAATATGAAGTGAAAGAGGAAAATCAAAACGCTGGAGAGGAAGAAAACAGAAAACCGGAAAACCAGGAACAGGAAAACAATGCCCAGGAAAGTAAAAACCAGCAGATCAAGGAAATGGGACAGGCGGTTTTGAACGGAAATTCCCGCAATCATAAGGTGGAACTTCTGACTATCATCGGAGAAGTGGAGGGTCATGAATCTGCACCCTCTCATTCCAAAACCACGAAATATGAGCATATACTTCCAAAACTTGCGATCATTGAGGATGATGAAGAAATAGAAGGATTACTGATCTTGCTTAATACAGTAGGAGGAGATGTGGAAGCCGGGCTTGCCATTGCAGAAATGATCGCATCCTTAAGTATTCCTACTGTATCATTGGTTCTTGGCGGGGGACATTCTATCGGAGTGCCTATGGCTGTCTCTGCAGATTATTCCTTTGTAGTACCAAGTGCCACTATGGTGATCCATCCGGTCCGTTCCAATGGTATGTTTATCGGAGTGGCGCAGACATACCGGAATATGGAGAAAATCCAGGACCGGATCACTACCTTTATTTCCGGCCATTCCCATATGACACAGAAGAGACTGGAGGAGCTGATGCTGGATACCTCCCAGCTGGTAAAAGATGTGGGAACCATGCTGGAAGGCCCTGAGGCAGTGAAAGAGGGATTGATCGATGAGGTGGGTGGTATCCGGGAAGCGCTGGGAAAGTTATATGAATTGATTGAAATGCAGAAGAAGGAATGAAGTCAAAAACTGAAAAAATCTTATATTGTTGGAAAAGAATACTTGCCATCTGACTTTTTTTGACGTATTATAATTGAAGGTTTATTATTTGCGAGGAGGAAAACCATGTATAAGATTTTAAAAGCTGAGACACTGGCCGCTAAAATTCATTTAATGGTTGTACATGCACCGCGTGTTGCAAGCCATTGTCAGCCAGGACAATTTATTATCGTTAAGTTAGATGAGAAGGGTGAGAGAATTCCTCTTACTATCTGTGACTACGACCGTGAAGAGGGTACAATTACCATTGTATTCCAAGAGATCGGTGTATCCACGATCAAGATGGCAGAATTAAAAGCCGGAGATTCTTTCCGCGATTTCGTAGGTCCTCTTGGATGTCCATCTGAATTTGTTCACGAAGATATTGAAGAATTAAAGAAAAAGAAAATGGTATTTGTTGCCGGCGGTGTTGGTACAGCACCTGTTTACCCACAGGTTAAATGGCTCCATGAGCATGGCATCACAGCAGATGTTATTCTTGGCTCCAAGACAAAGGATATGGTTATCCTTGAGAAGGAACTTGGCGAAGTTTCCAATCTGTATGTTACAACAGATGATGGTTCCTATGGACGTTCCGGTATGGTTACCAAGACTCTTGAGGATCTGGTAACAAATGAAGGTAAACATTATGATGTCTGTGTAGCCATCGGACCGATGATCATGATGAAATTTGTCTGTCTTCTTACCAAAAAGCTTGGCATTCATACAATTGTCAGCATGAACCCGATCATGGTTGACGGAACAGGTATGTGCGGAGCATGCCGTCTCCAGGTTGGTGATGAAATTAAATTTGCATGTGTAGACGGACCGGAATTCGACGGACATCTGGTTGATTTCGATCAGGCTATGAAGAGAAGCCAGATGTATAAGACAGAAGAGGGTCGTGCATTACTGAAGCTTCAGGAAGGCGATACCCATCACGGCGGATGCGGACATTGTGGAGGTGACGAGTAATGGCAGATGCAAAGATGTTAAAAAAAGTTCCTGTAAGAGAACAGGATCCGAAGGTACGTGCAACAAACTTTGAAGAAGTTTGTCTTGGATATAATCAGGAAGAAGCAATGGAAGAAGCACAGAGATGCTTAGGCTGCAAGAAACCCAAATGTGTAGAAGGCTGCCCGGTATCCATCAACATTCCTGGATTTATTGAACAGATCAAAGAAGGTAAGATTGAAGAAGCATACAAAGTAATCGGATTATCTTCTGCACTTCCGGCTATCTGCGGACGTGTATGTCCTCAGGAATCCCAGTGCGAAGGTAAATGTATCCGTGGAATCAAAGGGGAAGCCGTTTCTATCGGTAAACTGGAGAGATTTGTTGCTGATTATGCTCTGGAGCATGATATCAAACCTGTAGGAGCAGAGGTTAAGAACGGACATAAGGTTGCAGTAATCGGTTCCGGCCCTTCCGGACTTACCTGTGCAGGTGACCTTGCAAAAGCAGGTTATGATGTAACTGTATTCGAAGCTCTTCATGAACTTGGCGGCGTTCTTGTTTACGGTATTCCGGAGTTCCGTCTTCCGAAACAGAAGGTTGTTAAGAAAGAAATCGAAAAAGTTAAAGAATTAGGTGTTAAATTCGAAACTAACGTAGTAATCGGTAAATCCACAACTATCGATCAGCTGATCGAGGACGAAGGATTTGAAGCTGTGTTCATCGGATCAGGTGCCGGACTTCCAATGTTCATGGGTATCCCGGGTGAGAATGCAAGCGGTGTATTCTCTGCCAACGAATACCTTACAAGAAGCAACCTGATGAAGGCTTTTGATGATTCTTATGACACACCGATCGCAGCTGGTAAGAAAGTAGCAGTTGTAGGGGGCGGTAACGTTGCTATGGATGCTGCAAGAACTGCTCTGAGACTTGGTGCTGAGGTACATATTGTATACAGAAGAAGTGAAGCAGAGCTTCCTGCACGAGCAGAGGAAGTTCATCACGCTAAGGAAGAGGGAATCATCTTCGATCTTCTTACAAACCCGAAGGAAATTCTTGTTGATGAGAATGGCCATGTAAAAGGTATGAAGGTTATTAAGATGGAACTTGGTGAGCCGGATGCTTCCGGAAGACGTCGTCCGGTTGAGATCCCAGGATCTGAGTATGACATGGATGTAGATACAGTGATCATGTCTCTTGGTACTTCCCCGAACCCACTGATCTCTTCTACCACAAAGGGTCTTGAAGTGAATAAGAGAAGATGTATCATTGCTGAAGAAGAAACAGGTAAGACATCCAAAGACGGTGTATATGCCGGTGGTGATGCTGTTACAGGCGCAGCTACTGTTATCCTTGCCATGGGTGCTGGTAAAGCAGGTGCAAAAGGTATCGATGAATATCTGAAAAATAAATAAACCCCGGTTCTTTGAACGGAACAGATACATATTCAGGCTCCTGTCTGCATAAAAATGCGGACAGGAGTTTTTGCTGTGTGTGAACAGTAATGAGTTCGTTATTATTCACATGCCACTATTTGCGAGGCAGTTGTCAATTGAATACAGGTGTGCTATAATCTTAAGATAGTATGAACTGAAAATACATTTTCGAATATAGGAAAAGGAAATACATTTATGATCGTTTTATATTTGATTTTATTGGCTGTAATCCAGGCGGTCACAGAATTTTTGCCGGTGAGCAGTCTGGGACATCTTGGAGTGATGGAGCATTTTCTGGGAATGGAACAGGATACAGGCCTTCTCATTGAGTCCATGCTGCATCTGGGTACAGCTGCAGCCATTATTTTTCTCTATAGGAATGAATTAAAGAGACTGCTTCTTGAAGCTGTGGGAATGCTTATGGATGCCATTGGTAATCTAAATCTGTACATTCATAACAGGCGGACAGGAAACCGTTTAAAATATGCCAGGATTGTAACAGGATCCTATCGTAAGTTTGCGGCACTTTTGCTGGTATCTATGATTCCTACCGCATTACTGGGTATCAGCTCCAGAAGACTGGCAGTTGTGGCAGGAGCGTCTCCTATCTGTCAGGGAATTGGTTTTCTGATCTCAGGAATTATCCTTCTGGTGACAGATCTGAATAATTCCGGCGGCGAGAAGGGACCCCGGGAAGCGTCCTGGGACAGTGCCATGTGGATCGGAATCTGTCAGGGGCTTTCTGTATTTCCGGGGATTTCCAGGCTGGGGCTGACTGTATGTGCAGCTCTGCTGTGCGGATACAGCCGTAAATTTGCCCTGCTTTTTTCAATTTTTATGAGTTTACCGGCTGTGATCGGGGCGTTCTTTACGGAAATAGGATATTTTGGTGCGCCCAGTATGACAGTTGGAATGATTTTTGCCAGCATTTTTGCAATGCTCCTGGCGGGGGTGGCAGGATGTCTGGTGATTCGTTTTATGGTTCAGCTTGTGCAGAAAACAAAGTTTCGGTATTTTGCAGTTTATTCGTTTGCCATTGGTGTGATCGTTTTACTGTGTAATTATGCCTTTTGACCGGATCTAATGAGTCCCATGCTTTATTATAAAAAGTGCTAGAGCGTGGGCGAAGACAGTAACAAAAAACAGTAACATAATTAGGAGGGGAGCCTGGAAATGGCAGCATCTAACAGGAAACGTACAGTAAAAAAGGGGAAAAACAGCAGAGGAACCACATCCAGGCAGGAGACAGCAGGGTTTCAGACAGAGATTATTTTGTTTGTGATCCTGGCAGCCTGTGTGATCCTTCTGGTTAGCAATTTCGGAATGGGAGGCTTTGTAGGGGATGCCATCAGTCATTTCTGCTTTGGGCTGATGGGAATGATGGCATATCTTTTTCCCGTCATTTTCTTTGTAGGGGCAGCCTTTATTCTGATCAATAAAACTAACCGTCTGGCATACAAAAAAATGGCAGCAGTTTTTGTGATGTTTCTTTTTATGTGTGCAACAGCACAGCTTCTCACGGACGGATACATGTCAGGCACTACTTTAATGGATTATTTTAATTTAAGTGCTGATTATAAAACCGGTGGAGGATTGATTGGCGGAGCACTCTGTATTTCAATTACATCTGCCTTTGGTACAGCAGGAGGGATAGTAATCATTATTCTGGTGTATATTGTATGCCTGATCATCATTACTCAGAGATCCCTTCTTGACTTTGTCACCATGCTGGTGATCCGGATTCTTGATCTGGTCAAGAACGGTCGTGCCCAGTATATGGAGGGACAACCGGAGAGACAGATGCGCCGTCAGGTCCGTGCGCAACAGAGAAAACAGCTTCGTGAGGAACGCAGAGAGGAAAAAATCCGGAAGCTGGAAGAGGAGATTGCAGCTGAAGGAGAGGAAGAGGAGGACTTTCTTGACAATGAGGAGGACTTCTTGCTAGACCCAAAAGAAGCAAAGAATATAAAAAAAGCCGGATTTCTGGAAGGCACCAGACTGACAGAGCCGAAAGCTCAGAAAAATAAGAAGAAGTCAGGGAAGCCATCAAAGAAAGCTGCGGTTTCTGCGGATACAGATGAGCCAGATAATCTTTCAGATGCGTCGGAAGAAATGGATGAAGTTCAGCCGGAGGAGAATGAAGAATTCTCTCCTGCTATGGATTTCCAGATTCAGAGAGCGGATGAACTGACAGATGTTCCGGCAGATGATAAAGAAAATATAGAAGAAAATACAGAAAACGATACAGAAAGTGATGCAGAAGAGGAAGAAGTGCCCCCTTTTCAGCCGGAGAAGGCTCAGCGGCAGCCTTCGAAGAATCCGAAATCTTCTGAAGCAGAGATTCAGAACGGCATTGTAAGTATACAGCACGAGATCAGCCAGAAGGAAGCCGCTGAGAAAAAAGAATACAGATTTCCACCTCTTAACCTGCTGAAAAGAGGCAGCGGAAAATCCCAGGGAGATACGGATGCCCATCTGCGTAAAACAGCCCAGAAGCTGCAGGAGGTTCTTCACAATTTCGGGGTAAATGTGACAGTGACAAATGTGAGCTGTGGTCCTACTGTAACCCGGTATGAGCTTCAGCCGGAAATGGGGGTTAAGGTCAGCAAGATCGTAGGTCTGGCAGATGATATCAAGCTGAATCTGGCTACCCCGGATATCCGTATCGAGGCGCCCATTCCCGGCAAAGCAGCTGTGGGAATTGAGGTGCCCAATAAAGAAAACAGTACGGTCATGCTCCGCGATCTCCTTCAGTCAGAGGAATTTCAGAAAGCAAAATCCAGACTTTCTTTTGCTGTAGGTAAGGATATTGCAGGCAAAACAGTTGTAACAGATATTGCAAAAATGCCTCATCTTCTCATCGCCGGTGCCACAGGCTCCGGTAAATCCGTATGTATTAATACTTTGATCGTCAGCATTTTGTACAAGGCGAAGCCTGAAGAAGTGAAGCTGATCATGATCGACCCCAAGGTGGTAGAGCTTAGTGTATATAATGGAATTCCTCATCTGTTTATTCCGGTAGTCACAGATCCGAAGAAAGCGGCAGGAGCGTTGAACTGGGCTGTTACAGAAATGACAAACCGATATAATACCTTTGCGGAGTACGGAGTCCGTAATCTTTCCGAATATAATCGTAAGATTGAAACCATGCATTTCACAGAAGAGCAGCCCCGACCGGATAAAATGCCTCAGATCGTAATCATTGTAGACGAGCTGGCAGATCTTATGATGGTAGCACCCGGTGAAGTGGAGGATGCTATCTGCCGTCTGGCCCAGCTTGCCCGTGCAGCAGGTATTCATCTGATCATTGCTACCCAGAGACCTTCCGTAAATGTTATTACAGGTCTGATCAAGGCGAATATGCCTTCCAGAATTGCTTTTTCTGTATCATCGGGAGTGGATTCCCGTACCATTCTGGATATGAATGGGGCAGAGAAGCTTCTGGGTAAGGGAGATATGCTTTTTTATCCTCAGGGATATCAGAAGCCTGCCAGATTACAGGGAGCTTTTGTATCGGATGAGGAGGTCAGCCAGGTGGTTGAGTTTCTGGCAGATAAAAATCCTGGAGTACAGTATGACCAGCAGATTGAGCAGCAGGTGAATTCTCCTGGGTCAGCAGCCGGCGGAGCCGGTGAAGACAGGGATGTACACTTTGAGGAAGCCGGAAAGTTTATTATTGAGAAGGAGAAAGCTTCCATTGGCATGCTTCAGCGAATGTTTAAGATAGGATTTAACAGAGCAGCCAGGATCATGGATCAGCTCTGTGATGCAGGAGTAGTAGGACCTGAGGAGGGAACCAAGCCCAGAAAAGTGCTTATGTCTATGGAGCAGTTTGAAAATTATATAGAGAACAATTAAGGAGTTATTGCCTGCTTTGTGCGCAGTAACATGGATAATAGGTTTAAGAAACAGTGAGGGTGTCTATGAAATGTCCCAATTGCCACAAAGAAGTGGAAAAAGGCTCCCTGTATTGTCCTCATTGCCTTTCAGAAATTCCCTGGGTCAGGGAATTTGATTCTGTGGAAACACAGCTCAGAAAAAAGGAACAGCAGGACTCAGGTGAAGAAAGTGACAGGGAAGGACTGTCTGCAGGAAAGTTTATTTATAACCGGAAGAGGATTATTGTTGTCTGTCTGGCAGCTGCAGCCCTTCTGGGAGCGTTCTGTTACCGGCAGTTACATACTTTTTCGGCATTATACAGTCATGCCAGCCAGCAGTTTGAGCAGGAGCATTATGGAGCAGCGGCCAGATCTATAGAAGCAGCCCTGGAAAAAAAGCCCAATAATGAGTCTGCAAATATTCTTCTGGCAAAATGTCTGGAGAAGCAAGGAAAACTGAAGGAAGGAATCCTGATTCTGAAGCCGCTGGTAAAAAATGCAGATGCAGGTGTAGGTGTTTATGAGGAGCTGGTATCTTTGCTTGCAAAAAATGGACAGAGTGCAGAGGTACGGGATATTCTGCAGAACAGCAGCAAAAAAGTCCAGGAGGCCTGTGGGGAATATATGTGCAGTCCCCCGGCTTTCAGCATTGCTCCGGGAACCTATACTTCACTTCAGAAACTGGAGCTTTCTGGAGATTACCAGAGGATTTATTATACTCTGGACGGTACAGATCCCACTTTGGAAAGTTCTGTGTATACGGAGCCCGTTGAATTAAATGAGGGAACTACCTGTATAAAGGCAATCGGTGTGAACGCCAAAAACATTATAAGCGAAGTGGCTTCCGGAAAATATATTATTGTGCTGAAAACTCCGGCAGCCCCTGTTGTTTATCCAAAGTCAGGGGATTTCAGCAAAGAGACAACCATCAAGGTCAGTGTGCCGGATGGATGTAAGGCTTATTATGCCTTTGACAGAGAACCGGATGTGAACAGTACAGAATATGAACAGCCCATATCCATGCCTGTGGGATACCATATATTTAATGTGATCCTTGTGGCAGCCAATGGAAAAACCAGCAAGCTTACTTCCAGAGAATACTATTTACAATATTAAAGACAGGAAAGAAGAGAATGGAAATCCGTATTGTATCAGTTGGAAAAATTAAAGAAAAATATTTAAGTGCAGGAATTGCAGAATATGCCAAGCGCCTTAGCAGATATTGCAAGCTGACCTTCTGTCAGGTGCCGGATGAAAAGACACCGGACAAAGCCTCTGAGACTTTGAATCAGCAGATTAAGGATACAGAGGGGGAACGGCTTCTGAAACATATCCGGGAGCAGGATTATGTGATTGCTCTTGCTATTGACGGACAGATGGCAGACTCTGTGGAGCTATCCAAAAAGATAGAGGGGCTTGGTATTTCAGGTGTCAGTTCCATTGCCTTTGTGATCGGGGGCTCCCTGGGGCTAAGTGATAAGGTGCTGAAACGGGCAGATTATAAGCTGAGCTTTTCGAAAATGACCTTTCCCCATCAGCTGATGCAGATGATCCTTCTTGAGCAGATTTATCGAAGCTACAGGATCATAAATCATGAGCCGTATCACAAATAGTACAAGGAGCAGGTTATGGACAGACAGAAATTTGAAGAATTTATTTCACAGTATCCCATTTATGAATATCGGTTGCTGGACACTCAGAATATCAGGATAGAAGAGCGGGTCAGGACGATCTGCAGACAGGAGTGTACCCGTTATGGCTCTACCTGGGCCTGTCCTCCTGCTGTGGGTACCCTGGAGGAGTGTGAGAAAAAGATTAAAAAATATCCCCAGGCTGTATTTTTTTCCAGTGTGGCAGAGGTGTCAGATATCCTGAATATGGAAGAAATGCTCTCTACCAGGCGGGCTCATGAGGACCTGACCACTGAGGTGGGAAGATATCTGAAAGAGGAAGGCTATGAAACCTTTATCCTTTCTACAGAGTCCTGTGATATCTGTGAGAAATGTGCATATACAGAAGGAAAGCCCTGCAGACATCCAGACAGAATGCATCCCTGTCTGGAAAGTCACGGCGTAGTGGTAAATGAAATTGTGGAAGAGCAGTCCATGGAATATAACCTGGGCGGAAATACTATTCTCTGGTTTTCCATGATCCTGATCCGATGAAAGTGAAGGTTTCCCTGTATTTTCCAGGGCTTTTGCATACCATAAATCTCTCCGGCATAAACTGACAGTAAAAGCCGGAGGGATTTTTTTATGGAAAAAAACAGACTGTGGAAGAAGCAGGTGGTCACTGCACTGGAGCTGGCGCCGGATCTGGACGGTGGGGAAACTAAGATTTCCCTCACAGGAAGCGGGGAAGCAGTGATAGAAAATTATAAAGGTATTCTGCAGTATACAGATTCTGAAATTCTGCTCCAGTCTCTTCGGGGAAAGGTCCTTCTGCGTGGCAGAAATCTGGAAATTGTCTGGTATACCTCTCTGGAAATGAAGATTACCGGGGCGATCTCCAGTATTCTTTTGCAGCAGAAATGACTACCGGATATGGGAAAATTATTAAGATTTCTATATGGATATGTGATCCTTTGCATAGAGGGAGAGCAATTAGGACGATTTCTTAATCTTTGCAGAAACCGTGGGATTTTTATGGAAAAGATCTCTTATAAAGGTGAAGGCAGGATACAGGCCTGTGTTTCTGTGAGAGATTATTTTAAATTAAGGCCTGTCAGAAATAAAACAGGAGTTCATATTAAAATACTGAAAAAGGGAGGACTTCCGATCCGGATGATCCGGGGCAGGAAGAAAAAAGCCTTTGCAGCAGGGCTTCTTCTGGGCAGCATTCTTGTGCTTTTTCTGTCCGGCAAAATATGGAATATTCAGATCAGTGGAAATATAAAAAACAGTACTCCGGAAATACTGAAATATCTGGAAAAGGAAGAAATCGTCCATGGGATGTCCAAAAAGAAAGTAAACTGTACACAGCTTGCTGCCTCTGTGCGAAAAGATTTTCCGGATATTACCTGGGTATCTGCCAGGATCACAGGCTGTAAGCTGATACTGGATATAAAAGAGAAGGAGAAACTGCAGGAAACAGAAAAAAATAGTATGCCCTGCGATCTGGTGGCGAATCAAAAGGGGAAAGTTGTCCGGATCATTGCCCGTGCCGGGGTCCCTGTGAAAAAACCTGGAGATACCTGTGATGCCGGAGATCTTCTTGTTTCCGGTGAATTACATATTATGAATGATAACCAGGAAATCCAGCGCAGAGAATATGTCCATGCAGATGCGGATATCTACATTTCTCATCCTGTAGTTTATCACAGGGAATTTCCTCTTAAGCACAGAGAAAGGGAGATGACCGGTAAAACTGAAACTGGCTTTTATCTGAAGGCAGGAGCCTGGTACCTGGAACTTTTTCATATTCCAAAGGGTAACTGGAGGATATCTTCCGCAGAATATCCCTTGTATCTTAATGAGAATTTCAGCCTGCCTCTGTCTGTGGGAAAAGTGGAGTTTCAAAAATACAGACAGATTACGGAAATTTATACACCTGCAGAAGCCAGGACCCAGGCAGAGCTTTGCCTGCGCACATATATGAAAAAACTTCTGGAAGAGGGAAAAGAGATTACAGACAATCGTGTTACCATAAGGGTCACAGACTCTGTCTGCATAAGCTCCGGTGTTCTGGAAATAGTTGAAAAAACAGGAAAAGAAGTGCCCTGGGAAAAACCTTAAATTTTTTATTTCAAAAAATACAAAAGGGTGATACAATAAAACACAGTAACTACAGAAAGGAATTATTTTAAATGGCAGGCAGTATTATTGAATTGCATACAGAAGTACCGGCTGATCAGGAATCAAATGTGTTCGGACAGTTTGATGAGCATCTGAAGCTGATCGAGCGGACCTTAAATGTAACTGTGATCTCCAGAGATGGAGTTTTGAAAATATTAGGAAGTGAACAGAATGCAGCCTCTGCGAAAAAACTGATCGATGAGTTGGTGGTTCTGGCAAAAAGAGGCAATACGATTACCAGACAGAATGTAAACTATGCTCTTTCTCTTGCCATGGAGCAGAGGAATGAGGTACTTACAGAAATAGATAAGGATTTTATCTGCAATACCATTCAGGGCAGGCCAATAAAGCCCAAGACTCTGGGACAGAAGGAATATGTAGACCAGATCCGCAAAAAAATGATTGTTTTCGGAGTGGGGCCTGCAGGTACAGGTAAGACTTACCTGGCTATGGCCATGGCAGTGACTGCTTTTCGAAATGAAGAGGTAAGCAGGATCATCCTGACACGCCCTGCCATTGAAGCAGGAGAAAAGCTTGGCTTTCTGCCCGGTGATCTCCAGAGTAAGGTAGATCCCTATCTGCGCCCTCTCTATGATGCGCTGTATCAGATCATGGGAGCAGACAGCTTTGCCAAAAATATGGAGAGAGGACTGATCGAGGTGGCTCCTCTTGCCTATATGAGAGGACGTACTTTGGATAATGCTTTCATTATTCTGGATGAAGCCCAGAATACTACTCCTGCACAGATGAAAATGTTCCTGACACGTATTGGATTTGGCTCCAAGGTAATTGTTACCGGAGATGCTTCCCAGAAGGATCTACCCCGGGATGCTGTTTCCGGGCTGGATGTGGCTATGAAGGTGCTGAAGAAGATAGATGATATTGGCTTTTGCCAGCTGACCAGCAAGGATGTGGTACGCCATCCTCTGGTGCAGCAGATTGTCCAGGCCTATGATGCCTATGAAAAAAAGCAGAAGCCGGAGCGCCCTGTCAGGGGACGAAGAGGAGGATATGAGAGATGACATTGCAGATAGATTATGAGACAGACCGTGAAATCGGAATTGAGTATGAGGAGCTGGCAAAAAAAGTAGTGCAGAAGGTTCTGGATATGGAAGGCTGTCCTTATGATGCACAGGTAAATCTGGTTCTCACAGATAATGAAGAGATCCAGAGAGTGAATACAGAATTCAGGGAAATTGCTGCACCTACAGATGTTCTGTCTTTTCCTATGATCCCATTTGAGACACCGGCAGATTACGCCATTGTGGAGGAGGACGAATCCTATTTTGACCTGGATACAGATGAATTATTACTGGGAGATATTATGATCTCTGTAGATAAGGTTTTTGCCCAGGCTGAGGAATACGGACACAGTGTTACCAGAGAATTCTGTTTCCTGGTAGCCCACAGTATGCTGCATCTGCTGGGCTATGACCACATGACACCAGAGGAAGCTGTTGTTATGGAAAATAAACAGAGAACTGCTTTGGATGAGCTTGGCATTACACGATAAAAAGACTTGAAATTACGGAGTAAAAAATGAATTACCGGGAAAGATTAAAAGATAAAAAGAGAATAGTAATTAAAATCGGTTCCTCCTCCCTGACCCATCCGGAAACAGGGAGACTGAATCTGCGAAAGCTGGAGGTTCTGGCCAGGGAACTAAGTGATCTGCGAAGTCAGGGAAAAGATGTGATTCTGGTTTCTTCCGGAGCTGTGGCTACAGGAGTAGCTGCTCTGGGAATGAAGGAAAAGCCTACAGAGCTTAAGACCAAGCAGGCCTGCGCTGCAGTGGGACAGGCCCGTCTGATCATGATCTATCAGAAGCTTTTTCTGGAATACAACCAGCCCTCAGCTCAGATTTTGATGACAAAAAATACAATGGTTAATAATGCGAACCGTAAAAATGCTCAGAATACCTTTAATGAGCTTCTGAGTCTGGGAGTCATTCCCATTGTAAATGAAAATGACTCTATCTCCACTTATGAGCTGCAGTCTCTGGAGAAGTTTGGAGATAATGATACATTGTCTGCAGTGGTTGCGGCACTGGTACAGGCAGATCTGCTCATCCTGCTGTCAGATATTGACGGACTTTTTACGGATGATCCCAATATCAATCCGGATGCCAGATTTATTGATCTGGTGGAGAATCTGGATGAGGAGTTTCTGGAGATGGGAAAATCCACATCCAAGAGCACTGTGGGAACCGGAGGAATGGCTACCAAGCTTACGGCTGCCAGGATTGCCTCTGCTGCAGGAGTGGATATGGTCATTGCCAATGGAGCTGATTTCCATATTATCCACAAGATCACAGAGGGCCGTGACTATGGTACCTTATTTGTGGGTCAGTCCAGAGAAGAGTTTTATCTTATTGATATTATTGATAAATTATTATAAAAACACAGGAGGAATTTATTTATGGAGGCAGAAAAGATTGAACGGATCAATGCACTGGCACATAAGGCGAAAAGCGTAGGACTTACGGAAGAAGAAAAAAAGGAGAGAGAACTGCTGCGCAAGGAATATATTGCCTATGTCCGTCTGAATCTTCGTACTCAGCTGGATAATATTGATATCAAAGAAGCAGATGGCTCAGTAGTAAATCTTGGAGAGAAATATGGACACAAAAAAGGAAATTAGGAAAAAAGTTTTTGCAGCCAGAAAACAGCGTACAGATGCCTGGGTGGAGGAAATGAGCAAAGCGATCACTCAGAGAGTGGTGGCTCTTCCTGCTTTTAAACATGCAGACAGGATCCTGGCATATGCAGATTACAATCATGAGGTGATCACGGAGTATCTTATTGAAGAGGCATGGAAGGCTGGCAAAGAGGTTGCGGTACCTAAGGTGGTGGGAAAGGATATGGTGTTTTATAAGCTTACTGATTTTTCCCAGCTTGAACCTGGGTATTTCCAGATCCCGGAGCCTGCTTCAGGGGAAATCGTGGAATGGCCCACAGCACTTATGATCATGCCCGGTGTAGCTTTTGACAGGGAGAATCACCGGGTAGGATACGGTGGAGGATTTTATGACCGTTATCTGGAGAAGCATCCGGATATCCAGAGAGTGGCAGTGGCTTTTTCCTTTCAGATGTTTGATCAGGTTCCCACAGAACCTACAGATATCTGTCCTCAGATCCTGGTGACAGAGGAGGAAACCTGCTGCCTGACATCGGAGGCTTAAATCTTGTGACCGAAAGGAGTTTGAGAAATGAATGAAATGCTGAATACTCTTGGAAAAAATGCCAGGAATGCGGAAGTTCTTGTGAGAAATCTTTCTGCAAATGAGAAAAATGAGGTGCTTCTTAAGGTTGCAGAGGCACTGACAGAGAATGCAGATACTCTGACAGCAGCTAATACCCTGGATGTGGAAAATGGCAGAAAAAATAATATGCCGGAGGCTCTGGTGGACAGACTGCTTCTTACCGGTGACCGGATCCGGGGGATGGCAGAGGGACTTCGCCAGGTGGCGGCGCTGGAGGACCCTGTAGGTGAGGTTCTTGGAATGAAGAAGCGTCCCAACGGTCTGATGATCGGGCAGAAAAGAGTGCCCTTAGGTGTGATCGGAATTATTTATGAGGCCAGGCCAAATGTAACAGCAGATGCCTTTGCCCTTTGCTTTAAGACCGGAAATGTGGTGATCTTAAAAGGTGGAAGCGATGCCATTCATTCCAATGAGGCCATTGTAAAATGTATCCGTGAGGTATTACGGGAGCAGGGGATCACAGAGGATGCCATCCAGCTGATCACGGACACTTCCAGAGAAACCACAGCAGAATTTATGAAAATGAATCAGTATGTGGATGTGCTGATCCCCAGAGGCGGCAGAGGACTGATCAAAGCAGTAGTTGAGAATAGTACAATCCCTGTGATCGAGACCGGTACAGGTAACTGCCATATTTATGTGGACGAAACTGCCGATCTGCAGATGGCAGCAGATATTATTATGAATGCCAAGACTCAGCGGGTAGGTGTGTGCAATGCTTGTGAGTCTGTACTGGTCCATGAGAAAGTAAAGGATGAGTTTTTGCCTGTTCTGGCCAGACGCTTGCAGGAGAAACAGGTGGAAATTCGGGCAGATGAAGCAGCCTGTGAGCTGATCCCCGGAGCTGTACATGCAACAGAGGAAGACTGGGGCAGAGAGTATTTGGATTATATTCTTTCCCTGAAGGTAGTTTCTTCTGTAGAAGAAGCAATTAGCCATATTAATCAATATAATACCGGACATTCTGAGGCAATCATTACCAATAATTATGAGCATGCCCAGAAATTCCTGGATCAGGTGGATGCTGCGGCAGTGTATGTGAATGCTTCCACCAGATTTACAGATGGGTTTGAGTTTGGCTTTGGCGCGGAGATCGGTATCAGTACCCAGAAATTACATGCAAGGGGACCTATGGGATTACTGGCACTTACCACTACCAAATATATTATCTATGGAAACGGACAAATTCGTCCGTAAGTTTGATTTTTTGCAAAAGGTGTGCTATACTCAAAATTAGTTTTGAATTGCAAAAATGAAATAAAAGACTTATTTATGGAGGACATAAAATGAGGAGAAAACAATTATTTGCCATTTTGATGGCTGGAGCATTATCTATGGGAATGGCTCCTTCTGCTGCATTTGCAGCAGCAGATACAGTAGCAGCACAGGCAGAAGCAGAGGGAGAGTTGGCAGCAGAGGAAGGTACAGATACACCGGCAGAGGATCCGGCAGCTTCTGAAACTCCTGCAGAGACTCCGGAAACACCGGCAGAAGAGCCTGCAGAGACTCCTGATGAAACACCGTCAGAGGAGACTCCTGCAGAGACTCCGGAAACACAGTCAGCAGACCCTACTGAGGTACCGGCTGCAGAAGAAGCAGGAAGCGGAACAATCGTGATCGGCGAGACTGCCTATGCAACTCTGAAGGAAGCATTTGCAGCAGTACCTGACAGTACAGCTGAAGCCAATGATCCTACATACATCAAGATCAGCAGCGAGATTGAGCTTGGAGAAACAATTGATGTTCCGGCTAACAAAAATATTATGCTGGTTGCAACAGCAGAGGATATTAAGATCAAACGTGCTGCTGGTTTTGCAGGAAGCCTTTTCTCAGTATCCGGCGGTACTTTCCAGATTGCCGGCGGTACAGTAAATGATAAAGACGGAAATACAATAGGAACCGGTTCCATTACAGTAGACGGTACAGGGGATGGCACAACAGCTGTGACAGCACCTATGGTTGATGTACAGAACGGTACCTTTGGAATTTCTGACGGTGTAACACTTTCCGGAAATGCTAACACTTCCACAGAGGTAAATGGTGGAGCTGTTAACGTGGCTTCCGGTGCAGCTTTCTATCTTTTAGGAGGAACTGTTACAGGTAACACTGCAGCACAGGGTGGAGCTGTTAATGCAGTCTCCGGCGCCAACGTATATTTGCAGGGTGGAACTGTTACAGGCAATACAGCAGCACTTGGCGGTGGTATCTACAGTGAAGGTGCAGTAAATGTAAAAGGTACTGTATCTGTAACAGAAAATAAGGATCAGAATGATGCTGCCAGCAACCTGGTTCTGGCAGGAGAAGGCAAGATCAATGTGACCGGTGCAACAACCGGTTCTACCATCGGCGTTCAGGTAAAGGATGCAAAGGCCGGTGTATCAGTAGTAGGATTAGCAGAAGGTGTAACAGATGTAACACTGGCAGAAGTTCTGCCTCAGCTTACTTATGAAGGACAGACCTTTACCATTGGGGAAGACGGAAAACTGGTAGATCCCACTGTAACGGTAACTCCCACTCCTTCTGAGAAACCGGAAGCAAAGGCTGCGATCAAAATCGAAAGTGGTAAATGGACCAGCCACAGCAGCTATGAGATTAAATTCCATACCAATATTAACGGACTTTACCAGGTAGACTGGGTGAAAAAGGGTGAAAAAGCGCCGGAGATCACTGTAAGCGGTCAGAAGATCAAGGCTGATAAGAGTACAACTGTTACAGTAACAGATCTGCCGGATTATGATGTAGATATTTATGTAACTGTAATCAGTGAAAAGGATTCTAAAAACTATAAATCCGTAAAGGTTGACAACAGTGCACAGAAACGCCCGGAGGCTCCTGTGACACCTACCCCGGTACCAAAGACTCCGGCAGTTACAGAAAGTAAGGTTCAGGGCTTTGAAAACGCACTTACCTTCTATCCTGGAACTTTCTATGATTTCAGAGCAATCGGTGCAGGTACAGACAATGCAGATCCTCATGAGGGAGATGTGAGATGGGTACCACAGTACTGGAGCATGTCAGCAAATCCATCCTCCAAGGATATGCATACTACCTGGAAGATCGGCGCTGCCAAGGGTATTTACAAGGATGCAGAGACAACCTATGATATTTATGTATTCTTCCAGAAAGAGGTATACAGCGGAACAGAATGGCAGGCACAGAGCGGTATTATCGAATCTGTAAAATATCAGTTTAAGGCAGCTCCTCTGGCTCAGACATCTGTAACTCCTGGCGTTACCGGTTCAGACGGTACTTATGGAGGAAACGGAACAGCAGAGGGTACATCAGATCTGACACCAACCACCTATGCGGATGGAACAAGCGGATCTGCTTCCAAGTCAGCAGTTTCCACAGGGGATGAATCACCGGTTGGCACTATGCTGGCACTGGCAGCAGCGTCTATTCTGGCAGGCGGTTATGTACTGGTGAGAAGACGTAAAAAAGAAATGTAATCATTGACCGGTTCAGACGGTTGTGAGAATGAAAGAGGCAGGCTTTCGGGCCTGCCTTTTTCATGCTTTTTTGTTTGACATCTGTCTCTAAATTCTGTATGATAAGAAAAGCGTAAATTTGTAATAAGTATAGAACAGAGCTTGTGAAAGGACGAGGAAATATACAGTGATTAATACACAGGAAAGTAAAATACAGTTAGAATATATCGAAAAATGTAAGGAACTGGTCGGAGCGAGATATGATCATCAGCCTGCCTTCTTTATCCAGAATGCAGGCTGTCAGATGAATTCCCTTCAGACAGAGACAGTTGCCGGTATTGTGAAGAAAATGGGCTATGAGGAGGTTTCCAGGGAAGAGGACGCAGATGTGGTGATCTATAATACCTGTACTGTCCGTGAGAATGCCAATCTGAAGATCTACGGACACCTGGGACATCTGAAGAGCATTAAGAAACATAAAAAAGAAATGAAGATCGTACTGTTTGGCTGTATGATGCAGGAGCCGGAAGTAATCGAGAAGATCCATAAGGATTATTCCTTTGTTGATCTGGTGTTTGGTACTCATAATTTTCATAAATTCCCGGAGCTTTTTTACAGAAGCTTAAATACGGAGGGGCAGATCATTGACGTATGGAAGGAATCTGACGAGATCGTAGAGGGGATGCCGGCAGACCGTAAATACTCTTTCAAAACCGGTGTGAATATTATGTTTGGCTGTAACAATTTCTGCAGCTATTGTATCGTTCCCTATGTCCGTGGACGGGAGAAAAGCCGTGAGCCGGAAGCTATCCTTCAGGAGATCAGAGAGCTGGTGGCAGACGGTGTGACAGAGGTTATGCTCCTGGGACAGAATGTAAACTCCTATGGCAAGACATTGGAGAATCCTATTACCTTTGCCCAGCTTCTGCAGCAGGTAGAGGAAATTGAGGGGTTAAAGAGAATCCGTTTTATGACTTCTCATCCCAAGGATCTGTCAGATGAACTGATTGAAACTATGGCAAAAAGCAAAAAGGTATGCCATCATCTTCATCTGCCTATGCAGTCCGGAAGCAGCCGTATCTTAAAGATCATGAACCGGCGCTATGACAAGGAGAAATACCTGGAGCTGGTGCAGAAGATCCGTACAGCCATCCCGGATATTTCCCTTACTACGGATATTATCGTAGGCTTCCCCGGGGAGACAGAAGAGGACTTCCGGGACACACTGGATGTGGTAGATAAATGTGATTTTGATACAGCCTTTACTTTTATTTATTCCAAGAGAAGCGGTACTCCTGCTGCAAAAATGGAGAACCAGATTCCTGAGGATGTGGTAAAGGATCGTTTTGACCGTCTGCTTTCCCTGGTACAGGAAAAGGGGCGTCAGGCTTCTTCTCGTTTCCAGGGTACGGTGCAGGAGATCCTGGTGGAAGAGGAGAGTAAGGAAAAGGGAATCTATACAGGCAGAACGGAATATAATCTGCTGGTGCATTTCCCAGGCTGCAGAGATCTTCTTGGAAAATATGTAAAGGTACGACTGGATACCTGTAAGGGATTTTATTATTTTGGTACTTTGGTTGAGGAATAAACAGATAAATATGGCCTGGATTTCCGGCATAGTCCGGAAATCCGGGCTTTTCAACGGATAAACTGGTTACTGTAACTGAGAAAGGAATGAAAGAAACGTGAAACATAATAAATATGAGATAGATATGTGCAATGGAACGATCATGGACAAGCTGATCTCTTTTTCATTGCCTTTAATGCTGTCCGGAATCCTGCAGCTTCTGTTTAATGCTGTGGATATTGTGGTAGTGGGCAGGTTTAGTGGAAGTCAGGCACTGGCTGCTGTAGGATCTACTACTGCACTGATCAATATTTTTACTAATTTATTTATTGGCATTTCCCTGGGAGCCAATGTACTTGCTGCCAGATTTTATGCTGCCGGAAAATCGAAGGAGATGTCAGAGACAGTCCACACTTCTGTTACGGTAGCTCTGGTCAGTGGGGTTCTTATGGGAATCCTGGGACTGATGTTTGCCAGATTTTCCTTGGAGCTTATGGGAACTCCTGAGGATGTAATCAGTCAGTCTGCCCTGTATATGCGGATTTATTTTCTGGGAATGCCCTTTTTTATGCTTTATAATTATGGCGCAGCCATTCTCCGCGCTGTGGGAGATACCAGAAGGCCATTATTTTTTCTGGTAGTTTCCGGTGTGATCAATGCAGTGCTGAATGTGATCCTGGTTGTGTACTTCCATATGGACGTGGCCGGGGTTGCCATTGCTACAGTATTCTCACAGTTTGTTTCCTGTGTGTTGGTTTTGCGGTGCCTTTATATGTCAGAGGGAAGCTATCAGCTGCGCTTTTCCAGGCTATCCATAAAAAAAGAATACCTGAAACAGATTTTCCAGGTAGGGGTTCCTGCGGGAATCCAGAGCACGGTCATCAATTTTTCCAATGCGCTCCTTCAGTCCTCTGTCAACTCCTTTGGCTCTGTGGCTATGGCAGGATATACAGCTGCCAATAATGTATTTGGATTTTTGTATGTCTCTGTAAATTCCATTACCCAGGCATGTATGAGCTTTACCAGCCAGAATTACGGTGTCCGGAAATGGAAGCGCATGGACAGGGTTCTTGTGGACTGTATTATTTTGTCTGTGGTATGTTCTCTGACTCTGGGCTGCTGCGCTTACTTTTTTGGGCCTGAGATCCTGCAGATTTATACCAGGGAGCCGGATGTGATCCATGCAGGAATGGAGATTATGACCTTTGCCACAGTTCCCTATTTTCTTTGCGGATTGATGGACCTGTTTCCTGGGGCACTTCGTGGAATGGGGCATTCCGGAGTTCCTATGATCCTGTCCATCATCGGTACTGTGGGAACCAGAATCGTATGGATCTTTGGAATCTTTCCATCCCACAGATCTCTGTCCGTGCTGTTTATTTCCTACCCCGTATCCTGGATCCTTACCATACTGATGCAGGTATGCTGCTTCTACTTTGTGAGAAAGAAAGTACACGGGCAAATGAGGACTTGTGCATAGAGTATAAAAAATGAAAGCTTTTGCAGAATATATTGCGTCAGCCATGTATTTTGCAGAAGCTTTTTTTAACCGAATCAAGTAAGTACCCTGCTTCAATTGCGAAAAGCAATAAGCAGTGGGTGGGGACTTGCTTGTATCAGGAGGAGTGCAAGCTCCTTTTGATAAACTGCGGAGCAGTTATTCGGTGTAGAGCTACGTAGCGAAGCGGATTGCGAATATCCGCTTGACAAAAAATAATTGACAAATACCCCTCATGGGTATATATTATAAATCATAGAAATACCTGTAAGGGGTATAAGATAAAAATGCAGATACCCCTTAACTAATGTAAAAAAGAGAAAATGAAGCCCGGAAGAAGGAGCGGTTTATGGAGAAAAAATCGGAAAACAGAAATATAGATAGTATGGAAATACAGGAGGAGGGTATGAAGAAGGTCTGTCCCTGCTGCGAAAAACACACTGCCCGTTCAGAGGAAGAACGTAAGAAGCTGGTTAATCGTCTGAAGCGTGTGGAAGGACAGATCCGCGGAATCATCCGGATGCTGGAGAACGATGCCTACTGTAATGATATCCTGATCCAGTCAGCCGCAGTGAATGCTGCAGTAAATGCCTTTAACAAGGAGCTTCTGGCTCAGCATATCCGTACCTGTGTGGCAAGAGATATCCGACAGGGGAAAGATGAGACAATCGATGAGCTGGTGGTTACTTTGCAGAAACTGATGAAGTAAAAACTGTGGAAACTGTAAAGCAGGGAAGCAATCTGCAGATATCAGATCAGGGATAATAAGTCACAAAGTTATGAGGAGGAATTACAATGGAACAATACAATGTAACCGGAATGAGCTGTGCAGCCTGCAGCAGCAGAGTGGAGAAGGCGGTATCCAGGGTTCCAGGAGTCACATCCTGTTCCGTCAGTCTGCTGACCAACTCTATGGGAGTGGAGGGAACTGCCGGTACAGATGCGATTATTAAGGCTGTACAGGACGCAGGGTACGGAGCCTCCTTAAAGGGAGCATCCGGGGAACAGATATCTGCTTCTGCAGCAGAGGAAGCACTGGAAGATCATGAAACACCTATATTGAAACGAAGGCTCATTGCATCTGTCGGTTTTCTGCTTGTGCTGATGTATTTTTCCATGGGACATATGATGTGGGGCTGGCCCCTTCCGGCATGGTTTCATGATAATCATATTGCCATGGGACTGGTACAGCTTCTTCTTGCCGGAATCGTAATGGTCATTAACCAGAAATTCTTTATCAGCGGATTTAAGAGTCTGTGGCATCGTGCACCAAATATGGATACCCTTGTGGCACTTGGCTCCATGGCATCCTTTTTGTGGAGTGTTTATGTACTTTTTGCAATGACAAGGGCACAGGTGGACGGAGATTCTGCAGCAGTTATGAATTACATGATGGAGTTCTATTTTGAATCTGCAGCCATGATCCTTACACTGATCACAGTTGGAAAAATGCTGGAAGCCAGATCTAAGGGAAAGACAACGGATGCGCTGAAAGGTCTGATGAAGCTGGCACCTAAGACAGCAGTTGTTGTCCGGGACGGACAGGAAGCTACGGTGCCCATCGAACAGGTCCGAAAAGGTGATGTTTTTGTGGTACATCCCGGTGAGAACATTCCGGTGGACGGAGTGGTCCTTGAGGGAAACAGTGCGGTCAATGAGGCTGCACTTACAGGGGAGAGTATTCCGGTAGACAAGAATCCGGGAGATGCAGTTTCTGCAGCAACTGTAAATCAGTCTGGATTTATCAGATGTGAAGCTACCCGTGTAGGCGAGGATACTACTCTTTCCCAGATCATCAGGATGGTCAGTGATGCGGCTGCAACAAAAGCTCCTATTGCGAAAATCGCAGACCGGGTTTCCGGTGTTTTCGTTCCGGCAGTTATCAGTATTGCGGTTGTCACCACCATTGTCTGGCTGCTGGCAGGAAAAGAGTTCGGATATGCACTTGCCAGAGGTATTTCTGTTCTGGTCATCAGTTGTCCCTGTGCCCTTGGACTTGCCACACCGGTTGCCATCATGGTGGGAAACGGAATGGGGGCCAAAAATGGAATCCTGTTTAAAACAGCAGTATCTCTGGAGGAAGCAGGTAAGATCCAGATCGTTGCATTAGATAAGACAGGAACTATCACAAAGGGTGAACCGCAGGTGACAGATATGGTTCCTGCAGAGGGAATCTCAGAGGAAGAACTTTTAAGTTATGCCTATGCGCTTGAGAAGAAGAGTGAACATCCTCTTGCGAAAGCTATTATTGCCAGAGCAGAGGAGAAAAAGACTGTCTTGCAGGAGGTTTCTGATTTTCAGGCTCTTCCTGGAAACGGCCTTCGTGCAGTATTGAACAGTGACGTGCTTACAGGCGGAAATATGAAATTTATCAGCAATGAGACAGCTGTATCACCAGAATTGATTTCAGAAGCCCAAAAGCTGGCAGGAGAAGGAAAAACACCACTTCTTTTTGCAAAAGGCGGGAAGTTTCTCGGCATGATCGCAGTGGCAGATGTTATCAAAGAAGACAGCCCTCAGGCAATAAAAGAATTGCAGAATATGGGAATCCGGGTAGTGATGCTTACCGGTGATAATGAACGCACAGCAAAAGCAATCGGAGCACAGGCAGGAGTGGACGATGTAATTGCAGGTGTTCTTCCAGATGGCAAGGAGAGTGTGATCCGTTCTCTGAAGGAACAGGGAAAAGTTGCCATGGTGGGAGACGGAATCAATGATGCCCCTGCACTTACCAGGGCAGACATCGGAATCGCGATCGGTGCAGGAACAGACGTTGCCATTGATGCCGCAGATGTGGTATTAATGAAAAGCCGGCTCAGTGATGTACCTGCTGCCATACGTTTAAGCCGGGCGACATTGAGAAATATCCATGAGAATCTTTTCTGGGCATTTTTCTACAATGTGATTGGTATTCCACTGGCAGCCGGTGTATGGATTCCGATTTTCGGATGGACACTGAACCCCATGTTTGGTGCAGCAGCCATGAGCCTTTCCAGTTTCTGTGTGGTAACCAATGCACTGAGACTGAATTTCTTTAAGGTACATGATGCTTCCGGAGACAGAAAAATAAAACAGAATGTGGAAGAAATCCATTATATTTCAGATAATACAGAAATGAAAAATGTAACAGAAAGCAGAAGTCTGAAAGCAGAGAATACAGACTCTTGCAACAGTGAAATTCATGATCCAAAAGATCAGGAAAATATAAAAGAAAACAAGGAGAACAAAGAAATGACAACAATCACAGTAAACGTAACAGGAATGATGTGTGGACATTGTGAAGCACATGTGACAAAGGCAGTAAAAGAGGCATTTGGAGTGGAAGATGTAGTTTCCTCCCATGAAAAAGGAACCACAGTGATCCATGCTCCGGAGAAACTGGACGAGGATAAAATCCGCGAAGTAATCAAAGAAGCCGGCTATGAAGTAACCGGCATCACACAGGAATAAAATGGATGCCTATTCTGATGAATTATCAGAGCTTGGTTATGATCAGGAGAGCCACGTCTTGTATTCTAAATCAGAGTGCAGACCGTGGCTCTCATTATTTTGTAGAATTGCTATAAACAATTGACGTATTTTGTAAACAAAAGTATACTATGCTTATTAAAAGAACGAAGGAAAGAAGCCAGGAGATTACACCTGACAACAGAGGAGTAATATAGGGAAAGGAATTGAACGGTATGGCTACTGATGAAGAGCTTTATGGGCAATATCTGAGCGGTGACGAGACAGGACTTGAACTATTGATAAAAAAATACGGCGATCCATTGACCTTATACATCGATGGTTATCTGCATGATGTCCATGAAGCGGAGGACTTAATGATGGAAACCTTTTCCTGGCTGTTTACGAAAAAGCCCCGCATCCGTGATGGATGTTTTAAGGCTTATCTCTATAAAGCGGCGCGGCACATGGCTTTACGTCACAAAAGCAGACGGCGGATTATCTTCAGTCTTGACGACCTGACCAGAGAACCGGAGGCGCAGACACTGGTGGAGGAGGTCATCCGCACAAAGGAACGAAACCAGATCCTGCATCTGTGCATGGACGAGTTATATTCAGATTATCGGGAAGCTCTTTATCTGACCTATTTTGAGGGTATGAGCTATCAACAGGCTGCTAAGGTCATGGGAAAAAGTGTGAAGCAGATCACAAATATGGTGTACCGGGGAAAAGAGCGTTTACGCGGATTATTGCAACGGGAGGGTATTACAGATGTTGAAAAATGAGGAACGAATTGCTGAGGTAAAACGGCGTATTGGGGAAAAAGAACGACAGCAGAGACTGCGGCACAGACGGATTGTCTCCGCATTCTGCATAGCGGCATGTCTTGCAGTGATCGTTGGTGTTTCCTTTGTCATGCCAGGTATTGTCGGACAGATTACGCCCGGTACTTCTTTCGGATTTGAAACGGCAGCAACAATTTTAGGCGGCGGTACTGCGCTGGGATATATGGTAATCGGACTGCTCGCTTTTATTCTCGGCGTTTGCGTGACTATTCTGTGCTTCCGCATCCACCAGCTGGACAAAGAGGAGCAGACGGAGGAACAAAAGGGGGACAATGGGGATGGAGCTGATCAGTAATCTTTTTCAATTCGCTGTCACCCTGCTGGGCTTTTGTCTGAGCGGTATCTGGTATCTGAAAGATCGAAAACAGACCTGTTTCCTGCTGACCTGTTTTTACGGCTGCTTTGCCCTTGGCTCTCTTTACTGGACGTTGTATCTGCTTCTGTTTTCTGAAACGCCGCAGGTCTTTTATGTGTCAGAGTTCGGCTGGATAGCCAGCGTGATTTTCCTTTATCTTCTGCAATACACCCTTTCCTCTGCAGAGGAAAGAGACTTTTCGACACGGAAATCTCTGATAGCTCCTCTGATCGGCGTTCCGCTTTGTGTATTTTACTGTACTTTTGGGGATGTTCTCTCCAATCTACTCTGGTGTGGCATGATGATCGTTGTTTCTTATCATTCTATCCGGGGTCTTGCTTATGCGCAGATACAGACAGGAACAGCGTGTAAGATGCGGTATTTTCACATTGAGGTGCTGTGCTATGTGGCGGTGGAGTATGCTCTTTGGATCTCTGGCTGCCTGTGGCCGGGCTATTCCATTTCCGCTCCCTATTGCTGGTTTGATCTTCTGCTTACAGGCAGCCTGTTTGCGCTGCTGCCAGCCACAGGAAAGGCGGTGCAGGCATGACATATATTGAAAATGTATTTCTTTGCATGGCTTCGCCCCTGCTGATTGCCGCGCTGTGTATGGGAAAGCGGCAGAGAAAATTCTTTCTGTTCTGCTTTGCCGGGATGGGTGTCTGTCTACTTTCCGCATACATCAACACCTTTTTCGCTGCACTTTATAAAGCGGACACCTTTGCAGCTACCACAGAGATCGCCCCGGTGGTG